>Ga0302187_10004549_pt1 | contig 11068 bp, 10 predicted proteins | sample II_Bog_E1_3_FD_202120 | JGI IMG/M metagenome (GOLD analysis project Ga0302187, IMG submission 202120) | Peat permafrost microbial communities from Stordalen Mire near Abisko, Sweden - II_Bog_E1_3 | ecosystem: Environmental > Terrestrial > Soil > Wetlands > Peat | place: Sweden: Abisko...
GCCGAGGCGATTTCAGCCGAACTCGACACCGCCGATCTGCCCCCGCTCGATCTGATCATCCGCACTTCGGGCGAAGTGCGGCTGTCGAATTTCCTGATGTGGCAGGCGGCTTATGCCGAAATGCTGTTCCTCGACGTGCTGTGGCCCGATTTCGGGCGCGAGCACCTCGAGGCGGCGATCGAGGAATATGCGCGCAGGGAGCGGCGCTTTGGCGGCCGCTGATCCGGCCGCGACCAAGCGGTCTGACCTGCCGGTGCGGATCGCTTCGGCGGCGGTGATGGTGACGGTTGCGGGTGGCGCGTTCTGGCTTGGCGGCTGGTTTCTGACCGCGTTCATTGCCGTGATCGGGCTTGGCATATTCGCCGAATGGGTCATGCTGGTGCTGGCGTTTGAACGGCGCATCATGGCTCGTGTACGTTGGCTGGTGTCCGGTGTGGTCTATATCGGGCTTGGCTGTCAAAGCGCGCTGGTCCTCAAGAGCGGCTCGCCCGGATTGCTCGATGTGGTGGCCAGTGTGATTGCGGTGGATATTGGCGCCTATTTTGCCGGTCGCACCTTTGGCGGGCCCAAGATTGCACCCGCAATCAGTCCCTCAAAGACCTGGAGCGGGCTCGGCGGCGCGATCTTGGCGGTTACCGCCTATTTGCTCGCGCGCACGTGGATGGCGGAATCGGCGATCGATCCGCAGGCGCGACTTGAAGCGGTGCATGAGGGGCTCGGGCTTGGGTTCGACCTGCTTATGGCGCTGCTGACCGGGCCGTTGATCGCGATCGTTGCGCAATCGGGCGATTTTTTCGAAAGCTGGATGAAGCGTCGCGCCGGGGTCAAGGATTCAGGTCGTCTGATTCCTGGCCATGGTGGCTTGTTCGATCGTGCCGACGGGCTGATCGCCGTGCTATTTGTGCTTGGCCTTATCCGTATTATCCCGGCTATAGTGGGGCGATAATGCGTTCACTCACCATCCTTGGCGCCACCGGTTCGATTGGCGCATCGACTCTCGATCTCGTGCGGCGCAACCGCGATGCCTTTCGCGTGGTCGCGCTGACCGGGCACAGCAATGTTGCCGTGCTGGCGGCGCTGGCCCGGGAATTCGCGGCCGAAATCGCGGTGATCGGCGATGAGGCGCTGTTGCCGGATCTGCGCGCCGCGCTCGCGGGCAGTGGTATCGCCAGCGCGGGCGGGGCAGGCGCCCTGATCGAGGCAGCGCGACGACCCGCAGACCTGACCGTGGCGGCGATCGTCGGCTGTGCCGGGCTGGCCCCGACTATGGCGGCGATCGAACAGGGACGCACGGTCGCGCTCGCCAACAAGGAAGCGCTGGTATCGGCGGGCGGCGTGATGACGCGCGCGGTGGCACAGCACGGCACCACGCTGCTGCCGGTCGATTCGGAACACAACGCGATTTTCCAGTGCCTGGCGGGCAACGATGTGGCGCATGTACGGTGGATCACGCTGACCGCCAGCGGCGGCCCGTTCCGCGACTGGCCGATCGAGCGGCTGGCCCATGCCACCCCGGCCGAGGCGGTGCGCCATCCCAACTGGTCGATGGGCGCCAAGATCAGCGTCGATTCGGCAACGATGATGAACAAGGGGCTCGAATTCATCGAGGCCTGGCACTTGTTTCCGGTCGGGGTCGAGCGGCTGCGCATCATTGTTCACCCGCAATCGATCATCCATTCGATGGTCGAATACCGCGATGGCACGACGCTGGCGCAACTGGGCCCGTCGGACATGCGCGTGCCGATTGCCTCGGCACTGGCCTGGCCCGCGCGCATGGCAACGCCGTGCGAACCGCTTGATTTGGCAACGATCGGCACGCTGACCTTTCGCGCGCCCGATGAAGAACGCTTTCCTGCCACGCGCCTGGCGCGCGAGGCGACGCTGGCGGGCGGCGCGGCGGCGGCGGTGATGAATGCCGCCAACGAAGTAGCGGTTGCCGCGTTCCTGTCTGGTCAGATCGGGTTCACGCAGATCGTGCAATGTTGCGAAGACGTGCTAGCCTGTGGTCTGCCATCGCCGCCGCAATCGCTCGAAGAGGTGATCGCGGTTGACCATGAGGCGCGTGTTCGTGCCCGCGAAGGTCTGGAGCTTGTGATTTGACGCCGCTGCATTCACCTGGATTGTTGATTACCCTCGTCGGATTTGCGCTCGTGCTGGGCCCGCTGGTGTTCATTCACGAGCTGGGGCACTATCTCGCCGGGCGCCTGTTCGGGGTGCGCGCTGATACGTTTTCGATCGGGTTTGGCAAGGAACTGTTCGGCTGGACCGACCGGCGCGGCACGCGCTGGAAACTGAGCGCGCTGCCACTGGGCGGTTATGTGCAGTTTGCCGGCGACAGCAACCCCGCCGGGCAACCGAGTGCCGACTGGCTGGCGCTGCCCGCCGATGAACGTGCCCGCACCCTGCAGGGCCGCCCGTTGTGGCAGCGCGCGATGATCGTGCTGGCCGGGCCGGTCACCAATCTGCTTGTTGCGGTGCTGATTCTTGCCGGTTTTGCCTGGGCCTATGGCACGCTGGTATCGCCGCCGGTGGTGGGGCTGGTGCAGCCCGGATCGGTGGCGGAAAAGGCAGGCGTGCGCGCGGGCGACCGTATCGTCTCGCTGGGCGGCGGCGCGATCGACAGCTTTCTGGCGATCCGCATGACGGTGTCGCAACATCCGGGCGAACGGCTCGACATGGTGCTCGATCGCGGTGGCCAGCGCCTTGCCGTGGTGGTTACCCCGGCGGTGAAAGTTGAAAGCGACCGCTTTGGCAATCACCAGTCGATCGGCTTTCTGGGGGTCGGCCCGGCGACGGTCGAACGGCGCCCGGTCGGACCGGTCGGTGCGCTGGCCGAAGGGCTGGGCGAAACGCGCGATATCATCGCCATGACGGTGACCGGGATCGAACAGATCGTCACCGGGCGGCGCGATGCGCGCGAACTGGGCGGGCCGATCAAGATTGCCAAGTATTCGGGCGAACAACTGGTTTCGGGCTGGCAGAGCTTTGTCGGGTTCATCGCGCTGATCTCGATCAACCTGGGCTTCATCAATCTGCTGCCGATCCCGGTGCTCGATGGCGGACATCTGGTGCTGTTTGCGATCGAGGCGGTGCGTCGCAAGCCGGTCAGCCAGCGCGGGCAGGAACTGGCATTCGGCACTGGCCTGGCGCTGGTTGTCGCGCTGATGCTGTTTGTCACGTTCAACGATGCAGGCTCGCTCAAGCTGTTCGGAGGGTAAGCGCTGCCTGGCGCGTTGTTGGGGTTGCAGCGCGGAACGGGGCAGCCGGTAAAACTGCCTCGAACCATGTGCCCGGGGGCACATTGCTGGGGAATTTGCGCCGAGTTGCCGAATGTTCGCACCAAGCTTGCTTGCGCGAACGGCCGTCATCGGGCAGAGGGCAGGCAGTCCATCGGCAGGAACCGGCGGGGCGATGGCAGGAAGTTTGCGGTCCGCAATGCGGCCGTAGTGCAAGAACGGGATGGCGCTTGGTGATGATTTCTAGGAACGCTTGCCGGACTGCAGCTGGTCGATTGGGTATGACCGCCACGATCGGCATGCTGCTGGCGAGCAGCTGTCTTGCCGCGCGACCCGAGGGGGCTTTGGCCGACAACGCGCCCGCAGCGTCGGATGAACCCATTGCCGCGGCTACTCCTGCGCCTCCCCCGGTGGCCCCGACGCCCGTAAAGCCGGCGAAGAAGCACGCCAACGCGCTGTTCGCCAAGCACCGCAAGGCCGCCGAATCGGCAGCCGCCCAGCCGGTGCCGGTTGCCATTTCCGCCGCGCCCGCGCCTGTATCGCAGCATCTGGCGCCGCCTGCGACGATTGTGGCCGCGCCCGGCGCACCGCATTTTGCCGCACCGGTCGCCAATCCCGGCCCGGCCGTGGTTGCCGCTCCGGCGCCGGCCTACGCCGCTCCCGCTGCGGCTGTGCAACCGGCTGTGGCGGCAGCGCCCGCCGCGCAGCCCGCTTATGCGGCGGTGGCCGACGCCGAACAGGCAGCGCCTGCCGCAACCCCGGCCCCGCAGGCAGCGGTTGATCAGGCGCCGCCGGCTCCGCCCGCGCCCAGGCCCGGCCCCGCGCTGCAAAAGCGGTTCCGGCAAAAGCCTGCCGCCAAGGCCCTGCCGGTCGACGCGGCAGCCGTCGCCGCGCCACAGGCGCCACATGCAGCCCCCGCGCCGACCGAGGTCAATCAGACGGTCAAATCGATCGGTGTCGAAGGCGCGCAGCGGCTCGAACCCGACACCATCCTGTCGTACATCCGCATGCATGTGGGCGATCGCTATACCCAGGCCAGCGCCGACCAGGTGCTGAAGGACCTGTTTGCGACCGAGCTGTTCTCGGACGTGACGCTGCGCAACGATGGCGGCGCAGTGGTGATCGTGGTCAAGGAAAACCCGGTCGTCAACCGGATCATCCTCGAAGGCAACAAGCGCCTGAAAGAGGACAAGATCACCCCGGAAATCAAGCTTTCGGCGCGGCAGATCTTTACCCGGTCGAAAGTCCGCGCCGACGTGACCCGGATTATCGAGCTGTACAAGCGTGAAGGGCGCTTTGCCGCGTCGGTCGAGCCGAAGATGGTCATGCTCGACCAGAACCGCGTCGATATCGTGTTCGAGATCACCGAAGGACCCAAGTCCAAGGTGCGCCAGATCAACATCATCGGCGCACACAAGTTTTCGGTGACCCAGTTGCGCACCGAAATGGTGACCAAGCAGCAGCGTTCGTTCCGCATTTTCTCGTCGGGCACCAGCTATGACCCCGATCGTCTGGCGTTCGACCAGCAGAAATTGCGTCAGTTCTACCTGACCCAGGGCTATGCCGATTTCCGCGTGGTTTCGGCGGTTGCCGAACTGACCCCGGACAAGAAGGACTTCATCGTCACGTACGTGATCGAGGAAGGCAAACGCTACAAGTTCGGTGATGTCAAAGTCGAAAGCCAGTTGCGCGATTTCAACGGCGACCAGTTGGCCAAGCGGCTGTCGATCAAGAAGGGCGCCTGGTACAACGCCAAGGCCGTCGAAGACACGGTTGACGCACTGACCGAAACGGTCGGCAGCTTTGGCTATGCCTTTGCCGACGTTCGTCCGGACTTCCAGCGCAACAAGGACAAGGAGACGATGTCGGTGACCTTCCGCATTGCGGAAGCGCCCCGGGTCTATGTCGAGCGCATCGATGTCAACGGCAACACGCTGACCGAAGACAAGGTCATTCGCCGCGAGTTTCGTCTGAGCGAAGGCGATGCCTTCAATTCGTACCAGATCAAGCGGTCGTCGAACCGCATCAAGTCGCTGGGCTATTTCCAGGAAAAGTTCGAAATCGAGCAGAAGCCCGGTTCGACGCCCGATCGGGTTGCGCTCGAAGCCAATCTGGAAGAAAAGCCCACCGGCCAGTTGCAGCTTTCGGCCGGGTATTCCAGCCTCGAAAGCTTTATCTTCCAGGCCTCGATCCAGCAGAACAATTTCCGCGGGCGTGGTGAAACGATCGGTACGACGTTCAACTATTCGGCTTATTCAAAGGCCGTGGTGCTGAACTTTACCGAGCCTTACGTGTCGGATCGCAACGTCTCGCTGGGCTTTGACATCTATCGCCGCGACCAGTCGAGCTTCAACTTCTACGATTCCAACCGCAACACCACCTACGAGAACAACACAACCGGTTTTCAGGTGCGTGCCGGTTTCCCGTTGACCGAACACAGCTCGCTGATCGGGCGCTACACGCTCAATTACGAGCAGGTGACGCTGGATCAGGCGACGTATTACATCAACGGCGTCTGTTCGGTGTACCTGGCGGGGCAATACTTGTGCGACGCGATCGGCGACCGTACCAGCTCGATCGTGGGCTCGTCCTATGTCTATGACACGCTCGACAACCGGCTGCATCCGTCGAGCGGTTCGACCTTCATCACCGGCATCGACATTGCCGGGCTGGGCGGTTCGGTCAAATACGCCCGCCTGACGGCCAATGCGGCGCATTACATTCCGCTGGGCCATGGGTTCATCTTTGCGCTGCGCGGCGAAGCCGGGGCGATCCACGCGCTGGAGAACAACGCACCCAACCAGTATGAAGACCCGGTCCGCCTGACCGACCGCTTCTTCCTGGGTGAACCGCAGATCCGCGGTTTCGACATTCGCGGTGTCGGCCCGCGCGTGCTGCGCGAATTCTACACCGGTTACAACTCGTCGAGTGGCAACGGCGGCACGCTCAACACCAACCAGAACAGCGAAGTCAACGACGCGCTGGGCGGCAAATACTACTATCTCGGCCATGCCGAGCTGGAAATTCCGCTGGGTTCGGGCGCACGCGAACTGGGCCTGCGGCCATCCATCTTCATGGATGCGGGTGCGGTGTGGGGCGTGACCGCGCCGGCCACGGTGGGCACGACGATCCTGTACACCGACGCGGTGACGGGGAAATACACCACCAATGCCACGGCTTCGAACGGCACGCAGAACGCGATCGCCCAGAAGTTTCTTGAATCATACGTGGGTGACAGCCCGGCACCGCGTATTTCGTTTGGTTTCGGGGTCAACTGGAACTCGCCATTTGGTCCCTTCCGCATCGATATCGCCAAGGCGTTGACATACGTCTATGGCGATACTCGCAAGACTTTCAGCTTCAACGTGGGAACCCAGTTCTGATGAAACTCCGTCATATCTCTGCCGCGCTTGTCGCGGGTGTTTCGCTTGCCGTCGCTCCGGCCGCTTTTGCCCAGACCGCTGGCGGGATCGTGGCCAGCGGGATTGGCGTCGCCAATTCGCAGGCCGTGGTGTTCAGCTCGAACGCCTACAAGGCGGCGATGGTGCAGATGCAGACCACCTACAAGCCGCAGCTTGACCAGGTGAAGGCGCGTCGCGCGGCGCTGAAGGCGCAGCTTGGCCCGCTGATCGACAAGTTCAAGGCTGACCGCAGCGCGCCCAAGCCCGATAACACCCTGCTGCAGCAGGAATATACCCAGATCCAGCAGATCCAGCAGGGTGGCGAACAGGAACTGCAGCAGATCGTCGAGCCGGTGAACACCGCACGCCAGTTCGTGATCGAACAGATCGCCGAAAAGCTGGGCGACGCGACGCAGGCCGCGATGACCAAGCGCAAGATCACGCTGGTGCTCGACGAGCAGTCGGTGGTCAAGCACGACACTGCCTACAACCTGAACCAGGACATTCTCGATCAGCTCAACCTGATCCTTCCTTCGGTTGGCGTGACGCCGCCGGCCGGCTGGCTGCCGCGCGAACAGCGTGAACGTCAGGCGCAGGAACAGGCTGCTGCGGCTGCCGAAGCCGCCGAAGCCGGTGCCGCTGCACCTGCCGCCAAGAAGCAGCCGCAGGGCCGCTGATACCGGCGATGAGCGAAACGGGCGATGTGCCGGCGGCGGCGCCGCTGGCATTCGACATCAAGGGGGTGATGGCGGCGCTGCCGCACCGCTATCCCCTGTTGCTGGTCGATCGGGTGGTCGAACTCGTGGTGGGCGAGCGCATTCACGCGATCAAGGCCGTCAGCATGAACGAGCAGTTTTTCCAGGGGCATTTCCCCGGACGCCCGATCATGCCCGGCGTGCTGCAGATCGAGGCGCTGGCGCAAGCCGCCGGGGTGCTGGCGGTCGAAACGCTCGGCCTGGCCGGGACGGGCAAGCTGGTCTATTTCATGGCCATCGAAGAAGCCAAGTTCCGTACCCCGGTCGAACCTGGCTGTCTGCTCGATTTGCACGTGTCGTTTACGCAAAAGCGCGCGCGGGTGTGCAAATTTGCGGGCAAGGCCATGCTGGGCGACAAGATTGCCACCGAAGTCAGCTTTACCGCGATGATCGCAGATGGCTGATTCGTTGTCGCGCTAACGCGCGAGCAGACCCCCCACCCCTCCTCCCCACCCGACCACCATACCATAATGGTAATCTTGGTGGTCGGGTGGGGAGGAGGGGTGGGGGGTCTGCCGTTCACGCCAGTGAACGCAAAATGCAAAGACTCATCTCGACATCCCTGCGCCTTTCCGTTAGGGGCGCGCTTCGCAATTCCTGCGGCCGGTCGGTACCGGGCGCATCCAGGAGCAATTCGATGAAAGACAAGATCCACCCCGACTATCACTTCATCAACGTTCAGATGACCGATGGCACCGTGTTCCGCACCCGTTCGACCTGGGGCAAGGAAGGCGACACGCTGGCGCTGGATATCGATCCGACGTCGCATCCGGCCTGGACCGGTGGCAACTCGCGTCTGCTCGATCAGGGTGGTCGTGTGGCCCAGTTCAACAAGCGTTTCGGCGGTCTGAGCCTGAAAAAGGCCTGATCTTGGCGCGCCGGATGGAAATCCGGCGCGGCCTGCCATTTTTTCCTTTCCATTGCGGCGCCTTTTTGCAAAGGGGCGCCTCTCGTGGCGATCATAGCTCAGTTGGTTAGAGCGCCGGTTTGTGGTACCGGAGGTCGTGGGTTCGAACCCCATTGGTCGCCCCATTTCTCCACTTTGCTGATGTCCCAATTCCCGCTAGGCACGTAACGTGTCTGTGCGTGGCTGCTCGATTTGGCGGCCTTGCGTTTCGATCCGTCCGGCCCTTGTGCCGATGCCGGATCGCCAATTGGGAAGTTTTGCGTTTCGCATGCACGGTTTTGCCAATCCCGCCCGGTTTCTGCGCATCGCGCGCTGGCTGATGCCTGCATTGCTGGTGCCGGGGTTGGTCATGGCACTGGGCGCGCTGGCCTGGGGTGTGGCCTATGCGCCGCCCGATCATCTGATGGGCGTGACGGTCAAGATCCTGTTCATTCATGTGCCTTGCGTCTGGCTGGGCATGGCGGGCTGGTCGACGATCGCGGTGTCGAGCGTGGTCGAACTGGTCTGGCGCCATCCGCTGGCCGGAATTGCGGCGCGCGCGGCGGCGGTGCCTGGGGCGGTGTTCACCGCGCTGGGGCTGATCACCGGATCGATCTGGGGACGTCCGACCTGGGGCACCTGGTGGGTGTGGGACGGACGATTGACCAGCTTTCTGATCCTGCTGTTTCTCTATTTCGGCTATATTGCGCTGGCTGATGCGGCGCAGCGCGATGCCGCGGGCGGGGGTGGCGCAGGGCGCATCCCGGCGATTTTCGGGCTGGTCGGCGCAATCAACATTCCGATCATCAACCGGTCGGTGGTGTGGTGGAACAGCTTGCACCAGCCGCCTTCGATCACGATGGGGCGCTCATCGATCGACGGCACGTATCTGTGGCCGCTGCTGATCGGGGCGCTGGGCTTTTCGTTGATTTTCGGCGGGGTGGTGCTGGCGCGGATGCGCATGCTGCTGGCACAGATCCAGACCGAGGCGCGCCTGCGTCGCAAGGCGCTGGGTTGAGAAGGGCGCAAGAACCGGACCGATGCACGAACGGCTTGATCAGTGGGAATTCGTCTGGGCGGCGCTGGCGATCGGCGTGGTCGGCATGCTGACCATGGTCGGCTGGTCGCTGTTCGCGATGATTCGCGCCGAACGGCGCCGTGATGCGGTGCGCCGCAAATGACCACGCCCTCGACCACGTTGCTCAAACCCAAGCACCAGCGGCTGGTGCTGGTGCTGTTCGCATTGGCGGCGTTGATCGGCGCGGGGCTGCTGGCGGCCTTCGCGCTCAGCCGACAGGCAAGCTATTTCTATATCCCCAGTGACATTGCCGCCCATCCGCCCGAACCGGGCCGCGCGGTGCGGCTGGGCGGGATGGTGCAAAAGGGCACCTTGAAAACGATGCCCGACGGGGTGACCATTCATTTCATCGTGACCGATGGCAAGGCCCGCGTGCCGGTGCGTTTTTCCGGGATTACCCCCGATCTGTTTGTTGAAGGATCGGGTGTGGTGGCCGAAGGTCGCATGGAAGGCGGCACATTCGTGGCCGACAACCTGCTGGCCAAGCACGACGAGAAATATGTGCCGCGCGAAATGAAAAACATGACCGAGAGCGACGCAAAACAGGTGGTGGCACAAACCCAATGAGCGACTTGATCCGATGATCGCGGAAGTGGGCCTGGCCCTGTTGTGGCTGGCGGCGGCGCTGGCGGCGTTGCAACTGGTGGTCGGCGCGCTGGCGCTGCGGCCCGAAGGGCGCGCGCTGGCCGGGTTGGTGCGTCCGGTGGCGGTGATGCAGGGGCTGCTGGTGATGGGCGCGTTTGCCGCGCTGGTCATGCTGTTTGTCACCACCGACCTGTCGGTCAAGCTGGTGGTCGACAACAGCCATTCGGCCAAGCCGCTGATCTTCAAGATCGCCGGGACCTGGGGCAACCACGAAGGGTCGATGCTGCTGTGGGTGACCATCATGGCGGTGGCGGGCGCGTTCGTGGCGTTGATCGAGCGGCGGCTGGATGAGGCGACGCTCACCGCGACTCTGGCCGGGCAGGCGTTCATCAGCCTGGGTTTCTATGTCTTTCTGCTGATCGCCTCGAACCCGTTTGCGCGCCTGGCGCAACCCGCCGACGAAGGGCAGGGGCTCAACCCGCTGTTGCAGGATATCGGCCTCGCGTTCCATCCGCCCACGCTTTACGTGGGCTATGTCGGGCTATCGATCGCGTTTTCCTTCGCGATCGGCGCGCTGGTTACCCGCAATGTCGGCCCGGCGTTTGCCCGCGCGATGCGGCCCTGGGTGCTGGGCGCGTGGATTTTCCTGACGCTGGGGATCACCGCCGGTTCGTACTGGGCCTATTACACGCTGGGCTGGGGGGGCTGGTGGTTCTGGGACCCGGTCGAGAACGCCTCGCTGATGCCGTGGCTGGCGGCCACCGCGCTGCTCCATTCGGTGTCGGTGTTGCAAAGCCGCGATGCCTTGCGCGCATGGACTGTCATGCTGGGGGTGGTGGCGTTTTCGATGTCGATGGTCGGCACGTTCCTGGTGCGATCGGGCATTTTGACGTCGGTGCACGCCTTTGCGGTCGATCCGCAGCGCGGCGCGTTCATCCTGGCGCTGCTGGCGATCGATATCGGCGGCGCGCTGGCGCTGTTCACCTTGCGCGCGGGCACCGTGACCGAGGGCAAGCGGTTTGGCCTGGTCAGCCGCGAGGCGGCGCTGGTGTTCAACAACGTCATGCTCAGCGGTATTCTGGGCATCGTGCTGATCGGCACGCTCTATCCGTTGCTGACCGAGGCCT
>Ga0302187_10004557_pt1 | contig 11055 bp, 8 predicted proteins | sample II_Bog_E1_3_FD_202120 | JGI IMG/M metagenome (GOLD analysis project Ga0302187, IMG submission 202120) | Peat permafrost microbial communities from Stordalen Mire near Abisko, Sweden - II_Bog_E1_3 | ecosystem: Environmental > Terrestrial > Soil > Wetlands > Peat | place: Sweden: Abisko, Stordalen...
GGGCACGGCTGGCACGGCCCGATCGCCACGGTCGATCCGGCGCACTGGCAGGGCGAACTGATCGGCAGCAACATTTCGATCCGCTATCTCGACTGGCGCGTAGGGGTCATCCTGGAACGCGCGGGCTCGGCCGGGCGGATCGGCTTTGCCGATGGCAGCACGGGCGATGTGTCGGGGCTGTTCGACACGATCAGACCCGGCGACGTGGTTGCGGTGGCCCCCAACGGCGGGGATTGGGCGCTGCGCATCATTCCCGAAGTATCGGGCGGGATGGTCGTGCAGGATCCTGAAAATGGCCGGGTGCTGGCAATGCAGGGCGGGTTCGACGCGCATCTGGGCTCGTTCAACCGTGCGACCCAGGCCAATCGCCAGCCCGGTTCGGCAATCAAGCCGTTTGTCTATGCGACCGCGCTCGACAATGGCATGACCCCGGCCTCGATCGTGCTCGACGGCACGTTCTGCGTCTATCAGGGTGCCGCGCTGGGACAGAAATGCTTCAAGAACTTTGGCGATGAAGGCGGCGGTGGCAGCCACACCATGCGCTGGGGGCTGGAACAGTCGCGCAACCTGATGACCGTGCGCATCGCCAACGATATCGGCATGGAAAAAGTCGTGCGCACGATCAAGGCGGTCGGCATTGGCAACTATGCGCCTTATCTGTCGATGGCGCTGGGCGCGGGCGACACCACGGTGGCGCGCATGGTCAATGCCTATGGCGCGCTGGCCGATCATGGCCGCCTGCACGACCAGACGCTGGTCGATTATGTGCAGGATCGCAACGGCAAGGTGATCTGGCGCGCCGACAAGCGCGCCTGCGACACCTGCAACATGGCGCAGTGGGACGGGCGGGCGATGCCCCGGTTCAAGCCGACCGGGCGCCAGGCGATCGATCCGCGCACGGCCTATCAGGTGGTGCATATGCTAGAAGGGGTGATCGTGCGCGGCACGGCGGCATCCTTGCGCGATCTCGATCTGCCGCTGTTCGGCAAGACCGGTACGACCACCGGGCCGACCAACGTGTGGTTCGTCGGCGGATCGCCGCGCATCATCGCCGGAATCTATCTGGGCTATGATCAGCCGCGCAGCCTGGGCGGCTATGCCCAGGGCGGGCGCGTGGCCGCACCGGTGTTCAGGCAATTCGTGCAGGAAACGCGCGATCAGTGGCATCCGATCCCGTTTGTTGCCCCCGAAGGCGTGCGGATGGCCAAGATCGACCGGGTTTCGGGCAAGCACGTGTTCGAAGGCACCCCCGATGATCGCGACCCCAAGGCAGCGGTGATCTGGGAGGCGTTCAAGCCCGACAGCGAGCCGCGCCGTACCAGCCGCGATCTGCAGGTATCGACGCGCGAAGCCGTGCTCGATGCGCTGCGCAAGGCCCATGCCGCGCGCTATGGCGCCGCCGCCGCCGGAGCGGCCGACGACACCGGCGAAGATCAGGGCACGGTCTATTGATGGTCTGTGCCCTGCCTTTTCGGGCAGGCCATCTCTGCGCTTGAGAGCACGTGCAACTGTGGTATCGCTGTGGACATGATCAAGCATCCCGTCACTGCGGCCGCTGCCGCGCTTTCGCTCGCGCTGGCTCCGCTGGCGGCCCATGCCGAACTCGCCGTGGGAACCACCGCGCCCGATTTCAGCACGCAGGGCGCGCTGGCCGGAAAGCCGCTGCCGGTTTCGCTCAGGGCGCTGCTCGCAAAGGGCGCGGTGGTGCTCTATTTCTATCCCAAGGCGTTCACCCAGGGCTGCACGCTGGAAGCGCATGCCTTTGCCGATGCCAGCGCCGATTTCGCCAGGGCCGGGGCCACCGTGGTCGGCATGTCGAACGACGGGATCGAATCGCTGGAAAAGTTTTCCTCGCTCGAATGCCGTGACAAGTTCACCGTGGCTTCGGCATCGCCCGATGTGATCAAGGCCTATGACGTGCCGCTGATCGCCAATGGCAAGGACACTGGCCTGTCGAGCCGCACCAGCTATGTGATCACCCCCGATGGCAAGATCGCGTTCGCGCATACCGACATGGATTGGCACAGCCATGTCGAACAGACGCTGGCCGTGGTGCAAAAGCTGAACCACGAACACTGACGCCCCGCCACGGGTGGCCCAGCCATGCGCGGCGCCAGGCTGGCGCCGCGCATAGAGATTCGCATTGCGAATTTCCCAAGAGGTTCTAAGCGGCGCAACTTGTCGTTGTCTTGACCCGGCCGCGTGGCCGGATGGTGGAGTGTAAACTGTCATGCGTGCCGAAGGGCAGGCCCATATCGATCGCATCGAAAGCGCACTGGCGCTGGTCCGCAAGTTTCTCGACTGGGACCGCGCGGTGCGGCGGCTGGATGAACTCAATGCGCGGGTCGAAGATCCTCGGCTGTGGGACGATCCCAAGCAGGCCGAGACCGTGATGCGCGAACGCCGCCGGCTGGAAGCATCGATCGGCACCGTCAACCAGATCGGCCAGGAAATGGCCGATGCCATCGAATTCATCGAACTGGGCGAAGCCGAAGGCGACGATGCGATCGTCGCCGAAGGGCTGGAAACACTGGCGGCGCTGGCCAACCGCGCCGATGCCGACAAAGTCCAGGCGCTGCTGGCGGGCGAAGCCGATGCCAACAACGCGTTTCTTGAAGTCCATGCCGGGGCTGGTGGCACCGAAAGCCAGGACTGGGCCGAAATGTTGCAGCGGATGTACACCCGCTGGGGCGAACGCCACGGCTACAAAGTCGAACTGGTCGACTATCACGCGGGCGAAGCCGCCGGCATCAAGAGCGCCACGCTGCTGATCAAGGGCGAAAACGCCTATGGCTATGCCAAGACCGAAAGTGGCGTGCACCGGCTGGTCCGGATCAGCCCTTATGACAGCTCGGCGCGGCGGCACACCTCGTTCAGTTCGATCTGGGTCTATCCCGAAATCGATGACAACATCGATATCGATATCAACCCGGCCGATCTGAAAGTGGATACCTATCGCGCCTCGGGCGCGGGCGGCCAGCACATCAACACCACCGATTCGGCGGTGCGGATCACCCACGTCCCCAGCGGGATCATCGTCGCCAGCCAGCAGGACCGCAGCCAGCACAAGAACCGCGCCACCGCGATGGGCATGCTGCGCGCCCGGCTGTACGAGGCTGAACTGGCCAAACGCGAAGCCGTTGCCAGCAGCGACTATGCCGCCAAGACCGAAATCGGCTGGGGTCACCAGATCCGTTCCTACGTCTTGCAGCCTTATCAGCAGGTCAAGGATCTGCGCACCGGGGTGGTTTCGACCAATCCGGGCGAAGTGCTCGATGGTGCGCTCGATCCGTTCATGGCCGCCGCGCTGTCGCAACGCGTGACCGGCGAAAAGGTGGCCGTGTCGGACGATGATTGAGCGTGATGGGTTCGGCTCAATTTTGTCAAAAAAAAGGCAATGCTCTTTGCGCTTTGATACATTTGCGCCTAACTTATGCGCCAACGGCGGCCCGGTGGGGTAACAAGGCGGCCGATCGCAAGGGTTGTGGGGCTGCGGGCCGGATCGCTGGATTCCGGCGGTGGCAGGGTTGAAAGTGTGATATGTCTGTTTTCAAAGGTTTGAAGCCCATTGTTTACGGAGGACGCGAAGTCTGGCCGCTGATCGAGGGGGGCAAGGGGGTTGCCGCCACCAATCATGCGAGTTCGGGCGCCTGGGCGGCGGCGGGTGGAATCGGCACGGTCAGCGCGGTGAACGCCGACAGCTACGATCCGACCGGCAAGATCGTGCCCCAGCTCTATCCTCAGCTCACCCGGCGCGAACGCCATGAGCAACTGATCCGCTATGCCATCGACGGCGCGGTCGAGCAGGTGCAGCGCGCGCACGAGATTTCCGGCGGCCAGGGCGCGATCAACATCAACGTGCTGTGGGAAATGGGCGGGGCGCAGGCCGTGCTCGAAGGCGTGCTGGAAAAGACCCGTGGCCTGGTCACCGGGGTCACCTGCGGCGCGGGCATGCCCTACAAGCTGTCGGAAATCGCCGCCCGCTTCAATGTGAATTACCTGCCGATCGTGTCATCGGGCCGCGCGTTCCGCGCGCTGTGGAAACGCGCCTACCACAAAGTGGCGCACCTGCTGGCGGCGGTGGTCTATGAAGACCCCTGGCTGGCGGGCGGGCACAACGGGCTGTCCAACGCCGAAGACCCGCGCAAGCCCGAGGATCCCTATCCCCGCGTCAAGGCGCTGCGCGACACGATGCGCGCCGAAGGCGTGTCGGACGACGTGCCGATCATCATGGCCGGTGGCGTATGGTTCCTGCGCGAATGGAACAACTGGATCGACAATCCCGATCTTGGCGCGATCGCCTTTCAGTTCGGCACGCGGCCCTTGTTGACCGAGGAAAGCCCGATCCCGCAGGCGTGGAAGGATCATCTGCGCGAACTCGATCCGGGCGATGTGCTGCTTCACCGCTTTTCGCCGACGGGATTCTATTCCTCGGCGGTGCGCAACCCGTTCCTGCGCAGCCTTGAAGCGCGCAGCGAACGCCAGATTCCCTATTCGCGCGTATCTGCGGGCGAACACACCGTGCAACTCGATGTCGGCGTGCGTGGCAAGAATTTCTGGGTGACGCCGGTCGATCTCGATCGCGCGCGCGGCTGGGCGGCGCAAGGGTTCGAACATGCCTTGCGCACTCCCGATGATACGGTGGTGTTCGTTTCGGGCGCCGAACGCGATACCATTCGCGTCGATCAGGCCGATTGCATGGGCTGCCTGTCGCATTGCGGATTTTCCTCGTGGAAAGACCACGATGACTATTCGACCGGGCGACTGGCCGATCCGCGCAGTTTCTGCATCCAAAAGACGCTGCAGGACATCGCGCATGGCGGCGATATCCAGCAGAACCTGATGTTTGCCGGGCATGCCGCCTATCGCTTCAAACAGGACCCGTTCTATTCCAACAACTTCACCCCGACGGTGAAGCAACTGGTCGATCGCATCCTGACCGGCGACTGAGTATCACCCCGCGTCTGACGGGGCGGTCTCGGCGGCTTCGCTGATGCGCATCGGCACGACCATCGCCACCATCAGGGCGGCAATGGCAGTGCCGATCGCGCTCCACGCCACCACCACGCCCGCGCCGATCGCCTGGGCGATCACCTGGCGCACCGGGCCCATGCCGTGGGCATAGCCGCCGCCGCCCAGCGTTCCGGCGATCAGCGGCGCGGCCAGCATCGCCCCGGCCAGCCCGCCGACGCCATGCACCGCCACCAGACCGACCGCATCGTCGATCAGCGCGGCGCGCAGCAGGCGCGCAGCGGACCACGCGGCCAGCGCGCCGACCACGCCTGCCACCATCGCAGCGCCCGGTGCCATCGCCTGTGCGGCGGCGCTGGCTGCGACCAACCCGGCCAGCGCACCGCTTGTCAGACCGGTGGGGCCGGGCCGCCCCAGGGTGATCGCGTCGATCAGCAGCCATACCAGCGCCCCGGCGGCGGCGGCGGCCTGCAGGTTGATCAGCGCCGATCCTGCATCGTCGCTCGCCGCCAGGGTTGCCCCGGCGGTCAACGCCATCAGCGCGATCCAGATCATGCCGGTGCCGGCCAGTGCCAGCGCGGGCGCGTGGCCGGGCGCGGTTTCGGCCCCGGCGAAGCGGGCGCGCCGCCCCAGCAACAGCGTGATCACCAGCGCAGACACGCCGACGGCGCCATGCACCACCAGCGCGCCGCCATAGTCGACCGTGCCCAGACGCGCCGCCAGCCAGCCGCCACCCCAGATCCAGTGCGCCAGTGGCGCATAGACCAGAATGCTCCACAACCCGGCGAACGGCACGATCCATGCAAGATTGCCACGTTCGGCCCAAGCCCCGGTCAACAATGTGCCCGCCAGCACGGCAAAGCCCAGTTGCAACAGCACAAACACCACTTCGGGTACCGCGCTGTCGCCGCGCACATTGGCAAGGTCGATCAGCATCCATGCGTTGCCGCCACCCAGCCAGCCGTTGGAAACCGCGCCGAATGCCAGCGTGTAGTCGACCAGCACCCATAGCAGCGAAACCGCCGCCGCAATCGCCCCGACTTCGGTTGCCAGCGCGGCAAACGCGCGCGCGCGCACCTGGCCGCCCACGGCCAGCACCACGCCCGGCACGATCATCGCCAGCGCCAGCAACCCGGCGCCGAGCACGAAGGCGGTGTCGCCGCTGTCGACCGCCGCTTCGGCGGCCTCGGCTTGCGCGTGCGCCAGGGCAGGGGCCAGCGCGAGCGCCAGGCCGATGAACAGCGATGTGTGATGCTTGGTCATGTCCGCCCCCTCATGCCCCAGACATGCTTAAAGTATTGCTAGCGCCAGCCTTCGAGCACCTGGTCGGGTGGGCGATGGCCATCGGCCCAGAAACGGATATTGGCGATCACTTTCTCGCCCGAGGCGATCCGCCCTTCGACCGTGGCGCTGCCCATATGCGGCAGGATCGCGACATTGTGATGATCGCGCAGGCGTTGATCGACCACCGGTTCGTGTTCGAACACATCGAGCCCGGCACCGCCCAGATGGCCCGACATCAACGCGGCGATCATCGCGTCTTCCTCGACGATCTTGCCGCGCGCGGTGTTGATGATGAACGCGCCGGGCTTCATCAGCGCGATCCGCCGGGCATCGATCAGATGGTGCGTTTCGGGAGTGGCCGGACAATGCAGCGTCAGAATGTCGGCCTGGGCCAACAGGGTGTCGAGATCGGCCGCATAGTGCGCGCCGAGCATCGTTTCGAGCGCCTCGGGCGCGCGGTGGCGGCTGTGATAGACCACCGTCAGGCCAAATGCGCGGGCACGATGGGCCACCGCCTGGCCGATGCGGCCCATGCCGACAATCCCCAGCACACGGCCACCGACCCGGTGGCCCAGCAGGGTCGACGGCGCCCAGCCGTGCCATTGCCCGTTGCGCACCACGCGCCCGCCATAATTGAGTCGCCGCGTCACCGACAGGATCAGGGCCAGCGTCATGTCGGCGGTGTCGTCGGTGAATACGCCGGGCGTGTTGGTGACCATGATCTTGCGCGCGCGCGCCGCGCCCAGATCGATATGGTCGATCCCCGCGCCGAAATTGGCAATCAGCCGCAGCCGCCCGGGCGCCGCCGCGATCAGATCTGCATCGATCGTGTCGGTCACCGTGGGCACCAGCACGTCGGCATCGGCCATGGCCGCCGCCAGCGCGTCGCGGCTGAACGGATGATCGTCGGGATTGAGCACGGCATCGAACAGTTCGGCCATGCGCGCCTCGGTTTCGGGCAGCAGACGCCGGGTGACGATGACGCGGGGCTTGCCCGCCACGCGGCGGGACGATGGCGGGATGGGGGCGGCGGTGGGCATGATGTTATCGCTATGCGCGTCGCGGGGCAGGGGTCAAGTGCGCTGTGTCGGCCATGCACGCGTGTCAGGCGGCTTGCCCTTGGCGCGCGATCCTGTATCGCAAGGGCGCGATGCATGTGACGATCCGCTCCACGATGATCCAGATAGGGCTGGCGGGTGCGCTGGTGCTTGGTCTGGCCGATATGGTGCTGTCCCGCGCCCATGCGGGAGAGCCCGAATCGGTGCCCTATTGGGCGTCGCTGCGTAACAGCCAGACCAACATGCGCGTCGGGCCGGGGCGCGATTACCGCATCAACTGGATCTATGTGCGCGCGGGATTGCCGCTCAAGGTCTTGCGCGAAATGGAAGGCTGGGTGCTGGTCGAAGATCCCGACGGCGCGCGCGGCTGGATGCTGACGCAGTTTGTAGCGCGCAAGGCGCATACCGCGATCGTGCGCGGCGATGTCACCGATATCCGCGAAAACCGCGATGGATCGGGGCGTCTGATGTGGCGCGCAGAACCGGGCGTGATCGGACGCCTGGGCGATTGTGGCGGCGGGTGGTGCAAGATCGATATCGATGGGCGCCAGGGCTATATCCCGCAGACCGCGCTGTGGGGCGCAGGCCAGCCCTGATCCGCGCCGCGCAAATCGATCGCGGGCCGTTCCAACGTTAACAATTTGCTAAGCTGCGTGAACGAAGCTGTGCGGGCATGCGTTGGATGGTTTCGGTATGCGACAGCGCCTCGTTTCCCTTCGCTACCCGATTGCGTGGCCGGTGGCCCCGCCGCGTGAGGCGTCCGGCTGGATCGTCGCGCTGGGCTTTCTTGGCGCGCACCTCGTCTTGCCCCGGCTTGTGCCGGGCCTTGCCAAGCCGGTGTCGCTGGTCTTTCTGGCGCTGGCGCCATTGCTGGCGGCGGCGGCATGCCTGATGCACAGGCGCGGTCGGGGCTGGACCGCGCTGGTGGTGGCGCTGGGCCTGTGGTCGGGCGGAATGGTCGCCGATCTGTACGAATATCTGGTGCCTGGCACCGCGTCGGGCGAAACCAGTCTGAGCATGCTGCTGTTTGTGCTCTATGGCGTGCCGATCATTTTCACCACTGCCAGTCCCGCCAGCGAACATTGGCCGGTGCGCGTGGTCGATGCCGTGCTGGCCCTGGCGCTGGGGCTGCTGTTTTTCGTGCATACGCTGTCTTATGCGACGATGGCGGGTTCCAGCCCCGATGGCGCCGCCAATCTGCGGCTGATGTTCGACATCGAGAACCTGTTTGTGGTCGGTTTCGCGCTGATGCGGTTTGTCACCAGCCGCGCGCCGCACGATCGCGACTTGTTCGGGGTGCTGTCGCTGTTTGCGGCGGCCTACATGGTGGTTGCGGCCTATATCAACCACATGCAGGAAACCGCCGATTATGGCGGGATGGTCGACATTTTGATCGATCTGCCGTTCATCGTGCTGCTGTTGCTGGTCTGGCGACGGCCGGGGCCGCGCCACGACAGGGCCGGGCTGTCTGCATCGCACGAGCGGCTGGCGCAGGCGGTCAGTCCGCTGATGCTGCCCGCCACGTTGCTGGCCGTCGCCGCGGTGCTGCTGCACGCGCATCCACGCTGGGCGGTGGCCGGTTTTGCCACCGCGACGCTGGTCTATGGCCTGCGCAATGTGCTGTCGCATCTGCGCAATCTTGCCGAGCGTGATCGGCTGTCGCTGCTATCGCAAAGCGACCCGCTGACGGCCTTGCCCAACCGGCGCAGGTTTGACGATGTGCTGTGTCGCGAATGGGCCCGCGCGCGCCGCGCCGACACCGGCCTGGCGCTGCTGATGATCGATATCGACCACTTCAAGCTGCTCAACGATACGATGGGCCATCCCCGTGGCGACCAGTACTTGTGCGCCGTTGCGGCCGCACTGGCGGGATGCGCCAGGCGGACATCCGATCTCGTTGCTCGCTATGGCGGAGAGGAATTCGTGGCGATCCTGCCCGCGACGAGCGCCGAACAGGCCGCCGAACTGGCCGAAATCATGCGCCTGCGCGTGCTGGATCTGGCGCTGGCATCACCCGCGCCGATCGGGCGGGTCAGTGTCAGCATCGGCGTCGGCCACCTTGCGCGGATCGGCGGCGAAGATCCCGAAACGCTGCTCGGATATGCCGATCGTGCGCTCTATGTGGCCAAGCACGATGGGCGCAACCGCGTCCGCACCCTGACGCTTGGGTCCTGATTGGCTCGGTCACGGATCGCGTACGACCCGTGACCGATGGCGCGATTACACCAGTTCGACCGCCACCGCCGTGGCTTCGCCACCGCCGATGCACAAGCTGGCCACGCCCTTTTTCAATCCGCGCGCCTTCAGTGCGCCGATCAGCGTGGTGACGATGCGCGCGCCCGAGGCGCCGATCGGGTGGCCGAGTGCGGTGGCGCCGCCGTTGACGTTGATCTTTTCATGCGGGATGCCGAGGTCGTGCATCGCGAACATTGCCACGCAGGCAAACGCCTCGTTGATTTCGAACAAGTCGACATCGCCGATCGACCAGCCCGCGCGCGCCAGCAGCTTGGTGATCGCGCCGACCGGGGCGGTGGTGAAATCCTTGGGTTCCTGCGCATGCGCGGCCAGCGCGATGACGCGCGCCACCGGGGTCAGCCCTTCGGCCTCGGCCACCGACTGGCGGGTGAGCACCAGTGCCGCCGCACCGTCCGAAATCGATGACGACGTTGCCGCGGTGATCGTGCCGTCCTTGGCAAAGGCGGGCTTGAGCGCGGGGATCTTTTCGGGCTTGCCCTTGCCGGGGGCTTCGTCGGTGTCGACGATCACGTCGCCGCTGCGCGACTTCACCGTGACCGGCGCGATTTCATCGACGAACCTGCCTTCGCTGACGGCGGCCTGGGCGCGGCGCAGCGATTCGATGGTGTAGCTATCCTGCGCCTCGCGGGTCAGTTGATAGTCATTGGCGGTGTCCTGCGCAAATGTGCCCATCGCGCGGCCCGGCTCATAGGCGTCTTCCAGCCCGTCGAGGAACATGTGGTCATAGGCAGTGTCGTGGCCGATGCGTGCGCCCGAACGGTGCTTCTTGAGCAGATAGGGGGCATTGGTCATCGATTCCATGCCGCCGGTCACGACATAGTCGATCGATCCCGACGCCAGCGCTTCGGCGCCCATGATCAGCGTCTGCATGCCCGACCCGCAGACTTTGTTGACCGTAGTTGCCTGCACCGATCGGGGCAGGCCGGCCTTGATCGCGGCTTGACGGGCAGGGGCCTGGCCAAGCCCGGCGGGCAGCACACAACCCATATAGATGCGTTCGAACTTGTCGCCCGCCACGCCCGAGCGTTCGACCGCGGCCTTGACGGCGGTAGCCCCCAGATCGGTTGCCGAAACATCGGCCAATGAGCCCTGCATCGCGCCCATCGGGGTGCGCGCATAAGACAGGATGACAACCGGATCGGCGGCGGAAAACTGGGCCATGGTACGATGTCCTTCGGTTCATGGAAGGCCTGCGACGGGCAGGCGTTCCGATGGTCTTTGATGCTTCAATAGAACTGCACCGCAGCATTTGCAATTCGACCGGAGGTCACCCCCCGACACGCGCCTTGCCATGCTGCACTGCCCAAAAAGGTTGGGGTCTGGCGGCAATTATGCGGTCCCTCCCACTTGCGCAGGGGACCCGGCGGGACTAGGGGCCGGGTCACAAACTTCAAAAGGCGAGTCAGCCCCTTGCTCGACCATACAACCCTCGATCAGACATCCTATCTGGCCGGATACCTGCCGATCCTTGTGTTTCTGGGTATCG
>Ga0302187_10004566_pt1 | contig 11047 bp, 5 predicted proteins | sample II_Bog_E1_3_FD_202120 | JGI IMG/M metagenome (GOLD analysis project Ga0302187, IMG submission 202120) | Peat permafrost microbial communities from Stordalen Mire near Abisko, Sweden - II_Bog_E1_3 | ecosystem: Environmental > Terrestrial > Soil > Wetlands > Peat | place: Sweden: Abisko, Stordalen...
AAAAGTGCGCATCCAAGATGGGATGCGCACTTTTCTGTTTGCGCGAACAGCAGTGCCCGGATCAGCCTGCCACAGCCGCCCAGCCAACGCCGATGAGCGTGATCAACACCCACCATCCGAAGACAGTAATGTAGCCGGAGTTGCGCTTGAGACCGGCCACGGTGGCCAAGCCAATCGAAAGCAGCGCCATGCTCCAGATAGTGGTGAAGTCCAGCGCGGTGGCCAGCTTGTAGATGGCGGCGTTGGTCTCTGTCGGGCTCAGGAAGGCGCCAAGGTTGGTAGGCGCAAAGTTGGCCAGGTTGAAGCTGTCTGGCACGGTGAACCACGACACCAGACTGCCGAGGATTGACTTGATCACGCCGGGCAGCGAGGCGAACATCCATACGCTGAAGACAGCTGGGAACGACGCCTTGCCGCCGAAGGCAAAGTTGATGGTGCCCCACAGAACGGCGGAGACGATGACGCCGATGAGCAGCACCAGTACGGGCGTGGCGGCAAAGCTGCCCTCCATGCTGTACTGCGTCATGGTAACGATCTTGTCGCGCTGTTCGGGCGGTGCTTGCGCCAGCTTGGCCTCAGCCTTGGCGTTCATGTGCATGGTGTTTTCTGCCACCTGATTCCAGCCCACGTGGACCGTGATGACGGCGAACAGCAGGTAGGCGCATGCAACCATGAGGACAAACGGCAGCCACCAGCTCTTGTTTCCGCGGGCGATGTCGTTGAAGGTGGCGGACGGGGCGGTGAAGGTGTTGGAGACGCGCTGCCACTGGGTGAGGCCGGGTGCAGCAGGGGGCGGAGCGAAAGCGATAGGTTCGGTCATGCATCGTCCTCTTGGAAGAAAAGCTCTGCTGAGCTTTTCAGGGCGATTGTACTCTGAACACGGGCCGGTGAAAGTAATTTTTGTGGGCGGAACTCTTGATCCGGCCCTCAAATAGAAGCACCGTGCCCCATCCATTTCGCAGGCTTTATCGCAAGATGAATATCAAGTTAGCTCAGGCAAGATTTCAACGCGCCGATTAGGCCTCTTGCTTTGTAACAGGGCACGGCTTCAGCCGGGCCACAACAGCAACAAAAAATAAAGGGTCGGGCTTCAGCCCTTGCACGCCATCTCCTTGCCATAAAAGCGCGCATCGCTTCTTCCTGCGGCCTATTTCTCCCCTGAACAGACGCATATTTCTGAATGAAAAGACAGCAGGGGCTGAAGCCCGTCTCTCATTTCACTGCAATCGGCCCGACTAAAGTCGTGCCCTGTTACAAAACCTTGCCCGTTCGTCCCTTGGACAGCGGTGCCGGAGCTAACTTGATATTCATCTACTGATATTGGGTGCCCCATCCATTCCGCGTTTTGTGCGGAATGGGTGGGAGAGCGTCACACTATTTGAGGGCCGGATCAATGGTCCCTCAATCCCTAGTGGTGTCCGCCACAGAGATGGTTATTTAACCAATTTGAAGGGTACGGGCTTTAGCCCGTACGTAAAAACTGTAAAATCAACCGGGCTTTAGCCCCCGAGGGAACACTTGCTTGGTCAACCAACTCATAAACGCCCGAAGATAGGGGATGTTATTTGCGGTGGACACCACTAGCGCGCCGTCACGCCCGTCTTTGCAGCCGCGCTGCGCCCCTGCCGGCTGCCTTGTTGCACGTCGTCGTCCAGCCGGAATTGCCGGATCAGCCCATCCAGATCGTTGGCCAGAATCGAAAGACTGCTGCACGCCGAGGCAATCTCTTCCGAAGCCTGCGTATTCTCGCCCGCCAGCTGCGATATGTACCCCGTGTTCTCTGCGATTTCGCCCGAGGCCGCCGTCTGTTCCGTAGCCGCTGTGGCAATCAACTGCACCATGTGCTCCACGTCGCGCGAACTCGAGATGATCGCCGCCAGGCTCGATTGCGCCTGCGCCGTGTCCGTCAACCCCGCCTGCACCGTCGAGCCGCTCTCCGCCATCATGTCCGCCGTCGAGCGCGTCTCTTCCTGGATGCTGCGAATCGTCACCGCAATCTCTTCGGTAGCGCTCTTGGTGCGCTCTGCCAGCCGCCGCACCTCGCCTGCCACCACGGCAAATCCGCGTCCGTGTTCGCCGGCCCGCGCCGCCTCGATGGCCGCGTTCAAAGCCAGCAGGTTGGTCTGCTCGCTGATCTCCTGAATCACGCTCACCACCTTGCCAATCTCCGCTGAGCGCTCGGTCAACGACGACATTCGTTGGCTTACCCCGCCCGTCGTCGTCGCAATCTGCTGCATCGTCGCTGATGTCCGCTCCATCACCATGCCGCCCTCGTTGGCCGTCTCGGCTGACGTGCGGCTGGCCACAGAGGCTGCGCCCGCGTTGTGGCTGATCTCGCCGATGGTGGCCGTCATCTCCTGCACCGCCGCGGCAATCTGGTTGATCTTGGCCGTCTGTGACTGCGTATTGCCGCTGGTCTGGGTGGAGCGTACGCTCAGTTCCTCGGCCGCTGCCGACAGCGTCTCGGCTCCCGTGGCCACATTCTTCAGCGTCGCCCGCATCGCTTCTGCCGTCAGGTTCAGCGCTGTCGCCAGACGTCCTATTTCGTCCTCACTTCCCACCTCGACCGATGCCGTCAGATCCTTTGTCGCAATCCGTTCCAGTGCGCAGGTCACCTCTTCAATCGGCGACACAATCAGCCGCGTCATCGCAATGCCGATCATCATGCAGGCGCCCAGCACCAGCGCCATCAGCACCCCTGAGAGCGCCAGCAAGTTGTGCGTCGTGCTCATTGCCCGTTCGCCGTCCTGCTTGCCAAAGCGCACATTCAGCGCCATGTCCTGCTCTGAGGCGTTAGTGGCCGTCTGGTACGCCACTCTCAGATCCTTGTCGTTCAGTAGCTGCGCAGCCTGATCATGATTCCCGGCGTCCAGCAATTGGAAGATGCGCGTGCTGGCGCCCATATACGTTGCCATGCCCGTGCTAAAGCTTTCATACAGCTCCCGCTCGCCCGGATATGACATCAGCGGCTGATACGCCTTCAATGCATTGTTGTAGATCGCCACAAACTCCTCATGGCGCTTCCTGTAGGTCTCGATGCAAGCCGCATCGCTGCACGACAGCGCCAGCGCATCCGAGCGGCGTACCGATGCGATCCCGTAACGCACATCGCCCAGTGCCTTCATCGACGGCATGGTGTCGTTGGCCAAATCGTCGATCTGGCTGTTCACCTTGATAAACCCCAGTACCGCAGATCCGCCCAGGATCAGGCACAACACACACACCGCTCCAAATCCAAAAGCAAACTTGCGCGACAGCTTCATGTCTCGCAGCGATTGAAACATTGCGAACCTCCACTTTCTCTTCTTGCCGCCCCCAGAAGCAAAGCACCATCCCTGGCAGCGTTCTGTTGTCGAAAGAGTCACGTGGCAGGAAGGTGAGCGCAAGGAGATGCTTCCAGCCGTTACTACACTCTTGTTCTCATCGATTATTTCGGCCCAAATCAGACATCCATGAGTTTCTTGTCCCTGTTGCATCCGCTTCTTCGTAGTGTTTCCGCCCATCCCGGAACGTGTTCAACACTGAAACATTGTTCCCCGGCTCGCATCCGTTGAACTAGGACTTAATTTGTCGTATATTGAATTCACGGACTAATTTAGTCGTATTTCTCGCAGAGAATGTACGGCCGCGCCCTTGGCTCCAAACTTGCTATTTCGCATTCGGCAAGGCGTACGCGAGGGTTGCTGCCCGGTTGGAGGGTTTTTCTTTTGAAGTACCGCGTTTTCCCTGCTGTTCTCTTCTCTATTTCGCTCTATATCCCTTTACTTGCCTCAACGTTGGCCTGTGCGGCCCCGCTCGGCCAGCTTTCTCAGCCGCAGGCTCCCGACCAAACCACCGCATTTTTCGCCTCCGGCACGGCGCAGGACGCCACCGGAGCCATCGTTCCCGGAGCCACCGTCCATCTCACTTCCGCCTCGGGCCAAACCATCGCCTGCCCGCCTGTTGATTCCGCCGGCAACTTCCGATGTCCAGCCCCTGCCGCTGGCAGCTACACGCTCACCATCAAGGCCGAGGGCTTTGCCGCCTTCCACGCCACCCTGACCCTGACGCCCGCAGCCCCTGTGGCCAAAATCCAGGCTGCTCTGGTGGTCGATGGCAACGCGCAGACCATCGTGGTCACCGCCAATCAACTGGCCGCCGAAACCACCAGCACCCAGCTCGGCGAAACCCTGGACACACACAAAATTGAAGCTGTGCCCCTCAATGGCCGCAGCTTTACCGATCTGATGGCCGTACAGCCCGGCATTGTGCCCCAGAACTCGGCTCAGCCCGGAGCCGTCATCATGACCGGCGTAGCATCTACCCCGCCCTCCGGAGACGCCAATCCCGGCAACCTCTCCATCAGCGGTCAGCGCGAGTCTACCAACGGCTTCCGCGTCAACGGCTCCGACGTCGAGGAAGACGTCAACATGGGCACCTCCATCCTCGTCAACCTCGACTCCATCGACGACTTCCGGGTGCTCACCTCCAACTTCGACGCCGAGTACGGCAACTCCTCCGGTGGCCAGATTCTGGTCACCACCAAGTCCGGCGCCGCCCAGCTCCACGGCTCCGCCTTCGAGTTCCTCCGCAACACCGCCCTCGACGCCCGCAACTACTTCTCCAGCGATCGCGCCGCTTATCGCCAGAACCAGTTCGGAGGAGCCCTGGGCGGCGAACCGTTCCATCGCGGCGTAAAGCTCTTCGCCGACTACCAGGGCACCCGCCTCACCGAGGGCATCGACACCGGCAACATCGCCGTGCCCACGGCCAGCGAGCGTACCGGCCAGTTCGCGGCCACCGACCTTACCGGCTGCGTCAGCGGCGCGTATTTGGCCAGCCTGCTCTCACAAAAGCTCGGCGCCACCATCCAGGCCAACGACCCCTACTCGTCCGCATCCATCAATTGCACTGCCGGACGCTCACCCGTCTTTGCTTCGAGCACCATTCCTCAGTCCGCCTGGTCCGCACCTGCAAAATCACTGCTCCAGTACATCCCTACGGAAAACTCCGGCTCCGGCACCTTTTCGACAGCCGCCCAGGCTGAAACCCTCACCGACGACAAGGGCGCACTGCGCATGGACTGGACCCACGGCAAAGGCACCCTCACCGCCTACTACTTCCAGGACGGTTACTCCCTCCTCAATCCCTATCCCACCGGCACCGGCGGCTCCAGTGTGCCGGGCTTTGCCGCCACCTCCGCCGGTCGCGCGCAGTTGGCCACACTCACCCACACCCTGCCTGTCAGCGCCGCCGCGCTCAACGAGCTGCACCTCAGCTACATGCGCAACGCCAACGCTGTCGGCCAGCCGCAGGGCGGCGTCGGCCCTTCGCTGGCGTCGCAGGGATTCACCAACGCGCAGGGAATCACCACCATCGACGCCCTCAAGCCCTCCACCGAAGGCGTTGAGAACATCGCCTTCAACGACTTCACCATGGGCGTTGACACCACCGCCCTCCTCCAGACCGAAAACATCTACGAACTCAGCGACGCCTTCTCCCGCATCTGGGGCCACCACGGCCTCAAGGTGGGCGGCGAGTTCCACTTGAGCCAGATCAACACCCACCCCGACGTGGTCTTCAACGGCAGCTTCAGCTTCACCGGTTCCGAGACCGGCACCGACTTCGCCGACTTCCTCATCGGAACGCCCTCCAGCTACACCCAGGGCCAGGCCAACAGCTTCTACAACCGCAACCTCTACATGGCCGCCTTCGCGCAGGACAGTTGGAAGGTCGCGAGCAACCTCACCCTCAACCTCGGTGTACGCTGGGACCGCATCCGCCCCTGGGACGAAAAGTTCAACCAGCTCCAAACTCTCGTCCAGGGCCAGCAGTCGCAGGTCTTTACCGGCGCGCCCACCGGCCTGGTCTTCCCCGGCGACCCAGGCGTTCCCCGTTCGCTGGCCGCCGCGCGCAACAATTTTTCTCCCCGTTTCGGCCTCGCCTGGTGCCCTGCGGGCCGCGGACTTTCGGACAAGATTCTTGGAGAAGCCGGCAAAACCAGCATCCGCCTCGGCTACGGCCTCTTCTACACCGCCTACGAGGGCCTCTCCGCCGGCATCATGAGCGCCAATCCGCCCTACGGCTACACTTACACCTCGGCCGCACCGCCGCTCTTCAATGACCCGTTCACCGTCGCCGCCACCGGCGTCGATGCCGGCCAGCGCTTCCCGCTGCAGAAGGTCGCTTTTGGCGCCAGCCGTTCCAACCCCAACTCCACCGTTGATTGGACCCAGTTCGAGCCCCTGGTCGGCATTCCCGCCGTCTCGCCCAACGACGTCTCGCCCTACGCCGAGCACTGGATGGCCAGCGTCGAGCGCCAGCTCGGCTCATCAACCCTGGCCCGCATCACTTACGTCGGAGCCGGCGCGCACCACCTGCTGGTGCTGGAAGAAGCCAACCCCGCCGACCCCGCGCTCTGCCTGGCTCTTGGTTCCGGTTGCGGCCCCTTCAACGAGCAGGCTGCCCGCACCCGTTTCAGCCAGGCCTTTGGCTCGGTCGAGTTGCAGCGCACCATCGCCAACTCCAGCTATCACGCGCTGGAGGCCACCCTCAACCACCGCAGCCGCAACCTCGATATGCTGGCCAGCTACACGTACTCGAAGTCCATCGACCAATCCACCGGCCTGCCCGAGCCCGTCAATCCCATCAACGCCTCGCTCAGCCGCGGCCTTTCTTCGTTCGATATGCGCCACAACCTGGTCGCCAGCTTCCACTACCGGATTCCTCGCATCGCCGGCGGCGGTCTTCTGCCCGCCCTCACCCGCGACTGGGCCCTGGCCGGCATCGCGCGCTTCACCTCCGGCCTGCCCGTCACCCTCGTCAACAACAACGACACCTCCCTGCTCGGCACCATTCCCAACGGCATCAACGACAATGGCGTCGATACCCCGCAGTACTCCGGCAGCCCGCTCCGTCTGAACCGCAATCCGCGCTCCGGCGCAGCAGTCTTCGATGCCTCGGCCTTCTCGCTGCCCACGCTCGGCACTGAGGGCAACGCCCGCCGCCGCTTCTTCTCCGGCCCCGGCATTGAGAACTTCGATGCCACCCTTGAGCGCAGCTTCCTCGTCAAGCAAGACCGCGCCCTCCAGTTCCGTCTGGAAGCCTTCAACGTCTTCAACCATGCCCAGTTCTTCGGCGCCGCCTCGGTCGAGGGCAACATCTCCAGCTCCACCTTCGGCCAGGGCGTGCAAGCCATGGCCCCCCGCCTCATGCAGCTCGCCGTGCGCTACCGCTTCTGAAGCATTCTTCGTTTCCCGATAAACTTCCGTGCCCCATCCATTTCGCAAGCTTTATCGCGAAATGGGTGGGAAGCCTACACACTGTTTAAGGGTCGGATCAATAACGTGAGATGAATATCAAGTTAGCTCCGGCCAGCTTTCAACGTGCCGGTTGGACTTCTTGCCCTGTAACAGGGCACGGCTTCAGCCGGGCCACAGCAGCAACAAAAATAAAGGGTCGGGCTTCAGCCCCTGCACGCCATCTCCTTGCCATAAAAGCCAATAGTTTTCGCGCCCATGTAATTTCGGAAAACTGCTCTTCACCCTCCGAACAAAAACAAAAAGCGCGGCCCCAGTGGCCGCGCTTTTCCTTGCCAAACTGAACCTAGCCTAGCCTTTCAACTCCGCCAAAGCCTTCTCCAGAGAAGCCGCATCTTCCACGTTCATCGTCTTCAGCTCCGGATCAATCTGCTTCAGCAGCCCGCACAGCACCTTGCCCGGACCCACCTCCACAAACACCTCGGCCCCGGCTGCCTTCAGCGCTTGCACGCAGTCAATCCAACGCACCGCGCCGGTCACCTGGCGTGTCAGCACGTCTTTGGCCTCGGCAGCGGTCGAAACCATGCCGCCGGTCACGTTCGCGGCCACCGGAATCTTCGGCTCGGCGATTTCGCTGGAGCCCAGCACCCGCGCCACCTCGTCCTGCGCCGGCTGCATCAGCGCGCAATGGAAGGGTGCGCTTACCGGTAGCGGAACCGCGCGCCGTGCGCCCCTGGCCTTCACCTCTGCCGAGGCCGCTTCCACCGCCGCCTTCGCGCCGGAGATCACCGTCTGGCCCGGCGAGTTCAGGTTGGCCGCTTGCACACACTGGCCGGTCTCCGCCGCCACCTTGGCGCAGACCTCGGCAATAATGGCGGCATCCAGGCCCAGCACCGCGGCCATCGCACCCTCGCCGGCCGGAACCGCCAGCTGCATGGCGTGGCCGCGCGCCTTCACCGCCCGCACCGCGTCGGCAAAGCTCAGCGTGCCGGCCTGCACATGCGCTGACCACTCGCCCAGCGAGTGACCAGCCGCCAGCGCCGGCTCAATGCCGTGCTCGTTCACAAGCCGCGCCACCGCCACGCTCATGGTCAAAATGGCTGGTTGGGTATTTTCCGTCAGGCGCAGCTGGTCCTCGGGCCCCTCGAAACAAAGCTTCGAAAGCGGGAAGCCGAGCGCCTCGTCGGCCTCGGCAAATGTGCGCGCCACTACAGGAAAACGCTCGGACAGTTCGCGGCCCATACCCACAGCCTGCGATCCCTGCCCAGGAAAAAGGAAGGCAATCTTTGCAGTCATTTCACCAGCGATTGTACTCTGCCGCCCGCTGCCAGCAGCGCGACGCCCGACACAACTCCGACGTGCCGGTGGCTGGGTGCTAGGTGGCTAGGTGCTAAGTGCTGGGTATTCAGATACGGGTGCCCCATGTCCCTTGCATTTGGGGACATGGGGTTAGAGGGCAGCCCCTCGGAACCCCACACTATTGATCCGGCAACTAAATACTGTGAGGGTGCCCCATCCTTTCTCGCGCTTTTTGCGGGAAAGGGTGGGAAGAAGATGCCACTGTTTTCTTGCCGGATCACTAAAGATCCCGCCCTCAAATAGCATGTAGGCTTCCCACCCATTTCCGCGAAGATGAATATCAAGTTAACCCCGGCCAGCTTTCAACGCACCGGTTGGATTTCTTGCTTTGTAACAGTCGTCCACCGGCTTTGCCGACCCCGATGGATGAAACGGACCTGGTGGTTGGTTTAGAGTAGGCTTGCGTCGTCGGCACCGAGGTCGGTCGTTCCCTGGTGTGCACGAACCCGAGTAACAGTCGGACCCGGATCCCTTGAGCACCCCGGATTGTTGCCACGGGCGTTTCATCTGCCCCGGAGCACGTTTTTTAGATTCTTTTGGATAGGGGGTCCACGCTTGCGGCGCGGGAGGAGACGTCATGGAAGTTCTTCATGCTCACTGCGCCGGTCTGGATGTTCACAAGGACTCCGTGGTTGCCTGTGCGCGTCACATGGCCGATGGCAAGATCACGACTGCCGTCAAGACTTTCAAAACCACCACTCAAGACCTGATGGCTTTGTCGGAGTGGCTTTCCACCGAGGCCGCGACGCATATCGCCATGGAGGCGACGGGCGTTTACTGGAAGCCAGTCTGGCATATCTTATCCGACGGCGAGTTTGCGTTGATTCTGGCGAACGCGGCGCATGTAAAGAACGTACCCGGTCGTAAGACGGAAGTGAACGATACCACCTGGCTGGCCGATTTGATGGCGCATGGAATGATCAAAGCCAGTTTCGTGCCCGATGAGCCGACCCAGCAGATGCGCGATCTGCTGCGCACCCGCAAGCAGATCGTGCGCGAACGCTCCAGCCACATCCAGCGCATCCAGAAGACGCTGGAAGATGCCAACATCAAGCTCGATTCGGTGGTGACCAACATCCTGGGCCTCAGCGGACGCCGCATCCTCGACGCCCTCATCGAAGGCAAGAGCACCCCCGAAGCCATGGCGACGCTGGCTCACCGCCGCATCCATGCCACCTCAGGGGAACTGGAAGCCTCGCTGCGCGGCCGCGTGACCAAACATCACCGCTTTCTGCTCAAGCTGCATCTGGACCAGATCGACGCCTTCGATGCAACGATCGCCCGCATCGACGAGGAGGTGAACGCAAACGTCGAGCCCTTTCGCGTAGCCATGAAAATGCTCAGCGCCATTCCCGGCGTCGGCGACCTCTCGGCTGCGGTCATCGTCTCGGAGATAGGCATCGACATGAGCCGCTTTGAGACCGCCGGTCACTTGATCAGTTGGGCTGGCCTGTGCCCCCAAAACGACCAAAGCGCCGGCAAGCGCCGCTCTACACGGATGAAGAAAGGTGCGCCCTGGCTCAAGTCGACGCTGATTCAATGCGCATGGTGCGCCAGCCGAAGCAAAGACAGTTATCTCCAAGCCCAATACCTGCGCCTGCGCTCGAGGCGCGGAGCCAAGAAAGCAGTCTGCGCGGTCGCCGCCTCCATCCTCACCGCCGCCTACCACATGCTCAAAAACGGAACCCTGTATCAGGATCTCGGCGCAAACTACTTCGACAACCGCGCCAAGGACAAACAAGCCTTGCGCCTCGTTAGCCGCCTGAAAAACCTGGGATTCGAAGTACAACTCACCCCCCCTGGCAGCTTAAGCGGAGAGTAGTTTCTTTTTAGGGCACGGCTTTAGTCGGGTCGATTGCGGCGGAATGAGGGACGGGCCTTACTGGCTGCGAAAAAAGGCTATGTTAGACCTCGCAGAAGCCGAAAAGCATCTCTCCGGGGCTAAAGTCCTATTGATTCTATGCGGCTTATCGGCACGACTAAAGTCGTGCCCTTTCAAAACAGGCCTGAATTTGAGTTTTTCCGCTGCCTGTTTTGCCCCTGCGGTCTCTCATTTCAGAAACATGGGTCTGTTCAGGGGCTAGAGCCCACCCGTAAAGAAAATAGCCTTGCAGCCCGACTATTGATCCGGCTCTCAAATACTGTCACGCTCTCCCACCCATTCGGAATGGATGGGGCACCCAATATCAGTATTTATGGGCCGGATCAATAAAGTCGCGCCGTGTTACAAAACCTTGCCCGTTCGTCCCTTGGGCAGCGGGACCTGAGCTAACTTGATATTCATCTTCTCCTCTTGCTGTAGAGGGGTTCCTGCGATCCCACCCTATTGATTCGGCAATTAAATACTGTCAGGGTGCCCCATCCATTTCCGCGTTTTTTGCGGAAATGGGTGGGAATGCGATGTCACTGTTTTCTTGCCGGATCACTAGTACCGCGTATCATTCATAATT
>Ga0302187_10004572_pt1 | contig 11039 bp, 9 predicted proteins | sample II_Bog_E1_3_FD_202120 | JGI IMG/M metagenome (GOLD analysis project Ga0302187, IMG submission 202120) | Peat permafrost microbial communities from Stordalen Mire near Abisko, Sweden - II_Bog_E1_3 | ecosystem: Environmental > Terrestrial > Soil > Wetlands > Peat | place: Sweden: Abisko, Stordalen...
CTGCACTGTCGAGGACACTCCAGATACTGTTTCCGCCTGGCGCCTTCCCGCGAACCCACTCTACCAAGCCAACATCAACTAGATGCTCCCGCATCCGCACGCGCAACCGTAGCTCGGCGTTACCTAGCCTGCCGACCTAACGTCCGTTACCTCTTTATCGCTCACGCGCAATATGCTCCAGCGGCGGATAGACGACCTGCACTGTCGAGGACACTCCAGACACTGTTTCCGCTGCGACTTCCCGCGAACCCACTCTACCAAGCCAACATCATTTTGGATTAAATATCCCGGGGAGCGCGAGGGGCAGAGCCCCTCGCAATGGTGGCCGTCCCACCAGCCACGGGAGCTCACGCACTCTGCCGCCCGCATCTGCAGGCTCCAGAAATGGGCAGTGGGGCGAGGAGGACTTGTCTGGCGGCCTCCACGACGCAGGGGTGGAAAGAATTGCTTGGGCTGTCAGGGGGCTCAGGCAACTAACCCGGTCGAGAACTGGCAATCCATGTGACGACCGAGATAAGCAGTTAGGAGCTAGATGCTCCCTTATCCGCACGCGCAACCGCAGCCAACGTTATCTGGTCTGCCAGTCCGACGTCCGTTACTTCGCCGTTGCTTATGCGCAATCAGTCCCGGTGCCCGCCGGCATCCCAATGAGTTGCGCGCGCGCCAACAGGTCCCTTGCTGCGCCTTGGCGCGCGCCAAGGGATCCACATCCCTGTTGGGCCGCCCACTCGACAGCTCGCCCATGCTCCAGGGAGGTCTCGCCTTTGCGCATAAAGGCACACTGTCTGGCCCGATGCGGGAAGTCCAGCCCCCGCAAGACTCTGAAGTTGCTGCTCACTGACTCGTTATGGCCTGCCGAAGCCCACGTCGGGAGCCCGTGCGAACAACCTCAGCACGCAGCACCACTGCCTGCCGGGGACGTGGCGCACCACGGGCACGCCAGTCGCGAGGTCGGGCTGCGCATTCCGGCGGCAGGGGAGCCTCCGCCTGGCAGCATGTCGCACCCCGCCGCCCCTCCTCGGATGCCACCTCAGGGTCTGCCCGCACATAAGCGCGTCCCGGATCGTTGGCGCGCGCCAGCCTCGCGCCAACCAGTGGGCAGCTCGGTCGAAAGGAAGCGCCGTCAACGATGTCACGAGTGATGGGAATAAGTTCAGTGGGTCAACTCCCCTGAGCAAACCCGGGTCAATCCTCGAGAGCGCTGAGGCGCTGGCGCTGTTGTGGGAAGAATACCGCGACGGTCCTGGCGGCCAGAGCGGATTCGGTTACTCATGGTTTTGCGACCTCTACCGCGAATGGGTCGGCCGGCTGAAGCCGACACTGCGCCAGGTGCATACCGCCGGTGAGCGAGTCTTCGTCGATTACGCTGGCCACAGTATGGAAGTAATAGATGGGCTTACGGGAGAGGTGCGGCGGGCAGAGGTGTTCGTTGGCGTGCTGGGTGCCTCCAGTTATACTTATGCAGAAGCGACCTGGACACAGTCGCTGCCAGACTGGATAGCCGCCCACGCCAATATGTTTGCGTTCTTTGGCGGCGTCACGAGCCAGATTGTCAGCGACAACCTCCGCGCCGGGATCACCCGGGCCTGCTTCCATGAGCCGCTGGTCAACCGGACCTATGCCGACATGGCCCGGCATTACGGTGCCGCAGTGATCCCGGCTCGGCCGTACAAGCCCCGGGATAAGGCAAAAGTCGAAGTTGGCGTGCAAGTAGTACAGCGCTGGATTCTAGCGCGGCTTCGCAATCATCGCTTCTTCTCGCTGGCAGAACTGAACAAGGCCATCCGGGAATTGGTCGTACAATTGAATAGCCGGGTGATGCGCGGCTGGGGCACCACACGACGAGCACTCTACGAACAGGTCGATCTGCCAGCCCTGGCGCAGCTGCCGCCCACGCCCTATGAATACGCCGAATGGAAACGCTGCCGTGTGAACATCGACTACCATATCGAATTCGACAAGCACTTCTATTCCGTGCCATTCCGATTGCTCCGCACCGAGGTGGAGGCACGCGCCACTGCCAAAACGATAGAAATATTCCACCGAGGCAGGCTGGTGGCGGCCCACCTGCGCAGCCGGCGCCCGAATCGGCCGACAACGGTCGCGGACCATATGCCGAGCTCGCACCGGCGCTACCGCGACTGGACGCATGAGCGGATCCTCCGCGAAGCGGGGTCGATCGGCGACGACACCAAGGCCTTGGTCGAGGTCATCCTGCGTTCGCGGCCGCATCCCGAGCAGGGGTTCCGCTCGTGCATTGGCATCCTCGGGCTGGCGAAGCGCTACGACGCCGAGCGGCTGGATGCCGCCTGCGCCCGCGCGCTGGTGCTCGGCACCCGCTCCTACTCGTCGGTCGCCACGATCCTGAAGAACCGCCAGGACAGAAAGCCACCCGAGCCGGAGCAGCCGAGCCTGCTGCACGAGAACATCCGCGGCCCGAGCTACTATCATTGAAATAATGGCCGTCGCCAAAGCATCCAGCGGCCCGGACAATGCACGGTCTGGAACGCACACTGTGCGTCCAGCCCGGCACCGGGATTGCTCCTGCTTCGGCATCCCGCGCCACGACGCCGGGCGGTTGCATGCCCTCCGCTCATCCTCTTCGGCCGCCGCCATCCTGAAGAACCGCCAGGAGGCGCGCGCCGGAGCAGCAGGCCGACCTGCTGCACGCAAACCCCCGCGGTTCCCACTGAAAGGAAAGCCGATGCTTACCCATCCCCTGGTCGATCGCCTGCGCAGCCTTGGCCTGACCGCCATGGCCGACGCCTTCCTCGAGTTGCAGGCCGCGGCGGCGGCAGCCGACCTCTCGCGCGAGGACTGGCTCGGGCTGCTGCTCGACCGCGAGGCCACGAGCCGCGAGAACAAACGCCTGAGCCGCAGGTTGACGCAAGCACGGCTGCGACAGAGCGCAGTCATCGAGGACACCGACTTCCGAACAGTGCGTGGTCTTGACCGCCAGCTGTTTCTTCAGCTTGGGAACTGTGATTGGCTGCGCCACAGCCAGAACCTGATCATTTGTGGGAAAACCGGAACGGGGAAATCCTGGCTCGCCTGTGCACTTGGCCATAAGGCCTGCCGCGAAGGGTTTTCGGTGCTCTACCGGCGAGCGCCGCGGCTGTTCGCCGAACTCGCCACCGCTCGGGGCGAGGGCAGGCTGGCGCGGCTGTTGAGGACGCTGGAACGCACCGGGTTGCTGATCATTGACGACTGGGGACCGGAGCCGCTGAACGCCGAGCAGCGGCGCGACCTGCTCGAGATCGTCGACGATCGCCATGAAAAGGGCTCGCTGCTGGTTACCAGCCAGATCCCGGTGAATCGCTGGCATGAAGTCATTGCCGATCCCACGCTCGGGGACGCGATCCTCGACCGCGTCGTTCACCGCGCGCATCGGATCCAGCTGACAGGACCCAGCCTGCGCAAGCGCAACGCGGTCAGCCCGCCAGCCGATACTGACGGCTCCGCCAGCGGGAGCGGCTCCGATGTTTGAACGGGACCGGCTTCTGCGCGTTGGCGGCGGGATTGCGCAGCGTGCCCTCAGCCGGCTGGCATGGGCGAGCGGGGGCAACGCCGCGGTGCCACGGAGGCGCAAGGCGAGTAAAAAGGTGGGTGCTCACCATGCTCGCCCCGACCGTAAACGGTCGGTTCTGCGCGTGGCTCCGCTCCCGCCGCGCAAGAAAGGGCGCGGCGCTTTTGACTCGCCTTGCGCTCCGTGGCCTGCAGGGGGTGTCGGGACGAGGGGCGTCCCGACACATCGACGCCAAGGCGTCGAACAAGGGGCTGGGGTTTCAGGAAGAGAGTTCATTACGGCTAGCCAGCGCCAGGGTCTGCTGGCGGGCAACCAACAGCGCAAAGAGTGCTTGACGAACGCCCGGGGAAAATGAGACGGGACAACCGTCAGTGGCAACGGCCAGAGCCGCCCCGCGCTGCCCGCCAGGCGCTCCTCAGCACAGGCGCGCAGCGTGATCACGATCCGCCGGAATCGGTGATCACGATCGGCTGGATTGGCTGATCACGATGACCGGAATCCGCAACGAAGGCGCGATCTGCCACACCTTCGGCCTGGACTTCGTGGTGGATGGCACGATCCAGAAGGTGCACGATCGGCTGCGGATAACCGTCAAGCTGCTCGATTTACGCGCCGGCAACCAGGTGGTCTGGGCGCGGCGTTTCGACCGCCATGCGACCGATCTGCTGACGCTGCAGGACGATATCACCGCCGAGGTAGTAGCACAGATCGATTCGGAGATCCTTCTGATCGAAGCGCGCCGCAGTGCCGCCCGACCGCTTGGCGACGCTACAGCCTACGACTTCATGCTCCGCGCCGTACTGCTGATCGGGCGCATGGACCGCGCCCAATTTTTGCAGGCGGGCGAGTACCTGGCCAACGCGATCGCGCTGGAGCCGGATTATGCCGCGCCCCATGCCTGGTATGCCTACTGGCACGTTTTCCTGCTCGGCCAGGACTGGGCCGAGCAACCCCAGGCGAGCATGGAGAAAGCTGGCCAGATGGCCGAGCGCGCCATCGTGCTCGACCCCTACGATGCGCGCGCGCTCACCATTGCCGGCCACGTTCGCTCGTCCGTGCTACGACGACCGCGCGAGGGTGCGGCGCTGCACGAGCGGGCATTATCGTTCAACCCGAATCTCGCCATGGCGTGGGCGCTGTCGGCGGTCACGCAAGCCTATCTGGGCGATACCGATGAGGCCGAGCGACGCGCCAATGTCTACAAGCGCATCTCGCCACTCGACCTGCACGTCTTCCTGTTCGATGGATTCTTCATTCTCATTCACCTCCTGAAACGCGACTACGCGTCTGCCGTCGCCACGGGACGCGCAGTCACCGATATCAACCCGACCTTTTCGGAGAACTTCAAACCCTTCCTCGCAGCACTGGGGCATCTTGGCCGCACCCAGGAAGCGACCGCTGTGCGCCGGCGGTTGCTGGCGCTCGAACCAGGTTTTAGCGTCGAGCGATTCTTGGCGGCTACGCCGATCGAACGGCAGACCGACCGCGAGCTCTACGCCGAAGGCTTGCGGCTGGCAGGTGTTTCTGAACGGGGGGTTGCTGAAGAAGAATTGCTCGAAGCACACGTTGCCTGAGCGCTCGACCGTCGAGGTCGACCATCTTGGTGACGCCGCGGTCAAGCATGCCATTGCGCAACGGCGCCCGGTGCAGCCGTCGAGCGTCAGTTTGCGAGAGGTCGTAACCGGCCTGATGGGGCGAGGTCCAACGATCCAATCCTTGATCACGCAGATGGAGGTGGCTCTAGGCTCTAAACACGGACTATTCGGTGCTGATCACGGGGGGAACCGGCACCGGAAAAGAAGTCGTGGCTCAGGCATTGCACCGCACGACTCACGGACGGCACGGCCATTTGTTGTGTTCGATTGTGGGGCCATTGTCGAATCGCTCATGGAGTCAGAATTTTTTGGACATGAGCGTGGCGCCTACACGGGCGCCAGTGAGCGGCGGCGCGGTCGGTTCGAGCTCGCGGCCGACGGGGGCACGATCCTTCTGGACGCGGTCTGTAATCTGTCTGCGGTGGGGCAGCAGGCGTTGCTGCGCGTTGTCGAAGAGCAGGTGATCTACCGCGTCGGCGGCTCGACGCCGATCCGTCTCGACACTCGGGTGATCGCTGCGACCAACGGGGCGCTGTCGGGCGACGAAGGCGGCGTCACGTTCCGCCCTGACTTGTTTTACCGGCTGTCGGAGTACACGATCGTCGTCCCGCTGTTGCGCAGCTGACCGGAAGATATCGAATTCCTGGCCCGCCGGTTTCTCCATCAGAGTCAAAAAGCGCTTGGAGGCGGGGAACGGGATATCAGCGAAAATGCGTTGGATCTGCTTCGAAGCTGCTCATGGCCCGGAAATGTCCGGCAATCGCGCAACGTGGTACGGCGCGCCTGTCTGACTGCGGCGACCAAGGTCACGGCGCAGGATATCCAGGCTTGCCTGCCGCGCCCGCCAACCCAAGTCGCCGCTCATACACACAACTATTCCCCGGTCGTCCTCGATCCTCGATGCGCCACTCCGGGATCTCGTGCAGCAACGTGTTCAGCAGGTCGAACGCGAATCGATCCTGAATGCTCTTGCCGAGGCTCGTGGGAACAAGGCCGCGGCGGCGCGACGGCTGGGCATCGACTACAAGACGTTCCGCGTCAAACTGAAGACGTTTGCGTAACCCGGTGCGCCGTGGGCGTGCCGCCGTCTAGCGATATGGATAGCCCCCTGCTGCTCTCACAATAGCCAAGAGCGCAGCTGATATAAGTCTACGCACTTGGTAACGAACGCGGGAATTGCTCCTTTCAGCGCGGAGAACCCGCCCGGCTATCCGGTCCTATCGCCCCCCGTCTCCGCCTCCGCGGTGATGGCATTCAGGCGGGCTGCCAGCTCCGATCCGCGGACCGGTTTCCTGGCGAGCGCAAAACGCCCCTTGATCCTGTTGCCCAGCGCCATCAGGACAGGTTCTTCAGCATAGCCTGTCAGCAACACCGCTGGTAGACTTGGACGGCGGGTCTGCGCCTCCCTGATCAGGCTCACGCCGTCCATGCCCGGCATCGACAGGTCGGACACGAGCGCGCGCACCGGCAGTCCTTCATCAAGCAGACCCAGCGCCTGTATCCCATTCGTCGCAGTGGTGACCATGAAGCCCTCGTCCTCCAGTTGGGCTGCCACGGTCTCGAGGACGAGCGGATCATCGTCGACAACCAAAACGGGTGTCCCGCCGGCCAGCGTTTGCCGCTGTTGGGCGGCCACAGTCTGGTATGGCTCAGGCACGTTACGGGCCAGCGGGAGCCAGATGGCGACCCGCGTGGCATGCTCCTGTGCGGTGTCGATGGCCATGCCTCCGCCGGACTGCTCGGCAAAAACCTTCACCAGAGCCAAGCCCAGGCCAACGCCTTGTCCCAAAGGCTTCGTTGTGAAGAACGGCTCGAAGCCGTGCGTGGTGCCGTTCGCGTTCAAGTCGTTTGCGTTGCCGACGACGATGCGCACATAGCTGCCCGGGGAGATGCCGGCCCAGTGCATCTGATTCATTGCGGCTGTTTCGATTGCCGCCGACAGGGTCAGTATCCCCCCGTGCGGCATCGCGTCGCCGGCATTGGCCGCCAAGGCCACCAGCGCAAGTTCCAGTTGAGCCTTGTCTGCCAAAAGAAGCGGCAGGGCGGCCTCCGTTTCAACCTGGAGTGTGATGGCAGGACCGAGCGTGATCGCCAGTGCATCGTGTATGCCCTCGATGATCGTGGCCGCATCGACTGCCTCGGCGCACAGGTCGCCACGGTGCGCAAATGCCAGCAGCCGCGCCGTGATGGATGCGCCCTGGCTCGCGGCTTCCGCCACAATGCGCGCGTAGCGGCGCACGTTCTCTGTTTTTTCCGGATGGCGCGCGATCATGGCGGCGCTGCCCTGCACGGCCTGGAGCAAGTTGTTGAACTCGTGCGCTATGCCGCCCGCAATCTGCGCCAGCGCCGCCAGGTGCTCGATTCGGGACACGCGGCTCTGTGCCGTCTCACGCGCTGCCGCCTCGGCGCGCATCCGGATTTCCAAGTCCCCGGCCAGGCGCCTGAGTTCGGCCTCCGTCCGCTTGTGCTCGGTGATGTCGACGACCAACCAGTGCGCTAGCGGACGCCCGCCGATATCTATGGAGACGGCCGCGACGATGACGTCGCGGACCTCGCCCGATCGCGTCCGGTGCCTGGTCTCGGACTGGACCGGCTGTCCGGCCAGCATGGGCTGGCGCGAAACGGTGTCGGCGCCGTCGCCGCCCATGGCGGCATCGATGTCAGCCACCCGCATGCTCCGCAGCACGTTGCGCTCATAGCCCAGCATCGCCGCGGCGGCGTCATTGCAGTCCACGATGGACGCGGTGAACGGGTCGATCAGGTAGCTTGGCAGTGGCACGTGTTCAAAGATCTGAAAGAAGCCCCGCTCGCTCCCGAGCAACGACGCTTCGGCGGACACGGGATCGGACACGTCCTCCACCATCATGGTGAAGTGCCGCGGCGTACCGTCGCGATGGCGTGTCAGCGAAACCGTCAGAGTGGCCTGTATTTGCGAACCGTCCTTCTGGAGGTACCGTGTTGCCATGCCCAGAACGGCAGAATCACCCGTCAGCAGGTGGCGGATGACTTCCAGGTTTCCGGCGATGTCATCCGGATGCGTCGTTTCCACGAAGGTCTTCGCGAGCAGTTCCCGGCGCGTGTAGCCGAGCAGTTTGCAGAAGCGGCCGTCTACCAGTGTCCAGTTGCCGTCGAGGTCGACGTTCGCCATTCCGAAAACCGCCCGCCCGGCAGCGGGGCGCAAGCGTCCCCCGCTATTTCGCGACGCGTCGCCGCCGTTTAGCCTCTTGATGTCAGGTGGCGCTGTCCCCGCGGCGATGTTTGGCCAGTGGGCTTCCTTCCCAAATCCACCCTCCTTCGCATGGCCGGCTCCGGCTGGGCGGCGGGCATCGGCCTCCGCCGGGGCGGCTTGTCCCAGATCGCGGGTTCGATCCGCTCTGCCGCGGCCGAACACCTCGTGTCTGGTGTAGCCGGACATGACGCCGGCCTTTGAAAAGTGTCTCCCAGCCTGCTTCACTGCGACGGCAGCTTGGGGGAGATTCCTGAGCGCGTGCAGCTTGGCATTAGCCAGACGAAGGTCTTCCTCCGCCTGCCGCTGCCCGGTGACGTCCAGAGTCACGCCAATGAGCCTGGGCCGCCCGGCATCGTCCACGATCACGCGGCCTAGGCTGGCGAGCCATCGGATTGCGCCGTCCGATGCGCGCTTGAAGCGGAACTCCATATGCAGCGGGATTGCGCCGGACAGCTGGGACGCCTCGCCGGCGGCCATGGCCACCAGCCGATCCTCGGGCTCCGCGAGGCCGAGCCACTGCCCGAAAGTCGACGGCGCGTCCGGTGGGACAAGCCCATGCAGGCAGTATTGCTCCGGGGACCATGACAGCGCCTGCGATGCAATGTCGCATTCCCAGAAGCCAATACCGGCCGCTTCCTGGGCGAGACGAAGCCTAGCCTCGCTCACGGCCGCGGCTGCGGCTGCGGTGCATTCCCGCGCGTGCCCCCCGGGAAGGCTTCCATGACGGTGGGGGGCTGCATTACTCATTTGATGTGCCCAGGGATAAACGAAATGAATACGCCCATTCCCACATGTGTAGAAAGCATGGAACCCGCAACGTAGGTGGCTGGTTTTGTGATGTGCTTACCGCACTTTTTATGATTTCGGTTTGCTCTATTGCTGAGCACCGTGCTGCTGCTGGATGCGAGCAAGTGACCATTTCCGGTCGCGGGTGTGGCAAACCGGTTTCGCCGCGGTATCTGCGGCGGGTGCGGAACAGAAGTCCTTGCGATAGGCGTCCAGCGAGAATCGGGCGGCCCCTTTCCAGACACGTTGGATGAGGCTGATAACCTTATCGACTGGAACAGTCGCAGGGGTACATTCAAGACACTGCGCTGCCTCAGAAGCTCGTAGCACGTATCTCATTCATGACGAGTTGCCGCCTCGGGTCGCGCTAAACGATCCGCCGTGCCCGCGCTGCTGACTCGAAGACGGCCGCGACACGGGTTGCGGCGCCGCGTGCGGTTGATGCGTGGCGACAGTTGGCGCTGGCTCAGCGGCCTTTATAATCGGAACCCTCAGCTCTCTGAGTGCGGTCAGCCGTCGGCTTACTTGCCGGTGCGGGCTTGGTTGAATGCCAGGCCTCGTCGGCGCCGTGACGGTCACGCCTGTGGAGGTCCAACTGGCGATGCATCCCATCAGCCGACGCCTCCAGCGCCTCGCGGAGGCTTCCCAACTCGGCACGAAACCGATTTCTCATGGTACTGACGCTGGCGGTGAGGTCTGACATGAAGCTGGCCAACTGGCGGCGCTGCGCGGCAGTGTGGTCAAGGCGCTGCCGCTGCTGGAGCGCGAGAAAACCATCGACGTCGGTGGCCAGCTTGGGTACTTCCTTGCCGCGCAGCGTCGCCGCCGCCGCCCGGTCTTGGCGGAGCTGTACGATGGAGTGGGCAAGATCGCTCATTGCATTCGTCAAGGTTTGCATGTGTTTCCGTCCGTTGAAGAAATCTGCCGGGCGCCGTGTCGCCGCTCGCGGCACGTTCCCGGCAGGTCTTGTGCCTTGCCTTTGGTCTAAACTTATGCTGGGGCTGCCGCCGATGCAGTAAGGCCAACGGCTTCGGCGTACTTCAGATACGTCTCGACCGAGGCGACGACCACACGAGCCTCGATGGTGATCAGCTCGATCCCGACGAGCGAGATTTTCACCCACGCATCGATCACGATTCCCTTGTCGAGGATCCGGTCGACAACTTCAGCAAGGCTGGAGGAATCGGTAGACTTCTGAAGGCGAGCCATGGTGTTACTCCTAGGTTTGTTTGGCACACCGGATGCCAGTCAAAGGTCAACGGCCGGGCGTCATCCATCGTAGCAACAAGCATGCCAAGAATTCGCGCGGTATCGGCGATTGGAAATCCGTTTTAGCCGGCTGATCCATCACAAATCTCGATACGCCGTAACGGACGGACCAAAATAGACGGGCGGCGGCGCCCGTGTCTGGCGGGCGCCGCCGCCCGCCTCGGCGGCGGAACGTCGCCACGTGTCCGACGACAATCGGCTAGGGGAGCATTTTTGGTCGACGCAACAGTCGCCTCGCCAGATTGTCTGCTGCCTGACCTTGCCGCGGTGGAGGTCGCCCGGATGTTCTCACGTTCCCCTCGAGAGGGGCAGGGCCGATCAGCTGTGTCAACGCGCCCGAGTGGTGGCGGGTCACGCTCGCCGATCTCGGGTTCCAGGCACCATCCGCGAAACCCCGGGCCATCCATTGGTGGTTGGCCATTTCGACGGTCCGCCCGATTACCGGGGACCTCATTATGAGGTCGGCGGCTGACTTCGTGATCTGCTTACCGCCCATTTTATGATCCAGAGAGCCTGTTGCGAAATCGGCGCCGGTGCGGTTTTTGCTGGATGGAAGGGGTGCTGAAAGCGTGGAAGCGTCCAGCAGCATCGATCCGTCCGTTGGGTAGCGCAACAACCTAGCGGGCGGCTCACT
>Ga0302187_10004576_pt1 | contig 11036 bp, 10 predicted proteins | sample II_Bog_E1_3_FD_202120 | JGI IMG/M metagenome (GOLD analysis project Ga0302187, IMG submission 202120) | Peat permafrost microbial communities from Stordalen Mire near Abisko, Sweden - II_Bog_E1_3 | ecosystem: Environmental > Terrestrial > Soil > Wetlands > Peat | place: Sweden: Abisko...
CTGAGCGCAGCCGAAGGATGCCGAAAAGAGCATTAGAGGCAAGGGGTTTTAACCCCTGAGGGATTGCAACCGTTATATGAAAGCCATTTTTGAAACTTGCTCTAGTTAGCCGGTCTAACCGCTTTTTCAGATTCAAATGGTATTAGGCTACGGACAAGCTTCCCACCTTTTCGCCGGCCTTTCGAGGAAAGACCGGCGAAAAATTTCCGCTTCAGTTCTTCGCTTGCTGCGCCACCAGCATGGACTCAAGAATCTGATCCGATACTTCCTTTACAGCCGAAGGCGTATGAGACAAAAACAGCGTGTTAGTCTTGTCGCTTTCACCAATAGACTTCAGCGTGTCAAAGTACTGGGTGACCAGCACTAACTGCATGACATCTCGCGAAGACGCTCCATCCACCACCTTCTGGAATTGTTCGATGGAAGTCTGTAGCCCTTCGATGATAGCCTTGCGCTGATTGGCGATGCCCTGCCCTTGGAGTGCCTTGCTCTCGGCCTCGGCTTCAGCCTTCTTCACCACCAGAATCTTCTCCGCCTCGCCGCGCGCATTGGCTGCAACCTGTTCGCGCTGCGCCGCGTTAATGTCGTTCATGGCCGACTTTACTTTCTGATCGGGAACAATATCGGTCACCAGCACATTCACAATCTCGAAGCCAAAAGTCGCCATGTCCGCGTCGAGTTCCTGCTTGACTGCGGCGGCGATTGACGACTGCGAGGCAAACACCTCATCCAGAGTCATACCCGGCACGTGGCCCAGGATTACCTGCTCCACATAGCTCTTGATCTGCGCCGTCGGGTCAGACAACTTATAAAACGCATCGTAGACCTTCTCCGGCCGCACGCGATTCTGCACTGATATCGGAATGGTGACAAAGACATTGTCTTTTGTCTTGGTCTCCATGGTCAGCGAAATCTGATTTACCCGCAGACTTACCATGCCGGCAACAGAATCGAAGAAAGGACGCTTCCAGTTCAAGCCCGGATCGGCGGCGCGAAGAAACTTGCCGAAGCGCGTAATCACGGCCACTTCAGCCGTGTTCACGGTAAAGAAGCTGCTTAGAAGCACAATGAGAAAAATGAGAGCCAGCGCCCCCAACGGGATCAACCACATGACGTCCATTCAGTTCCTCCGCTGCCTCATTTGGAAGCAACGGAGAATTATACAGGAGTACTATAAACGCGCCGTGACTCGCATAAATAGATGAAGTCGACTAACAATTGCTTCGGGCAATTCGGGTCCAACGCACTGACAACTCCTCAACTCGCCCCGCACTTCGATAAACTCGACAGCACTATAAGGCATTTATTTCAATTCTCGCCCAGGCGCCCCGTTTCAACCGTCTCTCGCCTTGCGCACACTCACGGGGTCCGAGTCGGCGCCATTGGTCTCCATTGCCGCAGGATTCCGCAGCCGTCATTTTCTGATTAGACGGCCAATGCCGTAGACTTCAATGAACGGATGCAAGAGCACATTGAAAACCTCGTAAAGCTGCAAGCGGTGGAGTTGGAACGAACTCGCCTGGCTCAGGTTGCCCGCGCCCTTCCGGCGGAAATCGCCGAAGCCCAGGCTGCCCTCACCGCCGCCGAACGCCAGGCCAGCGAGGCTTCAGCCGCCCTCGGCCGCGAAGAGACCCTTCGCAGCCGCCTCGATCGCGAGATCACCACCCACCGCCAGAAGGTAGTCCGCTACCGCGCCCAGCAAGACTCTCTCACCACCTCCGCCCAGGCCGATGCCGTCGAGCACGAGCTTCACTTTGCCGAAGCCGAGGCCGAGCGCCTGGAAAATGAGGAGTTCGTCAGCCTGGAACGCACCGAGGCCCAGGAAGGCGCGCTCTCCGCCGCCCGCGCCCGGGTCGAGTCGCTTGCCGCCGCCCTTGACAATACCCGCGAACGCATCCGTCTTCGCCAGGCTGAAGTCGCCCGCCAGCAGGCCACTCTCACCGCCGAGCGCGAAGCCATCCGGCCGCTTATTGATACCGAGTGGATCCTCCGCTTTGACCACCTCTGCGCCTCCCGCGGCACAGGCCTGGCCCGCGTTGAAAATATGCAGTGCACCGGCTGCCGCATGGGCGTACGGCCCCAGATGTGGAACCAGCTTCGCGAAGGCGAGCTGCTCACCTGCGACAGTTGCAGCCGCCTGCTCTACTGGGACCCCTCAATGGCGCCTGTACCCACGCAGCCAGACCCCAAGCCCAAGCGCAAAGTCAAGAAGCCTCTGGCGACAGAGGACTAGAGTCTCTCTTCCCTGCTAACCTTTTCTTTGGACGGTTGCCATATCGAACCGCCGCAACCTGGGAGCAGCACGTGAAGCGCATCTGCGTAGACATGGATGAGGTCATGGCGGACACTCTCGCCGAGCACATCCGCCGCTATAACCAGACCTTCGACGAGGATGTTACCCCTCAGGATCTGGCCGGCAAGGGCCTCTGGGAAATCACGCCCGCCGACCGCCAGCAGCAGCTTCGCGCCTTCCTTGACGCGGAGGACTTCTTCGAGGACCTGGCCCTCATGCCCGGCGCGCAAACCGTGCTCGAGCAGCTCTCCGCGCGATTTGATATTTTCATCGCCACGCAGGCCATGTCCGTCCCCAACTCCCTCGGTTCCAAATACCGCTGGCTCCAGCGCCACTTCCCCTTCATCCCGCCCACGCACTACGTCTTCTGCGGCGACAAGTCTATTCTCCGCGCCGACTATCTCATCGACGACCTGCCCAAGAACCTCCTGCGCTTCGAGGGCCAGGGCCTGCTCTACACCGCCCCCCACAACCTCACAGCCACCGGCTTTTTGCGCGTAGACAACTGGCAGCAAGTCGCCGACTACTTCGCCGCCCAAGCCGACTAGACCCAGTGGCGCGAGCGAAACCATCCAATCATCGTTTCATGGAGCGTGTTTCATAGAGTCGCTTTGTGTCAGGGCACGACTTCACAGGCTGCGGAAAAACTCGTAGAAGCTGTTTCAAAAGGTCGCTTTGTATCAGGGCACGACTTCAGTCGTGCCGAAAAAGGCATTAAAAGCACGGGGGTTTAACCCCTGAGGGACTGCAATCGTCATGCGGCAGCCACTTTTGAAACGCGCAATAGATATCCATTGCGAACCATGGTTTCAATTTACTCATATTGTAGCTACAATTAAATGATGGTAGTTAAGAATAAGGCGACAAAGAGTGAGACCAATTGGGAGCGCGTCCGTGCCTTCAAAGAGGGAGCCGGAAGACGGCCCCTACGATCCGAATGACGCCGAGGCTGCGCGCGCGTGGCTAGCACAGGCCGACCTGATTCGTGGCGGCAAGGTCGTGCGCCGAGGAAGGCGCGGCCCGCAAAAAGCTCCGACAAAGAAGCTGGTCTCGCTGCGCCTCTCGCCCGAAGTGATCGACCACTTCAAAGCCACCGGCCCCGGCTGGCAGACGCGGATTGATTCGACTTTGATGGAGTCTATCAAGCGCAGCGCATAACGACGCTCAAAGCCGGGCCTTCGCTATACACCTGTTTTCTTCCTTGTGAAGTTGAATAGCTTCGTCCATCTCCTTGCGGTTTGGTGTTCTTTACCTTTTGCTGTGCCACAAAGATCGAGTGCAGCTTCATTCTGAAGCCAATCCAATAAGGTTCGTGATTGCTCGGCAAGATCGGAAATCATATTTGAAATGATCGTACGATTTCTATCGAAGCTTTTGACGTCGTTATTTTTGTCGGTCTCGGAACCTTCATTATGAATTTTATCGATAAGACTTTCGGATAGGCCAAGATTTCCTTTGAGCTTTTGTGCCTGTAATTCTGTTTTCTTGATAAATTCTTTAATCTTTTTGTCACCGTCTCTATTTTGGCGAAAATTATCAAGAAAAATACAATTTGCGCATGCTATCGATATTTCTTCGAGAGCTTGTCCTAGTCCAGTGGCGATTCTGTTTGCTTTGTTTCCATTCCATCCATTTAACGTGTTGAAATTCGCGATATGAAAAACATTCGCGACGCTGCGCAATAAAGCACTCCATTCGGCCTTTTTCTGATCGAGAATCCACTGCTTACGATTCCATCTACTGTTCAGCCAAAAGGCAAACCAAGCGACTCCAAGTGCGAGGAGTGACGGAAAGGCAGAGACGAGCAGTCGCATCCAGATCGAGCTTTGCGCCTCACACTGAACCACGCATTGGGTTTGCGGATTTTGTTGAATGAAAAATGCGGCGATCGAGGCAACATGGAGGATCATGGCTCTCACCTTGTATCCTAAGAAGTTGACACAAAGGTTATCACTCATGAGCCAGACCCTGAAAGCCATTCGCGGCACGCGCGACCTGTTGCCTCCGGAAACCGCGCTTTGGAACCGCATCGAAGCCACCGCGCGAGACGTATTCGCCCGCTACAACTTCGGCGAGATTCGCACACCTGTCTTCGAGGACACGGCGCTTTTTGCTCGCGGCGTGGGCGAGGAGACCGACATCGTCTCCAAAGAAATGTACACCTGGGAGGACGGCGAGCGTTTTAATGAGCAGCGGATGATTGTCGACTGGGAATCGCTGAACAGGTCAGACGATCCAACACACGTCCAAGCAGGACGCGCGCACGTGGAACGCCTTTCGCCGCTGTTGACGCAACTGAATGCGATTGGGGTTCAGCGTGAGGTCACTTGGGGAGTTGCGCTTCCTGGGCAGCAACTCCCAGGAAGCGCACCTGAATTTGTTTGTTTCAGGCCAAGGATTTCCAGCGAGGCGATATCCGCGCTTCTTGAAGCGAGGGAACTTGCCAAATCGGACCCAGCGAGCCACCTTCGTCAGACCCATGTTCGATTGCGGCTGGTTGTACCAGCCAATGCCGCTGATAATCCTTGGGTTGAAAGACACGACGTCACCATTCAATGGTTTGAAGGCAACTTCTTTGACTCTGCCCAGTCGCTGACCCTGCGCCCGGAAAACACAGCCGGAGTGGTCCGCGCCTACATCGAGCACGGGCTGGGCGAGAGCGGCCAGTTGCAGAAGCTCTATTACATCGGGCCGCAGTTCCGCCGCGAGCGTCCGCAGAAGGGCCGCTACCGGCAGTTTTCGCAGATCGGCGCAGAGGTCATCGGGCCGCCATCGGCTGGCAGCGAATCGCCGCTGCGCGATGCCGAGATTCTCGAAATGCTGGCCACGCTGCTTGACGAGCTCGGCATTTCCGGCTGGAAGCTGGAGTTGAACTCCGTTGGCTCTGCCGCCGACCGTGCGCGCTACAACGAGGCTCTGCGCGCCGCCCTCGTCCCGGTGGTTTCGCAAATGTGCGTGGATTGCCAGCGCCGCGCCGTCACCAATCCGCTGCGCGTGCTCGACTGCAAGGTTCCCGCCGACCAGCCGATCATCGAGACTCTGCCGGTGATTGCCGATTCGCTCGATGAGGCCTCGCGCGTCCACTTCGCTGCTGTGATGGCTGCTCTGGACGCTGCCGGCGTGCCGTACAAGCGCAATCACCGCCTGGTGCGCGGGCTGGATTACTACACGCGTACCACCTTCGAGTTCACACACGGCGGCTTGGGCGCGCAGAACGCGCTGCTCGGCGGAGGCCGCTATGACGGCCTGAGCGAGATGCTGGGCGGACCCAGAGCTCCCGGCATCGGCTTTGCCATGGGCGAGGACCGGCTGGTTCTCACCCTCCTCGCTGCACTCGACCAAAATGCCGCCGCTCTCAAAGCGGAGGCGTACATTGCCCCGCTCGGCGACGGCCTGAACGCCGCAGCTTTGGTCCTGGCCCGCGAACTGCGCCATCAGGGCCTCTGGATCGAGCTGGGCGACGGCGGTTTTCGCCTCAAAAAATCCTTTGAAGCAGCCGACAAGACCGCTCGCCACATCATCATCCTTGGCGAAGACGAGCTGAAATCCGGTATTCTTACAGTGAAGAACTTCTCCACAGGCATACAGACAAAGGTTCCGCGGGCGGAGCTGGCCGTCTTTCTTTCCAATTGATTTTTCGGGGTTGGGTTCATGGCTCCCAGGTCCAAAAATCGGAACCTGGGGTAACCGGCACTTCCTGAGAATTATGTCAGGAATAGGAGGGTACAGCCCATGCAAATAACAACCGGAGACAAGAGTTCCAGCAGATTCTTTATCACGGAGTTCGCTGCAAGGAGCTTATTGGCGTTAATCATTTGGGTCTTATGCGTGACGGCTCTTCGCGCACAGGCCATCCAGATCAAGCTTGTAGATGGCAAAACCGGGCGGCCCGTTGCAGGTGCCTGTGTTGGCGCGATGATGACGAAAGACTACCGAAAACGAGTTTCTATTCCAATGGACAAGGACGGTATTGCCTCTCTGCGCCTCACCCAGAAGGATAATGAGGTAGGTAGTGCCGTTGATACTAAACTAGGCTGCGGAGGCGACGGGGCGATCAATCCGGTTTTCAAATACGCCGACTCATTGACGACTTACACCTATGGAGATCATCCATCATGCGCGTTCCCTGAGAGTATGCCCAACGCACGCTATAAGGAAATAGACTTTTCGACGAAAGATGTGCTTGAACATGGCGTTGTATCGGCGAATACTTGCAGCAAAGTCACCGCTTCGCCGCAGCCTGGGGAGATAATCCTTTTCGTCAGACCTAGGAATTTTCGAGAGAAAGTAAAAGATTGGCTGAATAGAGAAACGTTCCCATTCTGAGCTGTATAAATAGGGAGAATTCCATCCAAAGTCGTATTGAGCTAGGCCTCGGCCCCTCGCAGTTGGGGACCGGGGAATCCCTGCTCAATCCACCAGCTTGGCGATCTCGTCCAGATCGAAGAGAGCTTCGCTGCCTTCGAGTGTAAAAGCCCTCTCGGCCAGCGGTTCGAGTTTGCCCTCGCGATACCGGTATGCCGGTCCATCTGGATCGAGGATCAGAATCGTGCGAATCCCCATCTTCTCGTAGCGTCCGCCTTTTTTCATCACGCGTGCGACCTGGTCGGCGGGGGAGAGAACTTCGATTACGGCGACCGGCGGATGAGTGGCGATGGATTCAGCCGGAAGATTGCGATCCAGCAGCGTGACGTCGGGAATCAAAAAGCTGTATGCATCCACCTGGACACGCAACTCTGGGCGAACGCGGATGCCTGCGCGAGAGGCCTGCATCTCAAACCAGACCACGAGTGCCTTCTGCCATGCGGAGTGTTCGTTCTCTCCCATCGTGCTCTCCCTCTCCACGATCTGGCCGTCTATATACTCGGCGTCAGGCGAATAGGAGCTTCTGAGATATTCTTCAATGGGTACAAAAACCAGTGCAGCTGCCATCTCGTCTCTCCTTGTGTCCATCATAGTGCGGTGCAAACCGGAATGGAAGAGTCAAATTCAGGATTTGCCGCCTAATCGAGTAAATCCTGCCGCCCCCCTTCCATTACAATCAAGAGAATATGGCACTTGATTTTCAAGGAAATCTCGAACGGACACATCATTGCGGCGAGTTGCGCGCCGCGAACGCCGGCCAGCAAGTCGTGTTAATGGGCTGGGTAAATCGCCGCCGCGATCACGGCGACCTGATCTTCCTCGACCTGCGCGACCGCACCGGCATCGCGCAGATCGTGCTGGATAAAGAGCTTGTCCCCGAGGGCCACGCGAAGGGCGAGCAGGTTCGCCCGGAGTACGTTGTGGCCGCCGTGGGCAAGGTGCGCCTGCGCTCGGCTGACGCCATCAACCCAAAAATGCCGACCGGCGAAATCGAAATTGAGGCCACCGAGTTGCGCGTCCTGAACGACACTCGCCTGGCGCCGTTTTCGCCCTCTGAAGAAGCTATCCAGAATGAGGAAGTCCGCCTCAAGTATCGCTATGTGGACCTGCGCCGCCCCGAGATGCAGCGTAACTTCCGCCTGCGCCACGACATTACGCTGGCCATCCGCGACAACCTCAGCCAGCAGGGATTTCTGGAAATCGAAACGCCCATCCTCACCAAATCGACGCCCGAGGGCGCGCGCGATTTTCTGGTGCCCAGCCGCGTCCATCCGGGTGAATTTTTTGCGCTGCCCCAGTCGCCGCAAATCTTCAAGCAGATCCTCATGATCTCCGGCTTCGACAAATACTTCCAGATTGCCCGCTGCTTCCGCGACGAAGATCTGCGCGCCGATCGCCAGCTTGAGTTCACACAGGTCGATTTGGAGATGAGCTTCCCGCGCCAGGAGACGGTCTTCGCCGTAGTCGAGCAGTTTCTCGCGGCGGGTTTTGCCGCCGCTGGAGTCACGCTGCCAACGCCTTTTCCGCGCGTCAGTTACGACGACTCGATGCGCCAGTACGGCTCCGACAAGCCTGATCTGCGCCTGCCCGAAATCACCGATGTGCGCGCGGCCTTCACGGACGCGGCTCTGGCCACGCTGCAAATCGATCCCGCGCTGCCTGTGGTTGCCTTCCGCATTCCCAATGTTGGCGAGTTGAGCCGCAAGGAACGCGAAGACAACCATCCGCTCTTCGATCTGAGCAAGGGCGCAAAGTTCATTGACGACTTCAAGCGGCTGGCCAAGGGCTTTCCCGAGGCCGCCGTCAAGGTGCGCGAGCTGGTAGGCGCGGCGGAGGCCGACTTCGTCATCATCGTCGCCGGCGACCCGGCGCACCCGGTCAAGGCCAGCGACACCAAGTTCCCAGGTCGGCTGAGCGAGCGCGAGATCAACGTCTACTCCGCCGCAGGCAACTTCCGCACCGAACTGGCGAAGAAGTACGCTGACAAGCACGGAGCATTTGCCGTTACTGAAAAGGTAGTCCTGGATGCTAACACGCAGAGCGCCGGAAACTCCATCGATGGCGCAGCGGCTTTTCATCCCATCTGGATTACTGACTTCCCCATGTTCGAGTACGACCTGGCAACGGCCAAATGGATGCCTGCGCACCATCCGTTCACAGCGCCCCACGAAGCCGACATGAAAAACCTCGTCACTGACCCGGCAAGCGTGCGGGCGAATTGTTATGACCTCGCGATGAACGGCCTCGAACTCGGCTCCGGCTCCATCCGCATTCACCGCAAAGACGTGCAGCAGCAGATCTTCCAGTCGCTGGGAATCAGCGACGAAGAAGCCCGCGCGCGCTTCGGTTTTTTCCTTGACGCGCTGGAGTACGGCACCCCGCCCCACGGCGGCATCGCGCTCGGCCTCGACCGCATCGTGATGTTGCTGGCCGGTGCGCCCAGCCTGCGCGAAGTCATCGCTTTCCCCAAAACCGCAAAAGCTGTCGATCTGATGGTGGACGCGCCCACTGCGGCCACCGAGCAGCAATTGAAAGAACTGCATATCCGAGTGGCGCTGAAGAGTTAGCGCGTTTCGGTCATAAGCGAAGAAAAGGCCCAGAGCGCAAGCTCCGGGCCTTTTCTCGTTCGGCGCCCGCACATTGCGCGCAGACACAGGTGCGAATTGTCATTTTGCGGCCACAAGGGCATTGACCAGGTTGACTCCGTTGGGGCTGCCCCAACCGGTCACCAGGTCATAGCCAGTCACAGCCGAGTAGCTGCCGGATTTGCCGCTGGTGATGTCGTGGAAATCCGTACCATAGCTGGAGCTCACGCCGAAGGGGTAGATGATCGGGTCAAGGAAACCGATGGTCGCATTGCCGTTGGCAACCAACTGCTGGTTGACCAAGGCGATGTAGCCTGCCCACATGGGCGCAGCGAAGCTGGTGCCGCCATACGTATTGGCCTGGCAGGCCTTCTGATCGCCACAAGTATAAAAAGTGAAGTTTGCATTGGCCGAGACATCGGGGCCGTCGCGATAGGTGGTCGAACCTTTGTTGGTCGAGGTGATCACGCCCGAGAGCTTCTGCCACGAGGGGATCGCGATCTTGTCCGGCGAAATGCCGCCGCCCGAATCCACCCAGGCGGTTTCCGACTTCCACGCGCCGCCGGCACTGGCGGTTACCAGATCCGTTCCGCCCACAGAGACGACATAGTCGTCATCCGCCGGCCAAGCCTCATTTCTCGACGACCATGTCGAGCTGTCTCCCGAGGCAGCAAAGAAGTTCTGCCCCTGTGCTGCCATCTTTTTAAAGTAGGGATCAAGCGTTGTTGGATCGTCTGGCGTCCAACCCCACGAGCAGCCAATGGTGGTGGGCAGCGGGCTATGCGTGGTCATGGCGCTGATGATGGCCGTATCGGTTGACCCGATATACACCACCAGGCTGGCTAGCCCAGGGGCCATGCCAATGGCCTGGGTCATGTCCAGCGTTTGTTCTGTGTCGTCGCAGTAGCCGCCGGCTCTTGTATACAAGCAGCTTGTGCTGGTTCCGTCCGTGGAAAGAAGGGTGACCGGCACGTTGTTGGTTTGCTTCGCGTTCTTGAAATACGTGGTCAGGTCGGCCAGGTCGGTGCCGTAATACTCGAGCAGCCCGAGGTTCTGCCCGGCGCCGGTCAGGGCCGTTCCTCCGTAGTATGCCGCGCGCATGTCGCTTCCCAAAAACGAAGCCGAAGGGCCGGAACCGGTGGTGGCGTGCGAGACCACCGCTTCAGCCGCGATGCCATGGGCCGCTGCATAGTCGCTCTTGCTCACCAGCATGGGATGCGGAGTCGAGTAGTTGTTCAAGCCGGAGACGTGCCAAAGCTGGAAAGGCAAGTCTACGGTAGGCTCGCGGTCCGCGGCATAAAAGACGCGGTTCTCCGTGGGGTGCTGAAAGTTTTGCATGGCGACATGGAAGGCAGCCTCGACGGCCGAAACCGGCCCTCTCACCTGCACATCCATTCCGTCGCGCGAACCGCCGACGACCGTGAGGCCGTTCGCCTTTGCAAACGCGACCACGGCGTCATAGTCTTCCTGGGTGGGGCCAAACCGCGCGGTAAACTCCTGCGGGGTGAGAAATTGCCGGTAAGAGGCGCTGGCCGGATTGCGCAGATCTGCCAGGAATGCGTCCAGGCCTGCCGGGTCGCTCAGCGGCAAAACGATATTTAACTGCATTTGCTGGCTTGCGGGCAGACGCCCTACCAACAGTGCATGCCCGTTGAGAACTGCATCGCGCACATGGCGTGTCATCAGCGATTGCGCACGGCCGTCCAAAGTTCCGGCCGATAGAATCGCCGCTATGGTCAACACAAACACACTGATTTTCTTGTTCACGATTCCTCCTGTCAGGACTTGTTAGC
>Ga0302187_10004583_pt1 | contig 11031 bp, 9 predicted proteins | sample II_Bog_E1_3_FD_202120 | JGI IMG/M metagenome (GOLD analysis project Ga0302187, IMG submission 202120) | Peat permafrost microbial communities from Stordalen Mire near Abisko, Sweden - II_Bog_E1_3 | ecosystem: Environmental > Terrestrial > Soil > Wetlands > Peat | place: Sweden: Abisko, Stordalen...
GTTCGGATGTCGAGGGCGATCTGAAGGGTGCGCTCGCGTCGTTCACGCGCCTCGTCGTTGGTCGCAAGCCGATGCGCCATACCGATGTGGCTTTGCGATTCACGCGCCGCGCGGGTGGCGGTGGGAAGGTCGACGCCGTCCCTCCGCACGATCAGTTCGGCCACCTCGACTACGCTCGGCACCCGAAGTCGCACGCTCCGAACGCGGGATCGGATAGTCGGGATCAGGTCCGCCTCGCTCGGTGCGCAGAGGATCCACACGGTGCGCGGGGGCGGCTCCTCAAGCGCCTTGAGGAGCACATTCGAGGTGCGCTCGCTCATCCGGTCCGCGTCCTCGATCACCATCACCCGGAATCGACCGACGGACGGCGAGAACTGCGACGAGGTCACCAGCTGCCGAACCTCGTCGATGCTGATGATGACGCGCTCAGTGCTGAGGACGCCCAGGTCGGGATGCGTTCGCGCCGTCACCTGGCGCTGTGTCGCCTCGAGGTCTCCCGCATTTCGGGACAACAGGGCCGTGGCGAACGCGTAGGCGAGGTTGGAGCGACCGGAGCCCGGCGGCCCGGTCACGAGCCAGGCATGGGTCATCGATGACCCGGTAGCGTCAACTGCCGCCGCCGCAGTGAAGATGTCGATCGCGTCTGCCTGGCCGGTCAGCTCGTCCCACACGCCCATGCGGTCAGCCTAGGTGAGCGCGACGACGTTCCGCGCTCACAGAAGTGCCTCGACGCGGGAGCGAATCTTCCCGGCGAGCGACACGACCGGCTCGTTCGCGGCCAACACCAGGAATCGCTCCGGCTCGGCGGCGGCGAGCGCGAGGTATCCCGAACGCACGCGAGCATGGAATTCCTGCTCCTCGTCTTCGAGTCGGTCGTACCTGGTGCGCACCTTCAACCGGTCGCGGCCGACGGACTCGTCGAGGTCAAGCAGGATGGTGAGGTCGGGAAGAAGGCCCTCCGCGGCCCAAAGCGAGAGATCACGGACCTCCTGGGGTGAGAGCACTCGTCCTGCCCCCTGGTAGGCGACCGAAGAGTCGAGGTAGCGATCCTGCAGCACGATGGTTCCCTCAGCCAGCGCTGGACGAACCTTGGTGGCGATGTGGTGGGCGCGATCGGCAGCGTAGAGCAGCGCTTCGGCCCGAGGCGCGATGTGGCCGCGACGATGAAGCACGATGTCACGGAGCTCGTTGCCCAGATCTGTGCCGCCAGGCTCGCGAGTCAGCACGACGGTGCGGCCCTGGCTGCGGAGCCACCCGGCAAGCAACTCTGACTGGGTCGACTTACCCGACCCATCCCCACCCTCGAAAGTGATGAAAAGACCCTGTGTCCGGGGATTCCCGCTCACCGCGACTAGGCCTTCTTGGCAGGGGCCCGCTTCGCCGCGGGGCGCTTGACGGGCGCCTTCGCTTTCGGCTTGGCCGGACCCTTCGCCCGCTTGTCCGCGAGCAATTGCACTGCACGCTCGAAGTCAATGTCATCGATTTCTTCGCCGCGCGGGATGGTGGCGTTGGTGGTGCCGTCCGTCACGTAGGCACCGAACCGGCCATCCTTGATACGAATCGGCTTGCCGCTCTCCGGGTCGGCCTCGAACTCCTTCAGGGCGCTTGATGCGGCCCTGCCGCCATACTTCGGCTGCGAGTAGAGCTCAAGGGCGCCCGCGAGGTCGATATCGAAGATGAGTTCTTCGCTGGTCAGCGAACGTGTGTCCGCACCTTTCTTCAGGTACGCGCCGAACTTGCCGTTCTGCGCCGTGATCTCGACACCGCTCTCCGGGTCGACGCCCACGATGCGCGGCAGGTCGAGCAGGCGCAGCGCCGTGTCCAGGTCGATCGTGGCGAGGTCCATGGTTTTGAAAATGGATGCCGTGCGCTGCTTCGGGGCCGTCGCCTTCTTGGGGGCCGCCTTTCGCTTCGCCTTCTTGACCTCGCCCGTCTTGGGGTCGATGACCTCGGCCTCCGCTGCAGCGGCCTGTGCCGCGAGTGCCGCCTCGGCGGCAACGGCAGCTTCGTCGACCTCAGGTTCTGGGTCCGCCTCGGTGACGTAGGGTCCGTAGCGTCCGTCTTTCGCGAGTACGAGCTTGCCGGTCTCGGGGTTGATCCCGATGACCCGGTCGGTGACGACCGGGGCATCGATCAGCTCGCGAGCCTTTTCTGGCGTGAGCTCGTCGGGGGCCAGTTCGCTCGGAATGTTCACCCGTCGCGGTGTCGCGGGGTCGGAGCTCGGCGCCTCAAGGTAGGGCCCGTACTTGCCGATCCGCAGGGTGATGTCATCCGCTATCCGGATCGAGTTGATCTCACGCGCGTCGATCTCGCCCAGGTTGTCGATCACGGTCCGCAGGCCGCGGTGCTTCGCGTTCCCGAAATAGAACCCGGTCAGCCACTCGACGCGGTCCTCCTCGCCGCCGGCGATGCGGTCGAGGTCATCTTCCATGCCGGCGGTGAAGTCATATTGCACCAGGTCGGCGAAGTACTCCTCGAGGAGGCGAACCACGGAGAACGCGATCCAGTTCGGTACCAGCGCGGTGCCGCGCGGGGTCACGTAACCGCGGTCAATGATGGTGGAGATGATGGCGGCATACGTCGACGGACGCCCGATGCCCAGTTCTTCGAGGGTCTTGACCAGGCTCGCCTCGGTGTAGCGGGGCGGTGCGCTTGTCTCATGGCCTTTGGCCTCAATCTCGAGGAGGCGCAACTGCTGGCCCTCTGTGAGCGGCGGCAGTTTTGCCTCGGTGGGCTCCGCGGTTTCATTGCGCTCTTCGTCGTGGCCCTCCTCATAGGCGGACATGAATCCGCGGAAGGTGATGACGGTGCCGCTGGCGGAGAACTCGGCCTGCCGGATGGCGCCCGTCGCGGCCGTGCTCACCAGGTCGCCTGCGGGACGGGAGGCCGCGATCGTCACGGTCGCTGTCGAACCCTTCGCATCTGCCATTTGCGAGGCGACGGTGCGCTTCCAAATGAGGTCATACAGCTTCCAGTCATTCCCGCGCAGCGTCGACTGCAGCTCGGACGGGGTGCGGAAGGTGTCGCCAGACGGACGGATCGCCTCGTGTGCTTCTTGGGCGCTCTTGTTCTTGCCCGAGTAGACGCGGGGTTTGTCCGGCACGGTCTCTGCGCCGTAGAGGTGGGCGGCCTGGGTGCGAGCCGCGTTGATCGCCTGCTGGGAGAGCGTGGGCGAGTCCGTACGCATGTAGGTGATGTAGCCGTTCTCGTAGAGCGACTGCGCGACGCTCATCGTCTGGCGGGCCGAGAATCGGAGCTTGCGGGCCGCCTCCTGCTGCAGGGTCGACGTCGTGAAGGGCGCCGCGGGACGTCGAGTGTACGGCTTCGACTCGACCGACGTCACGGTCAGCGAAACTGCTGGCTCCCGAAGAGCTGCCGCGATCTGCTGCGCCGCGGACTCATCAAGGGTCACGGCATCCGATTTGAGCTTGCCTTTGTCGTCGAAGTCGCGACCGACCGCGAGCCGGGTGCCATCGACTCGCACCAGGCGCGACTCGAAGTCCTGAGAATCCGTGAGCGTGGCGAGGCCGGCAATGAGATCCCAGTAGCTGGCCGCGGTGAAGGCGAGGCGCTCGCGTTCGCGATCGACGACGAGCCGGGTTGCCGCGGACTGCACGCGTCCGGCGGACAGGCCGGGGCCCACCTTGCGCCACAGCACTGGCGACACCTCGTAGCCATAGAGTCGGTCGAGGATACGCCGGGTCTCCTGCGCGTCCACGAGTGCGGTGTCGAGTTCCCGGGTGTTGTCTTTGGCGGCCTGGATGGCGTCTTTGGTGATCTCGTGGAAAACCATACGGTGGACGGGAACCTTGGGCTTGAGCACCTGCAGGAGGTGCCACGCGATAGCCTCACCCTCGCGGTCCTCATCAGTTGCGAGGTAGAGCTCTGAGGCGCCCGCGAGGGCCTTCTTGAGGTCTGCCACGGTCTTCTTTTTGGCGTCCGAGATCACGTAATAGGGCTCGAAGTCGTTTTCGACGTCGACCGAGAACTTGCCCAGGGACCCCTTCTTCAGCTCGGGCGGAAGGTTCTTCGGCTCGATCAGGTCGCGAATGTGACCAACCGAAGCCTGGACCTCGTAACCGTCCCCCAAGTACTGGCCAATCGTCTTCGCCTTGGCTGGCGACTCAACGATGACCAGCTTCTTCGTGCCTGGCACGTGACTCCTCTTTAATGCGGCTGTTTGCGATCGGGTTGCTGCCCCCGTCAGCGACACCATACACACCACAACCCGCCTAACTCCTAATTCGTTACCACGCGGGGCGGACCGGCAGTTGCGGTCGAGGTCATCGAGAGGCCGAAAAAGGTGGCTCTGGCTCGTACCGTGACGACCAGTCCGTCGACTGTGCAGGCCGCGAGCGTGGAGCGATTTGCGGCGGCAACGCGGCGTGCGACCTCGCAGGGGTACCCCGGCGCCGCGCCCGAAACGACGTCTGCGGCGGCCAGGGCGGACGCATCCGCTGCGGCCGCAACGGTTTCGCGGATACCCAGCCCCGCGCCAACCGGTACGAGGCAAACAACCAGGGACGCGACGATTCCGGCAAGCGCCAGCCCCAGGAGTGTGCCCGACCCCGAATCGCTGGCAGGTCGGTCACGGTTGTACATCGTCCAACGCGCACGCGGATGCACCAAGCGTGAGCCCGACCAGGATGCCCATCCGCACGGGCACAACCGCGTCGACACACGCGACGGAATCCTCGTGGCGAATCGCAAAACGGGCATCAGGGTCGACCTGCTGCAGGACGGCGGTGGCTCCCCCATCCCCGCGGCCGATGAGACGTGCAGCGTCGAAAGTCGCAGCCTGCAGTCGTAGTTGGACGACTTCGAGATGAAGGGCAGTGAGAGCGACCGCCAGCACCACAATCACGGCAGGGATCACGACGGCGAATTCCGCCGTAATCGCGCCTGCGTCCCGGCCAGGGTGTCTCATCGGGAGCCACGGCTTCTCATTGCGAGCCAGGGCTTCTCATTGCGAGCCACGGCTTCTCATTGCGAGCCAGGGCTTCTCATTGTGAGTAGGACAACGCATGGCGGATGAGCGAGGTGAGCATCTCCCGCACGGCATCGCTGCGCAGAATGACGACGAGCAACCCGGCGAAGCCGACGGCGGCGAGCGTCGCGATCGCGTATTCGGCGGTCGCCGACCCACGATCGGAGACGAGGCGGCCCCTAAGTCGGCCGAAGCGAGCGAGTTGGCTTCGACCGCCACTCCGACGCTGCATGCGGCATCCGTTCACGCGCTGGTTCTGTCTTTGGCCCTGGTTCTGGTTTTGGCACTGGTTCTGGCGCTGGCGCTGGCACTGGCGCTGGCACTGGCACTGGCACTGGCACTGGCGGGGATCGTGACGAGGGTGCTGACGGGACATTCTGCTCCTGCTTGAGTGTGGCGGCGCGAGCAATCCAAGCGTCGTGCATTCCGGCGGACCCCGGGTTCGCGGACCGGCCTCCGGTGGATTGTCGATGTTTGAGGCAACTGTGTACGAGGGGAGTCAGTCGTTCAGCCTGGTCTGCGCCCACACCGCCAGAAGCAACGGCAGCACGCTGACGACGAGGAATGCCGGTAGCACGCAGGCACCGAGCGGAACCATCAGCCGCACGCCGAGCGCTCGCGCGTCTGCGTGCGCCGCGGCAAGAGCCTCCCGGCGACACTCCTGGGCCTCGCCTCGCAACAGCGCGGCGGCGGGAACGCCAGCGCGCTGGGACAGCTCGAGAACTGCCACCAGCCTGGGGTCGTCGAACGCCGTCGCCAGGTCGAACCGTTTGGCGATGGACACCACTGACCGAAGCGCGTGGTCGAGTGCGGCACCTCCCGAGACCGCGATCGCGACCAGGTCGTAGGCCAGGCCCGGCGTGTGCTCACTGGGCTGTGCGCGATCGACGAGGTGGCGATTCCAGCGGGATGCGGCCACTTGCAGGGCCCCTCCCGTGCCCAGGCACAACCAGCCGCCCGGTGTTGCGAACAGCACTCGGAGGGTGTCGAACCCGAGGGGCATGCCGAGAAACACGCCAACCAGCGGGAGTGCGAGCACGAGGCGGGCTGTCAGAGTCGGCGCAGCAAGCGCAATGGCGATCTCCCGCTGGGCCTCCGCGAAGTCGCGCAGGGTGACGGCGAACTGGCGCAGGGTGGCAGCGAGCGGGGCACCGGACTCGGTCGCCACCGCCCAGGCCACGGCGAGCGCGCGCCAGGCGTCCCTCTCGCCGACGGGCTGGTCGTCCGCGAACCCGCCGATGGCATCCTGCACACTCTCACCGAGCTGGACCGCGGCGGAGACTCGGCCGGGTGACGCTGTGCCGGCACGTGTGAGCGTCTGGTCGACGTACATCCAGGCTGCAGATGGGGCGATGCCTGCCTCGAGCAGGACTGCGAGCCGCGCGACGACCGCGGCAAGCGGGGACGGATCGGGCGCAGCGCGTTTCACACCGTCGGCCGGATGGCGAGCCGGTCCCGCCGATCAAGGAAGAAGGTGCCGATGCCGGCCAGCCGCCGACCATCAGCACTCCTCGTGACGTGCAGCACTGTTCCGATCGCGCTGACGGTCTGGCGCGCGACTGCCACTTCGGACATGCCGGCGAGCGCGCCGAGCGCCTCCAACCGTGCGGGAACGTGCTCGAGCGAGTTGGCATGCAGGGTGCCGGCCCCGCCATCGTGGCCGGTGTTGAGGGCGGAGAGCAATTCGCGGAGTTCCGAACCGCGGCACTCGCCGACGACCAGACGGTCGGGTCGCATCCGCAGTGCCTCCCGCACAAGCCGGGCGAGGCCGACTTCGCCTGCACCCTCCAGGTTGGGTTGCCGGGCCTCGAGGGACAGGTAGTGCGGATGGAGAACCCGCAATTCGGCGGTTTCCTCGATCGCGACAATGCGCTCGGCCGGTTCGGCCGCGCTGAGGATCGCCGACAGGAACGTCGTCTTGCCGTTTCCGCTTGCTCCCGTGACCAGGAGGTTTGCGCGCTCCCGCACGAGCGCCTCGACTGCTTCCCTCGGAACAATCTCGAAGAACCCCGACTGTTCAAGCGAATCGAGCGTCGCGTAGTCGATTCGGGGCAGTCGGATGGAGAGCAGCGTCCCCGTCGACGAGATCGGCGGCAGCACGGCATGAACGCGAATTCCATCGTGGAGCCGTGCGTCGATGCAGGGCGTCATCTCGTCGACGTGCCTGCCTCCGATGGCCACCAGTTTTACCGCGAGGGCACGCAGCTCGACCTCGTCGAGAAGGATTTCGGGGACGCGCACCGCGCCGGCACCTCGGTCGACCCAGATTCCGTCTCGACCATTCGCGAAGATGTCTGTCGTGCTCGGGTCGGCGACCAGCGGTGCCAGGGGCCCGAACTCAACCGGGTAGTCGCCGCGCTGCCCGTGCCGAACAACCGGCGGAGGCCCCGGAAGGCCTGCCAAGCGAGGTGCGAGACCCGAGCGCGCGACGAACCTGGCCTGCGTGCTGGACATGCAGAAAACCTAGGCGAGGCTCACCAGGGTTCCTGGCCGGTTTGCCGGTGCTGGGGACTCAGCCGCGGACGCGAGCCTGTGGAGGAGCGGAAGCGGTTCCGAAGCCGCCTGCAAAACAGGAGCCAGGCAGGAGCATCCCGCACGCCGGTTAACGAGAGGGGCGGCGCCTATTGGGGGGAACAGGCGCCGCCACAGCAACGCCTGATTGGGGGGAATCGTACGGCGTTGCGCGTCAAATTCTCATTCGACTACGGATCAGTGTAACCCAAAGGAGGGCAACCATAGCAACGAAAACACCCGTCTTCGGGGGACACTCCGAAGTTGTTTTCAGTTTGGCGATTTATTGCCGATGAGACCCGACTTTTCTCAGGCGAATTCGAAGACGAATTCGATCTCGACGGGCGAATCCAGCGGAAGAACAGCAACCCCGACCGCGCTGCGCGCATGCGCTCCCGCCCCGCCAAAGATCTCGCCCAGCAGCTCTGATGCCCCGTTGATGACGCCCGGCTGGCCGGTGAATGCAGGATCGGATGCGACGAAGCCAACGACCTTCACGACCTTCTGGATGCGATCCAGCGAGCCGAGCACGCCCCGTGCGGCCGCGAGTCCGTTAAGCACGCAGGTGCGTGCATACACCTTGGCGTCTTCCGGGCTGACCTCGGCGCCGACCTTGCCCGTCGCGGGCAGCACGCCGCCTGTGGACGGAAGCTGGCCGGCAGTGAACACGAGTTGTCCGCTGATGATCGCAGGAACATAGGCCCCCGCGGGCTTGGCCACCTCGGGGAGCGTGAGGCCGAGTTCAGCGAGCCGGTCATCGATGGTGGCCATCAGGCGTGAGTCCCTTCGTTCGACGCAACGACCGGATCGTCGCCCGACACGGGTACTGGCCGCTTGAGATAGGCAACCAGGCCACCCTCGGGACCGGTGACGACCTGCACGAGCTCCCATCCCTCCGAACCCCAATTGTTGAGGATCGCCGACGTGTTGTGAACGATGAGCGGAGTGGTGAGGTACTCCCATGAAGGCATTTGTCGGCTCTCGTTCAGGGTCAAATTGCGACCATCGCGTACCCTCTATTCTATGTCTGCCCAAAATCCCCCGCGCGGCCCCGTGCTTTCGGCCGTTCTCGGCTTGGTCGCGTTCAGCGCGATCGCAGCGGTTCTCGTGACCGCGAGCATGACCCCCATGATCGCCGTTTCCAGTGTCACCGCGCAGAGCGCCATTGGCATCTTCAACAACCTTCCTTCGTACATCTCGATCGGCAAACTGCCCGGTCCGAACACGATCTACGCGATGGATGCCGGCAAAGAAGTGCCGGTCGCAACGATTTTTGATGAGAACCGGCAGCAGGTTGCCTGGAACGACATCTCCCAGGCCGCGAAGGATGCCACAGTCGACGGCGAGGACCGACGTTTCTACAGCCACGGCGGTGTCGACATCACCGGCATCATCCGGGCCGCACTGTCTGGCCTCGGTTCGGGGGGAGGCAGCCAGCAGGGTGCTTCGACGATTTCGCAGCAGCTGGTGAAGAACCTGTTCATCCAGCAGGCACTGCAGGCACCGACCCTCAAACAGCAGAACGAGCAGATCAACGAGGCCGATGCCTTCACCCTCGACCGCAAGCTGAAGGAAGCGAAACTCGCCATCTCGCTGGAGAAGAAGTACTCGAAGCAGACGATCCTGCTTGCCTACCTCAACATCGCACCCTTCGGCGGTACCACCTACGGCATCCAGGCGGCGGCGCAGCGCTACTACGGCATCGATGCATCGAAACTGACCCCGGTGCAGGCAGCGACGCTGATCTCGATTGTTCAGAACCCGAACTCGAAGGCACCAACCGGCAAACTCGGCTACGCGGCCAACACGCCACGTCGCAACGCGATCCTTAACCAGATGTACCTCGCCGGCAACATCAGCAAAGCCACCCTCGACTCCAGCCTGGCGGTCGTTGAGTCCGCCAAGACGATCAAGGACATCCCGCCCAGCCAGGGCTGCACGGCGGCCATCGATGACGCCCAGTTCTGGTGCGCCTACATCAAGACGCTGTATCCGGACCTCACCGCGCTCGGCTCGACTGTGGCGGAGCGCCAGTCGAACTGGAAGGTCGGCGGGTACAAGATCTACACCACTCTCGACGTGAACCTTCAGGCTGCCGCACAGCAGGTCGAGAACGAATGGGTGCCGGCGACGCTGCCGACCCTGGATATCGGTGGCGCGATCTCCTCGGTGCAGGTCGGCACCGGAAACATTCTGGTGATGGTGGAGAACCGCAACTTCAACGAGAGCCTGAAGGGCGGTGGGCCCGGCACCACGGCGATCAACTACAACGTCGATCGCAAGAACGGCGGATCCGCGTACGGCTTCCAGGGAGGATCGACCTACAAGCCGTTCACCCTGATGAACTGGCTGCAAAGCGGGCACGGGCTCGAGGATGTCGTCGACTCGACCCCGAATCCCAACCTGGACCTTTCCCTGTTCAAGGACTCGTGCATACCGGGCGGCTTCGGCGGCACGTACGGCAAATACACGAACGACGAAAATGAGACCGGACCCCGAACGGTGCTCACCGCGACCGCCCAGTCCATCAACGGCGTCTTCCTTAATATGGGTAAGGAACTGGACCAGTGCCAGACCGAGAAGGACGCGGTCGCGTTCGGCGTGCACACCGGTGACGGCAGCCCGCTCCAGCAGCAGCCGTCCGCCATCCTGGGAACGAACGCCGTTGCTCCGCTGACAATGGCCGCGGCGTACGCAGGCATTGCGAACGGCGGTGTGTTCTGCGCGCCGGTTGCCATCACCAGCGTGATCACCCCAGAGGGCAAGACGCTTCCCGGCCAGCCGAAGACGTGCTCCCAGGCTCTCGACCCGGGGATCGATGCTGCGGTCGGATACGCCATGCAGGGCGTGTTCAATGGCGGTACCGCAAATGCTGCGCGTCCCGCTGGCGTCAACGTTCTCGGTAAGACCGGTACGACGAACAACGCGCAGGACACCTGGACCGTCGGTTCGACCACCGCCGTCTCGACCGCCGTCTGGATTGGTAACGCCACCGGCAAGGTGTCGACGCGCAAGACCCGGCCACTGAAGGACTGCATCGGCGCACAGGTGGCGACGCTGCGTAACTGTGTCTTCAGACAGACGGTGACCGCTATCGATGCGGAATACCCGCCCGGGTCGTTCCCGCCCGCCCCGGCGCAGTACCTGAACGGCTCCACCCTGCCGCTCCCGAGCTTCGCCGGTCAGACCGTGACGTCGGCCACCACGCAACTGCAGACGCTCGGCTTCACCGTCACCGTGTCGCCAAGCCCGGTGCCGTCTGCACAACCGGCGGGCACGGTCGACTCGACCGACCCGCCTGCGGGCACTCGCGTGTCTGCCGGCTACGACATCACGATCTACACGAGCGATGGCAGCGAGTCGAAGACTATCCCGAATGACCTGATCGGCAAGACGTTCGCCCAGGCGAAGACGGAGATCGAGGCTGCGGGCTTCGTGACGCCCTCGGAGACGTGTGTGGTGGATGCGAGCGTGCCGCCACTCACCGACAAAGTGACAGCGACGGATCCGATCGGCGGATGGCAGGGTCCCGG
>Ga0302187_10004585_pt1 | contig 11027 bp, 7 predicted proteins | sample II_Bog_E1_3_FD_202120 | JGI IMG/M metagenome (GOLD analysis project Ga0302187, IMG submission 202120) | Peat permafrost microbial communities from Stordalen Mire near Abisko, Sweden - II_Bog_E1_3 | ecosystem: Environmental > Terrestrial > Soil > Wetlands > Peat | place: Sweden: Abisko, Stordalen...
AGATCAACCGCCTCGACGAACTGCTCCCGTGGAACTGGACCCCGCTGGCGCCCATGGCTGAGGCCGCGTGATGGCAACTATCTCAAGCGTCAAGCCGCATAACCCGCGGTAACAATCGGGCGGTTACCGTCAAGTGCCTCTCGATGCTGGGTCGTTTGGTGACGGCGGGGTACGACATTCAGAGGTCCGATCGGGCCCAAAGCTTCAGCGGCTTTCCCTGTCAGAAAAAACGTCGGCCCTCCGTCAGGAAGGGCCGACGCCGAGGAACTGTCCGGAAGGAAGTGTGAATCCGGGCAGGGGATCGATCAGAACGGGTAGTAGCGGATCGAGAACAGGCCCATGCTTTCGCTGGTCTGCGGCGCGGTGCCGGTGGTGGCGCTGTAGAACAACTGGCGCTGGGTGTAGCTGTACTGGATGCCCACTTGCATGCGGCCGAAGTTGCCGTTGTAGACGCGATCCCAGAAGCCGCCGGTCAACTGGCGCACGCGGCGGGTGTTGCCCGCGCAGGTGCCGCCCTCGATCTCGCAACCGCTGTCGTTGGCGCTGACCAGACCGATGCCGTAAGTGCCCAGGCGGTTGCTGTGCTCGATTTCCTCGCCGGCGTTGCCGTAGAGGTCGAGGCTCTTGGTGGCATGGAGCATCGCGCCGGCCAGCAGCATTTCTTCCTTGATCGGGTGGATGCCGCCGGTCGAGTCGAAGGTCACGTCGGGCAGGCCCGAGGTGCCGTAGCGACCGATGCCCTTGCCGCCCATGCCCTGGAAGTTGACGTCCAGCCAGCCGGGGATCACCTGCGCCACGACGCCGCCGCCAAAGCCGTAGCCGGCCTTGTTCTCGTTGCTGCCCGCGACGGTGCTGGTCGCGTTGTAGTGCGCGGTGAAGGTGCGCGACAGCGCGAAGCCTTCGAGGTGCAGCGCGTGGCCGGCGAGGTTGCCTTCATAGGCGATCTTGCCGACGAAGTCCGGCGTGCCGTTCAGCGAGATGGTGTTGGCGACAAGGCCGCTGGTGGCGCCGGCATAGAAGCCCGAGGCCGGGGTGATGGTGTTGGTGATGTTCGAGGGCACGGTGCCCGCGACCGTGGTCTGCGGATTTTCGGCCGAGACCGCGAACCACAGATGGTGGTCGAGGACGTCAGCGGTCAGGCGGACCTGCGGCTGGCGCGCCCAGATGAAGCCGGGGACGTACTGCGCGTCGATGCCCTGCGGGGTCAGTTCGTTGCGCGGGGTGATGCCCTTGGTGTTCAGCGTCAGCAGCGACCAGTTCTGGCCGGCCAGCAGGTGCAGGCCGCTGCCGTCGTGGTTCCAGTCGGCGGTCATGTAGAGGTGGCGGATGCGCGGGTTGTAGCTGTTCGATTCGTTCGAGTTGGCGGTCTGTGCCGCGCCCTGGAAGTCGAATTCTCCGTACATCGCCAGGTTGACGTTTTTGTCGGGCTTGCCCTGGGCGAGGAACGACACGCGGCTCTGGCGCGCGGTGAAGCGGCCTTCCGAGACCGAATAGGTCTTGGCGTTGGCGAACGGCAGGCCGCCGAACGACGACGAGATGTCGGCGCCCTCGTTGTGCTGGCGGTAGATATACGCCGCTTCGAGGAAGCCGCCCGGGGTGATGGTGATGCCCTTGAACGAGAAGTACGGCTTCTTGTGGTCGTCGTCGATCGCGGTGGCGATCTGGTTGTGGACCTCGGCCTTGGTCACCGGCGGGGTGCTGACCAGGGTCTGGACCTGCTGCTGGGTGGTGGCGACCTCGGCCTGGGTCGAGGAGACGGCGGCCTCGGTGTTGGCCTGCGAGGTGTGCTGGGCATCCATCTGCTGGTGGAGGGCAGCCACTTCGGCGCGCAGGGCCGAGACTTCATCGCGCAAGGCCCCGTCGGCGGCGGGGACGGCGGCGCGGTGCTTTGCAGGGTGGTGCTTGGTGGCGGCATCGGCCGTGGCGGGCGCGACGACAGCGCCGGCCGCAACCGCAGCCAGCAGCATCTGGTGCAACTTCATGATTGTGATTCCCTCTGTTGGCGCTTCCGCCGAGGGTCATGTGCTTATTTACGGTTACAGTTTTGTTTCAAACGCGGAAAAATCGGGTGAATGGCGATGTAAAATTTATTTTATATTGTGTTTTATGTCGGCGTATTCCGTTTTTTCGCCGAGCTGTGCGACATAAAATTTATTTTACTTTGAAATGTCGGAATCATAAAAACTCTTTCACTTGTGTGGCGCGGTGGCGGGGGCCATTGCAGGCCGCGAAAGGAGCCCCCACCCATGCGTTTCAACCGCCTCCGGGCCACTGCGGCAGCTCTGTTTGTCCTGACCGTGCCGATGGTCACCGCTTGCGCCCATGCCGACGGCTTTGACTTTTCCAATCCCTATGCCGACGACAATCCCCGCCCCGGCCTGCACTTCGCCGACATCGAGGCCGCGATCCCGACCGATCCGTTCCTGTGGTCGGCCGATCCGGGCTGGAAGCCGCACCACACCCCCGCCGACATGCTGGCCCCGGCGCACGATGCCGTACGGCTGGCGGTGCCGCGCGGCATGCCGGCTGGCGATGCCCGCCTTGCGCTCGAGCACGCCGGCGCCAAGTGCTTCACCAGCGCCGTGACCGAACTGGATTGCCGGTATCGCGATATCGAAACGCCGATGCGCAGTGCCTCCGGCGATCCGGCCACCGATGACGTGACGTGGTCGGTGAAGATCGCGCTGGTCGATGGGCGCGCAAGCGACATCGCCCTGGCGCGCGACTGGACGCGCCACTGAGGCGCGGCGGGCGCGGCCTTGCCCAACCCCCTCCTTACCCCCGGCATGCCGCGCCCGTTTTTTCGCCCCGTTTTGTCAAATCCGTCGCATCGGGCTAGATCGCGCTCATGGCACGCATTCTCGTGGTCGAGGACGACCCGGCAACTTCCGAGACGATCGTCGCGCGGCTGGCGGCTGCCGGGCACGATGTCGTGTCGATCGGCCATGGCCGCGATGCCTTCCGCCGCGCCTGCGACGAGCGCTTTGATGCGATCACCATGGACCGGATGATGCCGGGGATGGATGGCGTGGAGCTGGTCAGCCGGCTGCGCGCCGCGCAAGTCAGCGCCCCCGTGCTGATGATCAGCGCGATGGGCGATGTCGATCACCGCATCGAGGGGTTGCGCGCGGGCGGTGACGACTATCTGGTCAAGCCCTTCTCGGCCGACGAGATGGCGATGCGCATCGAGGTGCTGCTCCGCCGTCAGGCCGAGCGGCCGGCCGATGGCATCCTGCAGGTCGGCGACTTGACGATGGACCTGATCGACCGCAAGGTCTGGCTGGCCGGCGAGGCGGTGCCGTTGTTGCACAAGGAGTTTCGCCTGCTGGAGTTCCTCGCGCGGCATCATGGGCAAGTTCTGGGGCGGCGGCAGATCTTCGAGCAGGTGTGGGGCGGGTTCTTCGATCCGGGCGCCAATCTGATCAACGTCCATGTCGGCAAGCTGCGCCGCAAGCTGGAACGCCCAGGCCACCCGCCGCCGATCGAGACGGTGAAGGGCGAGGGCTATCGCCTTGCCGACATCTGATCGCGCCGCGCGCGCGATGCGTTTTGCCGAGGTGCGACGCACCACTACCTTTCGGTTGGTGGCGGCGATGGGGCTGGCGTTTTTGCTGGCGATCGTGGCGCTGCTGGGGCTGATCTATGCGCTCACCGCGCGTGAGTTGACCGCGCGCACCGATGCCGTGCTGGCCAGCGCCATGGCGCATTTCGAGCCGCCTTTGGGCGCGATGGATGCGGCCCACGTGCGCGCCGAAATGACCGCCAGCACCGGCTTCAGCTATTATGCCCTGGTGGCCGCCGATGGGCATGTGGTGATCGGCAGCTTTGTGCCGCCGGTGGTGCGCCCGCCGCATACGGCAGGTGCGCTGGTGCTGCCCGATGGCACGCCGCTGCGCTATCTGGCGCGGCCCGGGCCGGGGGGCGAGGTGCTGTGGGTGGCGCGCAATGCCACCCAGTTGGAGAACTTGCGCGCGCGGGTGCTGTGGCTGCTGGCGAGCAGTGGCGTGGCGACGGTACTGGCGGTGGCGCTGGCGGCGGTGTTGCTGAGCCTCGCGCCGCTGCGCCGCATTCATCTGCTGACGACGTTGGCCGGGCGCATCGCCAGCGGCGAATTGACGCTGCGCATGCCGGTCAGCCCGCGCGGCGACGAACTGGACCGCATCGCCGGGGTGATCAACGTGATGGTCGAGGAGATCGCCCGCCTGCTGGAGCAGGTGAAGGGCGCGACCGATGCCATCGCGCATGACTTGCGCGCGCCGCTGGCCGGGGTGCACGCGCGGCTGGGGGCGATGCGCGATGCCGCCGATCCGGCGCTGGGCGAGGCGCTGGATGGGGCGATGGGGTCGCTCGATCTGGTGCTGGCGCGGTTCAACGCCTTGCTGCGCATTGCCGAGTTGGAGGCGGCGAACCGACAGGCGGGATTTGCCACGGTCGACCTGATGGCGCTGGCCGCCAAGGTCTGCGAGTTGTTCGAGCCCTTTGCCGAGGAGCGCGGCATCCACCTTGCGCTCAGCGGCGGCTGGGGCCAGGTGGTGCGCGGCGACGAGCGGCTGCTGTTCGAGGCGCTGGCCAATCTGGTCGAGAACGCGATCAAGTTCAACGCGGCCGGCGGCCATGTGGTGGTGGCGATCGAGATCGAGGGTGCCGTCCCCGTCATCGTCGTGCGCGACGACGGGCCCGGCATCGCCGCCGATGCGCGCGCGCGCGTCGTCCGCCGGTTCCTGCGCGGCGAGGGGGTGGAACATGTGCCCGGATCGGGGCTGGGGCTCAGTCTGGTGGCGGCGATCGTCCACCTGCACGGCTTTGCCATGGAGATGCGCGATGCCGGCCCCGGGCTGGAGGTGCGGATCCTGTGCCCGGGCAGCGCGGACGTAAATTAATGTTCATTTGAAACGCGGCGCATCAGGGGCTTAGTGCGGCGCAGCATACGGGGGTGTGCAAGTTCATCCGAAAAATTCTGTGGTGCCCGCATGTTACAGCTTGTCAAGATCGCGCTGTCAAAGCCCTATACTTTCGTCGTTATGGCGATCATGATCGTGCTGTTCGGGACGATATCCTGGCTGGATACCCCGACCGATATTTTCCCCGACATCCGCATGCCGGTCATTGCCGTGGTCTGGACTTACAACGGGCTGGCGCCGCAGGATATGTCGGGCCGGGTTGTCGCCTATTACGAGCGGCAGCTCTCCAGTTCGGTCAACGACATCCAGCATATCGAGAGCCAGTCGCTGGCGGGCACCGGGGTGGTGAAGATCTTCTTCCAGCCGGGCGTCGACATCCGCACCGCCACCGCGCAAGTCACCTCGATCTCGCAGACGGTGCTGAAGCAGATGCCGCCGGGGATGACCCCGCCCCAGATTATCAATTACAACGCCTCGACGGTGCCGATCCTGCAACTGGCGCTGTCCTCGCCGAGCCTGTCCGAGCAGAAGCTGTTCGATCTCGGCCAGAACTTCATCCGTCCCGCGCTGGCGACGGTGCCGGGGACGGCTGTGCCGACGCCTTATGGCGGGCGGGTGCGGCAGATCCAGATCGACCTCGATCCGGCGGCGTTGCAGGCGCATCATCTCTCGGCGGCGGATGTCGGCACGGCGCTGGCGGCGCAGAACCAGGTGGTGCCGGCGGGCACCGCGCGGATCGGCTCCTATGAGTACAACGTGCGGTTGAACAACAGCCCCGATGCCATCGCCACGCTGAACATGCTGCCGATCCGCACCGTCGATGGCGCGACGGTGACGATGGCCGACATCGGCTTCGTCCACGACGGATCGCCGCCCCAGCAGAACGAGGTGCGCGTCGATGGCCGGCGATCGGTGCTGATGACGGTGCTGAAGGCGGGTTCGGCCTCGACCATCGATATTGTCGACGGGGTCAAGGCGCTGCTTCCCGGTCTGGCGCAGACATTGCCGTCCGATCTGCACATCACCGCGCTGGCGGACCAATCGGTGTTCGTGAAGGCGGCGGTCTCGGGCGTGCTGCGCGAGGGGGTGATCGCGGCGGCGCTGACCTCGCTGATGATCCTGCTGTTTCTCGGCTCGTGGCGATCGACGGTGATCATTGCGACCTCGATTCCGTTGGCCATTTTGGCGGCGGTCTGCGGGCTGGCGGCCACGGGTGAAACGCTCAACATCATGACACTGGGCGGGTTGGCGCTGGCGGTCGGCATTCTCGTCGACGATGCCACGGTGACGATCGAGAACATCAACTGGCATCTGGAAAACGGCAAGACGGTACGCGATGCCATCCTCGATGGGGCGCAGCAGATCGTGCAGCCGGCGTTCGTCTCGCTGCTGTGCATCTGCATCGCGTTTGTGCCGATGTTCTTTTTGCCCGGCGTCGCGGGGTTCCTGTTCGCGCCGATGGCCAAGGCGGTGGTCTTCGCGATGATCGCCAGCTTTATCCTCAGCCGCACGCTGGTGCCGACGATGGGCAACTTCCTGCTGCGCGACCACGCCGGCGCCCACACCGCCGAGCGGATGATCAGCCACGATGCCACGACCGGCCTGCCGAAGACGCACAACCCCTTGCGACGGTTCCAGCACGGCTTCGAGGCGCGGTTCGAGGTGGTGCGCGGCTGGTATCTGGGGGTCTTGGCGGCGGCGCTGGCCAACCGGCGGCGGTTCGTCACCGGGGCGGTGGTGATCGTGCTGGGCTCGTTCGTGCTGGTGCCGTTCCTTGGGCGCAATTTCTTCCCCACGGTCGATGCCGGGCAGATCTCGATCCATGTCCGCGCGCCGGTCGGCACCCGCATCGAATATACCGCCGCCGAATTCGACCGCATCGAGGCGCGGATCCGCGCGACCATCCCCGCCGGGCAACTGGTCAGCATCGTCGACAACATCGGCCTGCCGGTCTCGGGCATCAACCGTGCCTATGCCAACTCGGGCGGGATCGGGCCGCAGGATGGCGATATCCTGATCACGCTGACCGAAAGCCACAGCCCCACCGCCGGTTATGTCGCGCGGTTGCGCCAAACGCTGCCGGTGGCGTTTCCGGGGACCGATTTTGCCTTCCTGCCGGCGGATATCGTCAGTCAGATCCTGAACTTCGGCGCGCCGGCACCGATCGACGTCCAGGTCACCGGCCCCGACCTCGCCGCCGACGAGACATATGCGCAGACGCTGCTGGCCCGCTTGCGCGCGATCCCGGGGCTGGCCGACGCGCGGATGCAGCAGGCCGAGAGCTATCCCGAGATCGATTTCGACGTCGATCGCGCCCAGGCCGACCGCGTGGGGATCAGCGAGAACGATGTCACCCGCAGCCTCTCGGTCAATCTGGCGGGATCGTCGCAGGTGGCGCCGGTGTTCTGGCTGAACCCCAAGACCGGCGTGTCCTATCCGATCGTGATCCAGGCGCCCGAATATGCCGCCGCCAGCATGTCCGCGCTGGAGAACACCCCGGTCAGCGGCGGGATCGGCGCCGATGCGGGTGGGGGCCATTTCCAGATCCTCGGCGGCTTGGGCACGCTGCATCGGGCGGGATCGCCGGCGGTGGTCTCGCACTATGCGATCAAGCCGGTGTTCGATCTTTATGCCACACCGCAGGGACGCGATCTGGGCGCGGTGGCGGGCGATATCACCCATGTGATCGATGCCTCCAAGGCGCAATGCCCCAAGGGCGCACATGTGGTGATCCGCGGACAGGTCGAGACGATGAACACCGCCTTCACCGGGCTGATCGTGGGGTTGGCGATGGCGATCGTGCTGATCTACCTGCTGATCGTCGTCAATTTTCAGTCGTGGATCGATCCGGCGATCATTGTTTCGGCTTTGCCGGCGGCGCTCGCGGGGATCGTGTGGATGCTGTTTGCCACGCATACCACGCTGTCGGTGCCGGCCTTGACCGGGGCGATCCTGTGCATGGGCGTGGCCACGGCCAACGCGGTGCTGGTGATCAGCTTTGCCCGCGAGCGATTGGCCGAGACCGGCGATGCCATGCGCGCCGCGATGGAGGCCGGCGCGACGCGCTTCCGCCCGGTGTTGATGACCGCGCTGGCGATGATCATCGGCATGGCGCCGATGGCCCTCGGCCTCGGCGATGGCGGCGAGCAGAACGCCCCGCTCGGCCGGGCGGTGGTGGGCGGGCTGGTCTTTGCCACGATCGCCACGCTGGTCTTCGTGCCCGTGATGTTCAGCCTGGCGCACCGGAAGGTGCAGGCGCCGGCGAAAATGCCGGCAGGAGAGATGACCCATGCATGATGCTTCGCTTGAAACGCCCCCCGCACCCAAGGGGCTGGGGCGGCTGGGCCTGATGACGGGCGCCATCGCGGTGGTGGTGGTGGCCGGTGGGATCGCCGTGCGGATGCACGACGAGTCCTCGGCGCGCGCCATCACCTCCGCCACGGCGGTGCCAACGGTGCAGGTGGTACGCGCCACGGCGGCGGTCGGCACCCAGCCGCTGATCCTGCCCGGCACCTTGCAGGCGTGGAACGAGGCGCATATCTTCGCGCGTGTCCCCGGCTATGTCCATGGCTGGACGCACGACATCGGCGCGGCGGTGTCCGCCAACGCGCCGCTGGCCACGATCGACACCCCCGATCTCGATCAGCAGATCATCGAGGCGCGCGCCGCATTGGGTGAGGCGCAGGCCGATGCCTCGCTGGCGAAGATCACAGCGCAGCGCTGGACGCATCTGCTCGCCTCGCAGTCGGTTTCAGCACAGGAGGCCGACGAGAAGACCGGTGCCGCCGTTTCGGGCGCGGCGCGGGTGCGGGCGGCGCAGGCCGCGCTGGGGCGCTTGCTGGCGTTGAAGGCCTTTGCCACGGTGAGGGCGCCGTTTGCCGGCACGATCACCACGCGCAACGCCGATATCGGCGATCTGGTGGGGCCGGGGGCCACTGCCCAGCAACCGCTGTTCTCGATGGCCGATGATGGCCGGCTGCGGCTCTATGTGAACGTGCCGCAGGCCTATTCGGCGGGGATCCGCGTGGGGCAGACAGCCGCGCTGACCGTGCCCGAATATCCGGGGCGTTCGTTTCAGGCGGCGGTTACCGGGGCTTCGGGGGCGCTCGATGTGCGATCGGGAACCTTGCAGGTGGAACTGACCGCTGCCAATCCCGGGGCGGCGCTGCGCGCGGGCGAATATGCGCAAGTGCGCTTCGATCTGCCCGGCGGCAGCGGTGTGACGGTGCCGGCAACGACGCTGGTGCTGAGCGGGCCGCGCCCGCGCGTGGCGGTGGTGACGGGCGGGCGCGTGCATTTGCAGGCGGTGACCATCGGCCGCGACATGGGCGCGACCGTAACGATCGCCGCCGGGTTGAAGCCGGGGACGCCGATCGTCGATTCGCCCCCCGATTCGATCACCGAGGGCCAGGCCGTGAAGGTGGCCTCCTGACGATGCGCGGATCCACATGGATGATCGCGGCGAGCGCGGCGGCGTTGCTCGCGGGATGCTCGCAGGCGCCGGCCTATCGCCCGCCGGCGATTCCCGCGCCGGTGGCGTTCAAGGAGGCGGGGGCATGGGTGCCGGCCGCGCCATCGGCACCGGTGGCGGGCGACCACTGGTGGGAAGCGTTCGGCGATCCGCAACTCGATGCGCTGGAGGCGCAACTGGCGGCGCAGAACCCGACGCTGGCGGTGGCCTATGCGCGCTGGCATGAGGCGCGCGCGGCGGTCGGCGTGGCGAAGTCCGCCGCGATGCCCGAGATCGATGCCAGCGGCCAGATCACCGCCAACCGCCAGTCCGACGACCGGCCCTTGCGCGGGGCCAACCAGCCCGACGACTATGGCGCGCATACGCTGGCAGGATCGGCAAGCTACGAGCTGGACCTGTGGGGCCGGGTGCACGACCGCGTGCTGGGCCGTATCGCCGCGGCCGATGCCGGCGCCGAGGATGCCGCCGCCGCCAAGCTGAGCCTTGAGGCCGATCTGGCCGACGATTATCTGGCACTGGCCGGGCTGGACCGCGAAGCGGCGACGCTGGGCGATGCGGTGGCGGCCTATGCGCGCGCGGACCGGGTGACGCAGAACCGGCTGGAGGGCGGGATCGCCACCGGCATCGACGTTGGGCGGTCGGAGGATCTGCTGGCCGATGCGCAGGGGCAATTGGCGCACGTGCATGCCCAGCGCGCGCAGGTGGAGCATGCCATCGCCGCCCTGGTGGGCGAGACCGCATCGGCGTTCTCCTTGCCGCCGATCACGGCGGATCTGGCGCCGATCGCGCCGCCGGCCATGGTGCCCAGCGCATTGTTGCAACGCCGCCCCGACATCGCTGCGGCGGAACGGCGGATGTATGCCGCCAATCGCGAGATCGGCGTGGCCAGGGCGGCGTTCTATCCGTCGCTGGCGATCGGCGGCGGGGGCGGGGTGCAGAGCACGGTGCTGTCGGGATTGCTGTCGGCCTCGAACCTGTTCTGGTCGGTGGGGCCCAGCCTGTCGGTGCCGATTTTCGAGGGTGGGCGGCTGCGTGCGCACGTGCAGGAAGCGCGGGCGCGGTGGGACGAGGCGACCGGGCAATATCGCGAAACGACGCTCGGCGCCTTCCGCGAGGTGGAAGACGCGCTGGCCGGGATGCACTGGCTGAGCGATCAGGCGGCAGACGATGTGCGGGCGTCACAGGCGGCATCGCAGGCGGCGCGGCTGTCGTGGAATCGCTATATCGAGGGGACGGCCAGCTTCCTCGACGTCGTCACCGCGCAGACCGCCGACCTGACCGCACGGCGCGCGGCCATTGCGGCGGCAACCGCACGGGCGCAGGCCAGCGTCGATCTGGTGCGGGCCATGGGCGGGGGATGGCGTTCGGATCACACGCCCGCATCGGCGAACCCGCCAGCGTGATGTTGGCAGGCGATCATCGCCAGGACCTCTGCGGCGGCATTCATTTGAGCCGTTGGGTGCAGGCACCGCCACTGAGCTGCGGGGGTGGCGATAAAAATTGAAAAAGCCGCTTGGACGGATTGTGAGTAAGCGCCGCCGGAACCCGGCCTTGCGCGGGATTGGGATGGCGTAGATTTCGCGGGGCAAATGGAGGCCTTGCGAGTGGATATGGAGCAGTCAAACGAGCCTCGTATGGGCGCTCGCCGGGATGGC
>Ga0302187_10004592_pt1 | contig 11019 bp, 12 predicted proteins | sample II_Bog_E1_3_FD_202120 | JGI IMG/M metagenome (GOLD analysis project Ga0302187, IMG submission 202120) | Peat permafrost microbial communities from Stordalen Mire near Abisko, Sweden - II_Bog_E1_3 | ecosystem: Environmental > Terrestrial > Soil > Wetlands > Peat | place: Sweden: Abisko...
AAAAAGGAAATGCGGGTTCAAATCTTTTCCTTGAGTTGAACATGCATGTGTGCGGGTATGCACCCATACATGAAGCGCACAGAGACAGCCGAACAAGTCAGACGTTGGTTTCAAACGGAAGTTGGGAAGCTCTGGCCAGTGGCCATTGGATCTTTGTCCCTGCGGAAGAGCCCCTGTATTCGGGAACTTTGCCACCTCTGTGAGTCAGGCCAAGGGCACTCCAGCTACGCCTTGTACGGTCGCAAGAAGGATCGCAGGTTCGCAGTTTACGTTCCTGAAGATCTGGCACCGGACGTCGAAAAGGCAATCCACAACGGGCGCACCTTCCAGGGACTTTTGTCAGAAGCCCGTCGCAGATACACGTTGGCTCGGAAGAACGAGCGTGGTACGCAAGCCCGGAAGCAGATCAACGGCGTCTCACATCCTGTGGCTATGGAGGTGGAGTGCTCGACGAGGCTGATTTTCGAAGCTGGTGTTCGCGGCTCCGTTTGACGTAGGCCGAGCGCGAGGCAATTGGCGCGATCCGATCCGGGCGGCCTGCGCGCTGTGTCGGCGGCGGACGCCGAAACGTCGCCGGTCGCTGCCCTGCTCGGCATCATCGCCATCATCGCGGTATTCAGAACGCTCTCGGCCTGTGGCGGCGGAGGTGCTTGCAGCAGCAGCGGGGATGGCGGAAGCAATTCCGGCACTACCGCAGACAGCTACACCTTCACAATCACTGCTACCGGAACTCCGCAGGTCTCACCGACGCCCACAACCACGGTCAGCCTCACCGTCAACTGAGCCTGCCGATCAAATGCCCCGATCACAGCGTGGCTAACGCATTCTGGACCGACCGCTGAATTGTGTGCCGAGCGCGTTAAGCAGATGGATCTGGACGAGCCGAAAGAGTTCTGAGCAGCTAGCTAATCACGTCGAACTCAAAGCCGGAAGAGCGGGCGTGCTCGCGGCCCTTCAATATTGCAGCCATCCGGGGGCAGTTCTCCAAGTGGGGGCCGATGGCTGTTCATCGTTTGGGTAAATGGTTATTTGTCAACAACTTGGAAGGGAAGGTTCGTGGAAGGTTTCGTGGGGTTGTGCTGCACATCGGAATTCTGATTAACTGGTTGACTAGCTGCTTCTAAATTGATATGTTCCTCGACATGCCCCCCGAAGCCGTCGGAAAATCGGACGGACATCCAGGCCTTGGTCCTTTGCCTCCACCGATATGAGTTCCGCGGTTCGCGGTCTCCGTTTAATTGAGGTTAATGGAGAGATCGATGCAAAGTCTTTGCCCCTGCAATTCTTGGTTCCGAGCGTTACAGTAGCTCCAGCGTTTGTCGCGATTACATTGAAGGCGTGGCATCGGCATGACTTTTGCAGCAGCATACCGCAGACGAAGAAAACGAGATTCTAAATTGGCGCGCAACTGATTTCTATCTTTTTCTCCGGGAGCGAAATGCAAATTGCAGTTGATTTTGCAGAGAGTTCACGGGAATGGGTGTCTCTCAGCGTCTAAGAGCAGTAAACTTTCCGGGCCAGTACATCCAATGGAGGATCTGTGAGAAGGACGCAATATGAGGCCTTAAATGAGGGAATCGCTCTTGTTCAAGAGGGAGACGGGGTTGCATCCGAGAACCTATATTCGATGGGTTTTCTGCCATATTCAGAAGCTCCCGTCGATTCCTGGCGCTACCGGTACGTGAAGCGGGCTAACGACTTGGCAGGCGCTCTTATCATGGTTGCCCTGTTTGCGATTCCGGGGCTGGTAATTGCCTGCGCAATTGTTGCAACTTCAAGCGGCCCAGTGTTTTATCGTGAGCGTCGGATTGGTCAGAACGGCCGGTTTTTTTGCATCTGGAAGTTCCGCTCGATGCACAAGAATGCCGCGCAGAGAGCCCGCATAGGCGACACGCAAACCAGGGGCGAGGTTCTGGAATGGAGAATGCATAAGCATCTCCGCGATCCGAGGATTACCTGGGTCGGCGGGTTTCTGCGCAAGTGGAGTCTAGACGAGCTTCCTCAACTGCTGAATGTGCTAACAGGGGACATGTCGTTGATTGGGCCGCGGCCTATTGTCGAGTCTGAGATGGCAATGTACGGAAAACTAATTTCTGTCTATATGACCGCGATTCCGGGGCTGTCCGGACTTTGGCAAGTGTCAGGACGCAGCCACATCGACTATGACAAGCGGGCGAAGCTGGATGCGCAATACGTCCAGTCGTGGAACCTGGGAAGCGACCTCATTATCTTATTCCGGACCATTCCGGCGGTCCTGAGCCGGATTGGCGCACGCTAGCAGGGTGCTGAAAAAGGCACTTCAATTCCACAACATGATCGGGTAAGAAGGAAGCGTGCGTGGAATTGATCATCAGGAAGCGGATATGTTCAGTTATTTGTCGCCGGAGCAAAGGGTGCGGAAGGACCATCCTCTGCGCGCGGTGCGTGCCATGACTGATGAAATTCTGGGGTCGATGTCGGTTCTGTTCGATGCCATGTACTCCGAGGGCGGTCGGCCATCGATTCCGCCGGAGAAGCTGCTCCGTGCGCAGCTTTTGCAGATGCTCTACTCGGGGCGCAGCGAGCGGCTGTTGATGAAGGAGATCGATTACCGCATCTTGTTCCGCTGGTTCGTGGGGTTGAACCTGGACGAGAAGTTGTGGGATGCGACAAGCTTCACGAAGAACCGCGACCGGTTGTTGGAAGCAGCAGTGGCCAAGGAGTTTCTTGCCCAGGTGGTGGAGCGGGCGCGCGTGGCTGGGCTGGTCTCGGACGAGCATTTTACGGTTGATGGGACGCTACTGAAAGCGTGGGGCAAGCCTGAAGAGCTTTCAGCCGAAGGACGGCGAGCGGAGCGCGCCGCCAGACGATCCCAGCAACCCGACGGTTGATTTTCGCGGCCAGAAGCGCTCCAACCAGACGCATGAATCAAAGACCGATCCGGACGCGAAGCTTACGCGGAAAGGTCCGGGCAAGGAGGCCAAGTTGAGCTATAGCGGCAATCTTCTGGTGGAGAATCGCAACGGACTGACGTAGACGCGGAGATGCTGGAAGCCAATTGACGCGCCGAGCGCGATGCCGCACTTCTGATGCTGGAGCAGGTTCCGGGCGACGGGCGGATCACGGCGGGCGGAGACGAGGGTTTCGATACGCAGGAGTTTGCCGCCGAATGCCGTCATATGACTGTGACGCCGCATGTGGCGCAGAACACGGCGCGGGCGGGCGGCAGCGCCATCGATGCGCGGACCACGCGGCACGCCGGTTATGCCATCATTCAGAAGAAGAGAAAACGCATCTCGGAGTGCTTCGGCTGGATGAAAGATATCGCTCTGCTGCGCAAACTCAAACATCGCGGGCTGTTCAAGGTGGGATGGATCTTCGCGTTCACGGCAGCAGCTTACAACCTGGTGCGCACGCGAAACCTGATACCAATTTCATCTGTGGCCTGATGGGCCGCAGTGTCTCTGCGGGCCGGGAAAGCGACTCACAGAGCAGCGTGAACACTACAAAAATGGCCCAAAATAACCAGTAAATCGGACGAAAACAGAGAATCATCACTGCACAGCAGGGTTTTTCAGCACCCTGCTAGGGGGCATCTGGTGAGAACGCCCTGCGTCGGATATACCCACTTCCGACAACGGGGAAGCCCGCTGCCCTCTCCGCGATCAGGAAGGAGGGAGGAGGCACAACCTCCGTGTCGGAGACACAATGAGTGGGAGTGCGGCGTAATGATGTGTGCCATGCGTCACATTCTTACGCGCAGAACGACCGTATAAATGGTTCGACTCCCGGCGCCAGACGGCTGGGGGCGTCTCATCTTGCAGTTGGTCAAATTTAAGAATCCTCTTTCCGCAGTCTGCGCAAAAAGTGGATCGGCTCCGGAGTTCACGCTTTGGGGCCGGTTGCTTTTCTGCTGGGCAATGAGCGGCCAAGACGCGCCGATAGGAGTATTCCAGGGGACCGGTCCCCAAATCAGCCCCACACAGTGCCGTAAGTCACCCCCAGGTTTTGAGGACGCATACCGAAAGGACAAGGACTGATGGAAGAAGAAACAAACGCAAAAACAACAGAACTCGAAGGGAACTCTTCAACTGAATCGAGCGGTCAATCAAGTTTCGGCAAGTCTACTGACCATACCATCGAATCACCCCGTCCGGTTATAGAGCTCGATTGCGAAGAAACACCGCACGATCCACTTTCCCATGCCGCATCCAGTGGCATTGCGGTCGAGCTTAAAACATCGGAACCAATACCGCCCCAAGTTGGGGAAGCTGCAAGCAACAAATTGCCTAATGAAGCCGTTGCTGGAGACCGAGTCGTGCAACATGCGTCTCAGATCCCCGACGCAGTATCGACCAAGAAAATCGCGGAATTAAAGGGGAAACCAGAAGTGCTCCGCGCTGGAAATGGTGACGTTTGTACCTCACCGTACCTTTACCCCGTGAACGCCGTGTATGCGAAAGATTTTCAAGCGATGATGGATCGGGGCAGGCAAACCTGCGAATTCTGGCGCCGGAGTCCCCTTCCTACGCATCCGGAATCCTATAGCACAACGACCGATCTCTTCACCCGGATCAAACTTGCTATCTCCGCGCAAACCCGCTTGTCCGAAAAAGATAGCGCACTCCTAACATTCTGGGTTTTCTCAACGTGGTTCAAGGACGCTCTCTCAGTTGCGCCCTGCCTCATCATTTCGGGATGGGCCAACAATGGCGAAGTCGTTCTGCGAACACTGAGAGAGTTTAGTAGCCATGGAATTCTGATGGCGGGGATAAACAGTGCGAGCCTGAAGGGTATCAGATGGGACGTAGTCGTCACACTCCTCATCTCAGAACCAAATCTGGCCAAGCGAATGGCTGATCTTATAGATTGCTCGACCTGCCGTGATTACCTGGCGCTTAAGGAAGGAGAGTTTTTCGATTTTTTCGGCCCGAAAGCTGTCTATGTCGGTGAGGATCTACCCACGAGATCGATGAGGCATAGCGTGCACATCAACGCCTCAGACACGCGAAGAATCGAGTCAGATCTTGCGGTGCCTCCGTCGGAAGAGTCAACACAGCATTTCCAAAACCAGCTTTTCAATTATCGAATCAAAAACTTGCAAACAGTTTTCAAGACGAATTTCAAATCATCGGGATTGCCTCCCGGGGCAAAGGCGGTTGCGGACGCTTTCGGGAGTTGTATCGTAGACGCACCGGACCTTCAGGCCGAGCTTGTTTCGCTCCTCATGCCACAGGCCCAGCAGCAGATCGCGGAACGCTTGGACGAATTGGGAACGGTCGCGATCGACGCGGCACTCAATCTTTTCCATAACGGCAAGAACAAGATTCTAGTTGGAGAGATTGCGGCCGAGGTTAATCGGATTCTGTCCGGCCGCGGCGGGAGGCTAAGCTACAGTCCGGAAGCCGTCGGGCAAAAGCTGAAGAAGATGGGCCTCCTCAGTCGTCGGCTGGGCGGAGCCGGGAATGGATTCATATTGGATCATGCGACTGACGTCCGTCTTCACGAAATCGCTGCACGCTACAGTTGTGTAGGATTGGTCGATGACAAGAGGGCACTAAAATGTCCATTATGCAAACAAACCAAACAGCTTATGGAGGTTGTGTAGGATATGTAGGTTTTTATGTTGGAATATCTAAATTCGCACCGGCGTGTATCTTAGTGTCTGTACATTCAGACCTTTCTCTTCGGCAGTGGGCTTGTCCCTTGCAGGTCAATCCGACTCTACCAATTTCTATCGTAATCGACTGATTATAAATAAGTTAATCTTTCTTTTGGATTGTGTCGCTTTGTAGGGATTCTACCTTATGCGCAAATTGTTGGGGAAACTTCAAACTTATGGGGTTCTTGGATTCATCTTATGGGGCAGCGGGTCCTGCAGTATTGACGAATGAAGTCAACGAGTTTCACCTTATACGTAAACCCACAAGATTGATGAACTGGACTGAACAGTGTGGCATTTGCCCACCTACCACGGAAAGCTCCAGCGGCGTACGCACGGTTACGTTCGCCACTGCACAACCGGTTTGTTCGCGGCCCTGGGACGCCCAAGACCGGGGACCTGATCGGCAAGGTGCAGCGTCGGCATTGCAGGGTGGAGTTTCGCAGCTTCCTCGATACCAACAGAGCAGCGCGCCCGCTGACCTCGTCATCCACCCGATTCTGGACAATGTCGGCGCCCAATAAGCCCGGCTGATCCGCGAAAGGGGCCGCGAGACGGCCGTGCTTTCATTTTCACTTCACGCCAGCCTCGGCCATTTGGCTCAACTTGGTGGAACGATGGTTTGCTCAATTGACTGACAGATGGCTTCGCTGCTGCGCCCATCGCTCCGCATGCGAGTTGGAAGACGCCGTCCATGAATAAGTCCGCCGCAGCAACCGCGTTCCCGAACCCTTTTTATGGCATCAAACCGCTTACCAGATCTTGGAATCGTCGGCGTGGTCCGCCGTTTTGCCCACCTCCGTAACGAGTCGGGACAGTGAGGAATTAACCGGATCAAGGCGTATAATCGTATACAGTGCACTGTAACTTGGGTGTTTCAATAAATCGAAGTCGTTGCCGCAAGTCGGACTGAATATGAAATCGATCGACCAACTCCACATAAAGCTGTTTGTCGACGCTGCTGACTTGGGGAGCATTGTGGAGTGGTGCCAGAACCCTTTGATTAAAGGACTGACCACGAACCCAACACTGATGCGGAAGGCAGGCGTCTCGGATTACGAGGAATTCAGCCGAAAGGTACTGAACCTCTTTCCGAATCTCCCAATTTCGATTGAGGTGTTTGCCGACGACCTGGAAGGCATGGAAAGCCACGCGCGGAAGATCGCGGGTTGGGGCGCAAATGCGTATGTGAAGATTCCGATTACGAATACCCAAGGCGAATCAACCTGTCCTATCATTCGCAGGCTTTCGCAGTCCGGTATTCCTCTAAATATTACAGCCATAATGACTTCCGGACAGGTTGAAATAGTGAGCGAGGCGCTTCACAGAGCCACGCCAGCGGTAGTTTCTGTTTTCGCCGGCCGAATCGCCGATACCGGTGTTGACCCAATTCCAATCATGCAATCCTCGTTGCAGATTCTTCGAGATCTTCCGTACGCGGAGTTGTTGTGGGCCAGTCCACGGGAGATCCTCAATCTGTTTCAGGCCGACGAAATCGGAACCCACATCATCACGGTAACCCCTGATCTATTGGCGAAGTGCTCAATCGTCGGCAGGGATTTGGAGGCCTATTCCCTCGAAACCGTCAAGATGTTCTACAGCGACGCAGTTACAGCACGCTACTCGATCTAGCCGAAAGATCGGAAATCCTGTAAGAATCACACCTCAACTCATCGCCTTTGAGTGTTCCATACTGGCAAGCCACCGCAACACGCGCGTGTTTCCCTTCCCGCAGTTGAACCAGAAACACAGTTAAGGCCCTGGCGCCCTCCTTGATCGGAGAACCTGCTTCGCTTCACAAATCCTTTGTCCTCAAGGATAATGAACCTGTGCCTGATGGACTCGGCGTTCGAAAGAGCCATTCAGAGGAATGCGGGAGACCAGTGGAGCGACGGTATCGAAGGTTCCTGATCGTTGGCGGCGCCGGTTTCATCGGCAGCCATTTTGTCCACGCTTTGCTATCGGATCCCTCCATCCAGCAGGTTACGATATTTGACAACTTCTCTTCAGGCCGAGAATGGCATTACGAAGACGATGCCCATGACAACCGGCTTAAGGTAGTCATTGGCGATGTCTCAGACGTCCAGACTCTGTGCGATGCGATAGATGGTCATCAAGCAGTGATTCATTTGGCGTCGAACCCGGATATCGCCCGGGCCGCGACGGAGCCTGAAATTGATTTCTACCAGGGTACTGTACTCACCAACAACGTTCTTGAGGCGATGCGGCGGAGAGGAGTCGAACGGCTCTTGTATGCTTCGGGCTCGGGAGTCTACGGAGATTTGGGAGAAACGGAAGCGGACGAAGACTACGGCCCCTTGATTCCAGTCTCGACGTATGGGGCGAGCAAGCTTGCCGGAGAGGCTCTGATTTCAAGCTACTGCCACATGTTCGGGATGACAGCGTGCGTATTTCGCTTTGGCAATGTTGTAGGTCCTCACCAGACTCATGGTGTCGGATACGACTTTATACGCCGCCTGATCGCCGATCCAACGCAGTTGCAGATACTGGGGAACGGTGAACAAAGTAAGTCCTATATTCACGTCTCGGACGTGATTTCCGCCGTCCTTGTTGCGAATGAGCTTTCAAGGTCGAAATTCCAAGCCTTTAATGTAGCGACGGGAGACTACATCACAGTCAGGGAGATTGCCGACCTTGCTGTCGAGGTTCTCAAATTGGAACAGGCCCCGGTGTACCGGTTTACAGGAGGTGATCGAGGTTGGAAGGGCGATGTTCCGGTTGTGAGGCTGAACACAAATCGAATCAAGGGCCTGGGTTGGCGGTGCAAGCATGCGACTCGAACCGCACTTCAACTTTCCCTCCAGAGTCTGGCGTCGGATGACCGAACGAGGAAGTAAGACGGAACTGCCAGCGGTTGCAATCCTCTGCGGAGGGCTTGCCACCAGGCTGCGCCCGGTCACATCGACTGTCCCCAAATCGATGCTCAAAGTTGCCGGTGAGCCATTTATCGCACACCAACTGAGAATGCTTGCCAGAGCAGGCTTTCAGGATGTTGTATTGCTTTGCGGATTCCTGGGCGATCAGGTTCAGAAGTTTGTGCAGGACGGAAGCCGATTTGGATGCAAGGTGCGGTATTCATTCGACGGACCAGAACTCCTTGGAACCGGCGGGGCGGTTCGCCGCGCATTGCCACAGTTGGGACAGGATTTCATGCTCACTTATGGTGATAGTTATTGCCCAACAGATTACTTTCGAATCAATGATGCGTTCCGGAACTCGATGCTGCCGGCACTGATGACCGTCTATCACAATGACAATCGCTGGGACACAAGTAATGTCGAATTTCGCGACCAAACGATTGTGCGTTATGACAAGGCAGCCTGGGATGCGAATATGAAATATATCGATTACGGGGTGAGTGCTTTCAAAGCAGAAGTATTTGAAGAAATTGAAAGCAATCGGGCATTTGATCTATCCAGCATCCAGAAAAACCTGGTGGCGAGAGGCAGACTTGCCGGCCTGGAAGTTTTTGAGCGATTCTACGAGATTGGCAGGACCGGCGATCTCGAAGCGGCCGACAAAGAGTTTCTGGGGCTTGTAGACGTCTCCGGCGCACAGGATTTCCGCCACGAGGAGCCGAGACCTTGATTATCACTAGAACACCGCTTCGCATCTCTCTCGGCGGTGGGGGTACCGATCTCCCGTCTTATTACCGCGAACACGGGGGATTTGTCATCTCGGCCGCGATCAACAAGTACATTTTCATAAGCGTGAATCGAAGTTTCTTCCCAGGGTACTTCCTGAAATACTCCGAGTCGGAACACGCTGATTCGGTGGAACAGATCAAGCACCGCATTATCCGCGAGGCGCTTCGCGCTTTTCCTGTCGAGAGCCCGTTTGAAATCACCAGCATGGCGGATGTGCCAAGCGGGACGGGCTTGGGGTCATCGGGTTCGTTCACTGTAGGACTTGTTCATGCGTTGCTGGCGCATCGCCGCAAACTGGTAGATGCGGAGCTTCTCGCCATCGCGGCAGTTGATATTGAGATGAACAGGCTCCAGGATCCGGTGGGTAAGCAGGACCAATATGTAGCTGCGTACGGTGGCCTGCTTTGCCAGGAGTACCAGCCGGACGACTCCGTCAAAGTCTACCCTCTGCACGTCGATGAGCGTTCAGTCCATGAACTACGCGACTCTCTCATGTTGTTCTTTGTGGGTGCCACGCGGAGTGCCTCTGCATTGCTTATTGACCAACGAGAGCGATCTGACCGCAACGACACTGCCATGATCGAGAGTCTGCATTTTGCAAAGCAGATTGGCATAGAGACAATGAAAAGTCTCGAGGCGGGAGACATCTTCAGGTTTGGTCCGTTGATGCACGAGCACTGGCTCCGAAAGCGTGGCAGATCGGCTGGAATGAGCACCGACAGGGTAGACCAGCTTTATGAGATTGGTTTGCGGGACGGAGGTGCTTTGGGAGGAAAACTCGTTGGCGCCGGAGGGGCAGGTTTTTTGCTCTTTCAGACAGAGGACCGAAGAAGACTTAGAAGGGCAATGATAAAAGCAGGCTCTACAGAGCTGGACTTTTCGTTCGACTTCGACGGCTCGGTGGTGCTCGTTCGAAATCGAGGCTAAGATCAGTGAATTGCTTCTTCCGAGCCTTGATTCCGAGGGTACTCGCATTGCTCTGCATATGGAAACGGTTGATTCGCAATTCCGCTTCTGCTCCGTCTCCCGTATTTTGAGCAAACTGATACGCTAGGAAATGCCCCGTGCTGCTCAACAACTGAAGAAGAACTCAAACAAGAGTTTCAATACGCTGCTGTTCCTTTGCCAGGTTCGACAAGAATAATGCTTTGTATGGATGGCCAAGCTGCCAGCGGATATGACAATGGAATAGCGCGTCCGCGAATTTGAGTGGGGATCGCTCTGTTTGCAAACTCAACGAGCAGGTATATATGCTGCCGGATACCTAAGAATGGGTGGCGCATAGGGTCCAGGCTTACCGGTATTATAATGCCTCTAAAGCCATGCTTAGCCAACAAGCGGCAATATTATGCCGTTTATAAGAAAGTAATGTAACCGGCAAAATAATGCCGCTTAACTTGACTCCTAGCTATAAGCGGTACCACCCTACCGGTATGGCCGACTGTCTTTCATGTCTCCGGACGAACTACAAGTTGTTCTCGGAAAACAGCTCCAGGAACTGCGTATAGCGAAGAACCTCGATCAAGTCACGACCGCAGAAAAGGCTGGAATCTCCGAAAAGGCGCTAAGAAATCTTGAAGCTGGTTGCGTATTCCGGTCCATGTGGGCACCTGATTCCATTCGAAGTGGGCACCAGTTTCTGTTTGATGTGGGCAGCAATTCCGTTGTGATGTGGGCAGCATTGTTCGATTCACCGTAATCGGTGCCCAC
>Ga0302187_10004598_pt1 | contig 11011 bp, 8 predicted proteins | sample II_Bog_E1_3_FD_202120 | JGI IMG/M metagenome (GOLD analysis project Ga0302187, IMG submission 202120) | Peat permafrost microbial communities from Stordalen Mire near Abisko, Sweden - II_Bog_E1_3 | ecosystem: Environmental > Terrestrial > Soil > Wetlands > Peat | place: Sweden: Abisko, Stordalen...
TCGGAGTTTTTGGTTTCCTGAGTTTCTCGCAAACATCCGGCAAGTGGGAAAAATCTCGGCGGCCAGGATTCAACCCGCATTGGGTGCCGAAACAAGCTCTCCTTATTATAGCGAGACGGCAGTTGCTGTCCTCGGGAGGGCAATCGGGCCAGCCCAAGTACACCGGTGACCCCAAAAAACCAACCGGACCCGAGTTTCATTCCTCAGGTCCGGCGGCGTGGATCGTCAGCTTGTATTACTGTGGCGGGGCGGGCGCTGGGGCGGCCGGAGCCGGCGCGCCGGGAACTGCGGGCGCGGGAGTTGCTTCCGGCGCTGGGGCAGCCGGAGTCTTCTTCTTGTCGGTCAGCCGCGTCTTGTCCCCCGTAGTCGCATTGTCTTTCTTCTTTTTCTTTTTCGTTGTATCGCCAGCCAGACCAAGTGGCGCGGACTGGGTCTGCCGGTCCGCAACTTCGGCCGAATCGGCGGCGGCAGGCGCGAGTTTATCTGTCTTCGATCCAGGTGCGGCCTTCGGCTGCTTCGCCGTTTTCGCGCGCGCGCTGAAGCGGGTCTTTTCCGTCGGCTTTTCCTTGGTTTCCAGCGGATTTGCAGGTGTGTCGGCGCTCGCCGTTTGATCGCCGCCGCCCGCATCCTCCACCTTGGTCCCGGCTGCGGTGGGAAGCGTCTTCGATGGCGCCTGGCCGAATCGAATCTTTTCTTTCTTGCCCGGCTTCTCCGTAGTCAAAGAGGCATTCTTCTTTGTCGCCGCAGTTGCGCCGGCGGCTGGGGCGGGTGCTGCGGCCTGGGTCGACTTCTGCCGGAAGGTCCGCGTCGTCTCACGGAACCGCGTCCGCTCCACCTTCTTCTTCTTCTTGGCCACCGGCGGCGTATAGGCGCTATAGGTCAGCTTCGTCTCTTTCGTGCTCGCGCCCGTATCCGTATAGCCCGGCTTGATGTCAATCGCCGCTTCTTCGCGCATCTGCGTCAGATACTCGCGAATCGCGGGCATCATCCGCGTCTCGTAGAAGTTCTGCTCCACGTCCTGTTCCACGTCCTTGAACTCCGGAACGCCGCCTGGAGCGTGTTGCGTCACTTTGAAAATCACCAAACCTTGCTTGGTCAGGATCGGGTCTGTGTACTGGCCCGCCTTCAGCGCGAAGGTCTGAGTTTCCAGCACCGGCGCCAGGGTGCCCCGCTTGAACTGGCCCAGGTCACCGCCCTCGCCTGCCGTCGAACCGTCGCTGAACGACTTCGCCAGTTGGCTGAAGTCCCCGCCCTGGTGCAGTTTCGCCTCAATGTCGTTGGCTTTCGCCTTGGCGGTGGCCTGCTTCGCGTCATCGTCACTCGGGCTGCTTGCAACCAGAATCTCGCTCAGCCGCACGCTCTCCGGCTGCGCATAATCCTTCTTGTGCTCGTCAAAGTACCGCTGCACCTCGCCCGGCGTGAATTGGATCTTGCGCCCTACCTCGTCGCGCATCACCTGCTGAGTAACAATCTGGTTGCGGATGTTCGCCTTGAAGTCCTCATACGAGACGCCCTGTTCCTTGGCGGCCTTTTCCAGGTCTTCTATCGTGTCCAGGTTGTACTGTTTGCGGTACTCGTTGAGCTTTTGAATCAGTTCGGTCTCGCCGTTGATCCCCAGTTCCTTGCCCTTGGAGAGCCAAAGTTGCTGATCGATCAGTCCGCGCAGAAGGTCCTTGTGCCCCTCCGAGATCTGCTGCATCGTCGCCCCATGCTGCCGCGCTTCGTCGTCCAACTCTTTTTGGGCCCGCTCAAAGTCGGAGCGCGTGATGATCTGGTCGTTGACGCGCGCAACAATCTCCTCCACCGTCATGCCGCCATAGGGGCTCTCCGGAGCCACCGGCCGGTTTTGCGCGAAAGAGGAACTTGCAAGCAGCATCGAGCCGAACACGATCGCCGCGGGAATGCGAATTGGTTTCAATGTCATAAGATTGGGCACGCCTGGCAGCAAATTCGTTTCCACCTGAGGCATAGACGTCATTGTAAATGCCTGGGCAGCAGGGAGGACAGGAATGGCGCGATTTACCGGCGTAAAGCGAGCGGAATCCCGAGGAGAGACAGCCCGCCGAGGGGCCGGTGCTATAGCGCAGCAGTGTCTAACTTCCAGGATCAAAGGTTCAATCGGAGGGTTGTACTACATAGTCGATCAGGTGGTCTGGAAGGTTACAAAACAGTTGAAATGTAACCCTATAGGGTTGTTTTTCTTTGAGACTGTAACCGTGGGGGCAACCTAACCGGAGTTTTCGTAACCGCAGGTATGAACTAATCGGGGTAAAGGGTTGTAGATGGACAACCCGTTCTTGGGAAAACACGCTGAATGTGGACTGGAAATCCTCCTACGCCATTGATAAATATATGCTTATTGCGATTTAGCGCACTGTGCGGTTGCGGTTGCGATGAGGTCGGCTCGGTTGAAGCATTCGTTCCGTCGCAAAGACGGATGCGGGCTGATTCGGCTGTTGAATATTCCCCCGTGAGTGGTGCGGTTGGCGCGGCAGACAGCTTTGGGCGTGGCATCGTCGCGTCCATGGTCGCGTCCATGATTGTTCCCATGTCCCCCCGATTTCGCCGATGAGGCGAAGATCCTGCACCCGATTGGACGCTCGAAATGTGTGCGAGCCCACCCTTCGCAAAAGGCCGCGAAGGATGGGGCACCCGCCTTTGGGGGATGGTCAGGGTTTCAAAAGCTTAGGGTGCGCCACCCGCCCGAAGCCTGTTGGCTGAAGGCCGCGACGACGGCGCCGGAAAGCAGAAGTACCGTGCAGACGTTCTTCATCCCAGTTGTTCCCCTTGCTACTGCGTCGGCTGCGGGCTATCCGCAGGCAACACGGTGATAGTGAGGGCATTGGATTTCACGACATCCGAGGCCGGATCATCCGAAAGGCATTGCGATACCTGGACCGCATATATTCCGGGTTTGTCCATCTCGTACCAATTACCCACATCCTCGAAAATGACTTTGCTCTCGCCAGGTTGCAGCATTCTAGGCTGACCCGCCGGCTCCATCCTGACAATACCGGAAGGGTCTTTCGATTTCCTGTGCGCAACTGGGCTGCCGCTGCTGTCGCGCACGTCATACTGAAGCAGGCATCCATGCGGCCGTACAGGTATCTCGTGATCGGCGATGTTTGTCTTCCGGATCAGGAAAGTCAACCATGAGCCGGCCTTCACGATCTGGTCGGCAGAGGTTTCTTGGGCGGGGTTTTTGGGATTGTAGCTGATCGTGAGTGAGAACGGCGGTTTGACGGCTCCGGCTTGTTGAGAGACCACAGGTTGGCCCCCGACCAGGGCGAATGTACCGGCCAATAATACGGACGCGAAGACAATTCTCATAAACCCTCCCATGTGTACTGGTTTACCCAAGTGTCGGCTCGGCTTCTTTTTGAAGGCAACGACCCGAGGTTGAGCTTCGACGCCGCAATCATTGCGGCTCCGCACGAATGAATGCGATGTTGCTGCATGGATCATTTTGAGACGCTGGTCCATGTTGGATACCCATACATGAGCGAAATTCTGCCCGGGCTTGGTTGAGCCGACGAGCTATTTATGAATCCGCCTACCGGGCCTGGCGTCCCGACTGTAGCCGCAGTCCAATTACTCGCTGTCCCACAGGACCCGCTGCACGCGGCGGTCGCGGAGAATCCCCACTCCTGGTACCCAAGGGGAACTGGGACGGAGCCTGTCGCGCTGGGCAGCCACATCAGGAACATAAATGCATCGAAGACCCGGCTCGCGCTGATGGCGGTAGGCGGAAGGTAAGAAGGGGGGCTGTCAGTGTCAGGAGGTGATCCATACGGGTACTGTGTGTCAAGGCCGGGGCCCCAACTACAACACCCTCCCGTAACGACGTCGCTGTTGATCATTTGGACCAGAACAAAACTGCCGTCAGACGCGTTCTCAAACCCGGTCGGAGCATTGAAGTTGATGCCGGCCGTACCGTTTGGTTTACAGTAACTCCCCGTGACGCCTTGGGCATAAATCAGGTAGGGCCCCGCAGGCCACTGGAAGCCTTTATCATCAGTGCACGCGGCCCAATCGGCGATGGTAAGGGCCGGAACGTCGGACGTGACGCTCATTGTTCCAACTGATTGTGGCCCGTTAGGCCCGGTAACCGTGAAAGTTGCCGTCACCGTGGTGCAATCGTAAAGCGCGGGGGTGGCGCTCTGACTATCAACACAACCCTCATAAGTCACCGGATAGGTTCCAGGGTAGACCCAATAGGTGGTCAGGGTGGGTCCCGTCAGTGTTGTCGGAGTCACACTTCCAGAGGTTGGCGTGATGTCATACCCGCCGATGTTGGGGCCATCAGTGTCTCCAATTGTCCATGTGGACGGCGAGATGGTCAGTTCGATTGGGAGGCCGCTGATCTGCGCCTCTGTCGGAGTACCGGTCAGAACGATTTGCTGGCCCACTACCGCGGTGGGATTGGGCAACTTGGCACTGGGGCCGCTGATGATGGGGCTCGTCCCATCCGGATCGCTCGTCCATTCGATGGCAGTGGTTCCAACCACATCCGCCGGAGCGGACGCGCTGACCGCCGGAGTACCAAGAGCGTTAGCAACCCCCGGAATAGGTCCGGTCGCACGAACGTTCGTCACCACGACTGTCACGGCGGCAGCGTCATAGTAAGGAACTATACGGTTAAGAATGCCAACGCCGTTGGGCGTTACCGTTGCGGTAATCTCGGTAGCGCTGACGACATTCGTATTGGAGACGGGCACTTTCAAACCAACAGATAAATTGGAACCAGTGGATACGCCGACCGTGCTGACAGGGCATCCCGACGCAGCAGACGAATCCTGTGTGATGAAACCGGTTCCCGTGATGGTGATGGGGTAGGATTGCCCCGTAAACCATACGTTGGGCATCACGGAAGTGATGGTTGGCTCGGGGCAGGCAATCTGGAACGTCACGTAGGTGCCTGCGCCGCCATCGCTCGTTAGAAACAGGTAGGCTGTTCCCGGCGGGGCGTCGGGCCCAATCGTGATTGTCAGGGTGATCTCCGTTGCGCTGAAGGTTCCCTGACTATAGAACTCGCTGTCTGGCTCCATCAAAATGCTCACGTCCTGGTATAAAAGATCTCCCAAGTCGGAAGAGACAAAATCTTCGTCCAAATTGCAGCCGGGATATGCAGGGATGTCGTAAGGGAAGCTTCCCATGATGACAACGTTATACGTTTGGCCCGCATACATGGTGCTGGGAGTGATGGAGGCGACCGTTTCCACTGGGAATGACCCGCCGGGCTCGCAGCTTTCCGCGCGGCAGAACGCGGCCGAGAGCACGAGGAGCAGCGGAACGAAGCGAAGAAATAGCAGCGCGGGGGTCAGACCCCCACAGTTTCCCGAAAGCGTACGCATCGACACCTGCCTTGCGAGGAGTGGTTGTGGACCCAATTATGCTGCCAATTTTCTAGAAGGCAAATTACTAAAGACCACATTTTGCGCGGTTCAGGGCAGTTACTATATGGGTCATTAATATCTTAATAATCAATAAGATGGTTACCAATCCGCCTTGGTACCACGGGAGTCCCCGGCACCACGGGCTTCCCGAATCCCCCATCCCCCGTCAAACACCGCAGTGATATACTTTTCGCTAAGACCGCTCTGCACGGGACGATTGAGCGGTTTCCCAGGTCCACGAACCTTGCCCGAACCGGAATCGGTTTCCAGGCAAGGTTAATTTTTATTGGGGATTCGGTCCGCATCAGCCCGTCGGATTGACCCTCGAATACCCTGGGAGATCGCGGTTTTTCGCCGTCTGCCGCAGTTGCTGTCCGGAGGATTTCCCTGCTTATGACTCCCCGCGCACGCCGCGCACTCTTTACCGTCGTCGTCTTCTTTGCCGTCTGCGCCACCGTGGGCAGCGTTCTGCAGCGCAAGGTCGGTGCGCAGTCCTCAGCCGATGAAAGCCAGCTCCGCGACAACCTCAAATCCTTCGCCAATGTCTATGCCGTGGTGGAGCAGAACTACGCCGAGCCTATTGACGGCGACAAGGCTGACGCCGCCATCTACGACGGCGCCATCCCCGGCATGTTACGCGGCCTCGACCCCCATTCCAACTTCTATGACCCCAAAGCCTACGCCAAAATGCGGGAGGAGCAGCACGGCCGCTATTACGGCGTCGGCATGGTCATCCAGCAGCAGAATAATAAGGTGTATGTCATCGCGCCCCGCGAAAACACGCCCTCCTTCCGCGCCGGCATCCACCCCGGCGACATCATCGCCTCGGTCGATGGCAAAAGCACCGACGGCTGGACATCCGACCAGGTAGCCAAAGGCCTCAAGGGACCCAAGGGTACCCACGTCCAACTCACCACCATTCGCGAGGGCCAGTCCAAGCCGCTCTCCTTTGACCTGGTGCGCGACGAAATCCCCAACCCCTCCGTCGACATTGCCTACGAAATTCGTCCCGGCATCGGCTACGTCCACCTCGTCATGTTCCAGGAGACCACTGCCCAGGAAGTGATTGAGGCCGTTGACGGCTTCCAGAACCTCAAGGGCCTGGTGCTCGACCTGCGCAACAATCCCGGCGGTCTGCTCAGCCAGGCAGTAGAAGTTTGCGACCACCTGCTCGCCAAGGGACATACCATCGTCTCGCAGCGCGGCCGCGCCTATCCTGACCAGGTCTACACTGCCACGCGCGGCAACGACGGCAAAACCTTCCCCATCGTGATCCTCGTTAACCGCAACACCGCATCGGCAGCCGAAATCGTCTCTGGCGCATTGCAGGATCATGACCGCGCCCTGATTGTCGGCGAAACCACCTTCGGCAAGGGCCTTGTGCAGACCGTCTACAACCTCAGCGAGAACACCGGCCTCGCGCTCACCACCTATCACTACTACACGCCGTCGGGCCGCCTCATCCAGCGCAACTACACCGGTGTTTCGCTTTACGACTACTACTACAACCATGCCGGCGCGCTCGCGGCCAACTCCACCAACCAGGAAGTCAAGCTCACCGACGCGGGCCGCACCGTCTACGGCGGCGGCGGTATCACTCCCGACGAAAAAATCGAGACGCCCAAGAGCAATCACTTCCAGGACACGCTGATTGAGAAAGATGTCTTCTTCCACTTCGCGCCTGTCTACATCGCCGCCCACCCCGTCGACAACAACTTCCAGGTGGACGACGCCGTCATGGGCGAATTCAAAAAGTACCTCACCAGCCAGAGCGTCGACTACACCGACAACGATCTGAATGGTGTGAAGGATTGGATCAAGGCGCGCGTCAAGGAGAAGATCGTCACCATCCAGTTCGGTCAGTTGCAGGGATTGCACACCCTTGCCGACTGGGATCCTATGATCGCCAAGGCCTTGACCTTTATCCCCGAGGCGCAGGCCCTCGAAGACAACGCACACAAGGTGCAGACCGAAAAGGCGCAGGCGCGGAACACCGGAGCTGGGTCGATCGGCGTTCCCGTCCAGCCGTAAACCACTCACCCTCATTCAAGCCAGAAGGCCATCCCAATTGGGATGGCCTTTTTCATCACCGGGCCAAAATCCGCAAAACTGTCCTACACTCATCCCCATGCCCTTCTCTGACCTAACCCTCTCAAGACGCCTCGAACGCGCGGAAGGCTTTGCCTGCGCCCAGTACGCCGAGACCCGCATCCTCCAATTCCCCGAGAGCGGCGCCGCCTGGATCGAATGCGGCGGCGCAGTCGCCGTCTTCGATGGAGTCGATTCCCCCTGCACGCAAACCTTCGGCCTTGGCATCTTTGAGGAGCTGAGCGAGTCCACCCTCGATACCATCGAGAACTTTTTCCGAGAACACAAAGCTCCCGTCCAACATGAGGTAAGCCCGTTCGCCGGGGTCGACGCCCTGCGGCTGTTATGCAAACGAGGCTACGCGCCCATCGAATTGAGCAGCGTCCTCTATCGCACCGTCGAGCCGTCCGCTGAATCCGCGCCCTTCGCCGGCAGCAGCGTCTCCGTCCGCATCACCGGCCCTGAGGAAGCCGGCCTGTGGAGCCGCGTCAGCGCCAAGGGCTGGACGCACGATCATCCCGAATTGATGGACATCATGCTCAACTTCGGGGCTGTCACCGCCGCCCGCGAGCACACCGTCTGCTTCCTCGCCGAAGCCGACGGCCATCCCGGCGCCGCCGGAGTCCTGTGCATCCATGATGGCGTCGCGCTTCTTGGCGGCTCGTCCACCGTTCCTGAAATGCGCCGCCGCGGCATGCAGTCAGCTCTGCTTGAAGCGCGCATGGGCTACGCCTATGAGATCGGCTGCGACCTCGCCATGATGGTCGCCTGGCCCGGCACCGACTCCCAGCGCAACGCCGAACGCAAAGGCTTCCGCATTGCCTACACGCGCACCAAGTGGCAACTGCAAAATTCAGCGGAACGAGTCTAATGTCATCTCTCTAGAGTCCACAACAAAAATGACCTGTCATCCTGAGCGAAAGGGGCCCCAAACGCTTTTCAGTTCCGGGGTCCCCACAGACAGGTCTTCGTCTGTGGGGTGGAGGTCGGGGGTGGTGAGTCGAAGGATCTGCTTTTGTCCTTCGCGATTTTCACAAGGAACTTTAGAGACACGACACGAGATGAGTATCCTGCTCTACTGCTCATCCTTATAGATATGCACTTCGAGCTTGCCACCTTCCGCAATCCGCGCGCGGAACATCCCCGGCGTGTTGAAGCTGAATGCAGTTTGCCCATCGGGCGTAATCGCAATCACGCCGCCATCGCCATGCAGCGCCTCCAGTTCCTTGTGGATCACCTCATCGGCAGCCTGCTGCAGCGCCATGCCCCTGAACCGAACCAGGTTGCAAATCTCGCGCGCCACGCCCAGCCGGATAAAGTACTCGCCCGTCCCCGTGGCGGAAACCGCGCAAGACTGATTCGACGCGTAGGTCCCCGCGCCAAGTATCGGCGAGTCGCCCACACGACCTGGCATCTTACCCTGCAATCCGCCCGTTGAAGTCCCAGCGGCAATGTTGCCCGCGCGATCCAGCGCCACCACACCCGTGGTCCCGTGGCTATGCGGATCGGCGCCCTCGTCATAGAACGCCACCGGCACGCCTGCACTCGGAGGCGGTGCGCCCGCAGGCCGTGGCGGAACCGGCTTGCCGTCCTTCTGCAGTTGCTTCACCAGGCTCTCCCACCGCGCTTCCGTGAAAAAGAAACTCGGGTCCACCTGCTCCAGTCCCACCCTCGCGCCAAATGCATCCGCACCCGGTCCAATCATCATCACGTACGGCGACTTCTCCATCACCGCCCGCGCCAGGCTGATGGGATGCCGCGTATGCGTCACTCCCGCCACCGCGCCCGCCTTCAGATTCGACCCGTCCATGATCGATGAATCCAGCTCGTTCTTGCCCTCTGAAGTAAACACCGCCCCGCGCCCCGCATTAAACAGCGGATCGTCCTCCAGAATATTCAACACTGCTTCAACCGCGTCCAGCGCCGACCCGCCCGTGTCCAGAACTTTCGCGCCGGCTTCCGTCGCGGTCTTCAGCGATGCGCGATATGCCGCGTCGCCCTCGGGCCCCAGCGCCGACCGTTCAATCACCCCCGCCCCGCCATGTACCACAAGGCTCCATGGATGCGCCGCAGGCCGCGGCGCCACAGGCTGCTGCGCCCAGGCGATCAAACTCAGTCCAGCAGCCAAACCGGCCAACATACAAAGTCGCCACACGCTTCTCATCGCCTCAATTCCTCCGGCCGATTAATCCCCAAATCCGCTAACACGCGCGAAGCGCGGCTAGCGCCGCTAACTCCGCTACCCCACTCACTTCCTCGGTATCGACAACTCTGCGCCCTCGCCAACCTTATACGTCTCTGCGAAATCACGCTGGTTAATCCCCAGCGACAACCGCCCCCGCGAGTCGATATAGAACAGCTCCTTGCCAACCGGCACATCGCTGAACGTCTTCACAAACGGGAACGTGAATTTCTTGCCGTCCAGCGTAACCGGAACCTGGTCGCCAATCTTGTAGCCGAGCTGCATGAAAATCTCCCGCGGGACATTCAGCACCAGATTCCCATACGGCCCATCCGTTCCAATCACTTCTCCATGTAGTCCGGCCGCATCGATTGTCGCGGTCTTCAGGTCCAGCCGAACCAGCTTCGTCACATCCAGTGCCGGCCCGGCCGTCGTCCAATCGTCGCCCCGCGCAAGGTGCGCACCTGCCGGAGAAAAAATATCGCGCCCGTGAAACGTCGAAGAGATCCCCGAGCCAATCATCCATGCCGGATTGGTAATCTCATGCGCCTCCACAATCCCGTCGCGATCCTGCACCAATGTCAGCAGCCCGTTGTCCGGCAGCACAAAGAACTGCCCCACGCGCGACTTGGCAATGATCGCCTTCCGCTTTGAACCAACGCCGGGATCGATGACCACTACAAACACCGCATCTTTGGGATAGTAAGGCGCCGACCCAGCAAGAAACCGCGCCCCCATGGCAATGTTGTAGGGCTCCGACTGGTGCGTAATGTCGATGACGCGCACCCCCGGCGCAACCCCATCCATCACCGCCTTGCAAATCCCCACCGCGTCGTCCTTCACATCGAAGTCCGTCATGAACCCGATCACCTTCGTCGGCGCTGCCTGCTGCGCCGATACGGCAATCGTCATCGCGACCATCATCACCGCCCAAACCAAAGTCCTCTTCTTCATGTATCCTTCGCGCCCCCATTTCCTCCCATGGTATCGCTTAAGGGATGCCCCGCAACTCAATAGTTGGCGGTGCGGAGAATCGGACCCTAGTCATCGTCCGCTTCGCGCAATGGTGTGCGGGTCCACGGCAAATTGGCAAGAATCCTGTGTTCATCCTCGTCGAAGTTTTGGTTATAGTGGTGCACGTGAGAGCTTGGGACCTGAACTGTTTGCCCTTCTTCCAGCCCCATCTCGAAAAGAATCGTTTCAAACTCGCTTAACGGCCCGTACCCATAAATCAGATTGTGACGGTCGTACACAAGCATTGCAGGAGCTGAAACGGACTTCATCCAAAAGTGATGGCGCCCATCAAGCTCAAGGAAATCTTCAAATTCCTTCAAGCACCGACATA
>Ga0302187_10004601_pt1 | contig 11009 bp, 9 predicted proteins | sample II_Bog_E1_3_FD_202120 | JGI IMG/M metagenome (GOLD analysis project Ga0302187, IMG submission 202120) | Peat permafrost microbial communities from Stordalen Mire near Abisko, Sweden - II_Bog_E1_3 | ecosystem: Environmental > Terrestrial > Soil > Wetlands > Peat | place: Sweden: Abisko, Stordalen...
GTATACGCTGCGCACCAGGGACAGCATTCCTTTGGCGGCGATGGTGCAGTCGTCGTTCACGCATACTGCCAGGGACCAGAGCCCGCCGCCTGCCAATTTTGCCGGTAACGACAATGTTGCACTCGACCAGGCGAGCCTGTTCGTAGCGGGAGGCTTGGGATCGCATATCGGGGGTTTTTCCCAGTTTACCTGGGATGGTGTCGCGCACCAGTTCCATTGGGACAACCTTGACCTGCGGCTGGTCAACAGTGGCAGGCTGTTGGGGGCCGATGCGACCTATGGCCTCTCGTTCAACAACTCGCCCACGGTACAAGATCCATGGAATACCACCCCCGCCTGGGGGTTTCCCTATACGGCCAGCGCATTGCCGCAGGTGCCCGCCGCCGCGCCGCTTATCGACGGAGCGCTGGCGCAAAACGTGGTTGGCCTGACTGCCTATGCCTGGTTCAACCACCACCTCTATGTGGAGGGAGGTGGCTATTCCAGTCCGGCGGCCGGCACGCTCTCGTGGCTCGGCGTTGACCCTACCAGCCCCGGCGCCATTCATGGTCTGGCTCCTTATGCGCGGCTCGCGTACCAGACGGACTTTGCCGGTGGCACCGTTGAGACAGGCGCCTTTTTGCTCAAGGCGCAGATTTATCCGGGCCGCGACAGCAGCTCTGGCTTTTCCGACCACTACGCCGATGTCGGCCTCGATGCCTCATGGCAAAAGGCGCTCTCGAAAGGTGACACCGTGGCGCTCAACCTGCGCTACGCGCACGAGGCGAGCAATCTGGAGGCCAGTTGCGCCCTTGGTCTTTTTGGTAATGCCAGCACGCCGGATTGCGCGCGCACGACGCTTGACGAGGTGCGCGGCGATATCTCCTATTACTGGCACGGCAAGGTCGGGCTGACACTGAACCCGTTCCTCATCACCGGATCGAGCAACGCCAACCTGTTTGCGCCCACCAACCGGCCCGACAGCAACGGCATCATCACTCAGGTCGACTATACGCCCTGGGGCGCGGGCAACTCGCCGCTTGGCCCGCTCTTCAACGTGCGCATGGGGGTGCAATACACCGCCTATGGGCGCTTCAACGGCGCAGTCCGCAATTACGATGGCAACGGTGCCAATGCGTCCGACAACAACACACTGAGGTTTTTTACATGGCTCGCATTCTGATCAACACCGCCGCCGTGGTTGCAATCGGTTGTGCATCACCGGCATTGGCGGGAGACCTGGCGACGGGAGCAAAAGTCTTCAGAACCAATTGTGCCGTGTGCCACTCGACCGGTACCAATGCTGTCGTTGGACCAGGGCTTCACGGCCTGGTTGGGCGCAAGGCGGGATCGGTCCCCGGCTTCAGCTATTCGGCGGCCATGAAGTCGGCAGGCTTTGCCTGGACCGCCGAGCAACTGGCCAAATATGTCACCAATCCGCAGGCGGTGGTCAAGGGCAACCGGATGCCCTTTTCCGGCCTGCAAAACCGCTCACAGGCTGTCGACCTGGTTGCCTATCTTGAAACGCTGCGCTGACACCCATCCGGCAGTGTGTCGGATGGGTGTCAGAAGGACCAGATCGCGCCCACTGTCGCGCTCGCCGGCCGATTGGCACGTGCCACCGGAGAGCCACGGTTGCCAGCACCGATCAGGCTTGCGCGCAGTTCGAATGGACCAAGCTGTCTGGTTGCAGACAGGCTCCAGTCGCAATTGTCGGGCTGGTACGGAAACGCGGTCGCAGAGGTATCGTAATAGCGCGTCCTGGCGGGGGCAGGTTGGTTCAAGTAGAGCAATTCTGCCAAATGTGCGCTTATCACGAGATGGCGGGCCACCGCCTGGCTGATGGCAAGATCGGCGTACAGGGTCTGCGTATGGCTTGCCTGGTATTCTGGCGAATAGGACAGGCGCAAGGTGACCGGGCGATAGGTCAGACCGGTATAGATCTCGTTGTAGCTTATGCCCTTTGAGTAGACGTCGACCTGACGAAAATCGACGCGGCTGACGCCCAGGTCCATTGACAGCATTCGATTCAGCCGCCGGACAAAGCCGATGTCGCCCTGCCAGCCAACAAATTTTGCCGTGCCGTTCACCAGCGTGCTGGTTGCCGATCCGGAGACATAGACCCCCGCTTGCGTGTCATAATCGACCTGGCCGGTGATCGTGGGCTGGTTGTCGCTGATGCTATAGCCGCGCAGGTAGGTGTCACTCTCGACGCTGATCGACCCTGCAAGTTGGGCATGGGCCGGATGTCCGGCGGAAGCACCGATCACGGTTGCACAGGCACCCGCCAGCCGCCAGGCCGGTGATCGATTGGGAACCGGCATGTGGCGCTTTGCTCGGCTGCTCGGCTGATGCTGGTGAGCTGACATTCAACCTTAGTTGTTGCCGTGGGCCTGGGCGACAAGGGCCAGCCGGTTGTCGGTGCCGCAGCGATAGCCCACGGCGAGATGGGCCAGCGTCAGGCAAGCGTTGATCTCGCGCTGATCGTTGTGCGCCAGCGCGATCTGCGCGCTGCCGGAACGTTGTCGTACCAGTGCCAACAGGCCACTGACATGCGCGGCCGAAAACGAAGAGCCATTGACCAGCCCCCATCCGCCGCCGGGTACAGTCGTCGGAACATCGCGACCGGGTGCGACATAGGAGGTGGCGAGCATGCCGGAATGCGCATCGGCGGTCACGGAGATGACACCGGCCAGCGATGCCGGAAAGCTTGCCGCCGGATTGTGCGGATCGACTGCCGCGACGATCGCGATGTGGCGATGTTGCGCAACCTGCACCAGGTTGGCCAACAAGCGATCAGGCGGGCCCGATATGCTGAGATTGATGATCTGCGCGCCCTGCTCGATCGCGAATTCAAGCGCCTGCCCGAGGGTGAAGCTGTTGCAGGTGGTTGCAGGTGTTGCCGGACTTTGCCAGCACGCCCGCAACGCCATCAGGCGCGATTCCGGGGCAAGCCCGGCAACGCCGATCCCGTTGTCGGCACGCGCCGCGATAATTCCGGCAACAGCGGTGCCGTGGCGTTCGGCAGGGCCGGGCTGGGCGGCATGCGGGGTGACGAAATCGCGCACGTGCGAGAACTGACCGGCAAGGTCGGGATGGCTGGTATCAATGCGACTGTCGATGACCGCCACGCTCACGCCGCGGCCGGTCGCCAGCTTGTGCAGATCGCTGATGTGCCACGCCGTTTGTGCCGGTTGGGCATCGAGCAAAGGATCACGCCTTCCCTCCAGTGCAAGGCCGTTGAATTCTTCCATGGGCTGGGCCCAGGCCACGTTGGCTTCGTGGGAGAGCACTTGAATGGCGTGATCGACGGTGGTGCCGGCCGGCAGCGTCATGACGAAGCAATCGACCCCCAGCAGGGGCATCGGCCAGTTGTCCTGCAGGTCAAATCCGTTGCGCGCCGCGATCTCTTTCGCGCGGCGACGCCGGGCAACCTGATCTTCGCCATCGCCATAGCTGGTGGCATAATCGGCCGTTGCCTTGCGGTGGGGCGGTGCGATCCGGATCATCACCAGCACTTGCCGGGGCGCATTTTCCGCCCGAACGGGTTCCGCATCGACCAACGCGGGCGTCAACCAAAGTAACGCCAATGCCAGTGCAACGCGCGCCCCGCGTCGCAACCATCCTTGTGCGATCATTGCTGCGCATCCGGTACGAGAGGTTGGGCCAGGGTCACGATCGAGGCTTGCTGCAGTCTGTGCAGCGCGGTGTCACGCTGATCTGGCTGAACGCGCAGCACCCAGGCATCGGCAACAGTGGGCCCATCGACGACCCGGGCGCCGACTTTCTGCAGCAAATCGCGCACCTGATTTTCGCTGGCATCGGGCTGCAGCTTTACCAGCAGATTGCCCTGTCCTGGCGAACTGGCGGCACTCAGGGCCACGTAAGGACCGGCCTGACCGAGGGACGGGGCGCCGGGCCGCAGGCCAAGCACTGCAATGGCAGCGAGCGAAGCGGCCAGCAGGGGGCTGGCAAGGGCCCAGCCAATGCCCACGCGACGATGCCAGAACGGCTGGGCCCGCGCGGGGACTCTGGGGGCTGCGGGTGTTTCTTCCAGGTGTGCGCCAAGCGGCAGCATCTTGACCTGCCTGGCCAGCGCTTCTTCAACCGCCAGACTGTCGCGGCAGGCCTGGCATTGTCCGAGATGCGCATCGACTTCGCCGGTTTCTTCGGCCGTAAGCGTGGCATTGACGTACCACGGCAGCAGTTCCTCGATCCGGTCGTGGATGGTCTGTGGGTGGGGCGTAGAGGATTGTGACATCGCGGTATCCTAGATCCAGTCGCCCAGCGCACCGTCTAGGTGGCGCTTGAGATGGCGGCGTGCATGGAACATGCGGGTTTTCACTGTATCGACCGGACATTCGAGAATATCAGCGATCTCGCGATAGCCCATGTCGTGAAAATAGGCCAGATCGACAACTGCCCGATGAGAGGGGGATAGTTCGTCGATGGCCTGGCGCAACAGGCGCTGGATCCGTTCCTGTCCTGCCACATTTTCCGGCAGCGGAGCGTCGCACGGGCGGTTCTCGGCCTGTTTGTCTTCTCTGGCTTCGTCCTGCCGGCGCAATCCCTTCATCGCCTTGCGGTAGGCGATGGCGAAAATCCATGTCGACAATTTGCTGGTGCCGTTGAAATTCGCGCCTTTCTCCCAGACCACCATCATTGTGTCGTTGAGCACTTCTTCCACCAGCGTGGGCCGGCGGATGAGGTTCATCAAAAACCGCGTCAAGCGGGGATGGTACACGCGGTACAACTGCTCGAAGGCGGGGCGATCCCCTTCGATCACCCTTTGCAAAAGTCGCAATTCCACATCCTGCGGCAGGCGGGCGGGAAGCGGAGCAATCGAGTTGGGGGGGCGGTTGATGGTCACGGTTGGTCAGGTCTCGGCAAAGCTGTGTCGGTAGGTGCCGAGATTGGCACGACAGGTTCAATGTGCTGGTTGCAGAGACTCAAAAGAGGTTTCGTTTTATGTCAGGAACACCGGCAAGACAAAGGCCGATTGTCCGCATAGCGCGCCTCGTCCCGTTGCTGGCCGTCGTGCGAGGTCCGTTGGGCCACACATCCCCTTGCCAGCGGTTCGATCAGGACAGTATCCGGATATCGACGATACGGCGTGCGCCATTGATCCGTCCGAGCTGGATGATGACATCGATCAAAGACCGCGTGTAGATGATTGTCTCCTCGCGCGAGAGCGACAGGCCGGATTGCAGCACCATCAGTGCAATCTGATCGAGCGCACCTTCAGGCGTGTTGGCGTGGACAGTCGTGAACGAGCCCGGGTGGCCGGTGTTGATCGCGCGCAGAAAAGTCGCCGCTTCACGGCCGCGAATCTCGCCGACGATAATGCGGTCGGGCCTCAGCCGCAGCGAGGCCTGGAGCAAGTCCTCGACGCTGACTGCCGCCTCGCCAAGCGCACCTTTGACCGCAACAAGGCCCAGCGTGTTGGGCTGGCCAACGACGATCTCGGGCGTATCCTCGACGGTAAGTATCCGTTCATGTGCCGGCACCAGCTTCAACAGCGCGTTGAGGAAGGTGGTCTTGCCTGATGACGTGCCGCCCGAAATCAGGATGGTCTTGCGGGCAAGCACGGCATCGCGCAGATAGGCGCCCGGCGCTTGGCGGATGTTGGCTTCCGTCGGCGCTGTGTGGTCTGTGCCGCTCGACGGCGGCGGGAGAGGCTGGTCATAGTCCGCGATCGTGCGATCGAGGGTAAGATGACGGCGGATAGACAGGCCCCAGCCGGAACGAGTTGCCGGAGGCCCGACCATCTGCACGCGCTCACCGCCGGGCAAGATCGCCGCGAGCAACGGATTTTCCCGATTCACGCCCTGATGGGTCGCCCGCGCAATCTGTGCGGCCAGACGTCCAAGCAGGACTTCAGTCACGGCAGGTGCATTGAGGCAGTGCATGACCGGCTCGCCAACACGTTCGATCCAGACTTCCCCTGGCCGGTTGACCATCACCTCGGTGACATCAGGCTGGTCGAGCCAGGCGGCGAACGGGCGAAGATAGAGGTTGAGATAGACGCCCGGATCGGCGGATGCCTCGGCGGTTGCAAGTGTCAGCGCGGTCATCGTCCGTCCTCGGTGAAGTCGAGGTCGCGCGCGGCAAAGACCTGTATCGGCGTCCCCTGGAGGATGCGCACGGTTGGTGGGATCTTGATCTGGTTCTGGAGCGCAACGCCGGCTGCGCCCGTGCTGCCACTGACCGAACCGAGCACTACGGTATTGCCCGAACCGCCGACCGCGCCGGCCAGTCCGTCGATCACGGACAAAAGAATGGCCGAGCCATAGCGCTGGAAAAAATGGCTGTCGACTTTGCCGGCCAGCCCGGTCTGGCCAAGATCGTCCGTGGCAGGCGAACCAAGCTGGATCGAAATGCCATCGGGCCGAAGCAAGCGGTTCCATACGATCAGCGCCCGGCTTTGCCCAGACTGGAGCGCACTCTTGTACTGGCCGATCAGGCGCGAACCGCGTGGGATCAGCAAGTGTGAGCCATCGAACGAGCGGACGTCGCCGCTGACCAGCGCGCGGGCATAGCCAGGGAGATCGGAATTGAGCGCGGTTTCCAACACGGCCGGTATCACCGTGCCTTGCGGAACGATTTTGCCGGGATGATCAAGCCTGTGGGCATGGCTGGTTGGCACCGGCTCATCACCCGCACGCGCGGAAAACTGCTCTTCGGGCGACAGATTGGCTTCGGGTTTGGCAAGGCCTGACGCAGACGATCCGGGCGCGGCTCGGTTCGGGGCAGAGGCGCCCGACAGCGTGGGCGGTGTGCTGTTGTCGAGGACCAGCAACGGCGGCGGGGCGGGCGCAGTTGCTGCAAGGGCGGGCGGGGTGGTGGGGGTCGGCAGTGGCACCGGAGCACCCGGCAAGACTGCGACCGAGGGCGGCGGAGAAGGCGCCGGCACCGTCGGAATTGCCGCCTTGGCTGCGACCGGCTGTTTATGGGCCGCCAGACTGAAGATGGTGGCGCTCCCGATCGCCGTCGCTCCGATCAAGCCAAGCGCGAGGCCAAGGCCTTCGGCCAAGCTTGCGCGCCTGCCGACGACGGGCGCCGAGCGCACGCTGGCAGCGTGGAGATCACTTTCGTCGGCATGGACGCTTGGCTCGGCCGGCGCGCGGCCGTCGCTTGCACCAAGGCCGGTCATGGCGCGCTACTCGCCGTCCGGGCCCCGTGCAGCAACCGGGCGAGACCCCCATGCCGGGGGGCCTTGCCGGTCCGCGGTTGGGGCGCATCGGCGTCAAGCTTGGGTGCCTGAAAGCCGTCATTGTAGAGGACGGCCACGGCCGTCCCGCGCCGCAAGACAAAGGCCGGCCCGACGCTATCAATCACAACGAAGTCACCTTTGATCCTTGAGTTGAGCAGGGTTTCGCCCTTGTCCGATCCGAGCGCATAAATGGCCGGTGTCGCAACGCCATCGGACCAGCGCAGCCAGGTTGAATGTCCGTCGTCGAACACCCGGATCGGGACATTCGCCGAAGCACCGGTGTAGCTGTAGGCGGTGTTGCGCGCAGTTGGTGCAGGCAGGTCGCTTTCCGGCGCCGGGGGTGGCGGCGGCGCCGGGACCTCTGGCGCCGCCGCCTGAGCCGCAGGGGTCGGCGGCTCATCTGGATAGGCGAATTGCAGATCGTACGTGACCCGTCCGGCGCGGCAAGCGGCGGCAGCCTGGGCCCGTAGATCGAAGGCATAGCGATGCCGGTCTGTCACCACGGTCATATTCGTCTGCGCGCTTCGCCCGACCGGCTTGAGGAACAGAAGATCGGAGCGCTTGTTCGGCACCGCCTGCCACAGCGCCGCATTGCCAAGTGCAATGTTTTCTATGTGCTCACCTGATCCGAAGGCCACCGTCGACTGGAAGCCGGGGCAACCCAGCAGGGTCGTGACAGACCGGGCATGATAGGAGGTTTCACGGATCCGGGGGTCGCCGGCCATGGCTGCCGTCGGGCAAAGCAGAACGGCGAGAATCGCCAGGCGCCCAATCATTGTACAACTCCAGCAAAGTGAGGCCGGCGCGCAGCGCGCAGACCCTGTGCCAGCCCTTCGGTCCGGCGTTGCGTGCCCGCCGGAGAACCGGTCCCGGGCGCGGAAATCGGGTTGGAGCCATTCGCGGCCACTTGTTCGACACGGATCGACGCGGTCTGGATGGCCATGTCGTCGCGTCCCGCCCGTGAAAGCGCGACGACGATCCCGTTCACGCGCGCATCGGTGGCGAGCGTGGCGGCTGAGGCTGATGCCGCGCCGTGCAAGGTGGTCGGCGGCAGACCGGCCTGGTGGACCTGGTCGAACGAAGCCGGTTCTTCCTCCGATCGGCCGAACCGCCAGCCGCGTACCAGGCTGGCTGACGCCCACATCAGCATCGCGACCAGTCCGACATAGACGAGCGAGCCAAGGAACAGTTCGATGATCGGGCGCAAATCGGCGACCGCACCGGCGGGGTCCTGCGCGATGATGTCGACAAGGGGTGTCAACAGCGTCAGCGCGGCCGAGCCTGCCAGCACGGTCAGCGTCGGTGCCAAAGCGAACAGCAGGCTCGTCCGCAGCCAGGCTTCCAGCAATCCGCGCGTCTGGCGGAACAGCCCGAACACGATGAACACCGGTCCAATCGCAAGCAGCAGCGCCAACACGATCCGCGTCAGCACCAGGGCGCCGGCGGACGCCAACAGGATCATCATCCCGCTCAACCACACCAATGCCGAGGCGATCTGCGGACCAGCCAAAGGTCCCAGCGCCTTTGCATCGCTGCTGGGGACATTATCACCAATGACTTTGGCCAGAGTGGCGAAGGCGTCGAGCAGAAGGTCGAGCCGGTTCGCGAATCCGAGCGTGTCGCCGTTCGCACCGGCCAGCGCGGTCGCAAGTTGTTCCGGGCCACCCACGAGCAAACCAAAGACCAGGGCATGATACGCCGGCCACGAGGTCGCAAATGTCAGTACCAGGCCGATTGCGAGCACTTTGGGAACCATGCCCGAAAGCGTCAGCCGGGTGCGGCCTGTCATCAGACCGAGCGCGACAAAGCCGACGTACAACGTCAGAAGTCCGGTCAGAACGGTGCCGAACACACCTTCTGTACCGAACAGCCGACCATAGCTCGAGGTTACCAGCAAGCCGACATTGCAATCGACCGCGCCAAGCGCATTGCTGATGCCGAGCATACCGGCGTCGGCTGTGGGACAAGCTGCAAGACCGGCCATTATTGTACGATCCGCAAGTGGCGCGGGGTGTCGTCTTCTGCTGCCAGCCCCGGCCAGGGTGTTCCGATCAGATGGGGCCACCATTTGGATGGCGCATCGCCAAATCGATCGCGCAGTTCATCGAGCTTGCGCACCGAGGATTCACGCCCCGACAGCAGCACGAGCAGATCGGGCATGTCGGACAGATCGAGTCTCGCGACGACACTGTGGTGGCCATGCTTGACGAGGAAGCCATGCGAATGCGGGGGCAGCGCCCGCACCAGGTCCAGTTCGTGCGAGGTCAGGCCGAAACCCTCGCAATAATCTTCAGGCTGGGCGCGCGGGTTGGGCATGAAGATCTGGGTCGCGGCCTGTTCGATGATGGCCGAAGCGATGCTGCTGTCCAGCGCATCGCGGGCCGACTGGGTGCCGAACCCCAAAATCGCGTTGCGTTTGCGCAGTGTTTTCATCCAGTCGCGAATGCGTGCCGCAAACACTTCGTCGTCGAGCGCTTTCCAGCCTTCGTCGATCAGGATGATGGTGGGCTCACCATCGAGGCGCTGTTCGATCCGGTGGAACAGATACATCATCGCAGGGGTCCGCAGCACCGGATCTTCAAGCAATGCGGTCATGTCGAAACCGAGTGTGCGGGTCGAGGCATCGAGCCGGTCGACCGGATTGTCGAACAGCCAGGCATGCTCGCCATCGCCAACCCAGGGCGCCAGCCGCGACGCGAGATCGCCCTGCTGGGGACGGCGATCACCCGCCAGCAACTCGACGAAATAGCGCAACCGCCGAAAGCCGGTTTCCTGTTCGTAGTTGGCAACGACCGCAGAGGCGATGGTGGCGTCTTCATCGGGAGTTGGCCGTTCGCCCGGCTTGCACACCAGACGTGCGATCAGCGATCGCAGGAAGGCCCGGTCGTCAGGCGTGCCATCATTCTGGAGCGGATTGAAGCCGGTCGGGTGGCCCGGTCGCAACGTTGCATAGTGGCCGCCGATGCCACGCAGGAATATCTCGGCACCGCGATCCTTGTCGAAAAAGATGGTCCGCGGTCCAAAGCGTGCGGCCTGCGCGGCCAGGAAGTTCAGCACCACCGTCTTGCCGGAACCCGAGGGCCCGATGACGGTGAAATTGCCGAGATCGCCGGAATGGAAATTGAAGAAATAGGGCGTTGCCGAAGTCGTTTCGAACACGCTGACCGCCTGGCCCCAGTGGTTGCCGTCTGCCCGTCCGATCGGAAAACCGTGAAGGCTGGCGAAGCTAGCGAAGGCTCCGGTCGAAATCAGCGATTTGCGCGCCGTATAGTGCTCATTGCCAGGGAATTGTGCCCAAAAAGCTGGCTCGAGGTTGAGCGTCTCACGCACCGGCACCGCACCGATATCGGCGAGCGCAGAGGCGCATTCCGCCGCTGCCCGATCGAGCTGAACCAGCGAAGGCGCGCGTACCAATACGCTGAAACTGTGGTCGCCGATTGCCGATCTGCCCGATGCGAGATCGTCCTTCGCCTCAACCAGGCCACGCCGCAGACTCTGTGCATCGTCGTCGGCGGCCCGGAACCGACGCAAGGCGAGATCGACCCGTTCGACACCGATCTGGCGGTCCACGAACGACAGGCTTTCGGACAGGGCCATCTCATAGGGCAGGCGCAGCAAGGCATCGATCATGCCCGGTTGCGCCTGCGGTGGATATTCCTTCAGAGACAGGATGGCAGCAAAGGTCCTGTCCGCACCGGCACCTTTCTGCTCCAGTGCCTCCGCGCCGAAGCTGGTCCGCTTATAGGGCAGGTGATGACCGGCATCGCCGTCGGGCGCGAGCACCGGCCGCAGTTCGCCATTATACAAGGCAGAGAGC
>Ga0302187_10004602_pt1 | contig 11008 bp, 4 predicted proteins | sample II_Bog_E1_3_FD_202120 | JGI IMG/M metagenome (GOLD analysis project Ga0302187, IMG submission 202120) | Peat permafrost microbial communities from Stordalen Mire near Abisko, Sweden - II_Bog_E1_3 | ecosystem: Environmental > Terrestrial > Soil > Wetlands > Peat | place: Sweden: Abisko, Stordalen...
GCCAAGGCCTGGCTGCTCTGCGCGTTCTTCGCGAGCAACGCCTTGAAGCGCTCCTCCGCCTCAGCGGTGCGATGCGCATTGAGCGAAGCGTAAGCCGCCTTCTCCTCCGCATTGCGCGCTACCAGAGCCTGCTGCGCTGCCTTCTCCTCCGGGGTCTGAACCTTTGCCGGAGGACCTGACGGACCGCGCTGAGCCTTCTGCTGAGCGAGCGCCGTCTGCAGTTGCTGATCAGGATGATGCGTGAGGTACGCCCGAATGTCCGGCGCAGTAGAGGGATTCTGCGCGTCCCAGAGGAGTGACTGGCGCAACGCTTCCTGCGCGTCAGAATCGTTCGGGTGCTTGGCCAGCAGCTTACGGCCTTCCGGACGCGTGCGTGGGTTGTAGGTAAGAATCTTGCCCAGCGCGATCTGGTAGCGCGAGTCCTTCGGATACTTGTCGACCAGCGCACGAAGGCCCGCAATCGCATGCGGACGGCCTTCTTCGGTCGCAGCTTCGGTCTGGTAATAAGCCAGCGCGGGATCGCCCGCCGGAGGATTGCTGCCGTATACCTGGCGGAGGATGCTCATCGCCTGGGCATACTGTCCGGCCTGGGCCAAACGCCCGGCCTCGCTGAGCTCGGAGTTGGTGCTTCCGGCAGCGCCCACATTCGCAAGCCGTTGCAGGTTCGGATCGTTGGGATTAATCGCCCGAATCTGGCCTTCATACTTGGCAGCATCGTCGGCCTTGCCTTCGAGCTTCGCCGCGCGCGCCATGCCCGCAAGGGCTTCGGTGTTATTCGGATCGACGTACAGCACCTGTTGCCAGAGCTGCTTCGCCATATCCATACGGCCGCGTACCTCAAGGGTATGCGCGCGGCCCAGAAGCTGCACGGTCGCGGTCTGGTCGACCTCTGCCACTGCGGCACGCGCAGCATAGGGGACGGCAAGTGCACACCACAGAAGCCCGAACGCCGGAACTCGAATCGGCCAGGTTGTTTTCATCGCCTCATTCGCCCGCCGCAGATCGAAACACGCGACTCTAGAAAGCATTGCCCCGAACTACAGGTTTCTCGAAGATTACGCCCTTTCCCCGAGAATAGACCGGTTTTTTTCGGGTTTTCCGGGGAACAACCTCAGCTTACCCGTGAATTCGCGGGATTGCTGCCCTTCTTTTCCACATATGTCCTGCTATTTCCACTTTACGGACAGCCGGCCGTCCTCATTGAACCGAAACCGGTGCTCGCTCCAGCCACTCGAAAAGAGCGCAAGATTCTGGTCGTAATACCATCCATCGCGCCCGTAAAGTCCTGACTTCAAATCCTTGGTCGCAGCGAGACGATCTGACTGCTGCTGTTCGAGCGACTTCAATCCCAGACTGTGCAGGTAAGGCACGACTGCCGCGCTGAAGCCCGGCGGCGAATCGGGCTGCGCCGAGCTCCCTGTTTCGTCGACCGAGAGCGGAGGAACCGGGTGAGACCGCAACCACACCGCCATGCCCGGCACGGCAGCCAGTGATTCGCGGACCCCGGGCGTCTTCGGATCGGCCATGCCCAGCCAAAGATAAACGCGGATCGCGTCATAGCTTCCGTGCGCCGGGGCGCCGGTGTGATTCTTCTGCGACGCATCCTCGTCGGCCTCAGGCGTCGCGCTGGGATGCGCTCCGTCCAGCCCGGCCTTCATCCAGTCCATCGCAAACCCGCCGGGCGATGCAACGACCCTCGGCAGGCTATCCAGAACCTGCCGCCACGGCGAATGCGGCTCGCGATGGGAGAAGTACGCGATCAGTTCGGGAGGCAGATAGCTGGGGTTCAGGAACCACGTGTTGGCATCCGGATGAAAGCCCTGCGCTCCCGGAATCATCGTGGTGCCCACGCCCGGGACCAGAACAACCTCCTGCTGCGCGATGCGATCGGCCATCAGCTTGCCGAGCTTCGCGTAGCGATCGACGTTCCAGAGCCGCCCGGCCTCGCATAGCGAGTAGGCCATCCACAGGTCGGCATCAGCGGCAGGATTCGCATCGAGCACACGCCAGCTGCCGTCCGGAGCTTTGCCCCAGCTCCAGGCCGGAAGGCGCAGCGTGAGATCCCCCGCCGCCATGTTGTTCTCAGTCCAGTCGACCAGCTTGTCGAAGCGTGGCTGATCGTTAGCCACCAGCGCAAAGAACATCGCGTAGGCCTGGCCCTCGGTGGTGGTGCGATCCTGGGCGTTGTGGTCGATCACACGCCCCTGCTGATCGAGAAACTTGGCCGCGTAAGAGTCCCACAACGGCCACACGGACTGCGCATGGCATCCGCTCATGCTGAGCAGCGAGATGCAAGCGATTGCCTGCACGAAGCGAACTCCGCCTTGTGCGCGCCTCGTTCGAAAGAACGAAGCGGCTGCGGGCATGGCCCGGTGCACTTGCCCGAGACCTTTTGCCAGCAGCCGCATTGCTCTTGTCACCATCTCCGCCCGGTTCGTGGATGTGGAGGTTGCTCGTCGGTCTGAAGGCCTATTCCATCGCCTGCAGACGGCGGCGTGCATGACGCCGCAGCATGGCGCGGAGAATAGCAGCCATCAGGAACACGATCACCATGAGCGCCACCACGATGAGCCACGGATATTGCATGACGATCATCTTCAGGCGCGTCCACCAGTGAAGCGAGCCCACGTGATAGTCCGAGCTGCCGAGCTGATAGCTCGTGAAGCTCTGGCCGTCCAGCACGCTGACCGACTTCTGGATATCCGAGGACTGCGAGGTCTTCAGGAAGGTATCCACGAAGTTGGGCACCACCGACTTGTCCTTGAGCGCGACCACCACCACCGAGCGTCCGCCCGAGAACGGGCTCTCGATACCTTCGATCACCGCATCCGGCAGGCCGCCAGAGGTCTGCAGCTTACCGCTGTCGACGTGGTCCGAGCTGCGCACCTTCCACCAGGCAAAGTTGCCCGACTCGAAGAAGCCGCCCGTGTCCTGAATCTTCAGGCTGCCGGAGGTGATCGCCACCGGCAGATTCTGGTTCAACTTGCCGATCGCGGGCTGGTCATCCACGGTGCCCAGCACCAGGAAGTCCTTGTCACCCTTCATGCCATCGGCGTTGGTCACGGTGACGTTCAGCACCGGGTAGCCGGTCTGCGCGCCAAAGTGGCCCATGAACATCAGGTAGAGTTCGAGTTCCTCAGCCGAAGGCGCATCCGGAAGCACCACCGCGGTGTCCGAGAGATCGGCGCGGCGCGTGAACGGATAGCCCGCGTTCGAGAAGACCTCCAGGTTCGGCAGCTGAATCCAATGCGGAATGTCGGTGATGTCCAGGTACGACGTACGGAGCACCGAGCCCTGCAGGTTCATCGGGGCGGTGTCTTCGCACTTGCCCTTCTTCGCGATCTGGAAGATGAACTTCATCATCATCGTGTTCGAGAAGGGGCGCATGTCAACGACAGGCACCGGAATGATCGTGGACAGATCCTTGGAGGCTGAATCCGTGTGCGGCAGCGGCGTCGAGCTGACGTACGCTCCGTTCTGGTACACCTGCAGCGAGCTCTCGTTGGCCAGCGGAATACCGTTGTAGCGGTAGTCCATGTGGTAGCCGAGGTTCGCTGTCTCACCGTAATAGAGGTCGGGCGGCGTGCGGGAATACACCGCCACCGGAACCGTGCCATCCCCCTGCAGGTCGCCCTGCTGCGCGATCTCGCCGAGGTTCGTCACGTGGTCCGTGCTCAGCCAGCGCGGAGCGTCATCCGGCTCCCGCTGCTTCGGCTTCTCCGAGATCGACACGCCTTGAGAAGCCCCAGCGAGTCCCTTCGACTGCAGCACCAGGGCCTGCGCAGCGGTCAGAAGATCATTCGCGTTTGCACCCGTCAGGATCAGCACCTTGGAGTACGGATCGTTCGGGTTGGTCTTCATCGCGATCGTCGGCCCCGAAGCACCCGAGACGGAAAGCTCCGGTGGCAGCGACGACGCATCTTCGCTGATCACGATAGCGTTGCCCTGCGGAATCGTGCCGAACGTGACCGGGAACCGTACCGCCTGGTAGTTCGTCATGATGCCGAACCACGAGGCGACCACACCAGCGGCCTGCATGGCCTTGGGCGAGGGTTGCGTGAGGAAGACCACCGGCACCGTCGGGTGCAGGTTCACGCTCTTGTCGTAGAAGGGCAACGGCAGCGACTTCAGGTCGTTCTCGAGCGGCAGCATGCTGCCCGCGAGCTCGAGCGTCGTGGTCGGTGCGATCTCGGCCCACAGCGTGGAGTGCGAAGGATCCTCGCACTGCGTCGTGTAGTGCCCCACGAACTCGAAGGTGAGCTCGTTGTCATGCACCATCAGCTCGGCGGGCATGGTGATCGTCGCCGTCATCACCTGGCTGTAGCCAGCGTTGACGACCTGACCACTCTGGTTGTTCTTCAGCTTCTGATCGGTCGAGACATCATTGCCCTCGGTGCCCATGATGACCGGCTGCGTCGTGACGGGAATCGTCGCGAACGGCGTGCCGTTCAAGCTCACCTTCAGGTGCGAGATGTTAGGCAGCAGACCGGGCGAGAACTGGTAGACGAGACGCATCGTCGCGGTCTTCACCAGCTCGGTATGCGGCACCGCGAAGTATACGGAGTGGTAGCTGTCCACGCCACGCATCACGATCGACGAAGGGACGCCCGTATCGGTCAGCGAGAAGTGATTGTCGAAGGTGCCCGGCGCAGCCACGTGCGCCTGCGACATCACGACGCCGGATGAGCTCGGCAATGAGACCGTCAGCTGCTGGCCGTTGGCTCCCACCTGCGGCTTCGCGCGGTGCACCGTCTGCGCTCCCGCATGATGCGTGGTGATGAGCATGCCAAGCAGTGCCAGCAGCACAGCGATTACCGGAGCGATGCTGGTTGCCACCTTGCCGCGGGACTGGCCGTTACGGCCTCCCATGACGCTGCGAAGAGTTCCTGTCAAACCGCGAACCGAGAGCTGCATGATCCTCCACATACTGAGCAGGGGCCGATCGGCTTCACGGGCTTCGCCCCAGCCGAGCCATGTGTCCGCTCTCGAGTACAGCACCATCGTGAGAGCTTCTTCTTCCTGCGTCGTCAGCGGGTCAAAGTGCGCCCGAAGAGTTTTGTTGTCCACGCCCACCACGGTGGCAGGAAGGCTTGCATCGCCATCCAGCACCGGGAAGACAATCGATACCTTGTCGCCGGCGCGCAGTCGAAGCCGCTCGTCGAAGTTGAGCATCACACCGCCCGAAGAGATGTCGGCCGTAACGCCACTGATCAGCACGCCATCCGGAAGAACCACACCTGTGGGCACCGCAGCCGTTACGCGAACCGTCTGGCGACGCTGCTGCTGCTCCCAGGCCACGGCCGTGCCGACGCTGAGGATCATCAGGTTGAAGAACGTCCAAAGCACGTTCATCAGGATGGTTCCGGCGTGGTCCCCGTCATACATCGAGGCGGGAATGTTCAGGATCGCGCTGATGGGCCACGGCAGACCGTCCCCGAGGTGCGGGATCTGCAGATAGCGCGGGATGGCGCACAGCAGGCCGATGATGTTCAGAAACAGCAGCACAAGATATGGCTGCGCGATGCGCGCATCGAAGTAGCTCTTCGTGACCACACCGCCCTTGGCCGTGACGTTGAACGCACCGGCCCTGGGGTTGAACAACGCCAGCAACGTCGGGATGAAGATGTACGGCGCCAGTACGGTCTCGTAGATCTCATTCCAGAATGAGTGGCGATGCTGGCCCTGGATGCGCGAGTTCGTCAGGAAGCTCAGGATCAGATGCGGGAAGGCATACGCCAGGATCGCTGCCCAGTAGCCCGGTACGTTGGTGTGCCCGAGGATCAGGTAGATCAACGGCGCCGTGAGGAAGATCAATCGCGGCAGCGCATAAAGGAAGTGCGTCATCGCATTGAAGTAGCAGAGACGCTGTGCGGGAGTGAGCCCCGGCGCGAGCAGCGGGTTCTCGATGCGGAGGATCTGCACCATGCCACGAGCCCAGCGGATGCGCTGCTTCACGTGCCCGCTGAGACGCTCGGTCGCAAGGCCGGCAGCCTGCGGGATGTTGATGTAGGCCGTGTTCCAGCCGCGGATCTGCATGCGTAGCGACGTGTGCGCGTCCTCGGTCACGGTCTCCACGGCGATGCCGCCGATCTCATTCAGCGCCTCGCGGCGAAGCACCGCGCAGGAGCCGCAGAAGAAGGAAGCGTTCCAGAAGTCGTTGCCGTCCTGCACCACGCCGTAGAAGAGTTCACCCTCATTCGGGATCGTCCGGAACTGGCCGAGGTTGCGCTCGAACGGATCGGGCGAATAGAAGTGGTGCGGAGTCTGCAACAGACCCAGCTTCGCGTCGCGCAGGAACCAGCCCATCGTCAGCTGAAGGAAGCTGCGCGTGGGGACGTGATCGGAGTCGAAGATCGCAACGTACGGTGCCTCCAGCCGTGCCAGTGCGCGGTTGATGTTGCCCGCCTTGGCGTACTGGTTGTCATCGCGCGTCATGTAGCCGATGCCAGCCTCTTCGGCGAAGGCGCGGAACTCCTCGCGCTTGCCATCGTCAAGGATGTACACGTTGAGCTTGTCGGCGGGCCAGTCGATGTTCATCGCCGCCAGTGCCGTGAACTTCACCACGCTCAAGGGCTCGTTGTAGGTCGGGATCAGCAGGTCCACTTCGGGCCATACATCGGTGTCCTCCGGCAGCGGCACAGGAGTGCGGCGCAGCGGCCAGAGCGTCTGCAGGTAACCGAGGAACAGGATGGTGAATGCGTAAGCCTCAGCCGCCACCAGCAGCAGAATGAAGAAGACATCCAGCGGGGTCGACTTGATTCCCGGATCCTGGAAGAACCGGAAGACCTGCTCGATACGCCAGAAGCCATACCGGAAGGTCGAAAAGCAGCTCAGCAGGATCAACGTGAGCGTCACCAGGTAAGAGGTCGACGCACGATCAATCCAGATCGCGATGAGCACGATCGGCAACCCCAGCCAGATCTGCTGCGGCCACGTAAGATCCAGCGTGCCGGCGAGCAGCATGAACGTGATGCCGCCTACCAGGATCAGCACACGCATCAGCCGGACCAGGAAATTATCGCTGGACTCGAATTCCCTCCACAACGGGCTTCTCGTCATTGCTCACTCCAACGGGCGCTCTTGTGCCCGGCAATCGCTGGCATCGACTGCGTACGCAGCCACGATGCGAGATTCATGTAATCGCCGGCCACAGGCTGGTCGGAGGCATAGTCCATCACGGTCATTCCCTCGGCAAGTGCTTCGGAGACAGATGGCGAACGGCGGAGGACAAACGGCAGCAGCCGATCGCCAAGCTGACGCCGCATCACCTCGCGAACATCGAGGTGCAGCGGCACGCTGGCGTCGAACTCGTTGAGCACGTAGAAGGGCTGAGCGGGCTTGCCCTCCTCGTCCACAACACCAGCAAAGAACTTCTCCAGCGGTCCCAGGCTGATCACCGAATTCATGTCCGGCGCCACCGGCACCAGGGTGATCCCGCCAAGGCGCGCCATGCGACGCGCTACCCAGGCCGCGCTCAGTGGAACATCCAGCAGGATGCGCTGCATGCCCCGGCTGGTGCGGGTGAGTTCGTTGACCAGCCACTCCTGCGACTCAGGGCTAGCGTCCCTCTGCGAGACGTCGTAGCTGACCATCGCGATCGAAGCATCGGTCGCGCCCGCCGGCGGAGAGAAGGTGCGCACCACGCCAGGGCGAAGCTCGCTCGCGCCAAAGTAAAACGGCAGCAGACCGTGAGAGGTCGTATCGGTCAGCAGGACGCGCTCGCCCATGGACGACAACGTGCGTCCCAGCGTGGCCACCATGCTCGTCTTGCCCACACCACCGGCCAGTGAGAACACCGTCACCATCGGCACGCGCCGCACGGAGTTGGTCGCCTCAACAGGAGCCTCGGGAGTGCTCTGATCGAACACACCCTTCAGCGCATACCAGCGAGCTGCAACCCGCTCGCGCGAGTGCTGCAAGGTATCCTCCACCGGCGAAGGCGCCGGGGCAGCGACAGGCGCCGCAACCGGAACCGGAGCAGCCGTCGCACGCTTCATCGCAGCATCGCGCTGCGCATCGGACTGTGAGATCCACTCGGGCACGGCGGGTTCCGGGTTGTAGGCGGGCATAATGCCACTCGCAACGTCCGGAGCAAAGCCGCGGGGACGCCGTCCACGCTCAGCCTCTTCGAGGCGGGCACGATCGCGCATCTGCAAATAAGGATCGACGGGAGCTGCCGTAGCTGCAGGCTCGCCCTCGTAGTAGTACCGGACCGGCCCCTTGGGCTGGTCGGCAGCCTTCTCCACCGCAGCTGTACCCAGAGCAGCAATCTCAGCGTTCTGCGCCTGGGAGCCGGTCGAGTAGAACTCGCGATCACGCTCTGCAATCGGGTGCGCCGCGTCAGACTGCGGCACAATCAGGCGAGCATCGCGGGTCTGCGGATAGCGGCCCGGCAGCATATCGTCGCTGGCAGGAGCCACCGGATAGATGCGGCTGGCGGACTGCTGCAACGCCGGGTCCGTGTAGGGATCGGTGATGTCGCCGCCAACTCCCGCAGTGGGCTGCGGTCCGGTCAGCGTGCGCAGGCGCGCCTCGTTCTCGTAATAATGTGCGGACTGGCGGGCGGCGGAGGCGCGTGCCTCGGCCATCTCGCGGGCCTCGCGGCGAGCAGCAGCCTCAGCAGCAGCCACAGCCTCGGCCCGGCGGGCAGCCTCGAGACGCTCTGCGGCGGCCTGGCGATTGAGCTCGTCGGCGTGCCGCTGCGCACGCTGGCGCGCGGCCTCTTCCAGCTCTGCCTGGCGCCCACTCTGATACGTAGCGGCGCGTTGAGCTTCTGTCTGATGGAATCGGGCAGCCTCTTCAGCCTGCCGCGCGGCGCGCTCCGACTCGGTGGCAGCCCGTTCAGCCGCCTCCTTCGCCTGCAGCTCGGTGTCCCGCTGGGTCTGAGCCTGGCGATGACGAAGCTGTGCGCGATACTCCCGCCGTGATGCAGAGAAGTCCCTGTACTTTGCGCCCTGGAGATTGGCCCAGGAGTACAGAACTGCTACATCATCCGGTGTTTCCACCACTTTGTGCTGGTCGTTCGAATCCGGTGTCGACCTGTCCATCGCAGCCCCTCAAAGACGTAGCAAACCGGGTCAATTGCCAATAGATCAGGCCTGAACCAAGCTCCTACCGCCGTTTCATGTTATCCGGAGGCTACGTGTGGGGGATCAACTACGTCAATGCAACGTAAGTAATACAAAGGCGAAACCTTGGTCTTCCGAAAGTTCGCGAAAACGCTGATTCGGCGCGGGGTTTTGCCATCCCGGCTGATCCCCGGAAGGTAACCACTTCCGTGGTGCCCACCCTCTCCCACTGTTGGGCCATGACCCTTGTTCCGCAGCCTTCAGCTGCCGCTCGGACCGCCCCCGCCGCGTGCCCAATCACCCTCGCCGCAAAGGACCGGCCTTTGCAGCGATTTGAGTGCATCTGCCCAATGACGGCTGCCATTTCCCTACGTCGCAATGTGCTACCTTAGGCAAGGAGCGAGCGGGTAGCTCAGTTGGTAGAGCATCGCCCTTTTAAGGCGCTGGTCCTGGGTTCGAGCCCCAGCCCGCTCACCACATTCTAAGGGGCTTATCGCTCCTGACCACTCACCCGAATGAACATTGGGGGATACGTTGGGGATACGTCTCCCATATCGCTTCCCTGCTATCCCCTGCCAGTACCCAAGCTCAGCACTTTCGTTACCGAACCAGGTCTGGCTGAGTCGAAATACTTTCGGTTGACTCCGAGAAATTTGACTACCTCGGTAATCCTCTGGCGGAACCTTCAGGGCAAATCCTGCCCGACGGGATGTCACGGCACCTCGAAAGAAGCCCCAGCCACCCATCCCTGATCGGCCTCGGTATTTATGGACCAATTGAAATGTTGGTCTTCGGCCAAAACCTGACCTGAAAGGTTGGAGGCTTTGGATGAAGAAGAAGCGTTTTTCTGTGGAGCAGATGGTTGGGATTTGAAGCAAGCCGAAGTGGGTGTACCTGTGGCCGAGGTGATCCGGAAGGCTGGGATCAGCGAACAGACGTTTTACCGTTGGAAGGCGAAGTACGCCGGGTTGGAAGTCGACCAGGTGCGCCAGTTGGCTCAGCTGCAGGAAGAGAACCTGAGGCTGAAGCGGTTGGTGGCGGAGCTAACACTGGACAAGACGATGCTTCAGGATGTGCTCTCAAAAAATGGTGAAGCCTTCGCGGCGTGGACCGATGGTCGATCGGTTGATGAGCAGTTATGGCGCGAGCGAACGGCACGCCTGTCGCGTTCTATGTGTGACGCGCGGAACGTATCGCTACCGGAGCTGCCTTGATCCACGAACTGAACTGCGAATGCGTATCCGTGCAATCGCACAAGCACGAGTGCGCTACGGATACCGCAAGATCCGCGTTCTGTTGAATCGCGAAGGCTGGGATGTAGGCAAGTGCCTGGTGTACCGGTTGTGCAAGGAAGAAGGCCTGATGCTGAAGCGTATGAAGCCTGCGGGCAGGCGTAAGGCTGCTCGTCTGCGTGAAGACAAGGTTAAGCCGACAGCTCCTGATGAGGCATGGAGCATGGACTTCGTCTCGGACCAGCTGCAGGATTGCACGCGCTTTCGGTCGCTGACCATCGTTGATGTCTACACGCGGGAGGCGGTGGCGATCGAAGTTGGTCAGAGCTTGGAGGGCGACGATGTAGTGCGCACGCTGAACAAGCTGAAACTCGAGCGTGGTGTTCCGAAGGTGTTGTTCTGCGACAACGGCAGCGAGTTCACCAGTCATGCCATGGATCTATGGGCCTACCAGAACGGCGCGAAGATCGACTTCTCGCGTCCGGGCAAGCCGACCGACAATGCGTTCGTAGAAAGCTTCAATGGCACCTTCCGGAGCGTGTGTCTGAACACGCACTGGTTCATGAATCTGAAGGAGGCAAAGCACCTGATCGAAGCCTGGAGGCGCGAATATAATGACAGTCGTCCTCACGCATCTCTCGATGACAGGACGCCAAGCCAGTTCGCAAGCCAGTTCGCGGCTAGCTGTGGAGTCTCAACAGGTTGTTC
>Ga0302187_10004603_pt1 | contig 11006 bp, 9 predicted proteins | sample II_Bog_E1_3_FD_202120 | JGI IMG/M metagenome (GOLD analysis project Ga0302187, IMG submission 202120) | Peat permafrost microbial communities from Stordalen Mire near Abisko, Sweden - II_Bog_E1_3 | ecosystem: Environmental > Terrestrial > Soil > Wetlands > Peat | place: Sweden: Abisko, Stordalen...
GAGCGGGTCGAGGCCGGTGCTCCAACGCTTGTCAGAGAAGGGCGGATTGGCGACAACGTAATCGAAGGTCTTGAGGGTGCCAGACTCCTTGAACTTAGGGTCGGTGAGCGTGCTGCCCTGCACGATGAGCGCCGTGGGGTTATTGTGCAGGATCATGTTCATGGAGGCCAGCGAACTGGTGGCGGAGTCCTTCTCCTGGCCGTAGAGCGTGACCTTGGTGCTGGCTTCCGCACCCACCTTCAGCAGTAGTGAGCCGGAGCCGCAGGTCGGATCATAAACGGTTGTTCCTGAGGTGGTTGGCGCGTCATGAATGCCGATGATCTTGGCCATGATGCGGCTGACTTCGGCGGGGGTGTAAAACTGGCCCTTGCTTTTGCCGCTCTCAGTGGCAAAGTGCCGCATCAAATATTCGTAGGCGTCGCCCAGGATGTCGTCACCGTCGGCACGGTTCTTGGAGAAATCGAGCGCGGGGTTCTCGAAGATGGCAATAAGGTTGGTGAGCCGATCGACCATCTCCTTGCCGCTGCCCAGCTTGTCAGCGTTGTTGAAGTCGGGCATCTCGGAGAGCCTGTTGGCGCTGGCGAGTGGACCGATGACCTTCTTCATGATCTGGTCGCCGATGTCGCTCTTCCCTTTAAGTGCAACCATGTCCTTGAAGCTGGCGCCGGGCGGGATGGTGATGGGCGCGTAGGGCTGGCCCGCGTATTTGTCGCTCACGTACTTGATGAAAAGCAGCACAAGAATGTAGTCCTTGTACTGGCTGGCATCCATGCCGCCGCGGAGCTCGTCACAGCTCGACCAGAGAGACGAATAAAGTTCGGATTTCTTGAGGGCCACGTTCGGGTATTCCTGTCTTGTTTCTGACTGAGTACAGTTGTACAACTTCCCGATCGATCCGGTTTACAGACTGAAGCGGAGGTCGGCGGTGTCTTTGCTGCCGGTAAGCACTTGGGCCTTTCCGCCCACTGAGTGAGCCGAGGTTTTGCCGGCTTGCTCAAGAGCAGTTTCGCGCGTGATCGGCTGCGCTTGCGGTCGTAAAACTGGCCTTGCGGGTCGATGTGAAGTCAGATTCATGCGGTTTGCACCCGAAACACGTCAGACAAGAATGCTCTCAACGGCATCACTTCCGTCTTGGCGTCGAGATTGAATCTCTCATCGCCAGGGTAGAGCACTATCTGGCGCGTTGCCCGAATGTCTTCGCAGCCGATATAAAAGCCCTTCTGTGGCGCAGGATTGCTAATGGACCGTTTGATCTCGATTGCCCAGCGATCTTTCGCGTTGAACTCAACAACGAGGTCGATCTCTGCGCCCGCCGCACTGCGATAGAAGGTAGATCGAGCGGTGGCTGGCAGCGCATCGAGGATGTTCTCGATGAGCATTCCCTCCCAGCTCGCACCTACGACAGGATGCCCCATGAGCGTTTCCATGTCGCGGATATCGAGGAGGGCATGGAGCAGTCCGCTATCGCGGACGTAGACTTTTGGTGTGCGGACAAGGCGCTTTTTCGCATTCGTAGCCCATGGCTGAAGGCGACGGACGAGCAGCAAATCCACCATGATGTCGAGATAGCGGGCAACGGTGTGGCCGCTGACACCGAGACCGCTTGCGAGTTGTGCGGCGTTCAGCATCTGGCTCTGGTTGTGAGCCAACATCTGCCAGTAGCGGCGCAGCGTCTCCGCTGGGATACGCGGGCCAAGGACAGGCACGTCGCGCTCAAGATAGGTCTGGATGAATGCGGTGCGCCAACGAAAACTATTCTCGTCGCTGGCGGCGAGGAAGCTGTCCGGGAAGCCGCCGCGCACCCATAGGTGGTTGGCGGCGTTCGGTCCAGAGTGAGCGACCTCGGCAACGGAGAGAGGCGTTAGCTCCTCGTAAGCAATGCGTCCCGCTAATGTCTCAGCTGACTGGTGCAACAAGTCGATGGAAGCTGATCCAAGCAGAAGGAAGTGACGGCTTCGGTTTCCCTTGCGTCGTCGTCGGTCAATGAGACTTCGCAGGGTCTCAAAGATGCCGGGGACACGATGAATCTCGTCCAGGATGACGAGCCGATCCTCGTGCTGGTTGAGGTACAGCTCCGGGTCAGAGAGTTTGGCACGGTCTGAGGGCAGCTCCAGGTCAAGATAGAGGGCGCTTTCACCCAACGTTTCTGCCAGTGACAAGGCGAGAGTCGTCTTGCCGACCTGTCGAGGGCCGAGAAGCGCCACGGCAGGAAATTGCTCCAGGAGTTGAGCGACTTTAGGCTGGACAAGGCGCGGAATGATCACCAAGCAATTATGCCATACAATCTCACATTTGTGTGGCAATCTTTCGACGGTTGCCCTGATGCCGGAGAACGAAATGCTACATTCCGGGCAGAGAATTAGAGGCTGATGCCCTGGTCGTTGTCGTTGCTGCCATTGCGAGATAACAGCGGTATGTTGTCGCCCATTGCGTGAGCCGGTGCCTGACCGGCTTGCTCAAGCGCAGTTTCTCGCGTGATCGGCTGTGCTTGCCGGTCGTAGAACTGGCCTTGCGGGTCGATGTGCAGCCAGCTTCCCGCGTGGTTGTGCTGGTAGCTCTGGACCTCGCCGGTCTCGCGCTTCCACTCGTATTCTGACGCTTCTTTTGGCAGAGCTGCTTGAATTGGAGCATTGTGCCGGTGCTCGATGTCGGTAGTCGTGCTGAGGTTTTCGGGTGTGTGAATCGTCGTTGCGGCATGCGTTTGGCGGCGGAGTTCCTCTTGGGAGTGCTCTCTGCTGTTGTTCATCGGTGGCTCCTTTGTCTGGGTTTGCTGGTTGTTGGTCGGTTCGACTTGGACCTTGTGAAGGTTTACGGCTGAGGTCTTGGTCACGTCGGCACTGAGGCGTTCACTCAGGACAGCAACGTCGTTTGTGTAAATCCGCACGTCTTCGGAAGCGCGGGATACGGAGACGTAGGCGAAGCGGGTGTTGATGAGTTCCGGGTGGACCTTCGTGTCCATATTCACCAATACCCGGTCGGCGGTGAGCCCCTGCGAGCTGTGCGAGGTTACAGCGTAGCCATGATCGAAGTGCCGCATTTGCGCGGCGTCGAAAGTGACGGTCCGCTCTTTTGTTCCGTCCATTTTCACGCTGACCTGATTTCTATCGATCCTTTCGATGGTCCCCATATCGCGGTTCGAAACGGCCAGTTCGCGGTTGTTGGCAGTGAACTGGATACGGTCGCCCTGGGCGAAATCGCGGTCAATCTCGCGGTAGGCCGCGATACCTTGCAGCCGCTTCGGGTCGTAGGTGGCCTGCTGGCCGTCCGCCTTCTGGACGGTGATCTGATTCTGCTTGTTGTCGGCGGAAACCACGGTTGCGTAGCTACCCTTTTCAATGCCGTGTTCCTTGCTGCCCCGCGTGTAATGGAGAACGTCGTCGGGCTGGTATCGCGCCGCCCAGCTTCGGTCAACAGTAGTCATGTCGGATCGCGGCGTGAGCACTTTCATGCTGTGATCCTCTTTGGAGACGACGCCTGATGTCTGCAATTCAGCGCGGATCGCATTGTTGATTTCCTGACGGCTGGCGTTGTCGGGCGAGACGACCAGCGTGTTCTCAGGTCTGGCGACATAGTCCTTGGCGATGGCCTCGATGCGTTGGGCATTTTCCGGTATCTCAGTGACGCGGCCCTGCTGCTGCAAGAGCGTCAAACCGATTGCGGTCTCGTTCTTTGACAGGTGTTCGACCGCACGAAGCAGTTCCGGGTCTTTCTGCCGCATGATCTGGTCAAGCTGCGAAGTCTGCATCCCCGCCTGCTGCATCTGCTCGAAAGGCTTGCCCGCATCGACGCTCTGATGCTGGCGCGTGTCTCCGATAAGGAGTACCCGATCTTGCGGGCCGATCTTCTCCATGAACGCCTGCATCTGCCGGGTGCTGGCAAGGCTGGACTCATCCACCATATATAGATGGCGGCTGCTTGGATCACCTCTCAACTGGTCGTGGCTTCCGCGGGCAAGGAAGCTCTGCAACGTCTCGGCAGAGATACCAGCATCCCGAAGTTGAGCAGCGGCGCGACTGGTCGGGGCGAAGCCCTCGACCGCGAAACCGTTGCGCTCCGCGCCCTCTCGAATAGCTTCTAGCGTGGTGGTTTTCCCGGTTCCGGCGAGCCCTTGCAGGCCATGTACTCGGTCATGGCTGGTCAGCACTTCCTCAATAGCTCTGCGCTGTGCAGGATTAAGGAATTCACGGGTTGTCGCATGAGTTGCCGCCTGTTCTTGTTGCATGATCGGCTCGACGGTATTCTGCCCGCGTTGCATATGGCCAACAGTTTGCCGCTCCGCGGCGATTGTCTCGCGAGTGGTGAACTGTCGTCCTGTCTCGTGCTTCTGCCCCTCCACGATCTGAAACTCGCCGGTCCCGTGCCGCTGATCGAAGTTGTCGCGAACCTGCCTGTAAGTAAGGTCGCCCATGCCACGCCGTAAGGCGTCGCGCATGATCTCTCGCTCGTCCGTGACAGCCTCACGTTCAAAGCCACGATCCTTGGCAAACGTAACCGCTTCCTGTGCCCGCACACGCGAATCTGGCATCGGATTCTGCCGCAATGTTTCGGCGCGTTCCCTGGCCTCTGCGACAACGCGGTCGGCCTGGTTGCCAAACTCATTCGCAATCTTCCGATGAGCGGCGAGTACCTCGGAAGACGAGAGAATGTCCTTTTTATCGCGTGTATTGTGGGCGGCAATCTGCGCGGCCTCCGGCCCGCTGAAGCCGCTCTTTGCAACAGCTTCCTCGATCTGTTGGCGGCGCGGGCTGGATGCCTCAAGATACTCCGGCGTGTATCCCTTGATGTCGGGCGCGCCGCTCTTGCCGGCCTCTATCTGGTAGCCAAGATTGCGGAGCCGGAAGGTCAGCTCCGATTGGTACACGGCGGTCGCAAACTGTTGGGTATCGAAGAAGCCGCGCTCTTGTAACGCACGAGTCGAGCCGTCTGCCCGCTCGGTCATATTGAAGATCACAGCATGGGTATGGAGTTGAGGCGCAGCATAGCCATCGACCGGGCGAGCGGTGTCATGCTCGAATTTCGCGGCAATGAACTTGCCGGTGTTTTCGGCGGGATTATTGCCGCCGATCCGGGCTTGCGTATACCTCTCCAATTCCGTGAGAGCAATGGTCACGGCCTCCCGGTGGGCCGCACGAACACGGTTGTCACCTCCGACAAGTGCTGTCAGAGAAACCGATTTGGGAGCTGAGAATGTGGCGTCCCAACCGGCCCGGTGTTCCACAGGTTTGACGGTGGTTCCATCTGCCGTCGTGTATTCTTGCCCGGTCCGATGGCGTACAAGTTGTTCGCCCGAATGTGGGTTTTGGCCTTCACTTAAGCGCGCAAAATGCTGGGAGTCGATTGCTCCTGCAAGTCCGTAACTCTGGGCCATCTGCCCCTGCCATTCTCCGAGAACAGCGTCGCCCTGCTTCCAGTAATTCTGTTCGGCAGACATGAACTCTTTTGCATGGTACGTCTGGGCCTGGCCGGAGCTGAGGGGTTTGGAGATGGTTAGCATATCGCCTGCCTATTGCTGAAAGGGAAACGAGGACTGGGGGGCTTGATCGCCATCGGCCTCGGCGGTATCTGCTTGGACGACAGGGGCGGTGGGGACCAGGACAAGCTCCTCTTCGGCTGCCTCCTCAATCTGCAATTGCTCCCTTTCTGTATCGTCCTGTTCCGGTTGGAGGCGAGAAAGCGTAGTCGCGGTCGGTGGGTCTGCCTCAAGGTCAATTTCCGCCGCTTGGCTTTCAGATTTCCTCGGCGCCAGTGTCTTCGGGTCAAAGGGCAGTTCATCCTCATCGTCCCTGCGCGGAATAAAACCTGGCGTAGTCAGCGGCAGGTCCATGTAGTCAAATTGGAAGCGGGCCACATTGTTTCCCAGCTTGAGGAAAGCGTGGCGATTCTCCAGTCCGGAGATCTCCGAGTCCATGACAAGCGGCTCGACCTGACGGTCTACGCTGAAGTTTCTGCCAGACCGGGAGCCGTCGAAGTGTGTCTCCTTCATGCGCTCGATTTCAACTTTTCCAATCGCATTGCTGACCCACTCCGCAGCCTTCGGCTCCGTCGTCTTGAGAAAGATTTTGGTTGCAGGCTGGGACAGCATAACCTCCGCCAGGTGGCCGTAGATCACCTCAAGCTGCGCCTTTCCTTGGAAGCCAAGGACAAGCGGATTCCTGCTTTTTCGGTTCTCGGTAATGGCGGTATGGAGTTGGGGGAGGCGTTGTAAGCTTGCCAGTTCGTCGAGCACAAACCAGACCGGCGTTTGGTTTTGCTGCGGGGCGGTCAAAAGCCGCATCACCAAAAGATCGATCCAAAGGCTGTGCAACGGGCGCAACGCCTCGCGTTCGGTCGCGCTTGAAGTGATGAATATCCAGCCGGCGCGGGTTTCGGCCCACTCGGTCGCACTCCATGTTTTGTTGCCCGCCCGCTCCCTGGTCGGCAGCATTCGAAGGCTATCCGCTACCAGTCCGAGCGAAGCAAGAACGCCGTTGCGCTGCTGCTGCGCCCCCTTGGCAATCATGGCTTCCATCTCCGTTCCGCGCACCCGCTGATCGATCTCTGCCGGGTTCGAGAGCCATGCGACCAATTGCTCCGGCGTAGGCCCTTTGGTAAGCAGATGGGCAAAGATTTTCTGCGGCGTTTCGGTAAAGAACTCACCCTTCTTGTCGCTGGTTGGCTGGTAAAGAGAGGCAGCAATTGCCTTCGCCTCAGCCCTCCGCCGCAACTCTTCCGATGGTCCCCAATAGGGGCAGCGGTCGTCGAGTGGGTTCAATACGATGTCCCCGCGCTTGGCATCAAAGAAGCGCTGAATGAACTCGCAGGCAGGGTCGTAGACGATGGCCGCGTGGCCTCGGCCCTGAATTTGCCGGAGGATCTGCATGATGAGCGTCGTCTTGCCCGCGCCGGTGTCGCCCATCAGCTCGATGTGCTGCGCCTCAGCCTGGAGCGGTATCCGCATCATCTCTGTTGCCTCGGTGGTCTTGAAGCCGATGCCGTCTCCATTCACCGTCTTGTTGAACTGCCTGGGCGTAAGCATGACCGGCCCTTTGAGACGACGGCCGTACTTCAGTTCCTTCCGGCGTTTGATGTCTTTCACGATGGCAAACGGGAGTTGCGCAATCAGCGAAAGAAGGCCGAACAACAAGGGCATTTTGTAGATGTCCCTGAGCTGGTCTCCTCCGTACACGGCATTCTGCAGGTAGGTGTGCAAGCGAGCATCAATGTACTTCTGCTCGGGTCCGCGATAGAGAACGTCGAGCCCCCGTGCGTCGGCGGCTGCGGAGAGCGCAAGAGGGATCTGCTTGCCTCTGGTGGCCAAGGTGGTACCCGCTTTCACGTCCGCCTCGGACGCAAGTTCGACTCCGGTACTCACACCGGCGACATAAAGCAACTGATACTTGTCGGTCTTGTTGAAGGCGCCTCCGGCAGCGGAGCGAGCATATATCGGCGTGTAAAACTGCTGGAGTGGAGTCTGTCCGAAGCTGAAGCGGAGGTACACAAAGCAGCCGGTCAACATGAGCGCAAGGAATGCCGCGCCGTAGCTGTAGATCGGGGAATGAGGTGGGAAAATGATCGTTTCTTTGCGGCCCCAGTGGGTAGTTGCCATCACGCACGCTCTGCTTCCTGCCGTGCTTCGACGGCCACGGCTCTCTTCCGTTTTTTGACTTCCGTCATGATCCCGTCGAAGACTTCGGGAGTGAGCTTCTGGCCCGCGGCGAGTGGCTTCAGGACATTCATCAGCATGAGTCGAAGCCCAACGATTTCGCTCAGCTCCGCACTGGCGGTCGGCCCGCCGCCGTCGCGGGAGAGTTCATCAAGAATGAGCCGGCGGATGAGTTCGCCGCGCTGCTGGCCACGCTGTTTGGCAAGGCGCTCGACATCGGCAACTTCTCGCGGGCTGAGCTTTGTTGTGACGCCGACCAGCCGATAGGTCCCGCGTTTTTCTGCCTCGGCGGTAAGTTGATCTTCGCTTAGAAATTGCATAACGATCCTCTTTCCAGTCCGGTGTCCTTGGGTGTCCCCAGGTGTCCTCACGGACACCTGACGGCGCTAAGTAGCTCAATCTATTAGGGCGGTTCCAAGTATCCGTAGGTACACCCAGCACGACCCTTGGAGGGATGGAGTGTCAATAATCACCCGGTGCGAAGCACCTTGCCCATTCCACCCCACAATTGAATGGAGGATCACGCCTTCGATACCGGCACAGATTCAGTCGGCTTCGTCGCGGCAACGGGCTTCTTCGCGGGTTGTTCGGGCGGTTCGTTCACTACGGCTTTACGAATGCGAAGAGTCGAGGTGACGTTGTTCGATTGCGGAGTTTTCAGGAAGTCTTGGAAGTCGCGATCCTTCGAGAAAACATAGTTGAGGGCTTTGTCCACTACATCGTCTGCGGATGCGTGGATGAAAGCGGCGTACTGATCGACCTGCGTTGCCGTGAATTCGTCGAGCCTTACGGAAGCGCTGATCTGGCGGGTTTGGGTGATCTCTAACAGTGGCATATTGGTTCGCCATACTGCTCAAGGTAACGTTCCGCCGCGCGGGTGATTTCAGGAGTAGCTTTCAGTTGCAGATTCATCTGTCGCCTCGTCTCTCTTGTTGCGGTTTACAGCGCGGCCCTTACAGCCAGCATTGCGACGCCCATTCCGCCGTCGTGGCCGCCAGTGTGGCCACCGAATAGGCTCTGCGTCATCGCGGGAATCTTGAAGAGGATATAGACGTTGACCATTACAAGAAGGATGAGCAGCGGCAATGCCTGGACAATCGTCGAGGGGTCCGAAACACTCTGTCCAACCTGGATGTAGTAGCTGGTCAGAACGTGGCACAACACATTCATGGTCGCTGCGGCAACGACCTTGTAGAAGCTGAATCCGAGGTATGCCTTCAGCCATCCCCAGAACAGCCAATCGAGCTTGTCGAAAACGAGGAATGGAATGAAGATCGGCCCGAGCAGCCCGATGATGGTTGACGCAATTGCGCCATACGCCAGAATTGCGGAGACCGCCGCCGCCAGAAGGGCCAACAGGAACTGCACAACGAAGTAAACAAGCGAGTAGTAGGGGGACATCATGCTGGTCAGTAACGACGGCCCAGTTTTTGAGGATGCAGCGTGGATCTCACTCAGCATTGTCGTTGAACCATCCGACCCGATGATGGTCACAAGGTTGGCTGTTCCGCCATCAATGAACCCTTTGATAGAGAAGCCAAGGCCGGGGATGGAGCTGTCGTAGTAGTTCACCATCGCGTACGCGAAGGTCAGGAGCATGAAGAGATTGAGAAACCTGCCCATGCTGAAGCCGGCCCCTCCCTGTGCGGAGGCAAGCGCCTCCTGAACACCAAACCAGACCAGCATGATCGTTGCCAGCGACAGCACGATATGAACCCCCATCGCTGTAATAGAGGGTGCCGCCGTAGCAGCAAGCGACTGGCACCCTTGAGAGATAAAGTCGAAGAGACCCGTGCCCATTCAGAACCTCTTGATTCCTGTGGCGTGCGTTTTCTCAGGTGGGCTTAGTAAGCCTGCGTGAGGAGATTTGCCGCGCCGCTGTTGGTAGTTGTGACGTTGGCGTTGTAGTAGCTTTCGTATCCTGAAGAGTCACGGAAAGCCGACTTCATTGTGTCCTGTTGCTGCTTCTGGGCAACCATCTGTTGCAGGGCAAGATTGGCGTTGATCTGGTTGGCGTCCTGCTGGTTGCGCAGTTCCAAGAGCAGCGCCACATTGATGCGCTGGAGCGTGGCCATGATGGTCTGCTGCGAGGCATCCTGGCTCTGTGTTGCGTTCTCAAGATTGGAAATATCCGTCTGCCTTGCAGCCTGATTTGCACGGATCGTTCCCAGAGCCTGAAGGTTGGTACTCATGACGGAGTCGCCGATGTCAATGGTTGCTCCCTGTGCGGCGATTTGCTGCTGTCCCGCGAAGCTCGATGTGCTGTAACCGGGAATCATGTTAGCGGTGTGCGGTACGCTCACTTGTTGGTAGGCCGCTGCCGCCCCGTTGCCCGTATTCGACGCATTGAGCCAGCCCATGGAATTGCCGTAAGTGTTCGAGACTTGTTGCATAAGCATCAGGTCGCTTTGGGGTGAGAGAAAACGCTGATACAGCATGTTCGGCGCGAGAATCATCTGGTGCACGAGGTCGTATTGCTGCTTGGCGACGTTGTAGGCCTGCAATGCCGTGGTTGCGATCTTGACCGTATTGGTGAAGATCTGCTGGCCCTGCGCAATCTGCTCGGCCTCGTTGGCGATGGATTTCTCTTCGTTCCCGATCTGGACGATGGCGTGCGCCGATTGCGTTGGATCGAGAACGATGCCTGAACCGAACTGTGCGTGCGCGGCAGGTTGCAATGCCACGGCAAGTCCGATTGCAAGTGGTATGAGGGTCATTTTTCGCATAGGGATCTCCTGTCATGTGCGGTGGTGAGTTGTGGTTGTCAAGGAGCGGTTCGGCGTTATTGCTGGGCAGCGAGAATCTGGCGCTGAATATCCGCAAGATGATCGGCCTGGGGCTTGCACCGTTCATCGCGCGCTTTCTTCCTGTCGGCGAGAGTTGCCATCTCTTCTTTTGTCAGCTTTTCCCCGGTCAGCATTCTTGAGGAGCCTGCGGTGTCTTCGTCCAGACAATCCTTGGAATAGGCGGGATATTCCGCGTCATATTGCTTCTGCAACTCCTGCACCTTTTTCGCCTTGCTCTGGCAACCTGCAAGGGCAAGAGTGACCAAAAGAAGAACGGGTATCAATCGCATTCAAATCCTCCTCAGAACGTCTGCGGGATGGTGTGGTTCGTGTAAGCCGGAAGAAGCATATCTTGCGTGAAGTACACTTTCACGCGGTGCCCCTCCCGAATCGTGATCGTGGGCGGAATCTGCATGAATCGGTCAAGAATGGAGCTGGCCGATTGCGAGACACTGGCCGCAGTGCCGTTGGTGAACGCCTGGGAACCGCTGGTGGTGATTGCGCCGCCGCCCTGCGCAATCTCGCTCGCCCCGGCAACAATACCCAAAGCGATCGAAGCGCCGAAGATTTCAAAGTAG
>Ga0302187_10004616_pt1 | contig 10992 bp, 7 predicted proteins | sample II_Bog_E1_3_FD_202120 | JGI IMG/M metagenome (GOLD analysis project Ga0302187, IMG submission 202120) | Peat permafrost microbial communities from Stordalen Mire near Abisko, Sweden - II_Bog_E1_3 | ecosystem: Environmental > Terrestrial > Soil > Wetlands > Peat | place: Sweden: Abisko, Stordalen...
ACGAGCGGCTTTTGGCCCTGGGCTGTCAGATAGGTTGCAAAATCGGCGGCGTAATCGGCGTCTGCTAGAAAATCCGAAAATCCTGCAAAACCGTCATTCGTGGAAAAACCGGCGGCCCGCGCCCTGCTATGAAAGCCGCGGGCCAAAGCGGCGACGGTGAGGGCTTTGCCCCAGTGTTTTCCGCGGGAAAAAATGCGCTTGGGACGGTCGGCGCTGTCGCGCAGCCAGCATTTCCCTGCAAGCTTCCGCGCGGAAAGCTCGGCGATCAAGTCATCGGCTATGCCCGGCAAGGATTGGACATGCTGGTGGCCGTCGACGAAATCGGGAGCTGAGCCGGCGCCGGCTTCGAAGGCGTCAAGCTGGCGGCGCATTTCATCGCGGATTTCTTGGCGGGGCAGGGCGCCGCGCCAGGCGGCGGGCACGATGGAATTCATCGCCGGAAAAACGCCATGCGGCGCAAACAGCGGCATTTTCCCTAAAGGCCCCCCGAGGGTGAGGTTGAAATGCAGGCCGAGGTCGGCGTCCGGCGCGAGATCGCGGAAGGCGCGCGCCGCCGCGGGCCAGCTGGCCTGCGTGGTCATGGCCGAGGTCGCGGTCAGCCGGCCGGCGGCGAGCGCTTCGAGAATTCCTTCTGTGACGGCGGGCGACAGGGCGAAATCATCGGCGCAAAGCGCGAAAGGAGTTTTGGCTGACATTTTTGGCGAGCGACCTCTAAAGCGAGCTTTGGGACGAAAATTCGCCCATTTCTTGCGCATTTCTACGCGACAGCCTAGATGGGTGACGGCAGATTATCATGCCGCGCGGGTAAAACGGAAAATGACGACAGATCGGGGCGGCGACGCCCGGGAGCTTTTGGGGCCGGAACTTTCGGTGATCGTGCCGGTGTTCAACGAATGCGAGAACCTGCGCCCGCTCATCGCCCGGCTTATCCCGGCGCTGGACTGCGTAAAGAGTTTTGAGATCCTGTTCATCGACGACGGCTCCAGCGACGCGACGCTGCAAACCCTGCGCGAGATGAACCGCGACGACAAGAGGCTGCGCGCCTTGTCCTTTTCGCGCAATTTCGGCAAGGAGATCGCCATCGCGGCCGGCGTGGACGCGGCGCATGGACGCGGCGCGGTGATCATGGACGCCGATCTCCAGCATCCGCCGGAAGCGATCAAGGACTTCGTCGCCAAATGGCGCGACGGCTATCAGAATATTTACGGCGTCCGTCAGAGCCGCGACACCGACTCTCCGGCGCGCCGCTGGCTGACCAGCCATTTTTACCGGCTGATCCGCATCTTCGGCGATATCGACTTGCCCGAAGGGGCGGGCGATTTTCGCCTGCTGGACCGCGTTGCGCTGAATGCCCTGAAAAGCCTGCGCGAAAGGGCGCGTTTCAGCAAGGGCCTCTACGCCTGGATCGGCTTCAAGTCGATCGGCGTGCCGTTTTCGGTCGAGGAACGTCACTCGGGCGAATCGAAATTTTCCTATGGCAAGCTCACCCGCTTCGCCTTCGACGGCATCGTGTCCTTCACCACTATGCCGCTCAAGGTCTGGACCTATATCGGCACGGTCATCGCCGCCTTCGCCCTGTTGAACGCCGTTTATTACCTGCTGGAAGTGCTGGTGCGCGGGGTCTCCGTGCCGGGCTTCGCCTCGCTGATCGTGTCGGTGATGTTCTTTGCCGGTGTGCAACTGATCTCGTTGGGCGTGCTCGGCGAATATATCGGCCGGGTCTTCGCTGAGGTGAAAGGCCGTCCGCTCTATCTCGTCGCCGAGAAGATCGGCGAGACGGACAGCGTGTCAATCATGCCCGAAATAGGCTAAAGCGTCTCCACGTTCAGCCCCCAACCCCCGGCGCCCATGTATAAAAATTTTCTTTCGGTCAGCGGATTCACGCTGCTTTCGCGGCTGACCGGCTTTTTTCGCGACGTGATGCTGAGCGGAATGGTCGGGGCTGGCCTGCTCGGCGACGCGCTGGCGGTTTCCTTGCGCCTGCCCAATCATTTCCGCGCCATTTTCGGGGAAGGCGCCTTCAACGCCGCCTATGTGCCGACCTATCTGCGCGTCTTCGAGCGGTCCGACGCGCCTTCCGCGCGGGCTTTCGCCGACCAGATTTTTACGCTTCTGCTGATTTCGCAGGTGGTGCTGCTGGCTCTGGGCTGGCTGTTCATGCCCGGCTTCGTCCACCTCATGGCGCCGGGATTTGCTCGCGATCCCGAAAAATTCCAGCTTGCGGTCAGCCTGACGCGCATCACATTTCCCTATCTGTTCTGCATCACGCTGGTGACGCTGCACTCAGCGACTCTCAACGCCCATGGCAAATTCGCCATCGCCGCCTTCGCGCCGGTGCTGCTGAATGTCTTCACCATGGCGTTTCTGGCCGTCGCCTTCCTGTTTCCCAACGCCGCCTACGCGGCGGCGGCCGGCGTCACCGTCTCCGGCCTCGCCCAGCTCGCTTTGCTGATGGCCGCCGCCGGGCGTTCGCATCTGCTGGAAAAGTTCGCGCGCCCCCGGCTTACCAGCGACGTGCGCGGCTTCTTCCGCATGTTCTGGCCGGCGGTAATCGGCTCATCCGGCTTGCAGATCGCCATGTTCGCCGACACGATCATCGGCTCGCTGCTGAACACCGGCGGCATGGCGTCGATCTATTACGCCGAGCGGCTCTATCAATTGCCGATCGGCCTGGTCGGCGTGGCGGCGGGCACCGTGCTGCTGCCGGTCATGAGTCGCTGCTTTGCGCGCGAAGACTGGGAGGGCGCCTTCACCGCGCAGAACCGCACGCTGGCCATGACCCTCGCCCTGACCGCGCCTTTCGTCGTCGCCTTCATGGTCATTCCTGATGTGATCGTGCGCGCCTTGTTCGAACATGGCGCCTTCCATGCGGGCGATACCGAAGCCACCGCCGCCGTGCTGCGCGCCTATGGCTCTGGCCTGCTGGCCATGGTGGCGATCAATGCGCTGCGCTCCGGCTTCCAGGCCATGGGCGATACCCGGACGCCCATGCTGGTGTCGTTGGGAGCGCTTTCGGTTAACCTGTTGCTGAAAATCCTGCTCTACAAGCCGCTAGGCGCGGTGGGCATAGCGCTGGCGACGTCGGCCAACGCCTGGATCAATCTCGGCGCGCTGCTTTATCTCGGCCTGCGACGCTATCTGTTCCAGCCCGACGACACGCTCAAAAGCGTCGCGCTCGCGGCGGCGACGGCGAGCGTGGTCCTAGCCAATATCGCGCTGTGGCTGCAAGCGCCTTTCGCGGCGCTGGGCGGGCGGCACGGCGTCTTCGGAAGCCTGATCGCGCTCGCCTGTTTCGGTCTCGTGGGAATCCTCGTCTATGGCGGCGCGCTGGTCGGCGGCGCCAAGGCGCTCGGCGTCGATCCGACGCAACTGGGGCTGGCGAAGTTTTCGCGCGTGTTTCGCAGGAAATGAGCGCGAAAAATTAAGGGGCGTTAAATCAAAATATTGTTGCGTGTTTCCGGAAGGAGCATAACGCCGATGTCACATGTGGACCGTTCGGCACTGGGCGTGCTGGCGAACGGAGCCCTTGCCGCCGCGGCCTGACACCTGGTTATTTCCACCCGGAAAGCAGGCTCACGCGCACCAGTTCCGACAGGCTGGTGGTTTCCGTCTTGGCCATGATTTCCGCACGGTGCGACTCGACCGTACGCACACTCACGCCCAGTTCGTAAGCGATGGTCTTGTTGAGCTTGCCATCAAGAAGGCCCGCGAGGACTTCGTGCTCACGGATCGACAATGTTTCCAGACGTTTCATATAGACCTGATTTTTGGCCTCCTGCTCCTTGGCGTCGCCGGCGCAGGCGAGGGCGGCGCGCACAACTGCTATCAATTCATCCTGCGTGCAGGGTTTTTCGAAGAAATCGACCGCGCCCAGCTTCATCGCTTCAACGGCCGCCGTGATATCGGCATAGCCGGTGATCATCACGACGGGCATCCGGGCGTTCAATTCCTTCATTCGCGTAAGGAGATCCAGGCCAGACATGCCGGGCATGCGGACGTCGGACACCACGCAACCGAACTCCAGCTTAGGCAAAGCCTGAAGAAAACTCACGGCGGAAGCGAAGCACCGCGTTTGGAATCCTTCCGATTCCAGCAACATGGTCAGCGATTCGCGAATAGCCCAGTCGTCATCGACGATATGAACGAAGGGTGCGGCTCCGGTCATAATTCTTGTTCCACCAATGGTAGCGTGAAGTTTAAAATGACGCCGCCGCGCGGATTGGGTTCCGCCCAGATGTTTCCAAAATGCGATTCGATGATTCCGCGCGAAATCGACAGTCCGACACCCATGCCGCTCGGCTTCATGGTCTTGAAAGGTTCGAATAAATTCTTGTGGGTCTCTTCGCTCATGCCGACGCCATTATCGATGATCTGCACCCGGATAGCGGATAGGCCCTCCGAGGCGGTGGTGACGACGATATCGCGCGTTGGCGCGTCCTGCATGGCTTGTACTGCGTTGTGGAGGAGATTGACCAACACTTGGGAAATTTGCAGCCGATCGGCGATGACCCGGTCGTTTTCGGCTTCCAGGCGCAGATTCAGCCGGAACCCCGAGAATCGTGAATCCTCGCTCGCCGCCTTGCACACGCTCGTGAGCAATTCATGCAGGTTCTGAAAGGTTTTGTCCGGTTCGCCGCGCGTCGAGAATTCGCGCACGCGCGTCATGATGCGGCCAGCCCGCATGATTTGCGCCGCAGCTTTTTCCAGCACTTGCTGGACGCTGGGTCCAGTGCCGTCGCTGAGCGGCTCTTCCAGCATGCGGCGCGCGACCTTGAGGAAAGTCGCGCTGGCGGACAGAGGCTGGTTGACCTCGTGCGCCAGACCGGACGCCATCGTCTCCAGCGCTGCCTGGCGCTCGTCGTTCATCAGGCGGATGCGCGCCTCGATAAGACGCTGTTCGGTGAGGTCGCGGGCGAAGCCGACCAAGACGTCGCCCCCCCCCGTGCGGATTTCGGAAAAGGTGACGTAAATGGGAAAAAACGAGCCATTCCTGCGCCGCCCCTGAATTTCCCTTTTCAGGCAAGGCCTGGCCATCGCATTGCGCCAAAATCCCGGCTCCGCCGGCATCAGGCTTTCGATGGTGGCGCCGATGATGTCATCGGCCGGGTAGCCGAACATGCTGTGGCCGGCGGGGTTCAGGCTCGTGATGCTCCCGTCGGGGTCGACGGTGAAAATGGCGTCGTCGGCTCCTTCGAACACCGCCCGCAGGCGCTCTTCGCTCGCCTCCAGCGCGGCGGCGGCGTTCTGGCGCCGGGTGACATCCTGCAGATAGCCATGCCAAATGACCTCGCCATTCTCGAGAACTTGGGGCTCCGCCTCGCCGTCGATCCAGATCAACCCCTTTTCGGGATGGTGATAGCGGTAGGTCATGAGCCAGGGCGCGGTCTGCTTCACCGCGCCAGCAATGCTTGCAAGGACGGAATTCGTGTCGGCTTTGTGGACGCATTGGAGCGCGACCGACATTTGGTCCGCCAGCACTTCGGGCCTGATCCCGATCACGTCTGTGATCTTGGGCGCGGCATAGGGCAGATAGCCCGATCCGTCGTCGCGCAAACGATAGGTAAAAAGCGCGCCGGGCAGCGTTGACGCAATGCTGGTCAATTGCTCGACCAGTCCTGTCTTCTCATGCAACAGCCGCTCGGCGTTCACCTCGTCGGTCACGTCGCGGCTGACGCCGATCAGATAGGTCATTTCCCGCCGCCGAAAAAAAACCTTGCCGTTCGTGGCGATCCAGCGCAGGGCGCCGTCATTGGCGCGCCGAATGCGGAAGCGCGTCTCGTAAACGCCGTCGCCATCGGGGTTCAGCGCCACCTGCATGGCCGCCAGCCGCGCGGCGCGGTCTGCTTCGTGCACGCGCGCCACCAGATCCGAAAAGGCAACCTTTTCGTCTGGCGTAAAGCCGAACATCCCCCGCTCGGCCGCATTGCATTCTTCGGAACAATTGAGAAAATCGATTTCAAACATGCCGATCGTGGCGGATTCGACCGCGAGCCGCATCATTGTCTCGCGGCGCTGAGCCTCGCCGTCGGCCCGGCGCAAATTGGCGGCCTGGGCCAGCCCCCCCAGCACTGCGACGATGGCGCCGCCAATGAAGAAGACAAGGCTCCGGCTAAGCTTTGCATCGTCTGGGTAGATATTGTGCCAGAGGATCAGCGCCGCAGCGAACAGGCAGCCAAAACCGCCGCCCAGCGCCACAAGCAGGCCGAAAATATCGCGACGCAGCGCCGGATAGCTCAAGGGCGCCGTTGGGGGACCAAAGGGAACCGCGCCGCGCATATCGCGAACCGAGTTCAAAATCATCGGAAAAGACCTAAAGCGGAGCGTCTCGGTTATCATTGTAATAAGGAAAAAGCTAAACAATTCAATGAAATTCGACGACGGCCGGACGGCGGGGGATGGAATTCACGAAATCCTGACCGGGCCGGTCCAGTTCGACGCGGCGGTCGGCGGCCGATTGCATCAGGGTTTCGATGGAGCCCAGCGCTTCCGAAGATTTCTTGGGCAATTGTTCGCGCCGCTTGGGCGCCTGCTCTCCCGCAGCCGTGCTCAATTGCACGATCGGCCCCGTTTCGGCCTGGAGCGCCAGTCCTGGCAGGGGTTTGAGATCGACGCCGCTATGCGCGTATTGCATGATGTCATGCCAAGTCGCGGCCGGCAGGGTGCCGCCGGTCATTTTTTCCATTGGCTGGCCGTCGTCATTGCCATACCAGACGATGCCGACGAAATTGCCGGTGTAGCCGCAAAACCAGGCGTCCTTGTATTCATTGGTCGTGCCGGTCTTGCCCGCAACCTTGATGCCGTCGAGCGCGGCGCGGCGCCCGGTGCCCTGCTCGACCACTTGCGTCATCATCCACACGAGATCATTGATGTAATGCTGTTCGATCGCCGGTTGCGGCTGTTCGCCGTCGCGGTCGTGGGTATAGATGGTCTCTCCACGGCTGTTGAAGATTTCGAGCGCGGCATAGGGCTTTATCCGATTGCCGCCATTGGCGAAGGCGGAATAGGCCGTCGCCTGGTCCATCGGACTGACTTCGTCGGCGCCGAGCGGCAGCGACTGGGTGTCCGGCAGCGGCGCGGTGACGCCGAGGCGCCGCGCCGTGGCGATGATCTTGGCGCGGCCGAGTTTTGGGTTGCCGTCCCCAATCGCAATGGACAAGCGCACCGCTACCGTGTTGAGCGAATGCGCCAGCGCATTCCACATCGGCATAGAGCCGGCATAGGAGCCGCCGTAATTTTTCGGGCACCAGTTGACGATGCAGATCGGCGCGTCCACCACGGTGGTTTGCGGCGTGAATTTGCCGCTCATCAGCGCGGTCAGATAGACATAGGGCTTGAAGGACGAGCCCGGCTGCCGCAGGGCGTCGGTGGCGCGGTTGAACTGGCTGGCGCCGTAATCGCGTCCGCCGACCAGCGCCCGCACCGCGCCCAGCGGCTCCAGCACGACCGTCGCGCCCTGTTTGGCGTGGAAACTTGGCCCGCTCTGGCGAAGCATGTCGTCGATGGTGGTTTCGGCCTTTTGCTGTAGGCCGGAATCCAGCGCTGTCCGCACGGTGACGACCCGCTCGCCGCCGAGCTTGCCGGCGTCCGCCAGCGCCTTGATCTCGTTGAAGGCCCAGTCGAGATACCAGTCGGGCGAACTGGCCTCGGCGCTGCGGTCGATGGCGGAAGCCGGATTGCGCTGCGCCTCGGCGATCTGGTTCTCGCGCAGATAGCCCGCGACCACCATGTTGTGGAGCACGTCATTGGCGCGGGCGCGGGCGGCGGGCAGGTTGACATGCGGCGCGAATTTGGTCGGCGCCTTGAACAGGCCAGCGAGCATCGCCGCCTGCGCCAGGGTCACGTCCTTGACCGAACGGCCGAAATAGAATTGCGACGCCGCCTGAATGCCGAAGGCGCCTCCGCCCATATAGGCGCGGTCGAGATAGAGCTGCAGGATCTGGCGCTTGCTCAAATGCGATTCCAGCCAGAAGGACAGGAAGGCCTCGTTGATTTTCCGCGTGAGCGTGCGTTCGTTCGACAGAAACAGGTTTTTGGCCAATTGCTGGGTCAGGGTCGAGCCGCCCTGCACCACTCCGCTGGAGCGGGCGTTGACCGTCAGCGCGCGCGCCAGCCCGATGGGATCGACGCCCCAATGGTCGAAAAAGCGCCGATCCTCGGTGGCGAGCACCGCCTGCACCACATAATCGGGATATTGGTCGAGCGTGACTGCGTCGTCGTGCAGGATGCCGCGCCGCCCCACTTCGCGGCCATAGCGGTCCTGGAAGGTCACCGCGAGATCGGTTTTCTTGAGCCAGTCGCCGGCCCCGGTGAGGCGGAAGGCGGGCTGCGCCAGCACCAGCATGATCATGCCGCCGAAGGCGCCCAGCGTCAGGACCTCGCAGGCCAGTTCGACCGCGACGCGCGTGGCGCCGCGCACGTGAAATCGCTCCATGAAGCCCGAAAAATCGCGCCACATCTCTCCTGATCTGACGCTCGCCGTATAGAGCGAGGAATCGATCCAGGAATCGGACGCCAGCAAGGCGTTGCGCGCGACGCGAAACCATCTGGCGTTGCGGATGTCCAGGGCCAAGAACGCGACTCCCAATTGTTGCTTTTTCGCGTCTTTTCTTCAAGCTTAGCCTTATCGGCTTCGTATAAAGACGGTATGGGGCTCATTTAACATTGTCTTGACGCACTTGACGAGCAAGACCTGCGGGCGCATCTGCAAATGGAAAATTTTGTCCCGTTTTTGCTCACGATCCCGGAGCGGGATGCGCCCTTTCGAAGCGGGAGCGGATGCAGGACTTATGAAAGAGACGCCCCAAAAAAAAGCCGAACCCTTCTGGCGGGGCCGGACGCTGAAGGATTTTTCCAAATCCGAATGGGAAAGCCTGTGCGACGGCTGCGGCCGGTGCTGCCTCGTCAAGCTTGAGGACGAGGACACGGGCGAGATCTATTTCACCGATATCGGCTGCCGCCTGCTCGATGTGGCGACGGCTCGCTGCGCCGATTACGGCCATCGCGCGCGGCGGGTGAAGGATTGCCTGAAGCTCGACCCCGAAAACGCCGCCGCCCTCAAATGGCTGCCGCCGACCTGCGCCTATCGCCTCATCGCCGACGGCCAGGACCTGCCCGACTGGCATCCGCTGGTCAGCGGGCGCAGGGACAGCGTCGTTGAGGCCGGCGTCTCGATTTTGGGCAAGGTCGACACGCTTGAAACCGGTCTGAGCGTCGATGAGTTGATGACGCGCATCGTTTCCTGGCCCGGCAAGGTTCCCAAAGCCGCGAAAAAACGCCGCGTCCCCGTCAAAGTGTGACTTTAACGCTTCCTTGCGCCGTCGCCTTTCCGCAAGCTCCGAAACGGGATTGCGCGACCGGGAGGTGAATGAGACCGGAACGAATCGGTTTTTCCCGGTCTTGCCGTTATGTTCCCGCGAAAATGAAGACTTCCTTGCCACATCCTTTGTCCCTAGCGGCCCAAAACGGGAATGAGGGATCAGGACGAGATCAAAACGGGCGCGAATCGGCTTTCGTGCGGAAATCGGCTTTTGTTCCTATGCCGCCAGCGCCGCAAGGATCCGCGCCCAGCTGCGCGCGCCCTTGTGGAAGGACGACAGCTCGTATTTCTCGTTGGGCGAATGGATGCGGTCGTCGTCGAGCCCGAAACCGACCATCAGCGAATCCATTTTCAATTCGCGCTTGAACAGGCCGACAACGGGGATTGAGCCGCCGGACGCCGCCAGAACCGGCTCGCGGCCCCATTCGGCCTGCAGGGCGCGGCTGGCCCGCTGGATCGCCTCGGAGCGGAAGGGCAGCGACAGGGCGGGGCTGGCGCCGTGGCTCAAAAATTCGGCCTCGCAATCGGCGGGCAGGTTTTTGCGCACATAGGCGCGAAAGCTGTCGAGGATGGCCTGCGGGTTCTGCTTGCCGACCAGCCGGAAGGAGAACTTTGCGCTGGCCTGGGCGGGAAGCACGGTTTTCGAGCCCTCGCCGACATAGCCGCCGATGATGCCGTTGACGTCGCAGGTCGGGCGGGCCCAAATCTGCTCCAGCACCGAATAATCGGCCTCGCCAGCCGGGACCGACAGGCCGACGTCGTCGAGAAAGGCCTGCTCGTCGAATTTGAGCGCCGCCCATTGCGCCTTGATCTCCTCGGGCAGTTCCGGAACGTCGGCGTAGAAATCGGGCAGGGTGATGCGTCCGGCCTCGTCATGCAGGCCGGCGACGATTTTCGACAGGACATGGATCGGATTGACGGCCGGGCCGCCGAACATGCCCGAATGCAGGTCGCGGCTCGCGCCCTTGACGACGACCTCTTCCAGAACAAGGCCGCGCAGCATGCAGGTGATCAGCGGGGTGTCGCGGTCCCACATGTTGGTGTCGCAGACCAGCATGAGGTCGGCCTTCAATTCCTTGCCATTGGCGGCGAGGAAGGCGGGCAGCGAGGTCGAGCCGGATTCCTCCTCGCCTTCGAACAGGATGGTGACATTGCAGGGCAGGCCGCCATTGGCGCGGAAGGAGCGGCAGGCTTCGACCAGGGTCATGAGCTGGCCCTTGTCGTCGGCGGCGCCCCGCGCCACGATTTGCGGACGGCCGGGTTCGGCCTCGACGAGGCGCGGCGCGAAAGGATCGGTTTGCCACAGGTTGAGCGGATCGACCGGCTGCACGTCATAATGGCCATAGATCAGCACACGCGGCGCGTCGGCGCGCGTTGCCTTGGCCTTGGCGACGACCATCGGATGACCCTCGGTCGGCCGCGCCGACGCCTCGAAACCAAGGTCCTGCAATTGCGCGACCAGCCAGTCGGCGGCGTGGGCGCAATCGGGCGCGTGGGCGGGATCGGTGGAGATGGAAGGAAAGCGCAACAGGTCGAACAGGCGGTCGAGCGCGCCCTGGCGGTCGGCGTCGAGCGTTGCAAGCACATTATCGAGAGTGGACATGACCGGCCCCGGGTTGAGTCTTTCCGTAAACTAGCAATTGGGGCGTTCGGCGTCACGCGGCGCGGGCGGCGTC
>Ga0302187_10004622_pt1 | contig 10986 bp, 9 predicted proteins | sample II_Bog_E1_3_FD_202120 | JGI IMG/M metagenome (GOLD analysis project Ga0302187, IMG submission 202120) | Peat permafrost microbial communities from Stordalen Mire near Abisko, Sweden - II_Bog_E1_3 | ecosystem: Environmental > Terrestrial > Soil > Wetlands > Peat | place: Sweden: Abisko, Stordalen...
AGGGGTCAGTGGTTAGTGGTTAGTGGTTAGTGGTTAGCATCGATCAGCGACTTTGCTCCTTGCTGACTGCTAACCACTAATCACTACTCACTATTCACTGTCTTTTTCACATTTCGTCCGCACTCGGCCCGTATGTTCCTGGAACCTTCGCATTCAGCAGTCGCAGATACACAGTCAACTGCCCGCGGTGGTGAATCATGTGGTTCAGCACGGAGTCGCGAAACACCTGGTGCTTGGGCTGGTCGATGACGGTATGGCCTTGCCATACGAGTTGCCAGTTCCGGTCCCACGTGTCGCCGGTCGTCGCCACTAGCGCCGCGCGGGTTCCCACCAGTTCCTTGTCAAACTTCTCCAGCGCCTCGGCCTTGTTCGTGGGGACAAACGGCTTCCAGTTGCTGTCCGCGCCGAACTCAATCTTGTCCTTGGTCAGCGTTGGAAGCGCCCATTCGCCGACGAAATCCGTCAGGTGCCCAACCAGCCGGCCCAGGCTCATGGATTTGGGATGGGGTTTGAAGTTGAAATCGGCATCGGCCGGGATGGCATCGATCATTTTGCGGGTGTTCGCGGCCTCGCGGTCGAACTCGGCAATCAGTTCTTTTTGAGCGTCCATGCGGGCAACCTCCAAGTTGCCAAGACAGCATAGCCGATTTTAGCGAAAAAAGGCGAAGAAACAGCGATAAATCTTTGCCGGGCCTGCATTGGCTCCAATGTGATGCTAAAATGTATCACATGAAGACCGCATCCATCCGCGACCTTCGCTACGACTTCAAAAAGGTCGAGCGCATGCTCAGCCAAGGCAACGTTGTGGAGATCACCAAGCGCCGCAAGGTCGTCGCGCACCTGACCCCCGTGCCCTCAGAAAGACCGCCTCTGCCGGACTTCCTCGCTCGCCTGAAGGAAATCTACGGCGACAAGGTTCTTGAGGTAAGCGGGGCCGACCTGATCTCGGCCGACCGCGAAGACCGGTTCTAGGCCCATGATCTATCTGGATTCAAGCGTGGTCTTCTCCGCGCAAGTCAAAGATGCGAACACCCTGGCAGCAACAACTCTGCTGCAATCTGCGCGCGAATCCTTGGCGCTGACGCGACTATGCGAAGTCGAGTTCGTCAATGCAGTATCTCTTCGCCTCTTTCGCAAAGAGATTTCCGACGTGCAGGCTCAGGCCTCCATCGCCGATCTGGAGAAAAATCTATACCGAGGCATCTTTCAGCTTTTGCCGTTTCCCGACAGCACATTCACCCGCGCCAAGGCTCTCGCGCTGACCCTCACGCCTATCATCGGGGTTCGCGCCGCTGACCTATTGCACGTAGCCGCAGCCATCGAACTCGGCGCCAGGTCCCTTTTCACGTTCGATCTGAAACAGCATCGAGCCGCCCAGGCTGCCGGCCTCGCCGTCAATCCGTTGCCTTAGAGATCGCCTGCGCCCTACGCTGGCTGTTTTTCTGCCTCGGCGCGGGCGGCCAGGAAGCGCTCCATGAAGCCAGTATCGAACTGCCCGGCACGGAACGCCTCACTCTGGAAGATTTCCTGGTGCAGCGAAATTGAGGTCTCGACACCCTGCACGATGAACTGCCGCAGTGCCCGCTCCATCTTTGCGATTGCCTCCGCGCGGTCCACGCCGTGCGTGATCAGCTTGGCGATCAGCGAATCGTAGTAGGGCGGAATGACGCCCTCAGCATACTGCGCCGTTTCCACGCGCACTCCGTTTCCGCCTGGCACATTGAACGCCGTAATCACTCCCGCTGACGGCGTAAACTTCTGCGGATGCTCGGCGTTGATGCGGCACTCGATGGCGTGGCCGCGTATCTCCAGCTTCGGCGGCAGAATCGCGCTGAGCGGCTCGCCGGCCGCAATGCGCAACTGCGCCTTCACAATGTCCACGCCGGTAATCGCTTCTGTCACCGGGTGCTCTACCTGAATGCGCGTGTTCATTTCGATGAAGTAAAGCTGGTGGTTCGCGTCCATCAGAAACTCCACCGTGCCGGCATTCTGATAGCCGATCTCGCTCAGGCACCGGCACAAGGTCCGGCCCAGTTCCTCGCGCAGCTTTGGAGTGACTTGGAGGCTCGGCGCTTCCTCGATTAGCTTTTGGTGCCGGCGCTGGATCGAGCACTCGCGCTCGAAGAGAGAAACCACGTTGCCGTGCTCGTCGGCCAACATCTGGAACTCGATGTGGCGCGGATTCTCGATGTACTTTTCCATGTAAAGCTCGCCGTTGCCGAAAGCGTTAGCCGCCTCGGTAAACGCCGCATGGAACATGTTGGGCAGTTCCTCGGAGTCGCGCACGATGCGCATGCCGCGCCCGCCGCCACCGGCCTTGGCTTTGAGAATGACCGGATAGCCCACTTTCTCGGCCCACTTCTGCGCCTCTTCGGCCGTCGTCAAAATGCCGTCCGAGCCCGGCAGAATGGGCACCCGGGCCTTCTTCATGGCCTGGCGCGCCTTTTCTTTTTCGCCCATCAGTCGCGTCACTTCCGGCGGCGGCCCGATGAATTTGATATTCGAGGCGCGGCACACCTCGGCGAAATTTGCGTTCTCGCTCAATAGGCCGTAGCCGGGATGGATCGCTTCGACGTCGGCAATCTCGGCGGCGGAAATCACCGCCGGCACATTCAAATAGCTGTCTGCCGCGCGCGGCGGCCCGATGCAGATCGCCTCATCGGCAAAGCGCACGTGCAGCGAGTTGCGGTCGGCCTCGCTGTACACGGCAACTGTGCGAATGCCCAGCTCCCGGCATGCGTTCAGCACGCGCAATGCGATTTCGCCACGATTGGCAACTAGTACCTTACGTAACATGAATGACCTTAGAAAGCGGAGTTAGCGGGGTTAGCGGAGTTAGCGGGGTTAGCGGAGTTAGCGGAGTTAGCGGGGTTAGCGGAGTTAGCGGGGTTAGCGGAGCTAGCGGGAGACCGGCGTTACATTCTGCCTACACGTCCTCTGTCGCCTCTTCAGTTGGGTCGAGTGAACCGCCACCGGCCTCTGGCTCTGCAGGGCGGCCGCCGGCGTCCGATTCCTGCTGAAACATCAACGCGTCGGCAAAGCGATAGCCGACGTAGACATCGGTGAGCAGATACAGTGGGCGCGAAGGGTCGTCCTCGATTTTTTTGCGCAGTTGACGCACGAAGGTGCGGAGATACTCCACTTCCTCGCGGCATTCGGCGCCCCACACGGCGGTGAGCAACTTGGCATAAGTCACCACGCGCCCCGCGCGGCTCATCAGGCAATACAGAATGTCGAACTCCTTGCGTGTCATCTTCACCGGCGCGCCGCGCTTGGTCACGCGCCGCTTCAACGGCTCGAGGCGAATTTCCCCAATCTCAATGGGCGCGTCTTCGGGCCGGGCCGGAGCGCGCACGCGCCGCACTGCGCTGCGGATGCGCGCGATCAGCTCCCGCGTGCTGAAGGGCTTGGTTACATAATCGTCGGCGCCGAGGTCCAACGCCTCCACTTTGTCTTCTTCCTCGTCGCGCACGGTCAGCATCAGCACCGGCAGACGCGGGGCGAAGGTGCGGATGCGCCGCAGCGTCTCGATGCCGCCGATGCCCGGCATGTTGATGTCGAGCAGCACGGCGTCGTAGGTGGCGTTGCGCAGCACTTGCAGCGCCTCCTCGCCGCGCGAGGCTTCAGCCACCTGAAAGCCCAGCTCCATGAGCGGAGGCCGCAACGCCCGGCGGATTGCCGATTCATCGTCTACCACCAGAATGCGGATTGCCTGCTGCATCATCCCGAACTCTCCTTTTCCATTGTCAGAGGAATCGCTGCAAAGAACGTGGTACCTTCCTGCTCGTCGCTGGTCACCCACACGTAGCCGCCATGGATCTGCGCCGCGCGCCGGGCCACGGAAAGCCCTATTCCGGTTCCGGCTGCACGGTTCGCGTAGCTTGAGGAACGGTAGTACCGGTCAAAGATGCGTTCGCGGTCGGCCATGGGAATCACCGGCCCGAAACTGTGGACGGAAAAAATTGCCTCGGCCCCGACGGCAAGAACCCGGATGGTGATCGTGGTCCCGAAATGCGAGTACTTGCACGCGTTGTCAATGTACTGGGTCAGCAGCATCACTATCAACTGCCGGTCGCAGCTCAGCATCAGGTCTTCGTCTTCGATCTCCATGGCGACCTTCATGCTGGCCAGGCGGTCTTTGAGGCTGCTCACGACCTCTTCGACGAGCGTTCCCGCATTCACGCGCTCCACGTGAATGGAAACTTCGCCGGCATCCAGCCGCGCCGTGGTGAGCAGGCGCGTGGTCAGGTCGCCCAACAGACGGGTCTGCTCGTCGATCAGCGATACCAGCTCGGACTGCCCCGGCGAAAGATGGCCCATCTCGCTCAAGCCTGTCGACGCCGCGCGAATCGCTGTCAGCGGAGTCTTGTAGGCGTGCGCCAGGCTGTCGAGCACCGTGGAGCGCAACTGTTCGGTGCGCCGCTCGGTCTCGATGCGGCTCTCGTTGGCGAAGGCGCGATAGCGGTCGAAGGTGATGGCGATCAGCGATGCAATGGCGTTGTTGATCAACGGACTGGTGTCGCCGCGCACCACCAGGCTGCCGATGGGCACCGCACCCAGGCGCACCACGCGCCGTCCAATTCCGCTGGCCGGATCGTCGTCCGAGGTTTCGAAATAGTAGACGTTCTGCGCCATCTCTTGCGGATCGACGTTCCAGTAGCCCGCCTGGTACACGTCGTGCAAATCGGCGTCGAAGACCGCGACGGCTTCGAGGTCGAAGATGTCGTGGACCAACTCGGCGAGTTGCGGCCCAGGCTCGATGTAGAGGTTCATTTGCAAAGTGCGCCGCGTGAACTCGTAGAGATTCTCCATCTGCCCGCCGCGCGACTCCGCCTCGCGCGCGTGCTCGGTGATGCGCGAAGAAAGCCGGCTGACGGTGAGGGCCACCAGCACAAATACCACCAGCGCGATGGAGCTTGCGGGATTGGCGGCCAGCGACAGCTCAGGATGCCGCGCCGAATACCAGCTTTGCGCCACCACTGCGGTGAGCGAGACAATCACCGCCTGCCAGAAGCCGCACAGCAGCGCCGTGGGAACCACGACCGACAGATAGAGCAATGCGGCGATGGGCGCCAGCCAACTGAACCAATGCGCCAGCGCCGCCATCAACACCACGATCACTGCGCCCAGTGCGGATTCGAGGGTGAACAAAAGGACGCGCGTGCCCGAGCCGCGCGAGCGCCATGGCCCGAAAACCGAACGCATAAGGTAGCTCTGAGTCAACCCTGCACTCACCTTCTGTTCTCGCATGCCCTGTGTCCACGCCGGGGTGCGCAGCCAGGGTCAGTTCTGGAAGCTCAGGCAGCCCGCACTCGAACCGTCAATCTGCGGAGATAGCTGCCGCTGCCCTGTGGAAATCGCCGCCGCCGCAATGCGGAATGGTCTTCAGATTCGTGCGCCTGAGCGGGAGAAACTAAAGTTTAGCAGGTTCTTTAGACGATTTTCATGGTGCGCAGCGCCTCATTCAACCCTCTTCTGAATGTGCCGTAAGGCCCTGCGCGCAAAAGGGGATAGCGAAGCGTACGCCCGGCTCCAGAGAAATCTTTTTGTGATCCTCATAATTTCTTTATGCTTTGTTTGCAAACCTAGTGCTAGACAGTTTCACTTTTTCACGGCCCCTACGCTGACTGCCGATAGTTTCTCCAGGCAGTCTCAACCGCTAGTGTGTGTAATTCCCTGCAACCTCGAAAGGCCCCAGCACGGGGCTTGAGTGGGCGTGCGCTGACGCGCCTAAACGATCTCACTATGTCTTGCGTTCTTTCACAAATTTTTGTTTGGAGGATTCGTGTCGATGCAATCAAACGCTGTGGTCCTACTTCGATCCATTGCTGGAGCCGCGATGACATTGGCGCTCATGGCTGCTGCACAAGCACCCGCCCCCGCCCCGGCGCCGGCCGCAACCGAGCCGGCCGCACAAACTCCCGCACCTGCGCCCCCCGCCGCCCCTGCTGCCGCTCCCACATGGAGCGTCGGCCCCATGGATCTGAGCGGGTTCATCGACGGCTACTATAGCTTCAATTTCAACCGGCCGACCTCCAACTCATTGGGCGACCAGATCAACCAGCTTTACAACTTCAACGACAAGACCGATCAATTTGAATTGAGCGCGGCCAAGCTGACGCTGAACCACGATCCCGATCCGATCGGCGCACACATTGACTTTGTCTATGGCCGCACGAATACGCTGATCAACACTCCTCCGCCCGACAGCACCTCTGCCGATCAGCTCAACTACATCGAGCAGGCATTCCTGAGCATCAAGCCGCCCAAGGCCAAGGGCTTCGAACTGGACTTCGGCAAGTTCGTTACCTCGGCCGGAGCGGAAGTGATCGAAGCCAAGGACAACTGGAATTACTCGCGCTCACTGCTCTTCGTGAATGCAATTCCCTACTGGCACTTCGGCGTGCGCACTTCGTACCCGGTATCGAAGACCGACACCATCGGCTTGCAGTTGGTCAACGGCTGGAACAATGTGTCCAAGTCACAGGGCGGAGTCACAGGGGTGTTCACAAATACATACACCAAGCCCAAGGCCGCGTGGGCCATCAACTACATCGTAGGTCCGCAAAACTACGGCACGACCAGCGGACTGCGCAACCTGATCGATACCACTTTGACGTTGACGCCGCCCGGAAAATACAACGCATACATCAACTACGACTACGGCTCGAACAGGGATGCCATCGTTGGAACGGGTGAGGGCGCATACGGCGACACCAAGCTGCATGACTGGTGGGGCGCGGCAGGCGCACTTCACGCTCAGGCCAACACCAAGTCTGCGATCGCTCTGCGTGCCGAGTACTTCAACGATCCCGACGGCTTCCAGACGGGTACCCCGCAGCACCTTGCGGAAGGAACCTTCACCTATGAATACAAGTGGGTAGAAGGCGCGCTGGTGCGGGTTGAATATCGCTGCGACGCATCCAACGTGAACTACTTCTCCAAGCAATCGAATTACAGCCTAACCAAAGGAGCCGTGAGCCAGCAGCAAACGCTGACGATCGCGTTCATCGCCTTCTTCGGTCCAAAGCGTTAAGAAAACACCCTCTTCGTTCTTTATTTCGTCCTCACGAGCCGGACGATAGACTCGGCTCACCGCACATCAACCGGGTTCGGCCACCGCACCTGGCCGGGCCCACCCTAATCAACGCCGCATTTCGGTTCGGCGTGCGCGGTAGAGGACGAGCCGCAACCAGTTGTTTTCGAAATTTCCCGGGGGCCTTCCGCCGGGAACCGCCAGACGAATTTCAACCCTCAGGAGAATATTCATGGCAGATCAGAAAGCACCTCAGATGCAGGCCACGCTCGGCCTCACTGGTTTAACCAGTAACGCGATGGCGCTCATCGCACCCGGCGCCTTCCTGTGGCTCACCTTCTTTCTCCAGGCCTCCACGGGCGTTGCCGGCCAGCCCTCGACGGCCCCCTCTATGTGGATCGGCATCTTCGCCGCCCTGCTGCTCTGCCTGGCAACGGCTGTTTCCTACGCTGAAATCTCGAAGCTCTATCCCGGCACGGGATCCAGCTACTACTACGCCGAGCAGGCCATGCTCTCAAAGGACGCTGGCTTCAAGTACGCCCGCGTCTCCAAGTTCATCGTCGGCTGGGGCTCACACCTCTACTACTGGGTCTATCCCGGCGTGATGGTGGCAGTCACCGGCATCTTCGTGGGCTACGTAGTTGGTTTCCTCTATCCCAACTTCCTCAGCGGCTCCAACCCCGGACCTGTCTTCATGGGGCTGGTTGCCGTCGTGTTCTCGTTCTTTGTTGCCTGGATCGCAGCCCGAGGCGCCGGCGCCTCCACGGCCGTCAACATCGCCATCAACGTCATCCAGATTTCCGCTCTGATCGTCTTTAGTGTTCTGGCGCTGGGCTATCGCGCCAATCACCCGACTGGCACAGCGGCCTTCCAGTACGACGGCCAGAGCATGAAGACGTTCACCTATCAGTTCGCCACCAATCCCAAAGACAGTTCCATCCTGCGTGACGCAAACGGCGACCCGCTTCCGCTGCTCGATAAGTCAGGCAAGCCGGTCGCGTTCACGATTGATTACCCGACTACCGATTCCAGCGGCAACTTCCTCACCCATCCCAACGCCGCTTCCGTGGTTGGCGTGCACAAATTCAGTTGGATGTTCATTCAGGCGACGGTCGCGATTCTCATTCTGGTCGGATTCGAATCGGTCACCTCGATGGGAGGCGAGGCCAAAAACCCAACCAAGCATATACCGATTGCCGTGATTGCATCGCTGCTCATTCAGGGATTGTTCTGCTACCTGTTTGAGTACTTCTGTGCCAATTACTTCCTCAACTCGGGCTATACCATGCAGAGCGCGGTCAGTTCCGCGGCGCCCATCGGCGACATGATGATCATCGTGGGCGATCAATTGCTCGGCCAGGGTCACGGCAAGTACTTCATGCTTGCAGAGGCAATTACAGTATTCCTGGCGCTCATCGGCACCACGCTGGCCTGCATGAACACTGGGGCTCGCGTCACCTACGCCATGGGCAAGGACGACGAAGTTCCCGAGCACTTCGGCATGCTGCATGCCGAATCGCTCTCCCCACGCAAAGCAATCTGGACACTGGCTGTGATTTCAGCGGTCATCGGTGTCATCGCCGTCTCGCTGGCCTTCGGCGATGCCAGCGCTCCAACGGACGCATCCATCGCGGCCCTGCCGCACAACATCTTCTCCAGCTTCGGCTATAGCACGCACGACAAGATGGCCGCCCTACCCAACTCGCTGCTCGCCATCACGCTCACTTCCAACTTCGGCACCTTTATCCTCTACGCGCTCAGTTGTTTCCTGTGCATCGTAGCCTACACCGGACGTCAGGATTTCAGCATGATCAAGCATTGGCTGATCCCTGGCTTCGGGTTGCTTGCGAACCTCATCTGCATGGCCTTTTACGTGGCAGGCCCGTTCTTTAACCTTGGCACTAAGATGGAACCATTAACTGCCCTGGGCATCTCCGCTGTCTGGGGCCTCTACGGGGCGGTGTACTTCATCCGCTCCTCAAAAGCCAAGGGCAAGGCCACTCTGTTGGCTGCGAAGTAGCTAACCTCGTAGCCCGAACGTAAACTCGAATTCAGATCCTGGGTGGTTCTCCTCTCCGGCCTCGTTACGGGAGGCTGGAGAGGGGATCCACCCAATTGCTATTTTCCAGCTCGACTCCTCATTCCCCTGAACGGAAGCGCTCCGTGCAACATCGCGAGATGCTTCACACGGCGGCACACATGTTAGATGTACAGTTCGGCCAGGCAAGCGACTTCGGCAAAGTCCGCACCAATAATGAGGACGCCATGGGGTCGTTTGTCCCTGCTTCGCGCCAGCAGACGCGCTCTCACGGTTATCTCTTTGTGGTTGCCGATGGCGTTGGCGGCCTCGACCTGGGTGAAGTCGCTTCGGCCACGGCGGTCTCCGTGCTCACCGAAGAGTTCGGCAAAGCGCAACCCGGATCCATGCTCATCAGTCTTCTGCCGCGTCTGATCCAGCGCGCCAATGTGGCCGTGCACGATCGCACGCTCAACTCGAATCACAACGGCCACAAAATGGCCACCACGATCGTGGCCTGCGCTCTGCGCTACGACCAGGCCGTGGTCTCGCATGTCGGCGATTCGCGCTGCTATCTGGTGCGCAACGGCCAGGCGCGGCAGATCACACAGGACCATACGCTGGTCAACGAGCAGCGCAAGATGGGACTGATCTCCGCCGATGAGATCGCGTCGTCCGACTCGCGTCATGTGCTGATTCGCTCTGTGGGGCCGGAGATGTTCGTCTCGCCCGACACCATGGCCGTTACCTTGCAGCCAGGCGACGTGCTCATTCTATGCACCGACGGACTGCACGACGAGTTACGCGAACCGGAGATCGCCTCCATTGCTTCGCAGAAGAAGGATGCCACCGAGATCGCCCGCGAGCTGGTGGCCCGCGCGGTCGAAGTCGATGGCGGCGACAACACCACCGCGCAGGTCATTCGCGTGCGCTCGGTGGAGCAGGTTGGCATGTACCGCGGGCGGCCATACCGGCTGCCGATTTAAAAGGCTGGGAACAAGGGAGCGAGGGAGCCAGGGAGCGAGAAGACTGGGAGCAAGGGCCGAGGACCGTGAAGGTTTTGATGTGCGATGCAGGACTCGGCACATCGCGTAGTTGAATCGCTGACTCGCTCCCGGTCTTATGAAATCCTTAGTTATGTTGATCTCTTTCCCGCTACAGTAGAGAAAGCTACCCCGATGGAGCCTCAAGCACAATGAGCTTTTACGATGCACTGGAGCCGGGCGCGCACATTGATTCCTACCGCATCGATGTGGTGGTTGCGCGCAGCGGCATGGCCACGATTTACCGCGCCACCGACTTGCGCGACGATCGCACCGTTGCCCTGAAGATTCCTCATCCGGACATGGAGGCCGATCCGCTTTTTTCCGATCGCTTCAAGCGCGAGGCCGCTATCGGCGAGCGCCTCGACCACCCGAATGTGATGCACGTGTTTGGCGGTGAAAAGCGCGCCCGAATCTACATGGTCATGGAGTGGTGCGAGGGGCGTTCGGTGCGCCACATCCTCGACGAAGGCCGGCTCTCCCAGGATCGCGCCATTCGTATTGCCGAGGGCGTGCTCAGGGCTTTGGCCTATATCCACGCCAACGGCGTGGTGCATCGCGACTTGAAACCGGAAAATATTCTGGTCGACGATAACGACAACATCAAGCTGATCGACTTCGGCATCGCCGGCGATTCGTCCTCGCGCCGGCTCACCTACGCCAACTTCACTACCGCGCTGGGCACGCCGGATTACATCTCTCCCGAGCAGGTGAAGGGCAAGCGCGGCGACGGGCGCACCGATATCTACTCCATGGGCGTAATTCTTTACGAGATGCTGACTGGCAAACTGCCCTTCCATGGCCCCACTCCGCTGGCCGCCATGAACGACCGCCTGCTGAACCATCCGACACCGCCGAGCGTTGCCGACCCCTCCGTCTCCCCGCAAATG
>Ga0302187_10004629_pt1 | contig 10976 bp, 7 predicted proteins | sample II_Bog_E1_3_FD_202120 | JGI IMG/M metagenome (GOLD analysis project Ga0302187, IMG submission 202120) | Peat permafrost microbial communities from Stordalen Mire near Abisko, Sweden - II_Bog_E1_3 | ecosystem: Environmental > Terrestrial > Soil > Wetlands > Peat | place: Sweden: Abisko, Stordalen...
CTCTACTACCTCTAGAACCCGCGGACGCATGCGTCCGCAAGAAATGGAGAACCTGATGACTACCCATCGCTACCTTCGCGCTTATCTGGCGGGCATTTTTATTCCCACGCTGGTTCTGCCACTGCTGCTCACTGTGTTTATCGTGGTGCGGATCGTGCTCAAGGCGCCGGTCCCCATCGAGCAGGGAATGATCTTTCCCATGGCCATGGTGCCCTCGCTCTTCGGGCTGTGGAACATGCTCTGGCTCGGCTCGCACGCATGCACTCGTTTACCGATTGGCGTGCATGGGGCGTTGTTGCCGCTGGTTTTGTTGCCCCTGGGAGCAACCACAGCCCATTGCCTGGGCGTGCTGACGCTGGGCTCGCACGGCGCTACATGGTTCCATGCTTTCGAAGTGTCCTACGTCCTCATCGCGCCATGCTTTCTGGCGGCGCTGGCTGGATATTACCTGGTGTGGAAGTATATTGTGGGATTTTTGAACCGGGCGCTGGGGATTGCGTAGAATCAGCTAACAGCTATCAGCTTTCAGTTAACAGCTTATGCGCCGGGATTGAAGAATTTTCGAGTCCGGCGCGCTGCACTCGGGCTGTGGCACTTGCGATCGTATCCCTACGAAATAAAATTCCAAGAACTCCGCCTATAATATGCGGATATGAAAAAGCATCTTATCGTTCTCTTCTTCTTCATAACTTTGATGGCAGCTCATGCGGCCGCAGAGCAGCCTTTGGACTGGCCGGCCGTAGAGAAACTCCATAGGCTCACCCGGATCTCGGTCAAAACTCAACAGCGGACTATCTGTATCTTTGAGAAGGCAACCGACGAAAAGCTGTTTTGTCGAGGCGAACAGAACAAGGATTTAGAGTTCAATCGCGCGGAGATTCGCGAGGTGCGAATCGCGCCTTATGACTGGTCGCAGGGGCCACCTCTTGTATTCGCGGCAGAAGGCGGCGGAGGGGTGGATTCCGCTGGTCAGCCGACAAGCTTTGGCGGCGTCAAGGTTGGCGATCTCATTGTTTTGGACTTGCAATACGATCGCATCCAAGGCAAAAGCGGATTCACGACGGAGGGCTCGGCGATGCTGCCACTGTTCAGAGTTCCACGTCCGCTAGAAGATAAAAACAAGAAGTACCTCAAGGTGTACGCCGAACCGGGGCTGGGCTACCGGGCAGGGGGCGGCGCGTTCGGAGGGTACACCAGCGCAAAGGTGATGTTGGCGCTGTTCTCGGATGAGAGGTGGGGAAAACCGATGCCCTACATTGAAGTGCAGCGCCGCTTTCCTTTTGATTCACCGATGCAAGGAGACACCCGCGTGGCAATTGGAGTGATGATTGCAATGTGCAGGCATTGCGGAGCGGATTAGCTTCGTTCTACGCGCGGGGATTGAAGAAGGTTTCCAGTCCGGCGCGCTTGGCGTGCGCGGCCATGGAGGCTTGAATCTCCAGAGCCAGGGCCAGAGCCTCGCGGCCTTGTCGCGCGGTGACACGCGGCTGCTGCCGTGTTCGTACGGATTCCAGGAAAGAAAGAATTTCCAGCCGCAGAGGCTCGCCGGGCGTGACCGGGGGCTTGGAGAAACTCAGGCCTGGTTTCGATTCCGCGGGGCTGGTTAGTTGCGCGATGAGAGCCGGATCGATTTTGGCCATGGCGGCAAATTGGGCAATCAAGGCCGGGTCAATCTTTGCAAGGTCGATTTTGCCCGATGCAATTGCCTCGGCGATGCCCGGCGGCAGCAGGCCGGCAACCTGCGGCGGAAGCGACGCGATCAATTCGGCCGGCGTAGCTTTGCCCTCGTTCAATTTGATCACCAGCAGATCCTGACGGGCGTAGTCGATGGAGACGTACTGGCGCGGCTCGAAGAAGCGCAGCTTGCGGACTCGTTCCGTGGAAACTCTGGAGGCGGTGAAGTTGGCCACGCAGCCCGACTCGAACTCGACGCGGACGTTGGCGATGTCCACCTTGGGCGAGAGAATCGGCAGGCCCACGGCACGCACCTCGCGCACCGGTGATGCGGCAAAGGTGAGCACGATGTCCAGGTCGTGAATCATCAGGTCCAGCACCACGTCCACGTCCAGCGCGCGGGGCGTGAAGATGGAGAGGCGGTGGGACTCGAAGAACATGGGGCGGCGCAGTTGCGGCTGAATGGCCAGCACCGCGGGGTTGAAGCGCTCCAGGTGGCCGGGCTGCAAGATCCGCTTGCACTTGGCCGCTCGTTCGAGCAGATCGTCTGCCTCGGCCAATGTGGCAGCCAGCGGCTTTTCAACCAGCACGTCGATTCCTGCGTCCAACAGCGGCGAGGCAACGGAGTGATGATGGACGGTGGGAACGGCAACGGTTGCTGCGGCGAGATGAAGATTGGCCGCGAGCAACTCGTCCACGGAAGAGAACACGGGGATTGTGTACTTCTGAGCTGTGTCAGCCGCGCGCTCGGCATCCGGCTCAACGGCTGCAACCAGGGCGACGCCCAGACTGGCCGTCTCCAGATCACGGTAGACGCGGAGGTGATTTCGGCCGAAAGCGCCGGCCCCGGCAACGGCGACGCGGAGGATGGGCTCGCCTGCTATTTTGCTGCTCCCGGCGACGGCTCCTTGCCTTCAACAGCTTTCAGACAGCGGCCGTAGAGCTCAAGCAGCTGCGTAACGTGTTCCTCGGGCTTGGCCGCGGAAGCCCCGCTGAACCCCGTGGAGGCCGCTGCGGCGCGGCCCACACCGGTTGTGCCGGCAACGAATTTGAGCAGATCGAGTGCGATATCTTCATTGCGGCGGGCGCCAAGGCCCGCACCGGTAAGAGTGTCCATCCTGAAAAGTCTCCAATGGGGATGCTAGCAGAAATCGCCAGGACTCTTCCCGCCAGGCGACAAACCGCAGTGCAGCGGCCGCTGGAGACCTTCGCTCCTCATTCGGTTGCCCGCTAAACTTTCACTTGTGCGAGAGGAGCCGGCCCTGCTTGTCCGATGCGGCTTGGCACAACCACAAGTCCCAACCGCCGGCCAGCCAGGCGGCGTTTTCCACGGGACACAAACACCGTGATATAACATGGTTCAAGAATTCCTTTTGGCTTTCGCTTGCTCAATGCTTCAACTGTAGGACTGCGCGCTTCTCCCCCTGCAAATCCCTTGTTTTCCGGGAGTAGTCTGCGTGTGCGCCGACAAGCCCAGCCTCTCTCATCGCTCTTATCGTCCCGATATCGACGGCCTCCGTGCCCTGGCCATCCTCAGCGTGGTGTCCTATCACTCTGGAGTGCCTGGAATCACCGGCGGTTTCACCGGCGTGGACATCTTCTTCGTTCTTTCCGGCTACCTCATCGGCGGACAGATTTGCTCCGAACTCCGCGCCGGGGACTTCAGCTTTCTGCGCTTCTATAGCCGCCGCGCCAAGCGCATCCTGCCTGCCTTTTTCGCCGCTCTGGCTTTCATCCTACTGATTGCATTGGTTTTGCTTTCACCCCTAGAGTTCGCTCAAACTGCGCGCTCGGCCTTCGCGGCCACGGTCTCGGCTTCCAACATCCTATTCTGGGCTACCGTGAATTACTTCGCGCCCAAGACCGAATTGAATCCCCTGTTGATGACCTGGTCTCTGGGTGTGGAAGAGCAGTTTTACGCCACGATCCCTTTGCTCATGGCTGTGCTCACCCGCTGTGGCCGCAAATGGCTTTTGCCCGCGATTCTTGCCACCTGCAGCCTGTCGTTCCTCTTGGCCTGGAGCCTTCTCGACCGCGCTCCCATGCAGGCGTTTTATATGCTCCCGGCCCGCGCCTGGGAACTGGGCGCCGGCGTCGCTCTCGCTGTGACCGAATTGAACCGCAAGCGTCAATCGATACCCGCCCTGCTTGCCGAACCGATGAGCATGGCCGGCGTAACCCTCTTGCTCGCGCCAATTCTGTTACTCACCGCCGACACGCCGTTCCCTGGCCCCGCAGCCTTGCCGTCAGTGCTGGGCACAGCCATAGTGCTGGCCGTCCCGGGCAGTTGGATCAATCGCCGCCTGCTATCACTGGCGCCGCTCACTTTCATCGGCAGGGTGTCCTATTCCTGGTATCTCTGGCATTGGCCAATGCTGGCCTTCTTGCGCATCGTCTATGGAGGAGAAGCGCCGCGCGCGGCTCTCCTGCTTGCGGCTGGCGCGTCCCTGTTTCCCGCAGTTCTCTCTTACTACTTCATCGAGCGGCCTTTCCGGCGCTCTAGTCGGCCGCCGACGCCTCTGCTCATCCGCTACGCTTGGGCCGGCTTCGCCGTTTTGGCCGCGTGTGCCGGGGCCTGGCTAACCCATGGGCTGCCGCGGCGGCTCCCCGCACTGGCCCGCATGGAGTCCGCAGAGCAAACCCTCAAGGCCGATCCATGCCTTGTCGGGGAGAAAGACCAGCCCGATCTCTCCGCACTTTGTTACGACGTTTCGGCGGTGAGGCCCTCGGTCGCCATCTGGGGTGACAGCCATGCGGCCGCCCTAGCGCCGGGCCTGCGTTCTGCCGCTGACGCCCAGGGGTACGGTCTTGTCGAACTGGGAAAGAACTCCTGTCCTCCGCTCATCGGCGCAACCCACTACCTGCCACTTGCGCCTCTCTGGGCCGCGGGGTGCGTCCGCTTCAACCGAAAAGCCCTCGCGCTGCTACAGGCCGACCAGCGCATCCGAATCGTGATTCTGGCTGCTTCCTGGGCCTCTCCGTTCAATCGAACCCGAAGGGATGGATGGCTCACGCCCGACCTCGCCCCGCAGTCCCCGGCACCCTCGCTGGAGGCTTCGCGCCAACTCTTCACCGAGTCGCTGGCAGCGTCGATTCGCGCCCTCCAAGCCTCCGGCAAGCAGGTCGTTGTCCTCGAGGACACTCCCAACTTCGATTTCGATCCTATGTTGAAGGTCCGCACCTCCAACATCTCCGCACGGCGCACACTCGCACTCTGGCTGGGAGTACCGGACAGTGCCGATCCAGGCTTTGCTCCTCCTGTCGCCACACCAAGCGTTCTGCTTTCCGCCACCCTGCTTGAGCAGACCGTTGCGCATTTTTCCGGCGTCAGGCTGTTCGACCCAAGGCTGGCGCTATGCGCCAGTTCCTTCCAATGTGCCTATCGTGCGGGCGATAGCCTTCTCTTTATCGACAGCAGCCACGTTTCCCCGGACGGGGCACGGCGCGCCCTTCGCGACCTGAGGCTGCCCATCCCATCCGCTCTTGACCGCTATCCCCAGAAATGAGCGAGCGCCTCCGAGCAGTCGAATCAGGGATTCGTGAAATTGGTGGCTGGCCAGAGCTTCACCGCCATCTGGGAACGCAACGCGGGCCATGCCGTTGCGCGTCAACCGATCAAGCGGTCCGCCCTCACCTTGGGCGCGGGTACTCTCGTTTTCGGCTCGCTTCAGTACCCCGCAAAACGCGTGAAAACAAATCCACCGGCGAAGATGCTCTCAAGCCTTCTTCCCTATTGCAACAGTGATCGCGCCTGCCAACTGGCTACTTGCACGAACTGGTGGAAGATACTGTGATTCTGACAACGTAATGCAGCCAGGAATTGGCGCTGGACCCTCCGGGGTTCGGATCGCCGCCCACAGCGGCTCCCTCTCCAGCAGCACGCTCAACTTTGAATTTCGTATCGACCGCGGTGACAGCATGTGCCCCGTCGTAAACCAAATTCAGCTTTGGCCGGGCGCCGCTCGGGTTGGCACTGGTAACTTCAATCGACGATGAACAGTATGTTGTTCCAATATTGAGAGAGCATCGTCTTGTGCCCGATCTCGCAGCGCCGCTATTCTCGGGTGGAACATCCCATTCACAGAACTGATCCTGAAAGTGCCACGGGCCGAACACCGCACCGGCAATTGTCGTCACTACGCCGGATGGAGCGACCTCACGGATATTGTCTGCTTCAAGCACAAGCACATTTCCTGTGCTATCGGTGGCAACAGCCACGGGTTCCGAGAATCGCGCCGCCCCGCCAACGCCATCGTATTCGACACTTTCGCCTGCCAGGCCGGCGATTGTCGTTACCACCCCAGCCGGGGTGACCTTGCGGATGGTGTCGTTGCCAAAGTCTGCCACAAAGACGTTGCCCGCCTTGTCGGTTGCCACTCCGTGTGGGGCATACAAAGTCGCATTCGCGCCAATTCCATCGGCATGACCAGTCTCGCCTGCCCTCCCGGCGATCGTTGTCACTACCCCTTCCGAAGTGATCTTGCGGAGGATATGGCTGGACATCTCAGCTACGAAGATGTTTCCAGCACTGTCAGTGGCGATGCTGTAAGGCGCAGTGAACCTTGCCGCCCCGCCAATGCCATCCGATTCACCTGTTTCACCTGCCAGGCCGGCGATGGTTGTCACCGCGCCGGTTGGAGTGACCTTACGGATGGTGTTATTGCCTGTGTCCGCCACATAGATATTGCCCGCACTGTCGGTGGCAATGCCGACCGGACCCAGGAAACTTGCACTCCCGCCAATTCCGTCTGCATGTCCGGCCACGCCCGCAGTGCCGGCCACGGTACTTACCGCCCCAGTTGGCGAGATTCTGCGGATGGTGTTGCAGACCTTGTCCGTCACGTAGACGTTGGCTGCGCGATCGGTGGCAATACCAATGGGGAATACGAAACTTGCCGCGGAACCAATGCCATCGGCGTGCCCTCTCACGTCCGGCTTGCCCGCGAATGTCATTACTACCCCTGACGGCGTTATCTTGAGGATGGTGTTGTGCGAGTTTGCCACATAGATGTTGCCTGCGTTATCGGCGGCAATGCCGGTGGTGAGGTTAAAACTCGCGGCAACAGCAAAGGCGCTAACTTCCTGTTGCGCATTTGCAGATTTACCCGACACGAAAGCCGATACGATTCCCATTAAGGCGAAGGCACTGACCCAGAATCTGCATTTCACCTTCATCTTGCTTGTTCCTTTCCCGCTTGGACTTTCGTTTCCCGATCGCGCCGTTTGAGAATTGAGCAGTTCTACCGTTGGATTCTGAACAGGCACGATAGCTTGCTTCAATCTAGCCGCCATCCACGCAGCCTTTTCCTTCGATATCGGCACAACCCCCCTTTGCGGCATCGGAAAAGCATAGCTGTTCACCGCATTTTCAAAGCCGCAAAGGCCCACAGGCATTGTGGACCTTCTGCGCGACAAAGCATCTTGATCATTGGCGAACGCCGCCACCGGGCCATTCCTTTCGTCATGATAGCAATGCCTGCCCGAGTTCCCGGAATCGAGAACTCGGGCGCCCGGCATCCCGTTGCAACTACACAGCCCGGTGTCACCCCCGCCATCTCAGAAGATCAGCTTCAGAGCCAGTTGCACTTCGCGGCTAGGAAAGTAGGAATTCACGACGCCGTAACTGGAAACGGGGTCGGTTGCGACGCTGTCGGGAGCTTGCGCGTTGGGATGATTGAATACGTCGAAGGCTTCAGCCCGGAACTCAAGACCAACTTTCTCAAAACCCAGAGGAAAGCGCTTGTGGATGCCGAGATCCAGGTCAGCGTAGCCGGGGGCGCGGGCGACATTGCGGGGGCAGTTGCCATAGGGCGTGTTGGCCGCGGTGGGTATGGAGATGGCCGACGCCGCCAGGGCGAGATATTGATACTGTCCTGCCGCGGTGGACGTCCGGCTTCCCTTGGCCAGAACCGGCGTTCCAACCAGACTCGGGCGGTAGAGAAAGCTTGTTTCGGTACTCAACTGCTGAGCTGTGGTTGGCGAATAGCTGATGTTGATGGGAAGGCCGCTGATGTAGGAGTTGAGAGCCGTTAACTGCCAGTTGCTGAGAGCGAATTGCAGGGGCGCGGCGCCACTCGAGCCGAAGCGCTTGCCCTTGCCGTAAGGAAGGTCCCAGACGACCGCAAGGGTGTTGTTCAGCGGCCGGTCATAAGCCGAGCGTGTGTACGACCCCATCATGTTGTAAAGGTCCACAACAGGACTGTCGTTGTTATCGAGTTCCTGATTGGCGGCGGCCACATCCTGCGCGTGCGACCAAGTGAAGGAGTTGGCAATGTAGATTCCATTGCTGTAGCGCTTTTCCAGCTTTGCTTCCAGGGCGTTGTAGCGCGATGGGCCCTCATTGAAGGATTCCTGGATGGTGCCGTACGACTGGATGGGGCGGCGTGCCTGCAAGCTGAGCGTACCGCCGGCCGCGTTAGGCAGGGCCTCGTTATAGTCCTGCACAATCTCCTCGTGGACGCCATAATTGCCGACATAGCCCACATCGAGATAAGTGCTTCTGGCCAGTTGTCTCTGCACAGAAAATTGATAGCTCTGCACATAGGTGGTCGGGGTTCTCGCGGGATCGTAGGTAGTGGTCGTTGACAAGGGGGAGGAGTTCGACGACGAAAGGAAGTTATTCGCATAGCCAAGCTGCGTGGGCTGGAAGCAACTGAGCGGGGCAGCCGACAGCGAGGTGCAGACCGCCTGGGGCGAGGTCTTCGAAATCAGCGGGTACTGCGTGATCAGGTTATCGACACTATACGGGGCGTTCTGCGCCAGCTCATTCACCACTGCGGCGCGCAGGAACTGCTGATAGCCGATGCCGTAGGCCCCGCGCACGACCGTCTTGGAATCGAGGCTGAAAGCGAAGCCGAACCTGGGAGCGAAGTTAAGGTTGTTGCGGTTGATGAGGGCGCGATTGTAAATGGAACCGCCGCTGGCCACGACCAGTCCGCCGGTGGGGCTGGTGGCCGGAATGAAGTTTGAGAGCTGATTGTTGCTCTCGTAAGGCGGCGTGGCCAGTTCGTAACGCAGGCCCGCATTGAGAGTAAGCTTGTTCGATATGCGCCAGTCGTCCTGACCGTAGAGGAAGTGCATCTGGTAGTTGTATTGCACCGAATGGTGGGCGCTGAGTTCGTATTTGCTGCGTGCGCCGAAGATGAAGTCGGCCAGGTTCCAGGCCAGCGCATAGGTGGGGTCGGCGTTGCCATTCGACAAGAGCGGCGCTTTGGCCGTGCCCTCGGAAAACTTCCCGCCGTAAGTATCGGAGCCGAAAACCGGCTTGAAGTTGCTCACAAACGAGGATTCATGCAGATACTCGTAGCCGAATTTGAAGCTGTGGTGGCCTTTGAGCAGCGAATAGTTGACCTTGGGATCGATGACGGAGGGGTTGATCACGGTGGGCAGTTGGGTATTGCGTCCGAACTGTGCAAAGCCAGTCACGGTAGCGGTGTTCATGCCGCTGGTGTAGGAGGGATCGGATGGAACGTTGGGCTCCCCGGCAGCCACCAGCAGGTTGGTTTTACCGATCGAGGTCGGGTTCTGCGCTCCGCCGTTCCAAGTGTAGCCAAAGCGCAGATCGAGCGCTGAGGCAGTGTTGAGCTGGAAGGTATATCCTGCCGCCAACTGCTTGTTGTATTGAAAGATGTTGCCCTTCGCGGTGGAGTAGATGGGGGCCGGTATGGGCGCCGGATCGAGTGCATTGAACCTGCGCTGGCTGTAGCGTGCAAATGCGGTCTGGTGGGGCGTGAGGTTGTCATCCAAGCGTAGATCGCCCTTGTCGGAGTCCTCCGTTCCCAGCGGGAACGAAGTGTAGTTATTGCCTGCGCCCGAGGTCTGCGTGGTCAGCGAGCCAGTCGGCAGCAGGCCCAGGACGGTCATATCCAGGGAGCTGATCTGCGGCGTCGTTGTTCCCGGCAGGTTGGTGGCCTGAAGCGCGGCGATGGGAATCTGGCCGTTCGCATAGATGGCCTTCGTGTAGGGATTCGTGATGGGAATGGGAATGCCGTTCTCGTCGACGAATTGTCCCGTGGCCCAAGCGGCAGAGGGCAGGGTCGCCTGCAGGGGCGCATGCAGGATGCGGCGGAAGCCTTCGTAGTCGCCGAAGAAGAAGACTTTGTCGTGGAGTTTTTCGCGGAGGATGGGACCGCCGAAGACGGCGCCAAACTGATTCTGGATCAGGGTCTGTTTCTGGCCGTTTGTCGGCGGAATCGGTCCGTTGGCGTTCAAGACCGTATTGCGCAGGTAGTCCCATGAGGCGCCGTGGAACTCGTTGGTCCCGCGTCGCGAGACTTCGTTCACCAGGCCGCCGGCCGTCTGGCCGAACTCCGCGCTCTGGTTGCCGGTAGTAAAACGGAACTCGGAGAGAGCATCTGGGCTCAACTGAGTCTCCTGGTTGGAGAATCCCAGATCGTTCAAGTTCCAACTATTGTTGTCCAGGCCGTCGACGAGGAAGGAGTTGACCTGGTTGCGGAGTCCGTTGACGTTATATGCTGCCTCACGGCTGGTCGCCCCTTCGATTTCCAGGTAGGACTTGTTCACGCCGGGGACGATGAGCGCCAGATCGGCAGCGTCTCTTCCATTCAAGGGCAGATTGACGACCTCGGTGGGATTGATCACCATGCTGCGATCGCTAGTGTCGGTTTCAAGCAGAACCGCCGCCGCCGCAACCACCACCTGCTGGGAAACGCTTGCCGGGAAAAACACAAGATCGACTCTCTGGCGCGCGCCCACCGTCACAGTGAAGGCCGAGGTGGACGCGTCCTTGAAGCCGGCGTGCTCCGCCTTGACAACATAATCTCCGGCCAGAACGCTCGAAAATGTGTAGTCCCCCACGCCATTGCTGACGGTTGTTTTCAAGATGCCGGTGCTGAGACTCTCAAGTGTAATCGAAACTTCGGGCACCACTCCGCCGTTTACTTCTCGAACGGTCCCGACGATACTTCCGCTATCGAACTGAGCACTCAGGACGGTTGCGGCGCAGAAGAGAAAAAGAACGCAAAACAGGCTTCTCACAGACGGCATAGGACTCCCTTGGAATGATTTTTTGGGTGGAGCGTCACTTTCTATCGAAGCTAAGGCAACAACGTGAAGAAGCGATGAACAGCAAGCGGAGCGATCACCGAGCGTGACGGCAGTCACACGCGCTGCGCCGACATTCAAAACCCTGAGCAGGCTACTCACAGAAGACATACGACTCCTTTCGCAGGACTTCCCGAAAACGGACAGTCCCCACCCAACACACACCTTGGTACTCGGTGAATAATACACCATAGTACTCTTTTTAGCACTCACCATAGTACTCGATACGTATGATTTTG
>Ga0302187_10004631_pt1 | contig 10974 bp, 12 predicted proteins | sample II_Bog_E1_3_FD_202120 | JGI IMG/M metagenome (GOLD analysis project Ga0302187, IMG submission 202120) | Peat permafrost microbial communities from Stordalen Mire near Abisko, Sweden - II_Bog_E1_3 | ecosystem: Environmental > Terrestrial > Soil > Wetlands > Peat | place: Sweden: Abisko...
CCGACCGCCCATTCGAGGAGGTTCTTGAACGAACCCGGCAAGTCACCCGCATACTCGGGAGTCGAGAAGACGACGGCATCTGCGGCACGGATTGCAGCTCGTAGTCCCTCGACCGCCGGGGACCTCCGTGGTACGTCATCATCGGGATTGACATGCGGCAGTTCTGACATGCCCTCATAGAGCGACAGCACCATCAACGGTAGGCCGACGGTCATGGCGGTCCGCACGAGGGCCGTGTTCGTCGAGCCGCCACGCAGGCTTCCCGAGATCATGAGGACTTTGTAGTTCCGGGTCATGTGAAGACAAACGCCAGGATGCGGTGCACTATGCCCTCGAACGCTGGGAGCGAGGTAGTGATCGGGTGCCCACTGCCGGCACGAGTCGGGCACCCTCTTCGATCGACTCTGCACGGAGAATCCCATCGGTTTCGACCAATCATTCGCGGTTGACATGCCGCCTCACCTCCTCCATAATCAACTGGTGAGTTGATTAGCAAACTAGTTGAATACAAATGAAAAATGATCCGCTCAGTCTCACGTTCGCCGCCCTCGCCGATCCGACTCGTCGAGCCATCCTGGTTCGTCTAGCCAAAGGAGAGGCGACGGTAAACGAGTTGGCCGAGCCATTCGACATCAGTCTGCAGGCGGTCTCCAAACACCTGAAGGTCCTTGAGGCCGCCGGGTTGATTTCGCAGGGTCGGGATGCGCAGTTCCGGCCGTGTCATCTGGAACCGCAGCCGTTGGATGAAGCCACTGACTGGATCGTGACGCACCGACAGATCTGGACGGAGCGATTCGACCAGCTCGAACAGCACCTAACGGGTATGACGCATGCCCAGGAGACGGAGAAAGAACGATGAGTGACGCACCGACCGAACTAGGTGAACTGACCATCACCCGGATCTTCAACGCCCGACCCGAACTTGTCTTCGAGTGCCTGACGACACCCGCCCACTTGACCCACTTCTGGGGGCCGACTGGCATGAGCACGCCGCTTGACGGGATCACGATCGAACCCCGTCCCGGGGGACGCTATGAGTTCGTTATGGTCAGCGACGAGACCGGAGACGACTATCCGACCCGCGGCGTGTTCGTGGAGTTCGACCCGCCCCGGACGTTCTCCTTCACCGAGGCCGACGTCGCCGGCGGCATGACGACGTCGATCGTCTTCAACGATCTCGGCGACGGCCGCACGGAGACCGTGACCCACCAGACCAACGTGCCGCCCATGTTCTTGAGCCCCGAAGCTCAGGCCGGGATGGAGACCGCATTCGTCAAGTTGGACGGGTACCTGGCCAGCCACTAGCGAAGGGAATGGTGCGGGGGCATCCCCGACCACCCGGTGGTGGCCACCATCCCGATGCCCTCTCCTGGTTGGGAGATGACTACCGATCAGAGGGCCTTCTGGTCATGAACCAATGAGACTCCGAGTGCGTTCGGTGGAAGGCTGGTCGCCGATCAACGGAGGAAGGCCGAATGAAGATCAACCGCTCAGTCCCGCCGGCGACGGTCGTGCCCATCTTGGTGTACCCAGACGTGCGGGCCGCGGTGGCGTTCTTGGTAGATGCCTTCGGCTTTGTCGAGCGCACTCGGATCGGCGAGGGACATCGAGCCCAACTGGCTGTGGACGGCGACTGGGCCGTGATCGTCGCCGATGCGGGCACCGACCGCTCCCCGCCACAGCAGGGTGGGGTCACCCACACGGTGCGCGTTCGGGTTGCTGATGTCGACGCCGCGTTCGTGAAGGCTCGTGAAGCGGGCGCTGTCGTCGTCGAGGCACCGATCGACCGAGACTACGGTGAGCGCGACTGCACTGTCCGGGACTTGGCTGGCCACCATTGGCAGCTGGCGGAGGCTGTGTCGGACGTGGCGCCCGAGGAGTTCGGCTGTCAGACGGTGAGCCGTTGGCCCGCATACGAATCTGGAGCTAGCTGAACGGGCGCCCGGGAGCAACCAGGAGTGCTTGCTCTCGATACAGGCGTCGTGTCTTCTGCGATGTCGACCCGAAATCCCACCAGACCTCGCTGCCGGGATAGTGACGGCTATCGGCGGTCCTGCCCGCTCGGTGTCCGGCAAGCCAGCGCGGGCGACGGCGAGGGCCGGTACCGTTCCGAGGCATGACGCTCGTGCTGGTCAATGGCAATCCCGAAACGGCGGCAATCTGGTCGCCACTCATCACTGAATTGGGACGAGATGACACCCTGACCCTGTCCCCGCCGGGCTTTGGCGCGCCGCTTCCCGATGGCTTTGGCGCAACCTATGACGACTACGTGGCCTGGTTGATTGGGGAGCTCGAAGTAATTGGTGAACCAGTTGACCTGGTCGGCCACGATTGGGGTGCCAACTTCACCCTTCGGTTGGCGTGTGAACGACCGGACCTGCTTCACTCGTGGTCCATCGACACGGCCGGTTGCTTCGCCCCGGGCTACGTCTTCGATGAGGTGCCCGGCCATATCTGGCAGACACCCGGTGCTGGAGAAGAGGCCATCGCCGGGTGGCTGGCGTTGGGGGTCGAGGATCGAGCCAGCCTCAACGAGTCCATGGGCATGACGCCGGGGGTGGCGAGAGAACTCGCCGAAGCACTTGATGACACCATGGGCCGATGCATCCTCGCCGTCTATCGCTCCGTACCCGAAGCGGTGCTCGCCCATTGGGGGCAGAAGGTCTCTGCTGCGGCGGCTCGACCAGGTCTCGTTCTAGTTCCCGCTGAGGACGAATACACGGGCGGTGAGGCCCGGCATCGCTGGATCGCCGAGCGGGCTGGAGCGAATGTCGCCGTTCTGGAAGGGGTCGGCCACTGGTGGATGTTGCAGGATCCGGCCGCTGGGGCGGCCGCCTTACGAAGATTCTGGGCCGCGATCTAGAGGCATCCGGAACGTGCCGAACTTGGATTGCATTCGGGTGCCCCGGATCGCCCGGAGCGGGGCGACCTTCGACTGTCCCCGACCGGCACTTACACGGGTGATAACTCAATCCGATGCAGCGGCCATGCCTACGACGGGCATGTTGAGCGGGGTGCCGCCCATCGAACCCTGGAAGGACGCATCACCGAACGCGAACACCCCGCCATCGGCTGCAGCCAACCAGTAGCCGGCGTCGTCGGAGGTGAGGGCCATGGTCACGACCGGTGCATGCAGGGGACGTCCGCTCATCGAACCATAGAGCCCAGCAGTCCCGCCTGCAGTCACGCCACCATCAGAGCTGGCCACCCAGCAGCCGGTGCCCGAACTCCCCAGCGCGGCGGACACGCCGGTGTACTCCGCCGAGAGGGATCCTTCGATGCCCACGGCGCACGTCCCGTAGTCACCAAAGCCATGACCGCTCAGTCCGTTGCCGTTGGCGAGTGCATACCCCTTGCCGTCGGGACTCGAGACGAGGCCGATGAACGGCCACGGTGGCCCGTTGCCCTCGCTCTGCGGATTGTCGGCCGGCCAACTTCCGAAGTAGCCGGCATCCCCGTAGCTGAACACTCCGCCGTCCGCCCCGACCAGCCAGTAACCGCGGTTGTCGGGCGTGGCCGTGATGCCAACGATCGGTCGATGGAGCGTCATCGTGGCGGCTGATCCGTAGAAGGTAGCGTCGCCGAAGGCGAATACACCGCCGTCCGATGCCACGAGCCAGTAGCCCTTGCCATCGCCGGTGGCAGCCATACCGACGATCGGCGCATTCACGTGCATCCCGCCCATCGAACCGAGGTAAGGAGCACCGCCGAAGGCGAAGATTCCGCCGTCAGCAGCCACCTCCCAGTAGCCCGTCGTCACCGGGGCGGCCCCAGCAGTCCCGGCCGAAACCGCCGGCATCAACAGTCCGCCCAGCGCAAGCAATCCCGCGGCGACTCCACTGCGTAAGCATCGGCCTGACCAAGAACTACTCATCCGCCACCATCCTTCGCTCGTGTCGGCACATGATGCCCCATCCGAGAACTTCGGTCCGGTCATCGACGGTCAAGTGAGTGAACGCCCAGACGCAGCGGACCTCGACGCGGTGAGCCGACGGCGGGAGGGCCTTGGCGCGACTCTGACCAACGTGTCTCTGATCACCGGATATGTCAGGCATCATCCACATAGGCCATGAACGGGTTCGGCGTGACGATGGGGTCCGCTGACGCCTTCTGTTCACGGGACATGCCTCGGCGCGCCTCAGCGACCATCAGCTGGGATGAGTCCAGCGCCTCGGAGCTCCGAACATCGACGGGTCCTGAGAGCGAGGGATACACGACTCGGGTCTGAAACAAATCATCGCCTACCTGGCCCAGCAGGATGACGAGGGCACCTCAGCATCCAGGATCTGACGGTGCGTTTCCTCCGCATCCTTGCCGCTGATTGCCTTTTGAACGTAAATGACGATCGCGGTGTGCTCACCGTACGCGTGCTCCCGATTGAGCTTGGTGCGCAAGATGAAGTCAGCAAGGGCGCCCGTTTCGAGTGCCCTGTAGGTAGCGACCTCCACGCCCAGAATATCTTGGGCCTGGTGCTTTCCATGCTGATCCAGGTACATGATTTCGACATCAGGAGCTTGTCGGGCAGGGTCGACCAAGCGCACCCAAACCTCGACGCCACTAAGTTTCGCAAGGCTCATCGCCATGAACGCACCCGCCCGACCCTCGCCGAGGACCTTCTCCAACGCCGAGGTCGATTTCACCGGGCTTGTCGTGCAGTAAGCAACCGCCAGGTCCGCGAACTCGAGAATGGCCCCAGGGGAGTACCAGAACTGGACAACCCGGGGGTCCATCGAGGCCTCATGCTCCGTGATTTGCTCCGCCGCCAATAGTCCAGCAGACCGACGAGAGCCCTGCTTCAGATCGCCGGGAGAGTGACCCTCCACGAGTCGCCGTGGCAATCTTCTTTCCATGGATTCGGCCGGTGTCCTTCGCGAGCACTCGGGAGTGAATATCCACTAAGTGGCACTCAACGGTCGGCCACAAGATCTCCGCTCGCTGGCCGAACATCTTCGCCAAGCCGGCGGGCCAACCTCCCTCCTCGGTGGGGAGGGGGCTTCGATCGAGATCCGTCGGACCAACGATGAGCTTCTGCGAATCAGCAAGAAGGGAGCGGTGCTGACTGTCCGTGGCCAGTTTCCAGTCCGCGGTTTTGGCCACCAGATGTCCGCACCCCTCGCGGTGATGTTCAACTTTAGATGAGCTTCTGGGCACCTCCCCGCTGGCGGGCCTCCTTGAGCCGGAATGACTCCCCGGAGGTGGCCACGACGACGCTGTGATGGAGGAGCCGGTCGAGCAGGCTGACGGCCGTGGTGTGCTCGGGCAGGAACCGTCCCCAGTCCTCGAACGGCCAGTGCGAGCCGATGCCGAGTGAGCGGCGTTCGTAGGCGGCGGCCACGATGCGGAAGAACAGCTGGGCTCCCGTGTCGTCCATCGGGGCGAACCCGATCTCGTCAATCAGGATCAGGTCCGCCTTCAAGATCTGTTCGATCACCCGGCCGACGGAGTTGTCGGCCAGACCTCGGTAGAGGGTCTCGACCAGTTCGGTGGCGGTGAAGTAGCGGACCCGTTGTCCTTGCTCGACGGCGTGGTGCCCGAGGGCGACGAGCAGGTGGCTTTTGCCCGTGCCCGCCGGTCCCACGAGGCAGAGGTTCTCCTTGGCGGCGATCCACTCGAGACTGGCCAGATAGTCGAACGTCGCCCGGGGCACCGACGAGGCCTCCACGTCGAACTCGTCAAGCGTCTTCCTCACCGGGAAGGCGGCGGTCTTCATGCGACCCCGGGCGTTGGACGCGTCACGCGACGCGATCTCGGCTTCGACCAACGTGCGGAGGAACTCCTCGGGCTGCCAGCGCTGGGTCTTGGCCACCACCAACAGCTCGGGGGACAGTGCACGCATGGCACCGAGACGCAGGCGACGCAGTCCGGCCTCCAAGTCGACCGGCAGGGGCGGCGGTGTCGTGCTCATGACTCGCTCCCGATTGCGTACTCGCCGAGCGAGCGGACGGCAACGGTCGGCAGGTCGACGATGAGCGCGTCGCCCGGTGCGCGCGGCCGGGGAACACCGGTGCCGGCAGCCAGGATGGAACGCACGTCACTGGCCCGGAACCGTCCGAACTCGACAGCCCGTCCGATGGCTGCGAGGAAGGCTGCTCGGTCGTGGGCCGCCTCCATGGCACACAGTTCGGTGAGGTCACCGGCCAACGTGGTCACACCCCGGGCGGCCGCACCCTTGATGAACGCCTCGGCCACCGGACCGAGGGCGACGAACGCCTTCTCGGCTTCGGTCTTGGCCCGCACCGCTCGAGCGGGGTAAGGACGCGGACCGCCGTAGTGGTCGTCGCAGATAGCCGTCTCACCAGGGGCAACGAGGTCGTGGGTGGCGATGATCTCGCCCAGGAAGACGGCGGTCACCGTGCCGTTGGCCACCACCAGCTCGACGGTGCGGCCGATGTGGGACATCGGCACCGAGTAGCGGGCCGAGCCGAACCGGACACAGCTCAGCCGGTCGACCTTGCGGAGCACGACCTTGCCGATCCGGGCCCGCAGCGATGGCAGGTCGCCGAGCAGTTCACGCTCGACCAGTAGCCGTTCGGCTGGCACCGCAGCGATCTCGGAGTGCACCTGGGCGTTGACCTCGGCACACCACGCCACGCCCTTGGCGTTGGCATCGGCGAGGTCCGACACGTCCAACTCTGCGGGGATCATCAGGTCGGACTTCACGTAGCCGACCAGGTTCTCGACGATGCCCTTCGAGGCCGGGTCGGCACCCTGGCAGAAGTCGGGCCGCGTCCCGTAGTGGGTGACGAAGCGCACGTAGTCCGGCGTCGGGATCACCAGCCCGGCCACCGTTGCGCCCTTCAGACACCCCATGCGGTCGGTGAGGAGTGTCTTCGGCACTCCGGCGATCGTCTCCATGCATTCGGCCAGTGCGGCCATGGTCGTCTCGGCTCGCAGGTTGTCGGCGAAGTACACGAAGCGGAACCGACTCCAGGCGAGCACCGCGCAGAAGACGAACAGGGGACCGATCTCCCCCCAGTCGAACACCAACATGTCGCCCGGGGCCCACACGCCCGGCCGGCGTCCCCGGTGGTGGTCGATGCGCCACGTCGCCTTGGCCTCGGCCACCGCCCGGCGCAGATTGCGCGGCGATCCGGAATAGCCGGCGGCCCGGACAACGGGCAGCAGACGCTTGGCCGAGATCCGACCCTCGGTCTTCGCCACCCGCTCGGCGATGATCGCGGTCACCGGGTCGTAGTTGTGGGCGACGGCCACCTCGACCGTTCTCGTCGTCTCGGCCGACCTTGCTTTCTCGACGGCTCGCTTGATTGTCTTGTCGGTGGTGCCGCAGATCTCCGCTGCTGCTCGGTAGGAGCCCACCTCTTGGTAGGCAGCATGCATGTCCATTCGTTCCCTCGCTGATTTCATGGAGGAGTCCCTTCGGTCGGAGCGGCGGTTGGCTAGTACCGCCACCGTGACCGGCCGAAGGGGCCCTCAAGTGGATGCTTCAGCGAGGGGTGAGGACATCTGATGGCCATAACTGCGGACTTCTCGTGGCCACAGGTGCGGACTTCTCATGGCCAAAAGTGCGGACTTTTTCGTGGCCACGGACACTGACGGTAGAAGGTACCGACGACGCGGTATCTCGGCTGTTCATCGATGCACTCGAGGCCGTTGCCAACGATGAAGACGCAGCGAACGGTGTCGGTGTGCCACGACACCAGCACATCGAATACCTGGGCGAGAGTGACAACTGGCGACCGCCCGACTCAGTTGCACTGATAATTGAGTCGATCCGAGATGTGGGCGATGAGTAGGGCCGTCCTGCCCTCTGCCGGGAGTGGGACCTCACCCCGGGGTGAGCGAGGCCCTGGTGAATTCGGCTTAGGAATCTCGATGGTCGGGATGCGCCACCGTCGAGCCCACCACCACTCCGGCCTACGTGTCGGGGAGCATGTGCGAGAACGGTCGAATCAACGCCACCTCGACCGCCAGCAGCGCTGCCCTTGAGCGCCGCTGCCCCACCGTGGTCTTCGAGGACATCAGCAGTGCAACGTGCGTTCCCACGGGTGGCCGGGAGTGGCGGGGCTCAACGCCCAAGGGGTGCAGACTGCCCAAGCGTCGCGTGGACTCCGCGCGTTCAACGGGGGTGGCGTGCCCGCGGGTCAGACGTCGCCGCCGACAGTGACACGTGAGCCGTGGCGAGTGGGGACCCGCCCGTTGCCTCATGTCAAACCCTCCGCCTGGGGTGCGGCCCGGTCGGTCTGTTGGCAGTCAGGGTGTAGAGTGTTGCGCAAGCAGGACGCATCTTGTGTGTGGGACGACGCCGTCGTGAGTCCATGTGGCTGCGACGCTCGGCTAGGCAAACTTCCCTGGCCCAGATTTCATTTCGTACGTTGGCGGAAGTTTCCGGTTCTCACCGGGGTTCCGCCGGATGCCGTTCTGGCCACGAGCCGACTGCTTCGGGTGTCCTTCATCGGATTGCGCCCGATCCAAATTGCTCCTCCGTGGAGTTCGTTGATCTCCGACGGCCGCAACACACAGGCTGCCGGGTAGCGGCGTTCCAGCGTCCTTGGCCTCCATGTTCCGACACTCATCACCTAAGACAGAAACGAAACGTATGAATCACGAACCAGATCTTCACGCCGCCCTCGACCGGTGCCGTGCCCGACGCACGGATGCCGAACACCAACTGCGCTCCCTCCGAGGGAGGGCACAGAGCGCCCCGCTTGCAGAACTCGACGGACTGCTCGTCTACGAGGTGCAACTCGAGGCTCGGCTGACCGAGGTACTCCACCGGAGTCTCGCGACCGCAGACTCCTGACAAGCCGTTCCGCTACCGCCGGGAGCGTGTCCCCCTCCGGCACGACCAGGGCATCGGGCGGGTGCAACGCCGGATTCGGCCACGAGATCAGCTCTGCCGGAACGGGGCACCGAAGGCGAACGCGCCTCCGGCGGAGGTCACGAGCCAGTAGCCACCCGAGTCCGGAGAGCGGGCGAGATCGCCGAGGTCATCGAGGGGCACTACTTCCAGGTCTGAGGGCGCTGGTGCACCAGTCGCCAGAACGTCCCGCGTGTTACTTCGGTGCCGGCTCCTTCGGCAGTCCGAGTACCCGCTCGCCGATGATGTTGCGCATGACCTCGTCGGAACCACCGGCGATGCGCATCCCGGGCACCCCGAGAAGGTACTGGGTCCATGCGTAGGTGCCCCATGCCCCGGTGTCGGCCACCAGTGCCGGTCCGAAGATCGACGAGACGACTTCGTAGGTCCGCACCATGTTGGCGGTCAGCGACAGCTTGCCGAGCGACATCTCCGGCCCAGGCAGCTGGCCGGCGGCGATCTTGGCCATGGCCCGCCGGTTGGTGTAGCCGGCCACCCGCTCGTTGATCACGATGTCGGCCAGCTGCTGGCGCACGAGCGGGTCGCCCGCCCGGCCCGCCGAACGGGCCGCCTCGATCAGTCGCGTCGACTGAGGCAGGCTCACCCCGCCGCCCCCTCCGCCGATGGCTGCGCGCTCGTTCATGAGCGTGGTGAGCGCCACGCTCCACCCGCCGTTGACGTCCCCCAGCAGGTGGGAGTCGGGTACCCGCACGTCGGTGAAGAAGACCTCGTTGAACGACGCGCCACCCGTCATCTGGCGGAGCGGGCGCACCTCGACGCCGGGGGCGTGCATGTCGACGACGAAGCCCGTGAGGCCGCGGTGCTTGGGCAGGTCGGGGTCGGTGCGGCAGATGATCTCCCCGATGTCGGACACCTGGGCTCCCGACGTCCACACCTTCTGGCCGTTGAGGACCCACTCGTCGCCGTCCTTGACCGCGCGGGTCTGGAGGGAGGCCAGGTCGGAGCCGGACGACGGCTCGCTGAAGAGCTGGCAGCCGACGATGTCCCCCCGCCACATCCTGCGCAGGTAGGCCGCTTTCACCTCGTCGGTGGCGTGGGCCAGGATCGTCGGGGCGACCATGCCCAGACCGATCCCGTAGATGGACATCGACGGCGCGCGGTAGTCGGCAGCCACGCGGCCCCAGACCCGTTGGTGATCGCCCGACAGCCCGCGGCCGCCGTACTCGGCGGGTCCGGTGATCCAGCCGAATCCAGCGTCGAAGACCTTCTGGGCCCACGCCCGGGAGACGGCCAGGTCGGCCACCTCCTGCTCGTGCGTCTTCTCGGGGAACAGACTGACGTCGTCCGAGCCCTGGCCCCAGACGAAGGTCTCCTCGGGGCGCTTCTCGGCGTTGTCGTCGAGGAAGGCACGGGCGTCGGCTTCGAAGTCCTCCAGCGTCGGGGCACCGGCGCCGCTGCTCGCCTGGGCCTGCTCGGTCACGGTCATGTGCTGCTCCCCTTCGTTCGGTTCCCGTCTCCCGCGCGGGCTCGGGCCAGCGTATCCGGGCCGGCATGTGGGGTCGGTGCCGGCGGCTGCGGTAGACACTGGGTGTGGCGTACCTCCTGGCCGTCCTGGCTGCCCTGGCCAACGCCCTGAGTGCGATCTTCCAGCGGATCGGCGTGCAGAGCGCGCCACCCGACACGGTGATGAGCCTGAAGCTGGTCCGCCATGCCTTCTCCAACGCCATCTGGTTCCTGGGCCTGGCCATGATCGCCGTCGGGTTCCTGCTCCAGGCCGGCGCCCTGCACTTCGGCCAGTTGAGCTCGGTGCAGCCCATCGTGGCGTCCGAGCTCCTGCTGCTCGTCCTGATCCTCGGTGTCTGGTTCCGCTACCACCTGGGATGGCGCGAGTGGGGCGGCTCGGCCGCCGCGGCCGGCGGGCTCGCCACGTTCCTGGTCGTCGCCGACCCGGGTGGTGGTGGTGTCAGCCCGTCACGGCACGCCTGGATCGTGGTGTTCGTGGTCATCGGCGCCGTCTCGGCCGGCTGCGCCGCACTCGGGTTCACCGGGCCGCGCTGGTTCCGGGCCGCCATGTTCGGGAGCGCCGGTGCCGTCCTGTTCGCGCTGTCGGCCGCCTTGACGAAGCAGTTCACGACGCTGATCTCCATCAGCTGGGCCCACGCCTTCTCGGACTGGGTGCCCTACGCACTGGTGGG
>Ga0302187_10004640_pt1 | contig 10965 bp, 9 predicted proteins | sample II_Bog_E1_3_FD_202120 | JGI IMG/M metagenome (GOLD analysis project Ga0302187, IMG submission 202120) | Peat permafrost microbial communities from Stordalen Mire near Abisko, Sweden - II_Bog_E1_3 | ecosystem: Environmental > Terrestrial > Soil > Wetlands > Peat | place: Sweden: Abisko, Stordalen...
CTCCGCCATCCGAAACTCCGGCTTCGATCTCCCCACCACCCGCATCACCATCAACCTCGCACCCGCCGACCTGAAGAAGGAAGGCTCGGGCTTCGATCTTCCCATCGCCATCGGCATCCTCGGCGCCTATGGCGCGCTCACCATCAAAGAAGTCCACGACTTCGTCCTCGTCGGGGAACTGGGTCTGGACGGCACCCTCCGCGAGGTCCAGGGCGTCCTTCCCATCGCCATCGCTGCTCGCGCCGCGGGCATTCGCAACCTCATCCTGCCCTCCGCCAACGCTCGCGAAGCCGCCGTCGTCGATGGCGTCGACGTCTTCCCCGTCCGCTCTCTCCTGGAGGTCCGCGAGCTGCTCAACGGCTTTGCCTCCGGCAAGCAGTCCATGTTCGCCAAACCGCTGCGCGTCGATACGAAGCAACTTCTCGCAGGCTCCGAGCATTCGCTCCCCGACTTCCGCGATGTGCGCGGACAGCTCGTCGCCAAGCGTGCTCTCGAGGTCGCCGCCGCCGGCGGGCACAACATCCTGATGATCGGCCCTCCCGGCAGCGGCAAGACCATGCTCGCCAAGCGGCTGCCCTCCATCCTTGCGCCGCTGACCTTCGAAGAAGCACTCGAGACTACCAAGATCCACTCCGTGGCCGGCGTGCTGGATAAGGATGCGGGCCTCGTCACGCAGCGTCCGTTTCGCGCGCCGCACCACACCATCTCCGACGCTGGACTTATCGGCGGTGGCATGATCCCCCGCCCTGGCGAAGTCTCACTCGCCCACAACGGCCTGCTGTTCCTGGACGAGCTACCCGAGTTCCCCCGCAACGTTCTCGAGGTGATGCGCCAGCCGCTCGAAGATGGGCAGGTCACCATTGCCCGCGCTTCCATGTCGCTCAGCTTCCCCGCCCGCTTCATGCTCGCCGCCGCCATGAACCCGTGCCCCTGCGGCTACCGGGGCGACCCCTCCGGCCGCTGCCACTGCACGCCGCCGTTGATCCAGCGCTACATCTCCCGCGTCTCGGGGCCGTTACTCGATCGCATCGATATCCATATCGAGGTACCTGCGGTGCAATACAAAGAGCTCCGTGGAGGATCGGCGCAGGAAGGCTCGAAGGAGATTCGGGCCCGCGTCCTCGCTGCACGCGAGCGCCAGCACGATCGATTTCTCGAGCACACCAGGCCCGCTGCGGCACAGCCGGCCTCGGACCCCCGGAGTCGTGCATCGGCGCGCACCGCCACGAAGCAAAGAGTCTTCTCCAATGCGCAGATGTCTACCCAGCAGATCAGGATGTTCTGCGAGCTCTCCAGCGAAGCCGAGCGGCTGCTGGAACGCGCGATCGTCTCCCAGGGACTCTCCGCCCGAGCGCACGACCGAATTCTGAAGGTAGCCCGCACCGTCGCCGACCTGGCCGCCGCTCCCTCCATCACCGTCCAGCACCTCGCCGAGGCGATCCAGTACCGGACGCTCGACCGCAGTCATTGGTCGTAAGACGATCATGGGTCGCCAAGCAGCATCTCACTGAAAAACAAGACGTTTCTTTACAAGCCACTTCCAAAACCTCCCGTTTTTGGAATATCCACCGGGATCTCCAACAGAAAAAGGGATTGACCTGAGCCATGACAGGCGGTATGTTGCATAAGGTAGTCAGCCAGAGGCACGAGATTTTTCCGTTGGCGTTCCTTTTGGTTCGCTTGCCGGGTTTTCCTTTGACTGGCACCAGCGGCTCTGCTGCATCCCCACAGCCAGCCTCAGTTCGTAGCTCTCGCCCACGACCGGCGGTTTATCCCTTCGTGTGCATGCTCGAGTTCTGGGTGTCTGCGGGAACCCGATAATGTTTGAGGAACAGGCCTGATCAGCAGGCGGACCTGGGCCGATGACTTTGTCGCCTGTCCGGATCGCAAAGGACTTGCGCCCTTGCACCCTCCGGACACGTCTAATGATGGAACGAGGATCAAACACTGGCCTGGCCAGTGTAGCGGGGTCCTCAGCGTGCAGCCCTGTTGCCCGTTCGAACGTCCCCAGCTGAACAATCGCTCAAGCTATTCGCCCAAAGGGTCCCAAACGGACAAGACGACCCAGGCCAATCCCTTGCCAAGGAGAAAACATCTCATGCGCTCAGATCTGATTTTTGGAGCCCTCACCCACGTCACGAACCGCTACGAGCTTTGCCAACTCGCCTCCAAGGCGACCCGCAAGCTGCATAAGCCGAACACCCGCCTCCAGGACACCACCAATGAGGTTCTCGATCGCTTCAAGGACACCGTTCCGATGGGCGAGCAGGTCGAAGTGGACCTCGCGATTCCTTCCCGGCGTGCCGCTTAGTTTCACCCCTCACCAGGTTCCAGCCGCAGACTCGATCTGCTTGTCGTTTCGCCGCCCGCCAACGGGGTCCGCAAGGACCCAACCGTAGCGCTCCCTCCTCCCGGAGTCTCCCACCCTGTGTAAATCAGGGCACTCCGGGAGGGAACGCGGCTCTTTCGCAGGCAACGCTTCTCTGCTAGGCTGTCTCCAATCTTCCAAGTCCCTACCTTTTGCGCTGAGGTTGCCAAGACCTTTCAGGTTTGAGCACGTCCGCTGTTGCTGTTCTCATCTGTCCTCCGTTTCGTTCCTCTGCAACATCCTTGCCGCAACACCCGAGCGGGTTCCCGCTCCCTGCAAGACCCATATCCCCTTCCAAAGAAAAGTTGAACCATGTCCACTGAAAGCACCCAGGAATTAATGACCATCGCCGAGCTGAAAGAGAAGTCCATTGCCGAGCTCGGCAAGCTGGCCCGCGCCCTCGATATCGCCGGCACCAGCGGCCTGCGCAAGCAGGACCTCATCTTCAAAATTCTCCAGGCTCAGAGCGAAAAAGAAGGCCACATCTTCGCCGAGGGAGTGCTCGAAATCCTCCCCGACGGCTACGGCTTCCTCCGCTCGCCTGATTACAACTACCTGCCCGGCCCCGACGATATCTACGTCTCGCCCTCGCAGATCCGCAAGTTCGACCTTAAGACCGGCGACACCATCAGCGGCAACGTCCGCAGCCCGCACGAAGGCGAGAAATACTTCGCCCTGGTCAAGATCGAAGCCATCAACTTCGAGTCGCCCGAAGAGACCCGCAACAAGATCCTCTTCGACAACCTGACGCCGCTCTACCCGCAGGAACGCATCAAGATGGAGACCGTGCGCGAGGCCATCTCCGGCCGCGTCATGGATCTTCTCTGCCCCATCGGCAAGGGCCAGCGTGGCCTCATCGTCGCACCGCCCCGCACCGGCAAGACCGTCCTGATGCAGCAGATCGCGAACTCCATCACCGCGAACCATCCCGAGGTCGTCCTCATCGTCCTGCTCATCGACGAGCGCCCGGAAGAAGTCACCGACATGCAGCGCTCTGTAAAGGGTGAGGTCATTTCGAGCACTTTTGACGAGCCCGCCGCACGCCACGTCCAGGTCGCCGAGATGGTCATCGAGAAGGCCAAGCGCCTCGTCGAGCACAAGCGCGACGTCGTCATCCTGCTGGACTCCATCACCCGCCTCGCCCGCGCCTACAACACCATCGTCCCGCCGTCAGGTAAAGTTCTCTCCGGCGGCGTCGATTCGAACGCGCTGCAAAGGCCGAAGCGCTTCTTCGGTGCGGCCAGGAACATCGAGGAAGGCGGTAGCTTGACGATCATTGCAACGGCTCTTGTCGATACCGGCTCGCGCATGGACGAGGTCATCTTCGAAGAGTTCAAGGGAACGGGCAACATGGAAGTGATCCTCGACCGCAAGCTGGTCGATAAGAGAGTGTTCCCCGCGATCGACATCCAGCGCTCGGGCACTCGTAAGGAAGAACTCCTCATCCCCAAGGACGATCTCCAGCGCACCTGGATCCTCCGCAAGGTTCTCAACCCGCTCTCGCCGGTCGAAGCCATGGAGCTTCTGTCCGACAAGCTCGGCAAGACCCGCAACAACCAGGAGTTCCTCCACAACATGAGCTCGCTGTAAGGCCAGCTCAACACATCGAACACCGCTTCAAGCGGAGTTCACCGGTATCTCTCGGGTGGTACTGAGAGGACAAAGGGCGCAGCCAGCAATGGCCGCGCCCTTTCGCTGTCTCCCCCCAGAATTGTCATCCTGAGCGAAGGCTCGCGCCTTTGCGAGCCGAAGCCGAAGGCCCCCGAAGCCGCCCACCGAACCGATACCGTTCAACCGTTCCGGCCACGACCGCGCGCACCTTGCTGCGCTCGTGGCTTGTAGTCGCAAGATCCGGTAGCGATAATGCAGGCATGGAAGATCCTCAGTATCAGCTCGTCATTGAGTTTCAAACTCCAAAAAGTGAAAGCTTCAACGATCTGCAATCGCTTGAGGAACTACTCCGTGCCGGTTTCGGACAAGATCCGGATGTATTAGTCGACGGACATGATTTCGGCATGGGCATCTTCAACATCTTCATTCACACCAACACCCCCGAACAGACATTCGAGAAGAGTCTCGCAATGATTGAGGCGACCCGCCCCGGAGCGGAGCTGAGGGCCGGGTACCGTGACTTCGACGAGGAAGACTACGTACCGCTCCATCCCCAAGGTCTGGAGTCCTTCGAGCTTCGGTAGCCGGAGACACGTCAGTGCCTGCGGTCTCATGAATTGTTAGTCAAACCAACGGCGACGTCGGCGGCCCCAATTCCTAGTACGTCTTACTAACTCCCTGCAACGTCACCGGCCCCTTCATCGCAGCCTTCTGCTTCGCCACCATCTCCGCCACGTCCCCCAGCAGCTTCTTCGAGTCGAACACGATGCCATCCTTGATCGTGTACTCGATCCCGCCCACGCGTTCTGTTTTGCCCGTCGCATCGTTCAGCCGCATCCACCCCGTCGGATAGAGCACCTTCAAATTCGCCAACGGGTTCTCGCCCACGATCACCATGTCTGCATACTTCCCCGGACGAATGATCCCGAAGTCCACATCGCTCTGCTTCGGGCTCTGCAGCTCCTCCGCTCCGTAGAGCGTCGCCGAGCGGATCACCTCCAGCGGCGTGAACCCTGCCTCACGCAGCATCTCCAGCTCCTGGATATAAGTGAACCCGTACGTCTGATAGATGAACCCCGCATCCGTACCCACCGTCACATGACCGCCCGCGTTCTTGAAGTCGTTCACAAACTCCATCCAGATGCGGAAGTAGTTCTTGAACGCGACCTCATCCTCGGTCGTCCAGTTGTAGAAGAACGATCCGTGGTTCTCGCGGTTGGGCTGGTAGTACTGCATCAACGACGGCAGCGTGTACTGGTCATGCCACTCCGCTGTGTAGGACCGCATCAGGTCGCGCCCTGCCGAGTAGATGGTGAACGTCGGGTTCAGCACGGTGCCGCCCTTCACCCACTCGTTGATCAATCCATCCCACTGCGGGCTGCCGCGCTCGGCAATCTTGTCCCAGTTGCGAGCCACCTGCCCAAACCGCATCTGCTCGTCGTTGTAGTTCTGGTCGGCGGGATAATCCTGCACGGTCGTCTGCGTCAGCATCGACTCAAACAGCCCGTAGCTGTGCGTCAACGTGCGCAGCCCCAGCCGTGTCGCATCCTTCGCCGTCAGCCGCGGCTCGCTCTCCTGCCCCAGGTGCGCCAGCGATCCCAGCTTGTACTTCTTGCCTTCATCGAGAATCGCAGCGACCACATCGGGATCGCCGCCGAAGAGCTTGATCCCATCCGCGCCCTTGCCTGAGAGGAACCGCACCCACTCGCGACCCAGCTCCGGAGTCTTCTCCGGCTTGTCCTTCCAGCCATCGCCGGTAAACGCCGGCTGGTAGACATAAATCCTCGGTGCCGTGATCTCATTCTTCGCGCTGCGCTCGCGCTCCTTCAGCGTCCAGTCGAGCCCCCCACCCGGCACGCCACGCACCGTCGTCACGCCACTCGCCAACCACAGCTTGTTCACGTACTCCGCGTCAGGAGCCTTGTCCAGCGTCCCGTAGTGCACGTGCGTATCGACGAAACCCGGCATCAGGTACTTGCCGGTACCATCGATCTCGCGTTCGCCCTTCGCCGGTCGTCCACGATCTCTGATCGGCCGGTGCGGCACGCCCACGCTCACCACATCGACGATGCGATTGCCTTCGACCACCACGTCCACTGGACCCATCGGAGCCGCTCCCGTGCCATCGATCACGGTGATGCCGCGAATCACCAGCCGCGTGTATGGGCCCCCACCATCCGCTGGAGAGCGCGGTGGCGCAGGCGTCAACTTCTGGCCATGGGCGAACGTTGCTGCGACGATGGTAAGTAGGACAAGTCCACCACGAATACGCTGGCGCATACGTCTCCCGAGCTACTGGAATGTTGATGTTTTTGCGAGTATACCCTTCGGCGCAGATACCTTCGGCACCGGAGCGCGAGAGCCCCGCAGCCCCGTGGAGCGAACTCCAGTCGATGAATATTTGCGGGGCCGCGCATCTTTTTCTCTCGTATTGCGGTCTATGCTTCATATCGGTCGACATTGTCGTTCGTCACCGCAAGCTGGGATCGCACCATGAGCACGAATCGCGGTTCACTGAGCACGCATCGACGTTCCCTCCTCCTCAATATCGCGCTGCTTTGCGTGGCCGTCTTCTGCCAGCACTCAGCGCACATGGCAAAGACGGCGAGTCAGCCCTTCCGGGCGACGCCGTGCCGCGCCAAGGTGGCCTCGGTCTCGTACGTACCCGAGTCGAAGATCAAGCTGCGCGCCCGGCGTGCGGCTCGTCCTTCCCGGGACAGCCTCGAGCACAACCTCGCGCAGTACTCTGCTTTGACCCCGGTTGCCCTGGCCGAGTTGAATGCCTCGGCACAGCGCGCGGAGCGGCAGGATCGTAGAGCGGAGTCTATCGCCCCGCAGTTCCGGTCCTTCTACCTTCGCGTATAGCGCGTCCTCTCATCCTCTCTGCCCTTCGAAGTCCTCGCATGCAGCCACGCCACTTCCCGCGCCTCGGCGCGCGCACGGCTGTGACTCGTGATGGACTTTGAACGCCCTGAAGCGCGATACCGCATTTAGGAGCAGTGACATGAAGAAGTCGACGCAGTATCTCCTCGCCACCGTTGTGGCGTTTCTGGCCACAACATTTACTCTTCCCCGCATCACCTTCGCGCAGGATCCTGCCACGCAGGCGGCCCAGCAGGCCATGGATGCTGCGATCCAGGCCAATCAACAAGCCATGCAAGCCGCTCAGCAGGCGAACCAGCAAGCCATGGACGCGGCACAACAGGCGGCACAGCAAGCCTCGCAACAGGCCATGCAGGACAGCATGAACGCCGTTCAAAATGCTGGCGGACCGATAGCCCCACCACGCAGGCGGCCTACCGTTCCCGTCACGCCTCGAGGGCCTGTGCCGCAAAACATCGCGGCGGCGCACTCTGTCTTCGTCAGCAACCTAGGGTCCGCTCCCAACGCGCCGATTGACATCGACCAGGCCTACGATCAGTTCTCGCAGCAGCTGGTGGCGTGGGGGCACTACAGCGTCGTGCCTTCCCCAGCCCAGGCAAATCTGATCTTTGAGCTTCGGGAGATCGCTCCGCTGACGGATGTGAGCGGATACCGTGGGGACGTCGCGTCGTACGCCACACCCGCCTTCGAGTTGCACATTCGCGACGCCAAGACCGGCGTCGTGATGTGGACGGTGGTCTCACCGATCGAAGACTTCGGGAAGAAGTCCGAGCGTCCACAGTGGTATGCGATGGCCGTTTCGAACCTGGTCAGCAGGGTGAAGGTGGTAACGGCGACTCCTCTGGCTCCACAGGAGATCGTCGACCTGACCGCGATGCCTCAGACCCACGACGGTCGAAGAGCGCTGATCATCACTGGCGTCGCAGTGGGAGCCGCAGCCACAGCCGGCATCCTGATGCACCATGCCTATGAAAACAGCGTGGCCGACCAGAAGCAGCAGCAGGACAACTTCTGCCTCGCCCACGGCATTCCGCTCACGGAGTGCGCAGGAGGCTAGGTGTCCCGGGGTTTCGCGCAGCTGATCGTCGTAAGCGGTGCCATCAGCCGCTTGGGATCAGCTGCGCGGAGTTTCCTGCGATGACTCGGCGGTCTTGAGGCTGGCGATCTCGCGCTCAATCCAGTCCTGAGCGTTCGTGAGTTCCTCGTTGCGGCCCTTCCGGATGACCACCATGTTGTGAAAGAAAGCCATCTCGATGATGTGCCGGTCGAAGTAGGAGGGTTGGTAGCCCTCGATGGGGTATTCCACATGGTTGAGTCCGTCAGTGAGCCGCTTGCAATACTCGAGGGACGATCCAGGCATACCCATTCCGCCACCCCATGTGGTCCAGTACGAGGTCTGAGTATCCTCGATGACGTAGATCCCGTTGTCGCGGAGGAGCGGGAAGAGGGTCTCGAACGTCGTGATGACGTGCGCGCTTACGTGGCTACCGTCATCGATGATGATGTCGAAGCCACCGTAGGCCTGCGACAACGCCGTGAGGGCCGCCGAATCGGACTGGTCGCACTGGCGAACGTCGATCCGATGCTCGCTGAAGTGTGACTTGTCGTAAAGATCAATCCCGACGATCTGACTCTTTGGGAAGTAGGCCTTCCACATGCGCAGGGACTTTGCGCCCTCCTCGTGGTCGTCGTACCCTCCCACGCCGATCTCCAGGACGTTGAGTCGCCTCCGTCTCAACGAGTGGAAATATCGCTGGTAGTGGGGGGTGTACCAGTGGCCTCCCCACTTGTCGGTCCCGAAGAACTGCGCCAGGCGAGTGAGATCATCCTGCCACCACCACAAGGCCAGTTTCTTCCCACTGCGCTTGAGAGGCGCGGGCAAATAGTTCAAAACGCGTCTCTTCCAGCCCAAGGCAGCTCCCGGCAATCCACCCGTCATCCCGGGTAGCTGGATTATTGGGCATGGGCGACAGACCCCGCAATCGAAATCGTCACCGTTGTGCCGGTTTGAGGCCCAACAGCCACCAGGCCCAAAGATTCGCACCCCGACACATCAGGACTACGACGAGGCAACACCGTGTATTCTCGGTGAGAACCATGAAGCGAGTCCTCACTGCGATTGTCCTGATCACCTTTGTCCTGGCGCTTGTCTACTTCGACAAGCCGTGGACCATCGCACTCGTTGCGGCTGCCGTCGCGATGCTGTCGGCGCTGGAGTATCGCAAGTTCGCCGAGTCTGGAGGCTGCCCGCTCCCGCTCTGGTGGGTGATCTTCGCCATCGCGGCCTTCTTCTTTGCGACCTTTTACCGGCCCAAGGACATGATCACGATCATCTCCTTCGTGACGCTGGTGCTATTTTCCGTCTCTGCCTTGAGGACGAAGCTGGAATGCGTGCTGTGGGAGACCGCCGCCGGCCTGCTGATGCTGGTCTATATCGCCTATCCGCTGACGCTTCTGCCGCAGATCCTGAACGAAGAAAACGGGACGGCGCTGCTGATCTTCCTGTTCCTGTGCGTGTGGTCGGGCGACACGGCGGCGATGTACGTCGGAAAGCGCTTTGGCAAGCACAAGTTCGCGCCGCGGCTTTCCCCCAACAAGACCTGGGAGGGAGCAGCCGCCTCAGTGGTTGGCTCCTGCGTCTTCGGGATGGCAATGGTCCTGGGCGGCGACTGGCTGACGATGACCGGATCGAGCTTTACCCGTCTGCACACCAGCGAGCCCTGGTGGGCATACCTGCTTCTGGCCGTAGCGCTGAACGCGGCGGCGCAGTTTGGCGACCTGCTGGAGTCAGCACTGAAGCGCGGCGCAGGGATCAAGGACTCGGGCACCATGCTGCCCGGCCATGGCGGCATCCTGGACCGCATCGACGCGCTTCTGGTAGCCGCGCCGGTGCTGTGGCTGGTGCTGGTGGTCAAGCAGGCCGTCTCTCCCGGCAGCTTTTAGAGCAACGTAAAAGTCACGGCTGCTTTGCGCTGGGAGTCAGCCTGCGGAGCAGAAACTCCTGTGCGAGCGTGCTTGCGATGCGACCGGCGGTCGTAATCGCTGCGGTGGAGAAGACCATCCCGGTGCCGCGATCGGTCTGCGGGTAGTACAGATTGGCCAGCGCCGCTCCGCCAAGATCTCCACCGATGCTCGAGTAGTTGAACTCCATCTTGCCGTTATCGCCGCGGCACAAAAACGGCGCCAGCATGGCGTGCCGGATGCGGGAGCGCTTTGTCCCGGTGCCCTGGTAGTAGTAGCGCGGGTCCTGATGCAGCAGCGATGGAAGGATCGCGCCGCCGATCATTACATCGGAAAAGGCCCCGGCATACTGAGCTCCGAAGCGCTGCCCATACCCCTTGAAGCCCTGTTGATAGGCGGGTGTATCGGCGGCCTGATCGATTCCGGCGATGAACGCCGAGCCTGCAATCGTCACCGCGTCAGTCGCTGCCCGAAACGCCAGCGAGAACTTGAGCTTCGCCGACAGTGGCTGCGGGTTGGGGTCGTACACGACGAAGAAATTTGGGACAATGCCGAAGATCCGCTGCTGCTCTTCGTCATGTACCTCCTGCAGCGCGATCTGCTCGGACGTGGCTGCGGAGACGGCAGTGACAACGTCGGCGACCTCCAGCTGAATGCCTTTCAGGTACAGGAACTGGCCCGGCTTCAGGTTGACGGTGGTATTCCATTCCGCGAATCCGGGGGCGCTGACGACGATGCGATACGGCTCAAGCGGTTTGAGTCCGGTGATGGAGAAGAAGCCATTCGCATCACTGGAGCCCGTGATCCGGTCTTCGCCGTCGGGCCCTGCGGCCACAACCTTCGCACCGGCAATCAGTTCGCCGTCCGGGTCCGTGGCATCGCCGGCGACTGTGCCTACCTGCGGTGTTGGAGCATCGACGGCCTGGCACCGGGCCCTCCGCACTGAAAACAGAAAGATAAGACTCATTGCCCAGTACATGACGATGGATTTCGCAGCCAACTGCGAACGTAGCTTTCGGAACATGGGGTTTTGACTCGAGAACTGTCAGATCGACACAAAAACTTCTTGTTACGACCACTATCCGCCAAGGCAAAGCGACGGACCCCGTCCGGTGGTGTCCCGCGCATCTGCGAAAATATTC
>Ga0302187_10004645_pt1 | contig 10958 bp, 10 predicted proteins | sample II_Bog_E1_3_FD_202120 | JGI IMG/M metagenome (GOLD analysis project Ga0302187, IMG submission 202120) | Peat permafrost microbial communities from Stordalen Mire near Abisko, Sweden - II_Bog_E1_3 | ecosystem: Environmental > Terrestrial > Soil > Wetlands > Peat | place: Sweden: Abisko...
CCGGTACCGTGACCCCCGGAGCAGTTGCCGGAGCAGCGAACGGGGGGAGCCGATCCATGAGCACGACCGAGACGCGGGGTCCGCTGCGGGGACCGGCACGGCGACCCCGTCCGAGGACCTCGTCCTACCTGCTGCTGGTGGGCCTGGTGGTCATGCTGTCGGGCCTGTTGTTCGGCTACGACCAGGGCGTGATCTCGGGTGCCCTCGACGGCATCGAGAAGGAGTTCTCGGTCGGCACGATCCTCCTCGAGGTCATCACCAGCTGGGTGACCCTGGGGGCCATGGTCGGCGCACTGGCCGCCGGAGCGGTGGCCGACCGGGTGGGGCGGCGCCGCACGATCCTCCTGGCCGGCGTGCTGTTCGTGGCGGGCTCCCTCATCGAGGCCTTGGCCCCCGACGCCTACGTGCTGGTGCTCGGCCGGGTGGTCATCGGGTTCGGGGTCGGCGTGGCGTCGGTGGCCGCCCCGCTGTACGCCGCCGAGACGGCCCCGGCCCGCTTCCGCGGCCGGATGGTCTCGCTCTACCAGCTGGCCATCACCATCGGGATCTTCGTGGCCTACTTCGTCGACTACCTGCTCACCCACAGCGACGACTGGCGGGTGATGCTGGGCATCTCGGCCGTCCCCGGCGTGCTGCTCCTCATCGTCATGTTCCCGTTGCGGGACACCCCGCGCTGGTACATGAAGGTGCAGCGGCGCCCCGAGGCCGAGGAGGCGCTGGCCAAGGCCGAGCCGGACGTGGACGTGGCCGTCGAGCTCGACCACATGCAGGACACCCTCGACCTCGAGGCGACCCAGAGCACCCGCTGGGGCGAGGTCTTCGCCGCCCGGTGGCGCAGGCCCCTGGTCATCGGGGTGACACTGGCCGTGTTGCAGCAGTTGACGGGGATCAACGCCATCATCTACTACGCCGACAAGATCTTCGCCGCGGCCGGCTTCCTCTCCCCGGCCAGCCAGAGCCTGGCCACCCTGTGGGCCATCGGGGCCGTGAACGTGGTGGCCACGCTGGTGGCCGTGGCCTGGGTGGACCACTTCGGTCGCAAACCCCTCCTCATGACCGGCTCGATCGGCATGTTCGCCAGCCTGGTGGTGGTGGGGGCGATGTTCCTCAAGATGAAGCACGGCGTCTCGGCCACCGACACCTCGGGCCCGGGCATGGTCACCCTGGTGGCCCTGGTCGTCTTCATCGCCTCCTTCGCCTTCTCCCTCGGGCCGGTGGTCTGGACGATCATCAACGAGATCTACCCGGCCCAGGTGCGGGGCAAGGGGGTGGCCGTGGCCACGGCGGCCAACTGGTTCGCCGCCTGGCTGGTCAGCCAGTTCTTCCTCAGCCTGGTCAGCCTGATCTCCGAGACCGGCGTCTTCTGGCTCTTCGCCTTCTTCTGCCTGGTCACCTACTGGTTCGTCCACCGCTTCGTGCCCGAGACGAAGGGCAAGAGCCTCGAGCAGCTCCAGGCCATGTGGGGGGACGAGGACGCCGTGGCCGACGCCGTCGGCTCCTACCGGACGCCGTCCCCCTAAACCCTGGGACCTGGGACCTGACCCCTGACCCCTGGGTCCCCCGGCGGACGGCGCGGGACGTAAGCGGCGGTCATCGTTGTGACGTCCGGCCCTGGTCCACGGGATCCCCCGCCCGTACCCTCGATAGTGGGGAGCCGCCCGCCACCGTTCGGCACCCCGTCCGGCGGGTCGCACGACGCGGCTCGGACGAACCACGACAGGGGATGCGACATGAAAGCACTGATCTACCAGGGCCCCGGCACCAAGGAGTGGACGGACGTGCCCGACCCGAAGATCGAACAGCCCACCGACGTCATCGTCCGGATGGTGGCCACCACCATCTGCGGTACCGACCTCCACATCCTGAAGGGTGACGTCCCCGAGGTGGAGATCGGACGAATCCTCGGGCACGAGGGGATCGGCGTGATCACCGAAGTGGGTGAGGCCGTCACCCAGCTGGCCGTCGGGGACCGGGTGATCCTGGCCTGCGTCAGCTCGTGCGGCCGGTGCTCGAACTGCCGCACCGGGCTCACCAGCCACTGCCTCGACCCGGAGGGCATTGCCGGCATCGGGTGGATCTTCGGATACATGATCGACGGCACCCAGGCCGAGCTGGTCCGTGTCCCCTTCGCCGAGAGCTCGGTCTACCGGGTCCCCGACGGCATGACCGACGCCGAGGGGATCCTCCTCTCCGATGTCCTGCCCACCGGCTTCGAGATCGGCGTCCAGTACGGGCACGTGCAGCCCGGTGACGTGGTCGCGGTGATCGGGTCGGGCCCCGTCGGGCTCTCGGCCGTCATGACGGCGCGCCTCTACGGTCCGTCGAAGATCATCGCCATCGACCTGGACGACGCCCGACTGGCCCGGGCCAGGGACTTCGGGGCGAGCGACACGGTCAATTCGGGCGACCCCGACTGGAAGGACCAGGTGCTGGCCTGCACCGACGGCCTCGGCGTCGACGTGGCCATCGAGGCGGTCGGGGTCCCCGAGACGTTCACCATGGCCACGGTCATCGTGCGGCCGGGTGGCCACGTGGCCAACATCGGCGTGCACGGCCGGTCGGTCGACCTCGCCCTCAACGAGCTCTGGATCAAGAACATCGACATCTCCATGGGCCTGGTCAACACCAACACCCTCGGCCTGCTGCTGAAGCTCGTGGCCGAGCACCAGCTGCCCATCGACAAGTTCGTGACCCACGAGTTCTCGTTCGACCAGGTACTGGAGGCCTACGAGGTCTTCGGGAACGCCGCCGAGCACGACGCCCTCAAGGTGCTCATCCACTAGGCCGAGGGCGGGGCCGCGTCCGCCCGGTCACCGGAGGAGCACGGCCAGTACCACGCCGGCGGGCAGGGCCGTCCACCCGTACCGGGCGGCGACGTTGACGACACCGGACCGGTAGCCGTACAGGACGGCGAGCTGGGGAGGGTTGAAGGCCGGCGCCCCGAAGGCCGACAGCGCGGCCACCACGGCCAGGGCCGGCTCCCGGGCCAACAGGGCGATGGGGAGCAGGTAGGCCACCCGGACCGCCGACAGGAGGAGCCACCGCCGGACGTCCGCCGGACCCCGGGGGGCCGAGGCGTTGTGCGGGTGGACCACCGAGCCGGTGAACAACGCCGCTCCGGTGAAGGCGAAGACCGGGCCGGCCACCACGAGGATCCAGTGCGAGGCGGCCGGAGCCGGGCCGGCCAGGTGGAGGAGGAGGCCGACCCCGACCGCGAGGCCGGCGGACTGGTCGACCCACGAGGTGGAGCGCCGCTGGGGGTGCGGGGCGTCCCGGCGCAACAGGTGGATGCAGGCGATGTTCGGCACGGCGTAGGCGGCGTTGGCCAGGGCGGCGAGGACCACGGCCGGGGGACCGGCGAACGCTCCGGCGATCGGGAGGACCCAGAACGCGCCGTTGGGCCCGGCCGCCCACGAGTCGAGGGCCGCCTCGCCCACGCTGGCGCCCCGTCGGGTGAACACGGCGGCCAGCAGCAGTACCCCCAGCACCCCGGCCACGAGGATCGGCCCGACGATCTGACGGGGCTCGGTCAGTCGCCAGGCCGAGACCACTCCGACCACGCCGGCCGTGGCCAGCAACTGGGACCGCAGGTAGATCGGCCAGTCCCGGCGGAGACGGGGTCCGCCACGGTCGACGGCCGACCCCACGGCGAACCCGATCAGGTAGGCGGCGAAGGTGGCGATGATCATGTCGGTCCCGCCACGGTGGCGGGGCACCGCCCCGGGCCCGTGGGCGCCCGACCCCCACCGGTCAGATCGCCCACGGAGGGCCGGTGTCGACGATCGGATTCCGCCCGCCGGGCTCCCGGATCAGGCCCGCTTGTCGGGCAGCAGCGCACCGATGAGCCAGAAGATGGGGATGAAGAGTCCGATCAGGAACATCACCCAGTGGCCCCGCCTGATCGACAGGATGCCCAGGGTGACCATCAGGACGACGTAGATCACGCCGAAGATGAAGTACATCTGACCCGCTTTCGTCGGTGGTGCGGCTCCGGGTAGCGCAGCGCACCGAGGGTACCGTGCCCGGGCGGCGGGGTCCGACCGACCGGGGCCCCACGACGCCGGGCCGGTCGCTGCCTACGATGGCCCCATGGGAGCCTCCGGTGCCGGATGGTCCCGTCCCGGACGTCGGGGACGCTTCGGGCCGGCGACGGGCGTCGAGTGGCGGTCGTGGGGCGCCGGTCCCGGGCGCCGGACCTACGGGCTGGTCCGCGGACCGGCGGCGGGCGCTCCGCTCATCGTGGCCCTCCACGGGGCCGGCGGGACCGGCCGGGGGATGGTGGCCCTGACCGGCCTGGGGACCCGGGGACCGGCGGCCGGCTTCGCCGTGGCCTTCCCCGACGGGGTCCGACGGGCCTGGGGCGGCGGCCGGGCGGCGGCCGGTCGGGTCGAGGTGGACGATGCCGGCTTCCTCACCGGCCTGGTAGACGGGCTGGTGGCCGAGGGGGTGGCCCGACCCGGCGCCCTGGTCCTCTGCGGCATGTCCAACGGGGGGTTCATGGTCGAGTACCTGGCCCGGCGCCACGTCCTCGGGGCGGTCGCCGTCCTGACCGTGGCGGCCACGGCCACGGAGGTCGCCCGTCGGGTGACCCCGGTACCCGTGGCACCGTGCGCCGTGGTGTGCGTCACCGGCACGGCGGACCCGATCGTCCCCTACGGCGGGGGACCGGTCACCCTCCCCGGCCCCCTCGGTCGACGGGTGGCGCGGCGCCGGACGACCGGGACCGTCGGTCGCAACGTGGCCGCCACCGCCGGGGCCATGACATCGGACTGGGCCACGGCCAACGGGCTCGGTCCGACCCCGGTGGTCGAGACGTTCCCGGCGGCGCCCGGCGACGTGGGGTACACCCGCTTCACCTGGCAGGCCCCGGGGCGCCGACCGGTGGTCCACTACCGGATCGACGGGGGAGGCCACACCTGGCCGGGCGGACCCCAGTACCTGCCGGGCCGCATGATCGGACCGACGGCCCGGACCCTCGACGCCACCGCGGTCCTCCTGGCCCTGGCCGCCGGCGAACTGCGGACCCCGGGGGGCAGCACCGGGCCGGCGACCGGCTGACCCGGACCTCCGCCACCGGCCTTCGCTAGCATCGGCCCATGCAGACCACCACGACCATCTCGGCGCCGATCCTCATCGTCGCCGTGATGATCAACCTGGTGTTCGCCACCATCATCTTCTTCGCGTCCGAACGGTTCCGCCGGGCCCACGGTGTCACCCCGTGGAGAATGCCGTCCATCGCCTGGGCGATCATCGGGTTCCTCTCCTGGCTGATCTGCCTCATCCTGTGGCTCGTCGCCAGCAGCCAGGCCCGGAAGAGGCTGGCCGCCGGCGGGTACGGACCGGCGCCCGGCCATCCCGGCGGATACGGGTACGGATACGGACCGGCGCCCGGCGCCTCGGCCGCCGGCCCACCTGCGGGGTCCGGCTACCACCCGGGCTACGGCGTACCGCTCCCCGGACCGGCCGCTACTGCGCCCGGTACCGCGCCGGGTGCCTCGCCCCCGGCCTGGCACCCCGACCCCGGCGGTCGCCACCAGTACCGCTACTGGGACGGGTCCCGGTGGACCGAGCACGTGAGCGACCACGGACAGGCCGGCACCGACCCCCCGACGCCGTAACCCCACCGGCGGGGTCGGCGCGGGACGGGCGCGGGACGGTCAGCCCCCCGGCTCCGTTTCGCTCTCCGGCTCCGTTTCGCTCTCCCGCTCCCGCTCCCGCTCCCAGAGCGGGTCGCGTCCCCGGGCGATGGCCACCAGGTCACCGAAGGACACGCTGCGGGCCCGCCGTCGCTCGGCCACGGTGAGGTTCCCCCGGGGGACGAGGAGGCGCAGCCCGCGGGGATGGATGCGGAATTCGAGCGGCGTGGCCAACTCCAGGGCCTCGCCGTCGACCCCGGCGAGGGCCGTCCCGGAGCGGGACCGGACCTCGAAGGTGCCGGTGGTGAACTCATGCCAGTGCGGGCTCTGGCGGCGCTGACCCAACGCCGAGAGTGCCACGATCGCCGCGGCCTCGGTGCCCGTGGTGGCCGTGACGGCCACGATCCCGAGGGAGCCGCTGTCCAACCGGCGGCGTTGGGTGGCGTCCAGGGTGGCGCCGAGCACGTAGGGGTTGTTCGACACCTGGACGAGGAACGCCCCGTCGACCTCCGTGCCGTCGGGTCCGGTGAACTGGAGGTCGAAGGGCTCGTCGGTCCGGCCCATGATCTCGGGGAGCAGCGACCGGGCCGTCTCGGCCTTGGCCTCCCGGTAGCCCTCCTGGGCCACGATGGTGGCGTAGACGCCCAGGGAGACGTTGTTCACGAAGAAGCGGTCCCCGACCGTGGCGTAGTCGATCCGGCGCTCGACCCCGTCGCGGAATGCCGCCAGGTTGGCACGGGGATCGTCGCGTTCGAGGCCGAGGTCCAAGGCGAAATGGTTCCGGGTGCCGGCCGAGACGCACACGAACGGCAGGTCGTGCTCCACCGCCACGGAGGCCACGAGGGCCTGTGACCCGTCGCCGCCGGCCATGCCCAGGCAGTCCGCTCCGTCGGCCACGGCCCGGCGGGCCAGCTGCTCGAGATCGAGCCCGTGGTCGAGCAGCACGACCTCGACCCCGAGGGCCCGGGCCGCCTCGACCAGTCCGAACCGCTCCACCTTGCCCCCGCCCGACCACGGATTGCAGAGCAGGACAGGGTGGCGGGGCGGCGGGACCGACGTGGGCCGGAGCCGGTCGCGCTGGCGGAGGTCGAGGGCCAACGCCGCCCGCCCAGTCCCCACCATGACGGCCGCGAGCACAGCCACCGCCACGATGCGGGCCGCGGGCCGCTCGACGTGGGGCGTGGTCCGCAGCAGGGCCGCCACCACCGTGGCCAGGCCGATCACGGCACCGGCGATTCCGGCCAGCCGTCGGGGCATCCGTTCGGTGACCGCCCACCAGGCCCCGGCCACGGTCAGCACCAGGCCGACCAGGGCGATGACCAGGAGCCCCAGGTTGCCCACGACGAACACCACCACGTCGGCGACGAGGACCGCGGCGCAGGCCAGGGAGACCAGGGCCAGGCCGCGCTTCCCCCGGCCCACCCGACCGGCCCGATCGGGCGTCGACGACTTCCGCCGTCCGTCCCGGTCCTCGCCGGGTGCCGGCACGCCGTCGCCGTCCGCCGTCGTCCGATCGGTGCCGGTCACGGTTCGGACAGGAGCTCGCGGACCCTGGGGACCACGCGGGTCCCGTAGAGCTCGATGCTCCGCAGGAGGAGGTCGTGGGGGAGCCGGCCGGCGCTGTACTTCAGGTCGAACCGGTCGAGGTGCAGGGCCCGGACGGTGGTGGCGATCTTGCGGGCCACCGTCTCCGGGGAGCCGACGTAGAGGGACCCGCCCGGCCCGGCCTGCCGGTCGAACTCGGACCGGCCCATCGGCCCCCAGCCCCGCTCGGCCCCGATCCGGTCGCGCATCCGCTTCAGGTGCGGCCACAGCTGCTCGCGGGCCTCCCCGTCGGTTGCCGCCACGTGGCCCGGCGAGTGCACACCGACGGCCAGCCGGGGCCGGCCGAAGCGTTCGAGGGCCTGGTGGTAGAGGTCGACCAGGGGGGCGAAGCGCTCGCTCTCGCCGCCGATGATGGCGATCATCAGCGGGAGCCCGTGGCGGGCGGCCCGGATGACCGACTGGGGGCTCCCGCCGACGCCGACCCAGGTCCGCAGGCGGCCCGACGCCGTCGGGGGGTACACCTGCCGGTCGGCCAAGGAGGCCCGGGTCGTGCCCGACCAGGTCACCGGCTGCTCGTCGAGGAGGCGGACGAAGAGGTCCAACCGGTCCTCGAAGAGCTCCTCGTAGCGGTCCAGGTCGAAGCCGAACAGCGGGAAGGACTCGGTGAACGAACCCCGGCCGAGGGTGACCTCGGCCCGGCCGTCGGAGACGGCGTCGAGCGTGGCGAACCGCTGGTACACCCGGACCGGGTCGTCGGAGCTGAGCACGGTCACGGCCGACCCCAGCCGGATCCGCCGGGTGCGGCCGGCCACGGCGGCCAGCACCATCTCAGGCGACGACACGGCGAAATCGGCACGGTGGTGCTCGCCGACGCCGATGGCGTCCACCCCCACCTCGTCGGCCAGCACCGCCTCCTCCACCACGTCACGGATCACCTCGGGGTGGGAGCGGGGCCGGCCGGCCGCGTCGACGGTGACGTCCCCGAAGGTGTCCAGTCCCAGTTCCAACCCGTCCGGCATGCCGTCGTCAGCCTTTCCGTGGCGTCCCTCCGCCACCGGTGGACCCGATCGTCCCACGACCGTACCGGCCGGGGCGAGGCACACCCGCCCGGGTCGAGGCGACGGACCGGGGCCGGGGCGAGGCACACCCGCCCGGGTCGAGGCGACGGACCGGGGCGGGGGCGACGGGGTACCATCGTGGCGGCCGACGACCGGGCTCCGTAGCCCGTCGTCGCCAGGACCATCGACGGGACCCACCCGTCGCGGGCATCCCACGGGGAGGATCGAGCGTGGACGGACACGACACCGGTCGTCGGCGACGCGTGCCGTCGCTCCTGCTGCGGAGCCTCCTGGCCCTGGTCGTGCTGGTCGGCGTGGTCGCCGGTGTGCTGATCGTGTCGGGCGGCACCGCCCAGTCGGCCACCGCCCGCGTCGACGGCCAGCCCGTCACCACCATCGACCTACGGATGGCCCACGCCTACACGCCGCGGTTCACCAAGGGCAGCACCGACGACTACCACTGCATCCTGTTGAACCCCCACGTCACCAAGAACTCCTACATCGTGTCGTCGGAGTTCTACCCGGGAAGCGGACCCTCCAGCGTGGAGGTCCACCACGCCATCCTGTTCCTGGTGCCGCCCAGCGAGGTGGCCACGGCCGAGGCCAACAACCCGGGGGACAAGGGCTGGAGCTGCTTCGGTGAGTCCCCCGTGGACGGGACCAGCCTGGCCGGGCTCGGAGCGTTCCCCTGGCTCAGCGCCTGGGCTCCGGGGACGGGCGTCGACGACGAGCCCCTCACCACCGGCACACCCCTCCCGGCCGGGAGCATGGTCATCATGCAGGTGCACTTCAACGGACTGGTGGGCGACAAGCCCGTCCAGCCATGGCTCAAGCTGAACACCGTGCCGGCCTCGGCCCACCTTCGTCCCGAGACCCTGACCCTCGACCTGGCCCCGCCCGACTACGGCTGTCCGACCGGGCAGACCGGCCCACTCTGCAACCGGGCCGCCGCCCTCGCCTACCTCGGCCAGCGGTTCGGACCGGGGGCCGTGGCCTTCGACGACACCATCGAGGAGATCTGCGGTCGCAGCCCGGTGGACCCGCCGACCAGTGACACCACCTCGTGCGACTGGCCGGTCTACCGGTCGGGCTACGTGGTCCGCCTGGGCGCCCACATGCACCTGACCGGGGCCAGCCTGACCATCACCCTCAACCCGGGCACGCCGGGGGCCAAGACCCTGCTCGACGTGCCCAACTTCAACTTCCACGACCAGAAGGCCTACAACCTGGCCAGCTGGGTGAAGATCGTCCCCGGGGACACCATCCGGGTGAGCTGCACGTACAACCCCGAGCTGCGCGAACAGCTGCCCCAGCTGCGCCCGCTCGCACCGCGCTACGTGGTGTGGGGCGACGGATCGTCCGACGAGATGTGCCTGGGGCTCATCTCGACCGTCCCGCTCGATCCCCATGCCCCGACCAACTGGACGGGCCGGCAGGGCGGGGGACGCCGGGGCGGGCTCCGGGCATCCGGTGCCCCGGCCGCGCCCGCCACGCCGACGTCGCCCGCCACGCCGACGACCAAGGGGTAGCAGGGGCGGCGGCCCCCTCGCTACGCTGTGGCCCATGCCGGCGGCGTCCACCATCCTGCGGGGCCGGTCGCTCCGGTCACTCCCCGGCCGGGCCACGATGCTGGTCACCGGCGAGTTGGTGGCCACCCTCTGCTACGCCCTGACCATCAAGGCGGGCCTCGGCCTCGGGCCACTGTTCGTCCTCCAGGTCGGGGTGGCCCGGCTGGCCGGCATCGCCATCGGCACCGCGGTCATCGTGGTGGGGTTCGCCCTGGTGGGGCTCTCCATGAGCCTGCGCTCGTGGCCCGGGCCGGGGACCCTGCTCCTCCCGGTCCTCGGCGGCCTGTCGCTCGACGCCATGCTGCCGCACCTGCCCTCCCTCCACGGCTGGCTGCTCCGGCTGGCCACCGTCGTGGTGGCCACCTGGGTGATGGCCCTCGGGGGCGCCCTGGTCATCCGGGCTTCCGTGGGGGTCGACGCCTATGACGCCGTCATGATGGGCCTCCACCGCATCGTCGGACGGCCTCTCGGACCGATCCGCCTGGCCATGGAGGCCACGGCCCTGGCCGCCGGATGGCTGCTGGGCGGACCGGTGGGAGTGGGCACGGTGATCACCGGCCTGCTCATCGGCCCCGGACTGCAGTTCTGGATGCGCGTGGTCGGCGCCCCGACCGGAGCCGGCCGTCCTCCGGTGCCCGACCCCGGGAGCGGAACCGCCGCCCTCCCGGCCACGACCTGACCCGGATCTCCCGGGTCGCCCTGCCTCGACACGGGCCCGACGATGGGCGATCATGGCGACGCACCGGCCTCCGATACCCCGGCGGGCCTCGCCGACGACCACCGACGCATCGCCGATGCGCCCCGACGGAGGAACCGACCGATGGCCACCCGCCGCACCACCGCACCGACCGCCACCGACGAGAGCCGGCCGGCCGGCCGACGGGCCCTGACCGCCGCCCTGGCCCTACTGACCGCCGTGACGACCACCCTGGCCCTGGTCGCGACCGGACCCCCCGCCGGGGCGACACCGTCGACCACCACGCTGTACGTGACCACGTCCGGCTCGGGTACGGCCTGCACCCAGATCGCCCCGTGCGGACAGGTCAAGACTGCGCTCACCACGGCCGCCGGCATCGCCGGTGCCGTGGTCGTCGAGGTCGGACCCGGGACCTACACCAACAACCTGTTCACCGGCGGCGGGTCGTCCGACA
>Ga0302187_10004654_pt1 | contig 10946 bp, 7 predicted proteins | sample II_Bog_E1_3_FD_202120 | JGI IMG/M metagenome (GOLD analysis project Ga0302187, IMG submission 202120) | Peat permafrost microbial communities from Stordalen Mire near Abisko, Sweden - II_Bog_E1_3 | ecosystem: Environmental > Terrestrial > Soil > Wetlands > Peat | place: Sweden: Abisko, Stordalen...
CGTCGCAATTGGCAGCCGCGGGTTCAAAGTTGCTCGCCGTTCAAGGCGAGCCGTATGCGCAAGCGCGATTCGCCACTGACGCTGCTGCGTGCGAAGCGTTGGGTCGCGCGGCCCAGGCAACAATCGTGCTGGCGCCGCACAGTTCCCGATTCGCGCGCGTAATGGCCGCAGTCGCGCACCGCGTAGGCGGAGCCATCGACACGCACGTAACCGCCATCGTCGGAACGGAAGATGTGGAAGCAGCGCGCTGGTTCTATCGCCAGCGCATTGAAGCAGCGCTCACACGTACTACGCGGCCCTGGTTTCTACTGTTGGACGCGGGAACGCACACGCCCTTTGCCGGCGAGGTGGCGCACGCAAACGTTGATGAGATCGCGATTGCCGTCGAGTTGCCGGCACTGCGCACCGAGGTGACGGGAATGCGCGCCCCGCAACAGAGTCAGCAAACGATAAGGCCCGACGCGAAGATGCTTTTTGTTGCCGGAGCCGGCTGGACAAAGAGGCAGCCCGACGGGCAAGTTCACGTCGAAGAGGCCGGCAAGTTGATCCAGGAATTTCTCGCCGCCTCAGGTGCGTCGCTCGGCAGTTCCAAGTCGCTCGTGGATCAGGGCGGCGAGGGGAACTCGGTACTTCCGTTCCTGACGCATCTCAATCAGGTTGGGCAAACCGGCTCGACCCCTCGACACGCGAAGGGCCTGGCCACCTGCTGCCATGGCGAGGAGCCGCACGTTGTCGGCTGGCGGTTTATCGGCGAACGGCGCGCCGTTTCTCTCGATCCCAATTGCGGCTGGGCGCGCGGCAAGGCCGACGTGGTGTATGTGGCCGATGCGTTCAAGGTGATTGAACGAGTCAACGAACTCCTTACTCAAGGAGTTCATTGACTTTGGTCAGGGATCAGCATGTTGAATCCATGGGGGATGTTGGTATAGCTTTGCTCTTCGGGTCAAGCTGCAGCCTTTCCATTCGGCTCAAGCGCGAGATCCTCTGAAATAAAGTCACTCTCTTCCTTGCGTTCCTTGCTTCGGGAGAGAAATGAGGAGCAAATGAAAATGAAGGCATTGATTGCGGCTGCGTTAGTAGCGGCATGTGCTGCCGGCCTGGCAGCACAAGCACGACAAGCGGAGAAGCACCCCGTTCCGCGCATCGTCCAGAACAATGGCCGCTATGCCCTGATGGTTGATGGCGAACCATTTCTGATGCTGGGCGCGCAGTCGAATAACTCAAGCGATTGGCCTGCCACGCTGCCCAAGGTGTGGCCTGCGATTGAATACCTTCATGCCAACACGCTCGAAACGCCCATCTACTGGGAGCAATTCGAGCCAAAGCCTGGCCAGTTCGACTACACCGCAGTGGACACCATCCTGGCCCAGGCCCGCGCCCACCACGTTCATCTCGTTTTGCTCTGGTTCGGCACCTGGAAGAACGGCAGCCAGCACTACATGCCGGAATGGATGAAGCTCAACCCCGATCGATATGCCCACGTGGTAAATAAAGGCGGCGAACGCGTCGACTCTCCGTCCCCATTCGCACAGGCCTCGCTCGAAGCGGACATTCACGCATTCACGGCATTTATGCAGCACCTGAAAGCCGTTGACTCTGAGCGAACGGTGTTGATGGTGCAGGTTGAGAACGAAACCGGCACATGGGGAACCCTGCGCGACTATTCGCCTGAGGCGAACAAGCTCTTTGCAGCGCCTGTTCCTGACGATGTGCTTAAAGCAATGAACAAGACAGCCTCAAGCGGGGGAAGTTGGGCCGACGTTTTCGGGCCGGAGTCCGACGTCTGCTTCCATGCCTGGGCAATTGCCCGCTATGTGGGCCAGGTTGCCGCAGCAGGCAAGGCGGTTTATCCGTTGCCGCTGTATGTCAACGCGGCATTGCGCGATCCGTTCAAGGGAGCGCCGGGAACATACGAGAGCGGCGGGCCTACTGATAATGTGTTTCCTATCTGGAAAGCAGAAGCGCCGGCCATCGACATCCTTGCGCCCGATATCTACATTCTTGAGACGCCTGGCTATCTAAAAGTCATCGAGTTGTATCACCGGCCGGATAATGCGTTGTTTATTCCGGAGACTGCCGGGACAACTCGCACAGCGCGTTTTCTGTTTGCTGCATTGGGACTGCAGGCGATCGGCTATTCGCCATTCGGACTTGACTATACGCGGACCAATCATCCGGAGAGAATGGCGCCGAATGCGCCGGATGCCTTCCTTGACCCGACGGCACGGAACTACAAGCTCCTGGGTCCGATGATGCGCGATGTTGCCCGCCTGAACTTCGAAGGCAAACTGCAAGCCGTGGCTGAAGTGGAAAACCAACCCACACAAACACTGCACTTCGGCGTCTGGGATGCAATCGTTTCTTTCGGCGGCGGCCGGGGTGGCGTCGCTAAAGGAAATGCCGAGCCGATCGGACGCGCGCTGGTGGCTCAACTGGCCGACAACCAATTCCTCGTGACAGGTTACGATTGCCGAGTGGATTTCCGTCCCGCCGGCACCGCGCAGCAACAGGAAGCGGGGCAGATTGTTATTGGAACCGACCAGGCGCCCTCCGCCCTTATCGATGGCAAGTGGCTGCATCGGCAATTCCTGCGCGTGGAAGAGGGCGCATATGAAAACGGGGCCTTCAAATTTCAGCGCATTCTGAATGGCGATCAGACTGACTGGGGGCTGGACCTTGGATCTGAGCCGAAAGTCCTAAGGGTATCGCTCGCCGTTTATTAGGGCGGATAGCGCCGAAGTTCGAGGGTCCATTTCGCCTCAATCTTCGGCCGCGGAAAAATCCCGCGAAGACCCCGCCTGGCTCTTGAAGAAGGGATCAGGCTTAGGGACTTGAGTGAACTGGCGATTGCCCGACACTAATACATTTCGCATCGGTGTGTGAGATTGCACTTCGCTCCCAGTCCGACCGCGATCATGACACCGCAAGCAGGCCGGCGCGGAAACCGTCCGGCGTTGTTTCTCCAAGCTGGCTCTCGATCTCCGCGTGGATGCTTTCCCAAACGGGCACGGCGCGAGCCACCAGTTCCTTGCCCTTCGCGGTGAGAATAATGATGCGGCTGCGGCGATCTTTTTTATCCATCGCAATGCGAACCAGGCCGCGGCGCTCGAGCGGTTTGAGTGCTGCAGTAAGCGTAGTGCGGTCCATGGCCAGCAGGTCGGCAACCGGCCCCATCGGCGGAGGTTCCGGACGATTCAACGACATGAGCAGCGAGAATTGCCCGTTGGTGAGGTCGAACGGGCGGAAAGCCTCGTCAAAGCGGCGGGCCAGGGCGCGGGCCGCACGCTGCACGTGCAGGCAGAGGCAATGGTCCCGCACAAGCAGCGTGGTTGCATACGGGAGCACATCTTCACTTGACACGGGGTGAGAATAGTTGATATCAACATATTCGTCAAGTATCAGCCGGCATTCCGCTTGGGAGATTCCTGCTATGCAGGAAACGTCCTAAGTGGCTATGGCCTCGAAGATTGCGTTTTGAGATGATTGATGTACGAGCCTAAGCCCATACCCTTCACGCTTTCCCAATTCCCAAGGTCCGCAGTACGATAGGTTCAATCCGATTCCCCAAAGTTGGAGGTCCGCAAATGTCCTTCTTTCACGATCTGAAAATCGCACTGCGCTCGCTGGCCCGGGTGCCCGCGTTATGGATCACGATTGCGCTCACGCTTGCTCTGGGCATCGGCGCCAACGCCTCAATCTTCAGCGTGGTGCGCGCGGTGTTGCTGCGGCCGCTGGCCAACAGCAATGAGAGCCAGTTGCTGTATCTGCGGCAAAGCGCAACGGGAATCGGGGAACCGAATGCCACCTTCTCCATTCCCGAAATTCACGACGTGGGAGCGAATCTGAAAACCATTTCGCAACTGGGCACTTTCTCTGAGCTCGATTTCACGATCGTGGGCCTGGGCACTCCGCGCTCGATTCCGGCCGGCGTGGTGGATGGAAATTACTTCCAGGTGATGGGACTGAGGCCGGTGCTGGGTCGCCTGCTGACACCAGCCGACGACGGGCCAAACGCGGCCGGAGCCATTGTGCTCACCTACAAGTTCTGGCGCGACTCGCTGCACTCCGATCCCAGCGTGCTGGGCAAGGTGGTGCGGCTTGAGAGCTACAGCGGCGCGCGCACAGCGGCCATTATCGGCGTGCTTGAGCCATCGGTTCCCTACCCCGTGGCCACTGAGATTATTGCCAACGTTGTGACCAGTCCGCATCATCTTTCGGCCACCATGGTTGGAGGGCGCGAGCACCGCATGACCGAGGTCTTTGGGCGGCTTGCGCCGGGCGCCACGCTCGAACAAGCGCGCGCCGAGCTCAATACGGTTTACTCCGCCATGACCCACGCGCATCCCGAGGTCTACAAGCCCGAGGATCACTACATGGTGAGCGTGACCCGCATGCACGACCAGATCAATGCGCGGGCGAACTCCGTTTTGTGGATTCTTTTCGCTGCCGCGGGCTTGCTGTTTGTCATTGCCAGTTCAAACGTGGCCAACTTGGTGCTGGCGCGCACGGTGCGTCGCGAGCCGGAACTGGCCATTCGCGCGGCACTGGGAGCGAGCACTGCGGTGCTGCGGCGCTCGCTGCTGGCTGAAAGTTTTGTACTGTGCGGCAGCGGAACAATCGCGGCGGTGCTGTTGGCCGTGCCCATGGTGAAAGTGCTGGGCCACTATGCGCAACGATTCAGCGTTCGCGCGGCCGATCTTACCCTCGACTCGAGCCTGCTTTGGTTCGGAGCCGCACTGGCCATCGTAGCGGCGGTCTTCCTCGCGTACATTCCGCGCCTGCCGTCGACTGATACGCCCACGAACAATTTGACCGGACGCGGCGCGCGCGTGACCGGCTCAAGCAATCGAAAGCTGCGCATTTTTGCTGTTACGCAAATTGCGGCGTCGTTCCTGCTGCTCACCGGCGCATGCGTGCTGATGAAGACCCTCTACGTGCTTGAGCAAACGCGGCCGCCGTTTGATTCCTCGAAAGTGCTGGCCCTGAATTTGCCGGTGATGAATTACGGCAAAACTGACGCGCAGATAAGCGAGTTCTACCGCGAAGTGAAGGAGCAGGTGAGCACGCTGCCGGGTGTGGAGAGCGTGGCTGAGGGATTCAGCGTGCCGTGGCGCGGCGACCAGGGCAGCGCCATCAACCTTCAATTTGCGGCGCAGGGAGCGCACCGGCAAGACGGCAAAGACGAGTTCCGAGCACAGTTTCGCAGCGTGTCTCCGGGATTTTTTGCGACGCTGGGCGTGCCGCTCCTATCAGGGCGCGACTTTAACGGCGGCGATCGCGAGGGCAATGAGCGCGTGGTGATCATCAGCCAGAGCCTGGCGAATGAGCTCTATCCCGGACAGAACGCGGTCGACCACACGCTGTGGTGGACCGACGGCGTAATCAAATTCGTCGGCATTAGCGGTGAACCGCGGCGCATCGTTGCGGTTGTGCCCGACTTTGACGATGAGAACATCATTCCCGCGCCGGCCATGACCATCTATCAACCCATCGACCAGGAGGGTTTCAGCGGCAAACTGTTTGTGCGCGCGCATCAGGATCCGTACGCACTGGTGCCGGCCATCACCACTCTCATTCACAAGATGTCAGCCGATCAGCCTGTGGAGCGTGCGACAACTTTGGGCGATGTCCGCGCCGAAGTGCTGACGCCTGACAAACTGAATGCGATTGTGTTCGGCGGGTTCGCCGGCGTGGCGCTGCTCATCTCAGTAGTAGGGGTGGCCGGTGTGCTGGCCTTCAGCGTAAGTGGGCGCACCCGCGAGTTCGGAATCCGCATCGCGCTGGGCGCGCAGCCCAGCAACATTCTTACCGACGTGCTGCTGGATGGTTTGCTAATGGCAGGGATTGGAGTGACTGCGGGCGCGGTGCTCGGAGTTACTTTAACGCGCGTGGCTGCGAGCTACGTGGCGGCCGTCGGCCAGGCTGGAGCGCTGGCGCTGGGCGCCTCGGCGTTTGTGATTCTGGCCGCGGCGGTAATTGCGTCGGCCGTGCCGGCGATGCGCGCCGCGCGGGTGAACGCAGTTGAAGCGCTGAGAGCGGAATAAAGCAACGACTGAGGGCCCGGAACGTGACTGACAAATCCTGATAACCCGAGTCTTGTATCAGGGCACGACTTTAGTCGTGCCGATAGAGCTCCAAAAATGGTCAGGGCTTTAGCCCCTGAGGGATGTTCGTCCTTCACGAATCTTTACCGAATCGGTTCACCGGGCACTGGCTTGACTACTCACGCAGCCTGCCTTGCGTGGCCACGTGCGGACTTGCCGCGACGCCCGTGACCGCGCCCCACGCGCCCAGTTGATTCGGCTGATGCGAGTTCGGTTCGCGCGCGAGAATGCCCACGGTGATGATGAACAACGGCCGGGTGCAGCACCGCTCCAACACGCTTCTCGGCGTCGCCAGGATCATCAGCGTAGGTGGGGTCAAGCATCGCAATCACTGCCGTGGCGCGAATGCGATATAGGCGTGCCCACTGGCTCTGTTCAAGAGTGGTCTGCACCGCGCGCCAGTAATCCGTCTCGGCCGTGGCATCGGCGTTCACCTGCGCCAAGAACTGCGTAAAGTGCTGCAGGTTGTAGCCCATCTGGTACACAAGCTGGCTCATGGCCATCTGCTGCGGCGCCGTCAGCGCGTCGAAGTTGCGGCAATAGGCCTTGGCGTTATCGATGGATTGAATGATGGCGATACGCAGCAGCAGGTCGGCGTCGCTCGAACTGATGTCGGGCTCGAGCTGAACCATGCGGCGCCGAAAGCCCTTCTTCTTCCACTGCGCCATGCGCGCGCTGAATCGGTCGAGGATGGTATTGAGGCGCGCATCATCCAGCCCGGCGGCACGCCACAGTTCATCAGACGACGGCTCAATAAAGGGGTTCGGATTGAGCGGATCGGTCTGCGGATGATCGCGCGCCGGCAGGTCAAGACTGAATCCCGCGCCGATGAGCGGGTGCGAAGTTTTGGGGTCGGGATACGCCGCCAGCACCCATCCCTCATGACGGCGATCGCGCAGTATTTCCATCAGATCCGACACTGCGAATTTGACGTCACTATCTTTGAAGTCGAGCAGCATCTGCATGGACGCGGTCACGGGCAGAGCTGTTTCGGCTGAGGGCACAGAGTGTGCAATCGGGTCAGTTGCTGGAGCGGTTGCGGTGGGCGAAGCGGGAATCAGCGTCGGATCAGGCTGAGCGGAAGGCGTTTGCGCTGCCGTAGGCAGAAGCGCGGCGGCAAGCACAGCTAGGGTCAGCGTTCTGAGCGGGGTTCGCACGTTTCGCACCTTCCTGTCGGTTCCGTAACTCAAGCATCGTCTAAAACACGCCGACAATCAATCAAAACATGCGTTACTGAATGAATGCTCCCAGATTGGGCCGGGCTGAACAAGCTGCGGAAAGTCTCATCAAGCCTGGCAGGACTTCCCCAAAGAACCCCTCAATGGCCAAATCTGACGGTGGAACATGTATACAGGTAATCTTTACAGTTTACCTGTATATATGAGATATTGATCCAGTGGGCAATCGAAAGTCTTCTACTCAAACCGCGCTGGCTCGCACGCTTGCTGCCGAAATGCGTACAGTGTTCCGCAAACTCAAGCTGCGCGTACGCGAGCATGGCGGCGGCAACAATCTGACGCCGTCACAGGCTTCCGTTCTTCTTCAACTTGAAATGGATGGTGCGTCCACGGTTTCAAGCCTGGCGCGAGCCGAAGGCATGCGCCCGCAGTCTATGAGCACGATTGTTGCGCCACTGCAGAAGGCAGGCCTGGTTCACGGCGCTCCTGACCCGGGAGATGGGCGCCAAACTCTCATGTCACTCACGCCCAAATGCGCGAAGTGGATTCAGGAGGGCAGAGCCGCGAGACAGGATTGGTTTGCCGGGATTATTTCGCAAAAACTTTCGGTTCAAGAGCAGCGGAAACTTCAGGCGGCGCTGGAACTGCTCAAGCGGCTTGCGGAGGATTGAAACCGCTGCGGCCTGCTTTTACCCATGTCCATTTTGTAGTTAAAAAAAAGAGGAGCTTTGTATCATGAATTGGCTTTGGCTTGTGTCGTACTTTTTCGGCGGCGTTTTTGCGGCCAACGCCATTCCTCATTTTGCCGCCGGCACCATGGGACGTCCCTTCCAGAGTCCCTTCGCCAAGCCGCCCGGCAAAGGGCTCTCCTCTTCAACGGTCAACGTCGTTTGGGGATTCTTCAACGCGGTCGTTGCGTATCTGCTGGTCGCGCGTGTCGGCGTTTTTGATCCGCGAGCATCAACCCACATCCTCTTGTTCGGTCTCGGCGCGCTGCTCATCAGCATCATGCATGCGCGTCACTTCGGCCAGTTCCATGGGGGCAACACGCCGACGCGCCCATGAAGAATCCTGTGGCCGCGACCTTTCGTTCCCTGAGAAGTTTCAACTTCCGGCTGTGGACTGCTGGTGCACTGATTTCAAACATCGGCACCTGGATGCAGCGCGTCGCGCAGGACTGGCTGGTGCTGACGCAACTTACCCATCATGATGCGTCAGCGCTGGGCATTGTGATGGGCCTGCAGTTCGCCCCGCTACTTCTGCTGCTGCCCTGGACCGGGTCGGCTGCCGACCGCTTCAATCAGCGCAAGCTACTGATGCTGACCCAGGCGACCATGGGTGTGCTTGCACTCGTCCTGGGTGCCCTCACCATTGCGGGTGTCATCCAGCTCTGGCACGTGTACGTGTTGGCCTTTCTTTCCGGTTGCGCTGCCGCGCTTGATGCTCCCGTGCGACAGACTTTCGTGGCAGAGATGGTCGGCGATGAGGACCTTCCCAATGCCGTGGCATTGAACTCGAGCTCATTCAACGCGGCGCAAATGATCGGTCCCGCCGTCGCCGGCGTGCTCATTGCAAGCGTTGGCTTGGGATGGGCCTTTCTTTTGAACGGGCTTTCATTCGCGGCCGTTCTCATCTCAATGTCTTTATTCCGTCTCCCGGAACTACGTAAAAGCGCCAGGGCGCACCGCGCGACTTCTGGATTCATGGATGGGCTTCGCTACGTGTGGAAAAGACCGGACCTGAGGGCGATGCTGATCATGCTGTTTCTGATAGGCACCTTTGGCATGAACTTTCCCATCTTCATCGCAACTATGGCCGTGAATGTCTTCCACTCCGATGCACGCGCTTTCGGCCTGCTTTCATCCATCATGGCCGTGGGCACACTCTCAGGAGCCTTGTTTGCTGCCGGTCGCGGGAAACAGGGCTTGCCATCTCTTTTGTGGGGAGCGGTCGTCTTCGGGCTCGGCTGTACGCTGGCGGCAATGGCGCCTGGATACTGGTGGTTCGCGGCTGCTCTCATCATCATCGGTGCGGCTGCCCTGACCTTCGCCAACGGCACCAACAGCAATATGCAACTCTCTACAGAACCGGCGATGCGGGGCAGGGTAATGGCCCTGCGGGTTGCCATCGCACTCGGGGGAACTCCCGTTGGCGCACCTATCGCCGGCTGGGTTGCCAACCACTTCGGCCCTCGCTGGGCGCTCGTTATCGGCGCCGCTGCCGGCTTCTCTGCCGCCCTGGTCGCAGTCTACGTTCTGGCCCGCCGAAAAAAGCTGCAGCTCGCCTAGTTGAGTCGCACAATGCATGGCACCGCGGCTGAATGCGATTGTGGTACTCTACGTGGGGCGGTTCCGACCGGCGCGCTTTTCAAGGCGCGCCCGCTGCCTCTCGCGTGAGGAAGGACAATCCGCGGGAGATTTTCCATGAAAATTCATTGGAGAATCACACTCTGGAGAGTGAGGATATTTTCATGTCTGAAATCAACGATTGTCCCGGCAAATCACTTATGGGAAAGGCCGTGACTGGAAAACCGGTTACGGAGTGCAAAGACCTGAACGAAGTATTTCAGGAATCTTTGCCGGCTTTTGGCGGCGCCTATCTGCAACGCGTCTACGAAGTGTTGAAGCAGGTGATAGAGCAGCGAATTCCACTGGTAATTGCGTGTGCCGGGCCCGTAACGGTGAGCGACCAGCATCGCGCGTGGCTCATTCCACTCATGCGCGCTGCAAATACGGCCTACATTACGGTCACCGACGCGATCTGCTATCACGACGGGCACGATTCACTGCGGGTGACCGCCGAGAGGCCCATCCGCAAGGTGGACCTGTTTGGCGACGATGCGAAGCTAAGAGAAGAAGGCGTGATCCGCGTGACGGACACGGGCTTTGAAGAGCAGGTGCTGTTCGATCAGGACACCGTGCTTACCTCGATTTTGCAGCGGCCCGAATTTCAGAAGCGGATGACGACAACCGAGCGCAATTATCTGCTGGGCAAGTGCTATGCGGAACGCGAGAAGACGCTGGGCATTGCGCCTGGGCTGATGAGCACCTGCGCGGAGATGGATCTGCCGGTGTTTATCGGCGCTCCCGCGGACGGCAGCGCGTTTCTGAATTCGGTAAAGCTATGGACCTTGAAGCGGCTGGGGAAAATCAGTTACGACTTTGAATACGACTTGCACGAGGACGTGTTCGAGTCGTGTGCTTATCACCATTGGGGGCTCTTCGAATCGGAGCCAAAGTCGATGGCAGTGATGATTCTCGGCGGCGGCGTTCCCAAGAATTATTCATTGCAGCCGGAGCCGACTCTTTCGCAGATTTTTTTCCTCAAAGACATTCGCGGTTACGACTTTGACGCCCAGATTGTTTCTTCACCGGTGACGGATGGCAGCCTTTCATCGTGCTGGCCGGGCGAAGCAGTGAGTTGGGGAAAGGTGAATCCTGTGGGATACCAGGCGCGTACTGTGAGCATGCAGGGCGATTATTCGTCGTACATGCCATTCATAGTTCGCGCGCTGGTTGGCAAAGAGCTGCTGCATAACCCTCCGGAGCCGCTTCGTCTTTATGCGCAGCGCGATGCGCTGAAGGAGAAACTTCTGAAAAAGATCGGCGGCGACGAAGAGACGATGCAGAGTATTATGGCGACGCTATCGATTCCCGACGTACTG
>Ga0302187_10004655_pt1 | contig 10945 bp, 9 predicted proteins | sample II_Bog_E1_3_FD_202120 | JGI IMG/M metagenome (GOLD analysis project Ga0302187, IMG submission 202120) | Peat permafrost microbial communities from Stordalen Mire near Abisko, Sweden - II_Bog_E1_3 | ecosystem: Environmental > Terrestrial > Soil > Wetlands > Peat | place: Sweden: Abisko, Stordalen...
CGATTACATGCGGTCCATCGGGCGCTTCGGCCCGCCCCACAAACAGCCCGGCGCGAAAATCGCCCGGCAGACACGCCAAAAGACTGTCAGTCATCCCCGTCACCTGGTTGCGCGCGTTTTATGGTAGCGCTATCTTAAGGCGATGCTTACGCAAGATTGCAGCGGGAAACAAACGAAAAGCGCGCGGGGATAGTCAATGCTGCGGCGGGCCGCCCTTGCCATCCAGCCACCCGCCGTCAGCCAGCCAGTCGGCGAGGCGATCGGGCCAGTGGACAATCGAAAGAAGGCTGGACCGCTCACCCAGATTGAACGCGTGATCCGCCTCGGCATAGAGATGCAGTTCGGCCGGAACGCGCAAGCCCTGCAACTGTTCGTAAAGGTGCAAGGCGGGCAACGCGCAACAGGGGTCGACCGAACCCGCCGCGATGAACGCCGGTGGCGCGGTGTCGGCGGCGCGGCCAGGAATGCCCAGGGGGCCGGGAAAGATCTGGACCTGAAAATCGGGCCGCGCACTCTGCGCATCGACGCTGTCGAGTGGCCACGCGCGGGGCGGTTCGGGGTTGTCGGCGACCAGCGAGACGAGCTCACCCCCAGCGGAAAAGCCCATCACACCCAGCCGGTGCGGATCGATACCATAGCGCGCGGCGTTGGCGCGCACATGGCGAATGGCGCGCCGCGCATCGGCGGCGGCATCGCCTTCGATCGAATAGCCAGACCCCTCTTCGCGGGCCAGCCGGTATTTGAGCACAAACACGTTCACGCCCATCTGGTTCAGCCGCGGCGCCACGTCGATGCCCTCGGTCGTCCACACCAGCAGACGATGCCCACCACCGGGAATGACAATGATCGCCGCACCGGAATTGTGGCGCGGATCAGCGGGATAGTACGTCAGCGACGGCTCGTTGACATTTTTCAGCCAATAGTCGTGCGCCTGTTCGGGTTCACCCCGCCGCGCGGCGGGCGTGCCGGGGGCGCCGTTGGGCCACAGCACGATCCGTTCTGGCGTTGGCACGACTTGTGGCCACGGCGCGCGCGACGGCAAAGCCGGCGTGCCGGACTGCGCACTGACCGGTTCAGGCCGACCAGCCAGAGACAGGCACGCCAGTGCCATGAGAATTGCATGCCGCATCGGTCACTCCCATGCTGAACAGGGCGCATTTCAACCGTGCGCGCCCCTTAGAACACCCTCACTTTAATCAGACAAAATATCGCAGACAACCGTCGACTTGGCGTGGGCCGCTCGTTTTTGCCACCAACCTCGAATGGCTTGGTCGGCGCATAACCCTGACATCGTTGATTCTGCATGGTATCGCGATCGACAAAATCCCGTTTACAAGCTGGCTGTCGTGGATATTTAGTACGAGGAATGATGGGTGGCCGGGAAACGCTGGCAGAACATCCGCCATGCTTCGGGAGAATCGACATGTCGCGCATCAAGCCAACGGCGCCCCCTTGCGCAGCCAAACGGTCTGCCCGATGGGCGTCCGGCGCGGCCGCATGTCTGGATGGTTTGAGGGACCTGCCATGAAAGATACTGAATTGTCGCGCCGCGATCTGCTCAATGCCGCGCGGGTCGGCGCGCTGGGCGCCGCCACGATGGGATCGCTTGGCGCACAAGTTACGGCGGCCGCGACCGGCCCGCAGCCCCATGGCGCGGGCCTGTTCGGGATCGAGGCACTGCCCGATCCCCTGGCGCGTCGCGTGCGCTGGGCGGTTGTCGGGCTCGGCAATTTCGCGGTCGGCCAGATGATTCCCGCCTTTCTACAGGCGCAACATGCCCGGATCACCGCGTTCGTGTCTGGCAATCCGGGCAAGGCGGCCGACCTTGCCGCGCGGTATGGCGTAACACGGCTGTACAGCTATGACACGTTTGACCAGATCGCCCACGACCCCGAAGTCGATTGTGTCTACATTGCGCTGCCGGTCGGTCTGCACGCAGAATTCACCATTCGCGCGCTCAAGGCCGGCAAGCACGTGCTCTGCGAAAAACCGATGGCATCGACCAGCGCCGAATGCCGCGCGATGATCGCCGCCGCGCAAAGCGCGGGCAGGCAACTGGGGGTCGCCTACCGCGTGCATTTCGACCCGTTCAACATCGCTGCGGCGGACATGATCAAGGCTGGCGACTTCGGCACGGTGCGACATCTGATCGCCGAGAACTGCCTTGAAATCGATCCCGCTTATCCTCCGCATGTCTGGCGGTTGACGCGGGCGCTTGGCGGGGGCGGATCGATGTTCGATTACGGCATCTATGGTCTCAACGGTTGCCTGATGATGGCCCCTGACACCACGCCGATCGATGTCAGCGCGATTTACACCACCCCCCGGGGCGACACGCGCTTTGCGCAAGTTGAGGGCGGGGTGCAGTGGCGCATGCGTTTTGCCGGCGGGATGACCGCACAAGGCACGTCGTCTTATGCCGGCGCCCATGTCAACCGGTTGCTGGTGGCAGGCACCGGGGGCAGCCTGGCGATGGACCCGGCCAATGTCTATGATCGCAACCGCGCGCTGCGCCGCCGCCCGAAAGAGCCCGACCTGGTGATAGACACAGTGGCATCCCAGCCGCAATTCGCCGGACAGATCGACGGATTTTCGCTGGCTGCACGCGACAATGTGCCCCACCGCACGCCCGGCGAGATGGGCCTGCGCGATATCACCCTGATCGAGGCGATCTATCGCAGCGCCGACGCCGGTGGCGCACCAGTGAAAGTCTGACCGCGCCATGGCCCATCCGATCCTGTCCGCGATTGCGGCGCTGCTTGCCCAGGCCGCCACGGTGGCGCCGCAAGCGGTGCCTTATGACCCGCCGCCCGTCGCCGATCGCACTGGTGTGGCGAGCGCGGCCGATATGGCCGCGCTGATTGCATCCACCAAGGCGGCCATCGCGCACAACGGCAAGACGTTTGTCTGGCAGCCGCTGCTGGAGGACGGCACCAACACGGTCGCGCTCGAATATTGGACCGCGGCGGCAAGGCCCGCGATCCATCCCGCCGAGGCCGAATACACCACCGTGATCGAAGGCAATGGCACACTGCTGACCGGCGGAACGCTGGTCGGGGCGCAAATGGTTCGTCCCGGCTTTGTCGATGGTGATCGCATCGTCGGGGGCACGCTGCGCCATCTGCACAAGGGTGACACGGTGCTGATCCCCGCCGGTGTGCCGCACTGGTTCGGCATTCCAACCGGCGAAACCCTGGTCCTGCTGGGGATCAAGGTGCCAACGCCGTCCCCTGCCAAACCTGTCGGCAGCACCACGACGCCCGTGCCCCGGCATGGCCAAACCGAGACATCACCGGACAACACATGACCACTACAGACCTGATTGAATTGCACGCAGGCGATTACCGCCTGGTGCTGGAACCGACGCGCGGCGGCTCGATCGCCCGGTTCGACTGGCACGATATACCGCTGTTTCGCCCGACCTGCGGGCCCGCCATTTTCGATACCGGGTGTTTTCCGCTGGTTCCGTTTTCCAACCGTATTGCCGATGGCGTGTTCCGTGTTGGCCAGCGCACGGTGCATCTGAAACCCAATTTTCCGGGCAGCGATCACCCCCACCCCTTGCACGGATTCGGCTGGCTGTGTGCCTGGACACTGGTCGAACACACCACCAGTGCGGCAGTTGTGCGCCACCAGCAGGCGCCGGGCGCATGGCCATGGGCCTATGTCGCAGAGCAGCACTTTCAGCTTGGCGCCGGGGGACTTTGTCATGAAATCCGTCTGCGCAACCTGGCTGATGAGCCGATGCCCGCCGGGCTTGGCTTTCACCCCTATTTCCCAAGGTCGCAAGACACCCGTTATACGGGCCTGCACCGCGGGGAATGGCAACTGGGCGAAGACGGGCTGCCCTCGTCGCTGCACCAGGCCGAGGGCGCGATCGACTGGTGGTACGGCGAACCGGTCGGTGCGCGCGCGGTCGACACGGTCTATACCGGCCGTATTGGCGCACTTCGCATCGTCTGGCCCGAAACCGGCCTTGCGCTGACCATCGAGCCGTCGGCCAATCTGCCCTGCACCGTGGTCTATACCCCGCAGGGTGAAGACTATTTCTGCGTCGAACCGGTCAGCCATGCCACCGATGCGATCAATCACCCCGAACGCGGCGACGGCATGACCTGGCTGGCTCCGGGCGAAACCATGACGGTCAGCGCGCGATATGCCGCGTCAGCGTGGCCGACGGGTTAGCCACCGACAGGGGCCGGAGCAGGCTCGTGTCATGCCGCGATGCCGACATTCCAGTTCCACGCGACATTGCCTGTGGCGCGGCGGCGCGACACCATCGCCTCATGCAAGTCGAACATGCCGGGCTGACCGTCTGAAACGACCATCGGGGCACCGGCAAACCGCATCGCGGCGCGCGTTTCACCAAACGCGGGCCAGGCGGGTCGGTTTGCGGCGCGCGGATGCCCGTCGCGCGCAAACGCCGTCCAATAGGCCATCATGGCCTGCGACAAGGCCGTTTCGCGCGGCGTTACCGGCACGCGCGGCCAATTGGGCGGGGTGCCGTCGAAAGTGCCCATCACATAGGGGATTTCACTGGCATGAAAAGCGTGCAGCCCCTGCGCGATGGCCGGTTCATAGCCATGGTCGAAGTGGTAGAGATACGCCGCGCAGCCCATGGCGTGCTGGTGGCGCACCAGCCGTTCGGCGGTCCACCCGTAAAGCCCGTCGCGCGTGGCGGCCAGGACGGCTTCGGCCATGTCGGTTGCGGGGTACAGTCGCAGAAATGCATCTGCCAGATCGCCATACGCGGCACGAATGGCATGGTCATAGGCTGTGGCATCGCCCGGCACCGCCGGTGCGAGCATGCGCAGCGACCGGATCTCGCCGCTGTTGTACCCGGCCAGGATCGGCACCGGCGCCTGTTCGCCGCGATCGAACAGCGCCACCAGTTGATCGGGCAGGATATGCCCGTCGATCACGCCGAATGGGGCATAGTGTGCCGCCGATGCCGCCCGGGTCAGCACATCGGCCGGCATCGACCGCAGCGCCGCAATATCCGCCGCGCCCAGCGCGCGTGCCAGATCGAGCCCGCTCGCCTCGCCAGAGCGCAGCCCGTGCCGGTCTTCATGCAGCGCAGGTGTGGTGATCATGTAGGCGCTTTGGGCAATGGCACGCGCAAACAGCCCGCGCGCCAGCGGTGATGCCATCAGATACGCGACACTCAGCGCCCCGGCGGATTCCCCGGCGATGGTGACTTTGGCGGGATCACCGCCAAATGCGCCAATGTTGTCGCGCACCCAGCGCAACGCGGCAATCTGGTCTAGCAATCCGTAGTTGCCCGACAGGCCTTCCCCGGTTTCCGCGCCCAGTTCGGGATGCGCGAGCCAGCCCAGCACACCCAGCCGGTAATTGATCGACACCACCACCAGACCCTGTGCGGCAAGATGGCTGCCATCATACATCGCCTCGCGGCTCGATCCGTTCCACAGCGCGCCGCCATGGATCCACACGAACACTGGCGCATCCACGGCGTCGCGCGGAGCCCATATATTGAGCGACAGGCAATCCTCGCTCATCGGCATCGGCGGCGTGGCATAGACCGAAGACAGCGTTGCCCCCGGCTGAAACGCGGCGGGCCCGAACTGTGTCGCATCGCGCAGGCCCGCCCAGCGCGGCAGCGCGACCGGTGCCTGCCAACGCAGAGCCCCAACCGGAGGCTGCGCATAGGGAACGCCACGAAACACCCGCAGATTGCCTTGCGCAAAGCCGCGCAGCGCGCCTGCAGGCGCATCGACCCGCACGGTCATGGCGCGGGGACCAGGTGGGCCGCGATGGCGCTGGCCTCTTCGCGCTCGGCCTGGGTGAAGCCAAAGGCAGGCACGATTGCGCCGGCGCGGTCGGTCACCCGGTGCCAGGCGTCGATCAGCGCCGTCCCCGCATCGGGGCCCAGATGGCACCCTTGGGTCAGGGTGACATGGGCCGCGGCAAAGTGCCCTGCCCCGGCGCACAGGATCGCGCGGGTCGGCGCATCGTCACCCACCAGGGCAAGCAGACCGGGGCTGACCAGCGCGGGATCGAGCAGCGCCAGGCTGGCCTCGGACAAGACTCCCCGGGTCATCCCGGTGGCCGCCGTCGGCGCCAGGCAATTGACCCGGATGCCGTATTTTTCGCCCTCGATCGCCAAAGTCTGCATCAGCCCGACCAGCGCCATTTTCGCCGCGCCGTAATTGGCCTGGCCAAAATTCCCATAGAGCCCGGAGGACGAGGTCGTCATCACGATCCGTCCGTACTGCTGGTTGCGCATGGTGTCCCACACCGCCTTTGCACAGATCGCCGCACCCATCAGATGCACATCCACCACCAGACGGAAATCGTCGATGGTCATCTTGGCAAAGCTCTTGTCACGCAGGATTCCGGCATTGTTGACCAGAATGTCGATACGCCCCCAGCGCCCGATCACCTGATCAACCAGCGCGGCAACCGCTGCCTCATCATTGACAGAGCCCGCCACCGCCATGGCCCGGCCACCCTGGGCAATGATCTCGTCGGCCACCCGTGCCGCGCCATCGGCGGCCAGATCGTTGACGATCACGACCGCGCCCTGGCGTGCGAGGTAAAGCGCGTGGTTGCGGCCCAATCCGCCGCCAGCACCGGTTACGATGGCAATCCGCCCAGCCAAATTCATCCGAATCTCCCTTATCGTCGTGGCCCCGACGATAAGCGTTCATTAATTCACTCGCAATAGAGTGAATATTATTTCGGCGGCACGGTGCCCTGACAGATGGCGAGGAAACCGCCTGCCATGAATTTGGCCATATGCGCCTTGGCCGCCCCGAAATCCTCGGAATGGCACAGACCGCCCGACAGCTTGTCGATGCGGCCGGTCGTGGCCAGTGTCATCATCAGCCCGCCCGAGACGAACTGATAGCCCCAGAAAATCCGTTCGCGCGGACAATCGGGCATCGCCTGGCCGAGCAGATCGATCAGCCGCAGCACCACCGGATCGAAATGGCTGTCCATCAATTCGGCCCCCCATTCGGGGGTGTTGGCAACTTGCGCGGTCAACTGCGCATAGTTTTTCCAGCCTTCGCCGCCTTCGATATAGAGATCGAGATCGGTATCGAGAAAGACGTGCAGCGCGCCTTCGACCGTCGGCTTGCCCCCGCATTGCGCCTCGTAAGCGTCGAGCGCCTCCATCCGGCGGGCAGTGGTGACCGCCGCGCGCCGGGCAAATACCGCGTCGAACAGCGTCTTCTTGTCATCAAAATAGTAATTGAGCAGGGTGTGGTGAACACCCACGCGCTTGGCCACTTCCTTCAACGTCACACCATAGAGGCCGTGGCGCGCAAACAGCTCTTCGGCAACATCGAGGATCTGCTCCATCGTCTCGGCGCGTTGCTCGGCCTTGCGGGGGCGACGTTGGGGTACTGGCTGACTGGTCACATCTCTTCCTGCCATTACCAAAGTCGCACCGTCAAGCATCGGGCCACTCGGTGAAAAATATTCACACGCACGTGAGTGTGTGTTGACATGCCCCCGTCATGCCAGCATTGTCCTCCAAACAAAAGCCGTCACGGCGCGGGAGAGCAAGGTTTTGGGACATAAGTCCGGCAGCGCCGATAGTGCAGGCGCCGCGCCATCATGGCGTTCCTGGGTGGTGCTTGGCGCGCTCACCTTCGTCTATGTGCTGAACTTTCTCGATCGGCAATTGCTGGGCATTCTGGCCAAGCCGATCGAGGACACGCTGCACATCTCCGATGGCCAGCTCGGGCTGATCGGCGGGCTCTATTTCGCGCTGTTCTATTGTCTGATCGCGATCCCGGTCGGGTGGCTGGCCGACAAAGGCAGCCGCGTGACGATCGTTGCGATCGCCTGCGCGATCTGGAGCGCGGCGACCATCGCGTGCGGGCTGGCACTGTCGTTTCCGCAACTGGCAGCGGCGCGCATGGCGGTCGGCTTTGGCGAAGCGGGCGGCGTGCCACCGTCCTATGCGATCATCGCCGACAGCTTCCCCCCCGGACGGCGCGGCACGGCCTATGGCCTCTACAACCTTGGCCCGCCGGTGGGCGCCGCGCTGGGCATTGCGTTTGGCGCATCGATCGCCGCCGCGTTCAACTGGCGCTATGCCTTTGTCGGGATCGGGCTGGTCGGGATCGTCACCGCCGCGCTGCTCAAGGCGGTGGTACGCGAACCCGCGCGCGGGGCGATGGACCCCGATCGCGTCGACGAGCCCGGTGCCAAACCGGCGTTCCGGGGCACCGTGCGCCTGTTCTTTGCCAACCCGGTGCTGTTGCTGGCAGCGATCGCCAGCGGCGTGACCCAGCTTGTCACGTATGGGCTGGGGAATTTTGCCGTGCTGTTCCTGATCCGCGAAAAGGGCATGACCTTGCACCAGATCGCGGTGTGGTATGCGCTGGTGGTGGCCATCGGCATGAGCGGCGGGATGATCCTGTCGGGCCGGGTGATCGACCGCCTTAGCCGCCGGTCGCGCCAGATCTATGCCACTGCGCCGGCGTGGTCGCTGGCGCTGGCCATGCCGTTTTACCTTTATTTCGTGTGGGTGCCCGGCTGGCCGCTGGCGCTGGTCGCGCTGACCGTGGCGATGGTGTTCAACTATTTCTACCTCGCCGCGTCGGTCGCGCTGGTGCAGGAAGAAGTGCGGCCCGATCAGCGGGTGCTGGCGGGCGCGCTGCTGCTGCTGGTGATGAACCTGACCGGGCTTGGCCTTGGCCCGACCTTTGTCGGCGCGGCGAGCGACTTTTTCGCACACCGCCATATGCCCCATCCGCTGCAGATCGCGCTCTATTGCCTGACCCCCGCCTATGGGCTGGCGATCGCGCTGTTCGCGTGGCTGGCCCACGTGCTCAAATCCCGCCAACCCAACAAGGGAATTGCCCGATGAACCCGATGCGTGCCCTGATCGCCGCGCTGTGCCTGACCACCGCCGGCGGCGCACTGGCTCAGACCGCCGTCACCATCGATGCCCCCGCCGGGGCCCTACGCGGCGAAGACACCGACGGGGTGCGCAGTTTCAAGGGCATTCCTTATGCCTTGCCCCCGGTCGGTGCGCTGCGTTGGGTGCCGCCGATGGCGATGCCGCGCTGGACCGGCCCGCGCGATGCCAGCCAGTTCGGCCCCGCCTGTGTCCAGCCGCACAGCACGGTGGCGAGCGTCTATTCGGCGGACCCCCTGCCCACCAGCGAAGACTGCCTGACGCTCAATGTCTGGACCCCGGCCAAGGCTGACCACGCGCCGGTGCTGGTGTGGATCCACGGCGGTGCGCTGGTCACCGGATCGAGCCGCGAAGCATTGTACGATGGGCGGAACATGGCGACACGCGGGGTGATCGTGGTGTCGATCAACTATCGCCTGGGCGTGCTCGGCTGGCTGGCGCATCCCGAACTGAGTGCGCAATCGCCCGCGCATATTTCGGGCAATTATGGCCTGATGGACCAGATCGCCGCGTTGCAATGGGTGCGCGCCAATATCGCTGCGTTTGGCGGCGATCCGGCCAATGTCACCATCGCGGGGGAATCCGCCGGGGCGCTGAGCGTGATGTACCTGATGGAATCGCCCGCCGCGCGCGGCCTGTTTGCCAGGGCGATTTCCGAAAGCGGCTATATGATTTCGATGCCTGAACTCAGGCGTGCGGTCTATGGTGCGCTATCGGGCGAAGCGGCGGGCCAGATGCTTGGCGCCGCGCTGCAAGCCCCCGATATCGCCAGTTTGCGCGCGATGAAGGCGCAGGACCTGACCGATGCCGCCGCGCGCATGTTTGCGCCCTTTGGCGTGATCGATGGCAAGCTGTTGCCGCAGCAGATGACCACCGCCTTTGACCAGGGCGAGGTTGCGCCGGTGCCGATGCTGGTCGGCTTCAACCAGGGCGAAATCCGTTCCTTGATGGCACTGGCGCCCAAGCCCCCGGCCAGCGCCGCAGCCTATGAAGCGACGATCCGCGAACGCTATGGCGATCTGGCCGATGCCTTTCTGCGGCTCTATCCCGCCGCCGATTACAAGGAGAGCATCATCGCCACAACGCGCGACGGGCTCTATGGCTGGACCGCCGAGCGCATGGCCCGGCGCCTGACGGCGCACGGGCAACCGGCCTATCTCTATCTGTTTGACCATGGCTATCCGGCGCAAGACGAGGCCGGGCTCCATGCGTTTCATGCCAGCGAGCTGCCGTTTGTGTTCGGCACGATGGCGCGCACCACCAAAAACTGGCCACGCATTCCCGACACCGACGGCGAACGGGCGCTGTCTGCCGCCATGCTCGATTACTGGACCAGTTTTGCCCGCGACGGGCACCCGGCGGCCGCCAATGCCCCCGCATGGCCCGCGTTTGGCGATAAGGGCGCGTTCCTGCATTTCACCGCTGTGCCGCATCCCGAGACCGGCCTGATGCCCGGCATGTTTGCGCTGAACGAAGCCGTCTTGTGCCGCAAGGTGCAGGCCAAACTTGGCTGGAACTGGAATGTCGGGCTGGCCTCACCCAAGCTGGGCCCCAAACCCGCCACGTGCCCCTAGAGCAATCCTGCGGCGTAATCGGCGCGCAGCCGCGTCTTGTCGATCTTGCCCGACGCGGCCAGCGGCATCGTGTCGATATCGACCACCCGATCGGGCAGCCACCAGTCGGCTACCTGCCCGCGCAGCAGATCGACCAGTCCGTGGACGGCATCGGTGCGGTCGTGCCGCTCGACAATCAGCACCGGGCGTTCGCCCCACTTGTCATCGGCGCGGCCGATCACCGCGACATGGCGGATGGCCGGATGGCGGCCGATGATCGTTTCCATCTCGGTCGGGTTGATCCATTCGCCGCCCGATTTGATCAGATCCTTGGCGCGGCCACAGATGCTCAGATTGCCGTCGGCGTCGATCATCGCCAGATCGCCGGTGTCGAACCAGCCCTGATCATCGAGCACGCGGGTATCGTCGTCGAAATAGCGGTCGATCACGCTGGCCCCGCGCACCTTGAGATGGCCCATCACTCCGCGCTGGACGG
>Ga0302187_10004681_pt1 | contig 10912 bp, 8 predicted proteins | sample II_Bog_E1_3_FD_202120 | JGI IMG/M metagenome (GOLD analysis project Ga0302187, IMG submission 202120) | Peat permafrost microbial communities from Stordalen Mire near Abisko, Sweden - II_Bog_E1_3 | ecosystem: Environmental > Terrestrial > Soil > Wetlands > Peat | place: Sweden: Abisko, Stordalen...
ACTCTCCGCGCCTCGCCACCGGCCATGAACGTAACCTCGTGGCCGAGGGTTGCCTTGCCTTGGTTAATGGCCAGACCGAAGGCTGTGCGGACGGCCAGTTGCAATCCATCCAGGACCATCTCGATGGCGTTGAGAGTGGCGTGGCCGGGCGGTGGCCGCAGATACCGGTCGGTATCTCCGTGAATATAGAGCGTTTCACCCTTGAGATCGGTCATGACCGAAGCTGGAGCGAAGGCCTGAAGCAACGCCCGCCGGGTCAGCTCTGCGATGTTGGTTTCTTTGGCCTTGATCATCTGTACCTCTGGAAATTTGGCGCTATTATCGGTGGCCCAGGACAACTCTCCGGGCATCACCACACGTTGCGAGGTAGTAGACCCCGTGGTTCGATAGAACTTCCACTTGCGGCTGATGAGCGTGAATAACTCGGTATGGCCGCCAATACTTTCTGATGGGGAAAGGAACAGCACCCCACCCGGTTTGAGGGCGTAGTGGAAGGCTGGAATGAGGCGGTTTTGTAGCTCAGATCCCAAATAAATCATCAGATTGCGGCAAGTGACCAGATCCATCTTGGTGAAGGGCGGATCTTTGATGACGTTCTGGATTGCGAACACCACCATTTCGCGTAATTCTTTCTTCACTCGGTAGCCGTTATCTTCCTTGACGAAGAAGCGACGCAGTCGCTCGGGTGATACGTCCCGCGTGATGTTGTGAGGATAAAACCCTGCACGGGCGATGGCGATAGCGTCATCGTCGAGGTCTGTGCTGTAAAGCTGGATTTTGAATTCACGGTGTGCTTCCTCCATGATCTCGCGCAGGGTCATGGCGATGGAATATGCCTCCTCGCCCGTGGCACATCCCGCTACCCAGAGACGGAGCACGTAGTCGTCGGGCTTGTCAGCAAGGATTTGCGGCAAGATTTCCTGCTTCAGCAACACGAATGCCTCTGGATCGCGGAAAAAACTTGTGACGTTGATCAGCAGTTCCCTGAACAGAGATTGCACCTCGTCCGGCTTACCTTTGAGATGCCGTGCATAGACCTCGATGTCTTCGATGTTGTGTTGCGCCATCCGCCGCTCGATGCGTCGCCCGATCGTGCTTTTCTTGTAGCCAGAAAAATCGTGGCCGGTGCCCGAGCGCAGCAGCATCATGATCTGGTTCATGCCGCTGATGGTGGCTGGAGCGGGTTGGGTATTCTTGCGGCTTGACGGAGGGGGACAACTGGACAGCAGCAGATCGGGCATTTGGTCGGGCGCGATAACATGAGTGGCGACGCCAGCGCTTATGGCGCTGGACGGCATGCCGTCATATTTTGCCGTGGCTGGATCTTGCACTAGAGATATGCCGCCTTTGCCTAAAATGGCGCGAAGTCCCTCCGTCCCGTCAGTGCCAGTGCCAGACAGGATGATGCCGATGGCCCTTTTTCCATGATCCTCGGCCAGAGAACGCAGGAAAATATCGATGGCCATACGATGCCCACGCTCCTGTTCGGGTGCGCTGAGTTGCAAAACCCCATGGAGCAGAGTCATGTCGTGGTTGGGCGGGATGACATAGACCCGATCGGGCTCAACCGCCATCTGATTGGCAACCTCGACAACCGGCATGGCGGTGGCCCGTTGCAGAATTTCGGTGAGAATACTGGCGTGGCTGGGGTCAAGATGCTGCACCAGCACGAAGGCCATGCCGCTATCGACCGGAAGATGGCGAAAGAACGCCTCGAATGCCTCTAACCCTCCAGCGGAAGCTCCAAGGCCGACTATGGGAAAATCACTTGACGATGTCATCCTGGCCTTGGGTTTTGTCGTCACGGAATATCTCCTGAGTCCTGGACTGGATTAAGATAGTCGACAGCAAGTCCGTCAATACAGGAATCTCCCACATCAGTGATCGAGGATGGTGAAATTAATCTCGGCGATCATTCAGCTTCGGCCAGCGGCAGCATAGCAGAGGCTGCAGAAGCGGACATATGCCTATCCATGCGAACCGCCTGGGCCTTGCTGCGAGCTATCGGTTTACGGGCATTCTGATACCCTGTCTGATATCAGCGGGAAGGTCATTCGCTCTCAGGCAATGCGATGATCGAAATCGCCTCGAGAATATTTTCCGGACCACCCTTCGGCGGCCAGATTCCTGCAGAATAAGCGGCGGCCCGCAACGATGCGCGCTGAGCGAGGCTATCGAACCCCCAGACGTGGGTGATTCGGGGCGGCCCGTCGAGCGCATACATGTTGATCATCAGGTGCGCCGTGTAGTCCCTGGCTGGCTCGATCGCGGCTTCCCAGCCGGCGAGCGTCGGCGGAAGACCTCCCGGCTTTAACTTGTAAGTACGGAATTCATAGACAGCGTCATGGGAGGCAGCCTGCGCTGGCGGCAGGAAGGGAAAGGGCATGTAGCTATCCATCTCCAGCGCCGTTATCACTCCACCGGCATTGAACGGATTAGCACTCGATAACGCGCGATGCCGCTCCCGTTGCAGGGCGCCGGCGTCATCGAAGCAGCGCAAGATCAGCATGCGTCCTAGTGGACCGATCTCCGTGCGCCAGCAGCCCAACAGGGTGCCGACGGCATCGGGCATCGAGACCCAGACCCGCGCAGCCTTCGCCACCTCCGATGCAGAGAGAAGTGGGAACGCCAGTGTCGTCAGTTCGTAGAGTTCGCGCATGGTCAGGCCTCCGTCGGCAAGGGCGCTGGAATCCCGGAAAGATATCCAGAAGCTTCCCACCACTATCCCATTTCAGTTGGCCTTGTGCACCAGATGGCTGCGAGGTCCCGCCATATTGAGGCTGCGAGGTGCAGCCCAAGGCGTTCCGCCTCAGCGAATCAAGTTCGAATGAGCAAGATCGATGACGTCGTCCCCCCGTCCGTTCATCACCGCCTTCAGTGCGTAAAGGCCGAAACCGGCCACCTGCGCGATGCTGGTGTTGGGCGGCATGGCCAGTTCCTGACGGTTGGTGAGAACGTCGAGAAGTGCCGGGCCGTCGTGGGCAAAGACTTCCCGCATGGCAGCCTCAAGATCGGCGGGATCCTCGACCCGGCGGGCGAACAGGCCCATAGCCTGCGCCATGGCTGCGAAATTCGGATTGACCAGATCGACCCCGGTTTCCAGAAATCCAGCCACCTTCATCTCTAACTCGACGAACCCGAGTGTCCCGTTATTAAAGATGACGACCTTCACCGGCAGTTTTTGCTGCGTCAAGGTGACAAGGTCGCCCATCAGCATGGTGAACCCGCCGTCGCCCGAGAGGGAGATGACCTGACGCCCCGGATTGGACGCTTGCGCCCCCAACGCTTGCGGCATGGCGTTGGCCATCGAGCCGTGGGCGAACGAGCCCACCAAACGACGGTGTCCATTCATCTTCAAATATCGTGCCGCCCAGATCGTCGGGGTGCCGACGTCGCAGGTGAATACGGCGTCGTCGGCGGCGACGTCACTGATGATCTTGGCCAGATATTGCGGGTGGATCGGTGTATGGCCGGGATGCCCGACGGCGAGGTCGTCGAACTCTCGCCGCGCTTCGGCGTATCTGGCCAGACCGTCATCGAGATGGGCGCGGTCCTGTTTCGAATTGAGCCGCGGCAACAAAGCCTTGATCGTTGCCCCCACATCCCCGACCAAACCGAGGTCGATCGGACAACGACGGCCAAGGTTCTCCGGTCGCAGGTCGACCTGGGCGATCTTCGTGTTCTCGGGATAGAACTGGCGATAAGGAAAGTCGGTCCCCAGAAGCAACAGCAGATCACAATTCAGTACGGCGTGATAGCCAGAGCTGGACCCAATCAGCCCGGTCATGCCCACGTCGAACGGATTGTCGTAGGCCACGCCCTCCTTCCCGCCCAGGGCATGCACGATCGGGGCTTTGAGCCTGTCGGCAAGGCGCATCAGGTCTTCATGGGCACCGAAGCATCCGCGTCCACAAAACAGCGTGACCCGGGCAGCGGCGTTGAGCATTCCGGCAAGCTCATCAAGGTCGCCGTCGCGGGGGCGAACATGGGGAGTGGGCGGCAGCAGGGCGGCGGACAGATGCGCCCTGGCTGGGGCCTTCAGCATCGCGACGTCGCCAGGGATAACGATGACGGCGACGCCTCGTTGGCCGACGGCGGCGCGGATTGCCGTCTCCAGCACAGTGGGCATTTGCTCGGGACTCGAGACCATTTCGCAGTAATGGCTGCACTCGGCAAACAGATTCTGCGGGTGAGTTTCCTGGAAGTAATTGCGGCCGATTTCGGCACTTGGAATATGCGCCGCGATCGCCAGCACCGGGACGCGCGAGCGATGGCAATCGAACAGGCCGTTGATGAGGTGCAGGTTGCCGGGGCCGCAGCTTCCGGCACAAACCGCCAACCTGTCCGTCAGATGTGCTTCGGCGCCCGCGGCAAAGGCAGCCGTTTCCTCATGACGAACGTGGACCCAGTCGATCTGTCCTTGCTTACGCAAGGATTCCGTTATCCCGTTCAGGCTGTCGCCGACCAGGCCATAGATGCGCCGCACACCGGCCTGACCCAGCACCTGGACAAAGAGGTCGGCGACGGTGTCAGCCGACCAGATTTTGAATGCGTCGCTCATGGCTTTTCTCCGTCGATGCGGTCAAAATCCAACGGATAGAACCCGTCTAGAGCTGATTCCGATTGATCGGAAACGGCTCTAGAAAGATGCATCATTGGAGCGGGCGGATTGACGGATGCCGTCCAAGCGCGTTCTGACACGGTCCCACTGCTCTTGCTCGATAATGCACAGGTCCGACACGGCCTCAATCACCCAGTCGGAGGCTGGATTGATCCGAGACACCCGCTTGCGCATGCCTATAAGGTTGCCCGATGAGGCGTATTGTCATTCAATGCCGACACCGCATCCTGGCCATGCCCCGAATGCGGTGTCGATCACTTTAAAGGCGGCACGATCACTTGTCGGGATTAGCTGACTATTGCCGCCAATCCGTCCAAAGAAACGGTGTCAACTCAATCGTGCTTGACGGGAGCGCCAAGATCACCGGAGGGAAGACCCTGATCGCTCTGATGGCCAATATCGCCCTGCATGCCCCTGTTGCCAGTGTTTCCCTGAGCCCCAGACGAACCGGCCGGAACGGTGCATGCACCTAGGCCAAGTCCAGTGATCAGAAAAATCGTAGGCAGTAAGTATTTCATAGCGTATCCCTTTAGCTCAAGTTAAATCACGTGGCATAAGCAAGATGGCTTGCCGATATGGCTCACAGACAAACTGCATCGTGAATAATGGCAAATGCAGCGTCTTCATTAAGCCTAATTGCTTACAGTTAGTATTTGGATTAAAGTGCGCAGAAAACACTATAACCCACAAATTTAGTCTATGTTTATTTCGAGAACGGCAATAGAGGCGGAAACTACGCACCGCGAATAGAGGCGATTGGGCCTCGTGTGCCGGATGGGTGCGAGGTCCAGTTATCCTGCGGCAGCGAGGTGCGGCCCAAGACGTTCCGCCTCTTCCAGCCAAAAGCCCGTCTTGTGTCCCGTGGTGCCGAGTTTGTCGTGAGACGTGAGAACGATGAGAATTTTCATTGGCAGGTCCTTTCGGATGATGATCCAAGGCGGCCTGTGGCTATTCCCAGTTTACCGCCATGGGATCGTATTCTCGGTTCATCGACGGCTTGAGAGTGGCGACAAGGTCGCGTTCCTCCAACTGGCGGGCCTGAACCCCTTGGTCGTTGGCGTGAGCAAGGACGTGCGTACAGCCTAAGGATGCCGCCTTCGGCCATAAGTCATGACTGGTAAGGCATTCACGAAGGTTGTTCGCCTCGCCTACATAAAATACGCGCCAACGCCCCAAATCGATTTGCGATGCGAACGCGTAGTTCCCAGCCACATTGTCCCATGGGGCATTTATCGTCATAGGCTCGTATTCATAGGCGACATCACTCGCCCCTGACAAAGTAACAAAATCACCCATTGATCTGATCCTTGTTGAAAACTCTATCCATCGTTGAAATCGGTGAGTATCTACCGTGGATGCGACCGAGAATACTGGTCGCTGATGCGGATCAGGAGCGTCGGAAATCACGCGTCACCAGCCGGGGGCTCGACGAATGCCGCCTTTTCCCGCCCCCCCAGACGTTTCCGCTTTGATCAATGATATCCGGCGTCGGTTCGGATCTTTCCGCGGAACACCCAATAGGACCAGCCGGTGTACATGAGGATCACCGGCAACAAGACGAGCGTCCCGACCAGCAGGAAGGCCTGCGTGCGGGGCGCTCCCGCCGCCTCCCAGAGGGTGAAGCGGTAAGGCACGATCATCGGCCAAAGGCTGATGACAATTCCACAATAGGACATGAAAAAAAGACAAATGCCGCCGAAGAAAGGGGCGGCGACGGATCGATTGTTGAGCGAGCGCCAGACCCAAAGCGCCAGAGCGAATGTGATGACCGGAATAGGTGACAATAATCCGATATTCGGCCAGGAAAGCCACCGATGGGCAATGCTCGGGGTCATCAACGGGGTCCAGATGCTGACCACGCCGATTGCCATCATCACTCCCAAGAAGGACCAGCGCCCTTGCCGGCGGGCCTTATCTTGTAAATCGCCTTCGGTCTTCAGTACCAGCCAGCCGGCGCCGAGCAAGGCGTAGCCGCAGACGAGCGCCAACCCGGTGAGCGTGGAAAAAGGGGTGAAGCAGTCAAAAAAGCTGCCGCTGAACTGTCGGCCGGTTGTCTGAAATCCCTGGATGAAGGCCCCCAGCACCACACCCTGGGCAAAGGTCGCGAGGGTTGATCCATAGCAGAAGCCATGGTCCCAGAAGATCTTGTGCGCGACATTTTTCTGGCGGAATTCGAAAGCGACACCACGAAAGACCAAGGCCAGCAGCATGATGAGGATCGGGAAATAGAGCGCCGGGATGATGATGGCGAAAGCCAGAGGAAATGCCGCCAGGAGCCCGGTTCCGCCCAGCACGAGCCAGGTTTCGTTGCCGTCCCAAACTGGAGCGATCGAGTTGATCATCAGACTGCGCGAGGCCGTATTCTCGGCAAAGCCATAGAGAATGCCGACGCCCAGGTCGAAGCCGTCGAGCAGCACATACAGGAAGACGGCGAATCCCAGGATGGCGGTCCAGATCGGGACGAAGTCAAAAACCTCGGGGCTCATGGCTTGCTCCCCGATCCCGAGAGCGGCATAGCCTTTGCCACCGATTCGGGGGCTTCGCCTCCGATCGGCCCCTTACTGATGATACGGGCCATCAAGAGAAAACCAGAGGGAAACATAACGAGATAGACCAAGCCATAGCTGGCCAACGATAACAAAACCTCGGTTCCAGACAGCAGGGGCGTCACCGAATCGGTGGTGCGGAGCAAGCCGTAGACTGTCCAGGGTTGCCGCCCCACCTCCGTCGTCGTCCATCCGGCCAGCACCGCGATGAAACCTATCGGGGCGCTGATTTGGCAGGCCCGCAAGAACCAGCCCGACCGGAAAATTGTTCCTCTCGCCCGCAACCACCAACTTACAGCGATGAGCGCCAGCATCAGGGCTCCACTTCCAACCATGATGCGAAAGGCAAAAAATGGAATAGCGACAGGAGGTCTCTGATCAGTCGGCCAGTCTTTCAGGCCTGGAACTTTGCCGTCCACATCATGAGTGAGAATAAGGCTGCCAAGGATGGGAATGTCGAACGCATAGCGATTGGTCTCGGTCTTTTCGTCCGGGATGGCGAAGATCGTAAGTGGTGCGCGACGAGCGCTATCCCATCTCGCCTCGATGGCCGCCAGCTTCGCCGGTTGGTGTTCAAGCGTGTTGAGCCCCTGCAAGTCACCGAGGAGGATTTGGAGTGGGACCAGGATTGTCAAAAGCGACAGCGTCATCAACAGCATGGTCCTGCCTTCCGCGACAAAGCGGCCGCATCTAATGCCGTAGGCGCCGATACCGACCACGACGAAAGCGGTGGTGACATAAAAGCCGACGACGGTGTGCCCCAGGCGGTAGGGGAAGGATGGGTTGAAGATAATCTGAACCCAATCTTTGGGGAAAAATCGGCCGTCGATGATCTCGTAACCTGCCGGAGTCTGCATCCAACTGTTGGCGGCGAGTATCCAGAACGACGAGAACAGCGTCCCGGCGGCGACCATCAGCGCAGCAACGAAATGTGCCCAGCGCGGCACCAAATTGCGACCGAAGAGCAGGACGCCAAGAAACGCCGATTCCAGAAAAAATGCGGTCAGGCCTTCATAGGCAAACAGCGGCGACAATACATTGGCGGTCTTATCGGCAAACTGGCTCCAGTTGGTGCCGAATTGAAACGGCATCACCACACCGGAGACGACCCCCATGCTAAAGGCGACGGCGAAGATTTTGATAAGAAAACTCGATACGCGAAAATAAATATCGCGGCCGGTAACGAGATGAATACCCTCAAGAACCGCAATGTAGGACGCGAGCCCGACCGTTAGCGCTGGCAGCAGGATATGCCAGGCAATCACCCAGGCAAACTGAAGGCGCGACATGATCACCGGATCAAGCGCCATGATTACGCCAATGTCCGAACCGACTTTTCCCGCTCCCATTGGCGCGTCTTTGCCGCTGCTATAAATGCGTCTTGATCCGCCGCATCGACGACGCCCGTGTCTTTGCCGACATTTGCCGTTTTCAGTAGTATGTGGCCCCCTGCATCGACGGCGATGGCCTTGAGATGGCCGAACGCATCGCGCACGAAATCGATTGCCGCGGCCTCCCTCGACAAAGCCTTGCCGCCGTCATCGGAGAGAACAATGGCGACCGCGTCGAACAGCACGGACGGTGTGCCGGCCAGTTGTCCATCGGCCGCCAGCACCGAGCCATCGGCAAGTTTCGCCCCTCCCACTTTGGGAGCGACGATCTTCACGTTAGCTCCCGCATGGACAGCCGCCGTTTGGATCGTCTTTACGACAGCGCCGTCAGACCCGTCCGCGATAAGAATGCCAATGGCGCGACCCTCCAGGCTGTCCTTCATCTTGCCGATGATCTGCAAGGCGGGCGAAAGAGACATCTCGAGCACCGGTGCGGCGGCTACTGGGGCATCGGGCATTGGGTCCAAACCAAGACCCGCAGCGACTCGCCCGGCAAGGTCTTCTTCGATATGGAGCAGGTGCCCCACTATTGCCGCGCGCACATGACGATGCTCGACCTTGGAAAGCTCGAACACCAGCGCCGAGGCAATATGCGCCTGCTCATAGCTGGTTTGGCTCAGATAGAACTGCCGCGCCTGACTATAATGATCGGCAAAACTCTTGTGGCGGATGCGGTCTTTGTCGCCGGTTTCAAGAATGGTGGCACTGTGAAAACCCTTGTCCGGAGTTTCACGCGGGGCTGTCTTAGACAGTGAATTGGGCTCATAAGAGACCCGGCCAACCGGTTGAGCCATCTGCATATGTCCATCGCGTTGATGGTTGGCGAACGGGCATTTCGGGGCATTGACCGGAATTTGGTGGAAATTGGGTGATCCAAGGCGGGATAGCTGTGTGTCGATATAGGAGAACAGACGGCCCTGTAGCAGCGGATCGTTCGAGAAATCAATCCCTGGCACGACATTCGCCGGACAATAGGCAACCTGTTCGGTTTCCGCGAAAAAATTGTCCGGCCAGCGATCCAGGACCATGCGGCCGATCACTTGCAAAGGCACCAGTTCTTCGGGAACCAGCTTGGTCGCATCCAGATGATCGAAGGGGAAATACTCCGCTTCCCCTTCGGTAAAAAGCTGAACGGCCAAGTCCCATTCGGGGAACTGACCGGCTGCAATGGCATCGAACATATCACGGCGATGGAAATCTTGATCGGCCCCACAAATCTTGACGGTCTCGTCCCAGATGGTGGACTGCAGGCCGAGTTTGGGACGCCAGTGGAATTTGACAAAGGTCGCTTTGCCCTCGGCGTTGATCAGCCGAAAGCTGTGCACGCCAAATCCCTCGATCATCCGCAACGACCGAGGCAGCGTCCGATCCGACATGATCCACATCACCATGTGCATCGTTTCCGGAGAGAGCGAAATAAAATCCCAGAACGTGTCATGCGCCGTCGCCGATTGTGGAAAGCCGCGATCTGGTTCCATCTTCAACGCATGAATGAGGTCAGGGAATTTGATGGCGTCCTGGATAAAAAATACCGGGACATTGTTACCGACCAGGTCCCAGTTGCCTTCCTTGGTATAAAATTTGACGGCAAATCCACGGACATCACGCGGGGTATCGACCGAACCCGCGCCGCCGGCAACCGTCGATATCCGCGTAAACAAAGGGGTCTTCTCACCGACCTCGGTCAGAATTTTCGCCGTGGTGTATTTTTCCAACGAGGCCGTCAGCTCAAAGAATCCATGGGCGCCGGTCGCTCGGGCATGAACAATACGTTCGGGAATCCGCTCGTGATCAAAATGAGTGATTTTTTCGCGAAGGATAAAGTCCTCGAGAAGTGTCGGGCCGCGCGAATTGGCCCTCAGCGAATTCTGGTTATCGGAAATGGGAATCCCTTGGTTGGTGGTCAATAAGGGATGCCCTCCACCTGCCCTCTGGTGCAACTCTCCGCCGGTTGCCGTCTCGCTCGGCGACTTTTCTTTGCTCATGATCGATCCCGTTCGGTAAAGGGTGGAACGAATGATTGACGTAAAGTCCGGCTAATGCCCTCCCATCTCAGGGATTGGATTGCGCCAAACTCTCTCGCAGATGCTGAACGCTGTCGGTCTCGACAGCCGCGGCGGCATTACCCCAGTCGTTTCGGATATAGGTGATCACATCGGCGATCTGGCGGTCCGATAGCTTCCAAGCTAAGGACGGCATCGCGGCCCCGGTTGGCGCCGAATCGGTGGCAACGCTTTGCGTTCCTTGCAAGATGATGCGGATCAAGGTGGTAGGATCGGCTGATTGCACCAACGGGCTCCCTTTCAAGGTGGAAAACAGCCCAACAACGCCTTCCCCGGATGCGGCGTGGCAGG
>Ga0302187_10004686_pt1 | contig 10902 bp, 10 predicted proteins | sample II_Bog_E1_3_FD_202120 | JGI IMG/M metagenome (GOLD analysis project Ga0302187, IMG submission 202120) | Peat permafrost microbial communities from Stordalen Mire near Abisko, Sweden - II_Bog_E1_3 | ecosystem: Environmental > Terrestrial > Soil > Wetlands > Peat | place: Sweden: Abisko...
CGGCACGCGCTTTCGGCCTTGGCATCGTCCCCATCGGCGGAATTCGCCGCGACCCGCAAGGGATGATCGATCTGCTGAGACTACCAGCGAATACTTTCCCCGTAGCCGGAGTCGTGCTCGGTTACGTTGCCGAAGAGGCTCCGCAAAAGCCGCGCTTGCCGATTGAGAGCTTTCGTCACGAAGAGAAGTATCACCGAGATGCGCTGGAACCGGCTATTATCGCTTATGACCTGACACTCAAGGAGTATTGGTTGAAGATTGGGCGCGGGGACGGACTCACGTGGTCGGCCAATATGGCGCAGCACTACGGCACATTCTCTCGACGGATCAAGTCCATCGCTCAACAGCAAGGCTTCACGATCGAGGTATAACTCAATGAACGAACACAGCAATCATCGACACTTTGACGCTTTCCGTGGAAAACAATGAACGTCATCCACTTCGATGAGTTGAAACCCGTTCTTCGCCAGCAAGCCGCAGTAGTCGTTGCCCATCCAGACGATGAGATACTCTGGTGCGGCGGCTACATCCTGACCCATCCGGAATTTGATTGGCGTATTGTGACTCTTTGCAGAGCATCCGATCCAGACCGTGCTCCAAAGTTCAGCCAGGTTTTGCGGCAGTTGGGTGCGGAGGGTGAGATGGCGGATCTCGATGATGGTCCTGATCAAACGCCTCTACCGACCGGTATGGCACAAGCGACCATCACCAACCTGCTCGGCGGCAACAGCTATGACCTTCTGTTGACCCATGGCCCCAAGGGCGAATACACGCGTCACCACCGTCATGAAGAATGTTGCCGAAGCGTTGTTGAGCTTTGGCAAGCAGGCAGTATCCACACAAAGAAGTTATGGCTCTTTGCTTATGAAGATGGTGAGCATGCGTATTTGCCTCGGGTTCGTGAGGATGTGGATCGGCGGGACATTTTGACAGAGAGTGTCTGGCTTGAAAAGCGCCGGCTGATCACGGAAGTATATGGGTATGAAGCCGACAGCTGGGAAGCGCAGTGTACACCACGAGAAGAAGGCTTCTGGTGCATTGACTCGGCACGAGCGGCGGTAGAACGCACAGGATTGAGGGAGAAACAATCTTGAAAGTACTCGTATTGAGCGAATACCCAGCACCGGCAGCAGGCTTGGCACTGCAAGGTGAACTATTGTGCAAGGGCCTACATGAGATGGGCGTGGATGTTCGCCCGGTACATCTGGAATCGAATCTTGAAAAGGAATGGTACTTTCGCTGGTTCAAGCCGGACGTCGTGGTCGGCGTGGGCTTCTGGGGTCATCTTCCTAACTTGGTTCTGCATCCGCAGAAGTTTGGGATGAAAGCGGTTCCGTGGCTCGTAGCCGATGGTTATATCGCGGAACACCGTGACGTGTTGAATGCTCTGCCGCTGATTCTGGTCACCTCCAATTGGGTCAAAGAGGTGTATGTCAGGGATGGCATCCGGGGAGACAATATCGTGGTGTTGCCGGTGGGTTGCGGCACTGACCGGTACAAGCCGCACAGCCAGGATGACGTGAAGGTCCAATCGATCCGCGAAGAGTTTGGAATATCGAAGGATCAGTTGATGATCCTGACCGCCGGCGGCGATGGTGCCTCCAAAGGCGCGCAGGAAGTCATGCGGGCGTTGGCTCTGATCGATGCCGAGGCGCCCGACTGGAGATATGTCTGCAAGGTCTGGCCTCAACTCCGCACAGAAGAACAGAACCGGATCGACCTCAAACTGGCGGCGGAGTTGGGCATCAGCGAGAAGGTAACTTACTCCACCAATGTGGTCTCACAAAATTTCATGCCCTATTTGTTGTCGGCCTGCGACATCTATGCTGCGCCTTCGCGTCTGGAAGGGTTTGGCATGATTCAGGTCGAGGCAAACGCCTGTGAAAAGCCGGTGATCGCAATCGATGCCATGGCATTTCGCGACACGATGGTCCACGGTGAAACAGCATTCCTCGCGAAGGTGGCTGAGGAAAGAAAGATCACCGAGGCGCTCTACGGTGAAGGCCACGACTACCAGACCAGCCATCGGATCGTCTTTCCCAATCCGCGCACCGTTGAATACCGGGCCAGCGTGCCCGACATTGCAGAGTATCTATTGCGACTCATGAAAGACAGCGCGTTGCGAAAGCGCATGGGTGAAGCGGGTCGCAAACGTGTAGTTGAATTATTCGACTATCGTCAAGTTGCAAGGCAATTTGTTGAGATTGTTTCCGACCGATTGGGCATCCAATAGCAAACTTTAAGGCGCGCGTGCTCGTCTTTTTAACCCAGCACGCCAACGAGGCGTCCATGTCTTTCGACGATCAATCGCGAATCTCTATCGAGCAGGCTAAAGATGCGGCCCTAAACATCCTGCTGCATAATGCACAGGGGCCGTTTCAAGGACTGCCTCGCACTGCCGGGTGGGGATACCCGGAACCTTACACGCGGGATCTGATGATCTCTGCCCTCGGCTTTCTGGCAACAGGCAACCTGCATCTTGCCGACGCTTTGGAGCGCACTCTGGTTGCTCTTGCCAACAATCAGTCGCCTCATGGGCACATCCCATCCCTCGCACACGATTCGGCCAACCGCGGCTCCAGCGATTCAACGCCTCTCTTTCTCTTTGGTCTGGCGCTTTTCAGATTAGCGACCAATCAGCCTGCTTTTCTCCATGAGGCAGCAGAGAAGGCGCTGCGCTGGATGCAGTATCAGAGTCCCGACGACAGGGTGATGGTCTCCCAGTTGCCCACCAGCGATTGGCGCGATGAGCAGTATGTAATGGGATACGCTCTTTACGTGAATATGATCGTCTACGCCTATCTTCGCCTTTACGGAGAAGACGACTCCGCCGATCAGTTGCGCGGATTGATGAGCCGTTTGGAAGTGAGTAGCGAAGAGAAGGTCAGCTATGAGCAGGAGGCACTTGTGGAGCCTTCCGCGCCTTACTACGCGCTCTATTCGTACAAAATCATGAGCAGTGACCGCTTCGATCTGCTGGGCAACAGTCTGGCGATTCTGACCGGAATTGCCTCACCTGACCGGGCAGCGAAGATGCTGCTTTGGGTTGAAGCCGAGTGCGAGGCGATGCGGAGTCGCGGAGAACTTGCTGTAGATCTGCCGCCATGTTTATTTCCGTACATTCTTCCCCATCATGCGGATTGGTTGCCACGCTACGAGCGCTACAACCGGCCTGGAGACTATCACAACGGAGGCGTGTGGCCCTTTATCTGTGGCTTCTATGTGGCGGCGTGCGTAGCGGCAGGGCAGATGGATCTGGCGGAACGCAAATTGCTGGCGCTGACAGAACTGGTCAAGCCCTGGCATGAAGACGCGGCGGAATGGGGTTTCAACGAGTGGATTCACGCGCAAACCGGTAAGCCCAGCGGCCGGGATTGGCAGACCTGGTCGGCAGCAATGTACCTGTACGCTGCTGAGTGTGTGCAACTGCGGAAAACTCCGTTCTTCGACGGCATTCGCGGAGACAATGTGTGCGCAGCGATGTAGCCCCACTTCATGAAGGCTATGATACGGCAACTCAGCGCGGTACAGGAAGCGATTGAAGAACGTGAAAATGGAGCCGACTTCGCTACCATCTTGGCGGGAGACGAGATCAAGCAAATCGACCGGGACAGGGAAGCAGAAGACGCCCTCGACGAAACACAGGATAATGAAGCCGCCGAAGGTACGGCAAGTGTGCCTATTTCAGATTGTCTCAACCGAGGGGTTCACCCAAATGACTGTGCCCATTTTTGTGCCCATGCTCCCTCAAAATAGGGCACAATTCAGGCTGCATGGATAGCAATCCGAATATTTTTCACAGCGCGTAAACATATCTTGTATAGTGGTTTATAGCAAACGTTAGCAGCAGGAGGAATGGCGAATTCGGTGGCTCTTAACCGACAGGTTGTAGGTTCGATTCCTACCGCGTCCACCATAAAATCAATAACTTAGCTAGATTCGCGCTCTGCTTGCGCTCCGTTTGTCTGGAATGCAAGTTCAGCAACCCTCAAGCCAGCCGTACTCATCTCATCGGTGACCACATCCCCGTAAATGTTCATGGTCGTGCGGATGTCCGTGTGCCGCATCATCTTCTGTTGCACGGCAATCGGAGTTTTCACAGCGTCCAGCCAAGAGCGATAGGTGTGCCGGAAAGCGTGCGAACTGATGTGCCCGATTCCGGCTGCCTTCGATGCCCGCTCCAGCTCTTGCCGTGTGCCGGTGTAGGAGTAAGGAAGTCTACCGAGTTTGAACGGACTGGCAAAAATCCAATCCTCTGCTCCCGAAAATTGGGAAGACTGTTTCCAGGACTTCAGGCGCTCCAGCAATTCGCTCGCAAGGTTGAATGTCTTTGCGGACCCTTGCGTCTTCACATCGCCCACAATCTGATTCACGATGCCACGCCGGATGCTCAGCCTTGAGTCTAGCCAATCCACATCACTCCATCGAAGAGCAAGCGCCTCACTGAAGCGAAGACCCAAGCACACAGAGAGCAACGCCATAGTCCCGAATGGTTCTTGCAGTTCTCGCAACAGAGCGTGGAACTGCTCCGCTGTGAGGCTCCGGGCTTTTCGCACCTTCCGCGTTGCCCCAATGTTGCGGACGAGGGAGACTGGATTGCGGCTGATGTCCAACATGCCGGACCACATCGCAAACTCCACAAGCCCGTGCATGAGTGATCGCACGTGCGTTTTGGACTTCGGCGACAAGGGCAATTCACGGAGCCACAATTCAACCGGGCGCGGCTGCACGTCCTGAATCCGCGTATCGGCCCACTTGGGCAGAACGTGGTTATTCAGGAAAGAGCGATACACCCGTGCCGTCGATTGCCGTGAGGGCATCCGCTCCGCTTCGTACCTTGCAACCACACTCCGCACCTTGTCTCCTTTGTCTCCGTCCTGTGGCTTTGCCTGGATTTCAAGGCTCTCGACTTCCTTCCATGCGGCGGCCTTGGTTGGAAATTCTTGCTTCGTCCCAATTCGCTTGGACCGGCGACTTGGGCCGTCGTACCAGAGGTAGTTCCATGTCCCGCGCCGCTTGTCGAAGCGGACGGAACCCGTTTTGTGTCGCTGTACCCTCAATACTGCCTCCCTCCAGCAGGGACAGCGGATGACGGGTTCAGCATAGCATCTAATTCGTGCCGCAAGAAGCGCCAAGTCATACGCTGGCAGCCGGAGAGCCGGTGCGCGGGAACTTTCCCCTCACGCGCCCATTGTGCCAGGGTTCGCGGTTTGATTCTGAGGTGATGGGCGGCCTCGGTTGTGTTGAGCCATTCGGCGGTTTCCATGCTCCCTCCTTTGCCAGGACACTCGGAACGCAGGCATCCTCTGCGAAGAGAGATTCCCGACTGATTCCAGATTGGCGGGCATCCGTTGAGTTGTCTAATGAATTCCACGGAGAGCGTTATTCCAAGTGGGAATGACAAAACCATAGCAACGGGGCTTTCAGTTTTTGATCTTCTGTCGGGTTGCATAGTTCGAGCGATGCAGCACGGCGATGCCACGTTGGCTGGGTTGCCGCCCGATTCGCTTTCCGGTTCCGGTTGGAACAGGAAAAGCAAATGCTTTTCCTTGCTGAAAACAGCCGTAGCGGAGGCGGCAGTCAAGGCCGACCGAAGGGAGCCGCGCCAGCGGTCGGAGCGAAGCGCAGAGCCTTTACGGACGACCGGAGCGGAGGCTACGCGCGGCCACGCCGCGCCCGCGATGCCAGCAGCGCCGGACAACCTCGCCGGTCAAGGCTGCGCCGCGTGTTCCTCGGCGATGCCCCTGGCCACCTCGCCTTTGCGCTTATTCGTTTCCGCTATGTAGGCCTCGAAGGTCTTCACCGGCATCGGCTGACCCGTCGCTGCGGGCCGCAACAGGTTGACCAGCAGCAGCCGAACCGCCGTGATCTCCTCCAGCTCCGCGCTGGCTTTCACGCCCCGCCGGTCGCGCTCGATCTCAGCCAGGATCAGACCACGGATCAGCTCGCCCTGTGTCTGCTGGCGCTTCGCTCGCAGCGCCTCGAACTCGCCAAGCTCGCGCTCGTTCAGCTTCGTTCCGACGTGATGCAGTCGGAACTCCGCACGCTTGGCAACCCGCGCCGCGATCTGCTCCGCATCCTCTTGGATCATGCTTCTGACCTCCATCCCAGACAGATTGACGCCTGTTTCCTCAGGGAACCCCAAGCGCCCTATCTCCTTGAGACGCATAACTCGCTCGCAGGGTACCCACAGGGTTCCCCTGCACGACCCTCTCAGGGGTGGAGTATCGAGATAAACCCGGTGCAAAGCACCGTGCCTTTCGCTGGCCGTGCCGAGGACGCGGACGGAAACCCCAAAAGCTAGCAATCTGCGACAACAGGCGTCTCTGTTGCTCGAGCAAATATGCCCCGCTCGGTTCTCGGCCGCCCTGTAAGACGATTCGCGCACTCCCAAGGTTCGGATTTTATAGCCTTGCGCTTCCGATTCTATATTTGCTAAGATCTTGCCAGAATCCAAAGAAATCGTTTACTTCGAGACGCGGAGATTCTACCCCGCACGTAACACACTGATCTACTCTAGTTGCCTCGGTCACAGGAGACACGATGAATCGCTTGACTGGCACTTTTTTCCGTGCGTTTTTCCTCAGTTTCTTACTTGCCCTCCTTTCCGGATGCGGAGCGCCCTACTCGGGGCCAAATTCCTGGCAACCAATGATCACCAGCTTCGCGGCCAATCCCACTGCGGTGACGGCAGGCGGATCGACCGGCTTGACTGGGGTCTTTACTAACGGCACGGGCGTCATCACGCCGGGAAACATCAGTGTCACCAGCGGTACGTCGGTCAGTGTTTCCCCTATCCAAACGACGACATATATTCTCACGGTCACGAATACCTCCGGTGGTTCGGCCGTGCAGACGGCTACTGTTACAGTGAGCGCCGCCGCGCCCGCGATTACCCGCTTCGTGGCCAATCCCACAACGGTCACGGCGGGCGGAACGACAAGTCTCACGGGAGTCTTTACCGGCGGCACGGGTGTGATTACGCCAGGAAATATCGCTGCAACCAGCGGCACGGCGGTCAGTGTTACCCCTACGGACACGACGACTTATACTCTTACCGTTACCAATACCGCCGGAGTTACAGTTATCCAGACGGCCACAGTGACTGTGAATCCCGTCGCGCCTGCAGGACCAACGATTACCAGCTTTACGGCCAATCCCACGACGATCACGGCCGGTGCGTCGACTAATTTGACGGGAGTCTTTACCGGCGGAACAGGCGTGATCACGCCGGGAAACATCTCTGCCACCAGCGGGACTGCTGTCAGTGTTACTCCAGCAGATACGACGACTTATACTCTTACGGTCACAAACTCCGCTGGAGTTACAGCCGCAAAGACGGTCGTTGTCACTGTGAATCCAGTTGCGCCCGCGGCACCCACAATCACCAGCTTCATTGCCAATCCCGCTTCGATTACAGTAGGCGGGTCGACCAATCTGACCGGAGTCTTTACCGGCGGCACAGGCATCATCACCCCCGGAAATCTTGCTGCCACCAGCGGCACGGCGGTCAGTGTTACGCCTGCCGATACGACGACTTACACACTTACTGTTACCAACTCCGCCGGAGTTACAGCTTCAAAAACGGCCATTGTTACGGTTCTATCCGCGCAGACGATCACCTTCGCCAATCCAGGCACGCAGACTGAGGGTACACCTCTCACACTTTCGGCGACGGCCAGCTCAGGTCTGACAGTGGCATTTGCTTCGACCACGCCGACCGTCTGCACGGTCAGCGGCACGACGGCGACTTTCCTTACTGCCGGGACCTGTTCGATCACTGCTTCGCAGTCCGGTAACGCGACCTATGCGGCAGCGACGCCGGTCCCTGAGGGCTTCACGGTGAACGCGTCCGGCCTCACCGCGCAAACGATCACCTTTGCCGATCCAGGAACGCAAACGGTGGGCACGCCGCTGACGCTTTCAGCGACGGCAAGCTCCGGCCTGACGGTCTCCTTTACGTCGACCACGACCAGCGTCTGCACGGTCAGCGGCACGACGGCGACTTTCCTTACCGCCGGTACCTGCACCATCGACGCGAACCAGGCAGGCAACGGTACCTATGCACAAGCACCAATGGTCCCGGCGAGCTTCTCAGTGACGGCGAGTTCATCAGGCCTTTATACTCTGCCGTCGGAGTACACCACCTTGTGGCAGCCGGGGGTTACTTACAACGGCGGAATTCCCACCAATCGCACGCAGTGCGGCGCCACGCTCTGCCCGGCAGGACAGACCGCCTCTGGCTCCAGTTGCACTGGAACTGCATCCGGTGGCGATGACACGACGACGATCAATAATGCCATCAACGCCTGCGCCGACAATACGTTTTTGCTGCTCGGCCCCGGCACCTTCCACGTAGCCGGCAGCGGCGCCGGCATCCAAATTACCAGGAGCAATTTCACGCTGCGTGGCTCGGGCGCCAATAGCGCAGGCAGCCCCGGCACCCTGATCTCTGAGACGAATAAACAAGAGGTCATCTCTATAGGCGATATGTGGTTCCACTGGTCGTTTGATTCGACCTGTACTGCCTGCAACAACGCGACCAACGGCGCCTGCGTCAATTGCACAACGACCACGTTGGGCAAGTGCACGAATCCGGGGCCCGGTATGTTTCCACTCGCCGCCGATGTGGTCAAAGAGAGCAACTCGCTGATGGTGACCAGCTCCAGCGTCGCGGCGGCAAGTCCGGCGCTCCAGGTGGGAGAACTGCTCGCCGTCACAGAGCAGTTTGACCCGACCATCGAGTGGTACAACGAGAACCAAGAAAACAGCGGGAACGGTCCTGGCCAATGTGGAGTCTGGGATTTTTTCAATGGAGGCAACTCACCTGGAGGCGCTTGCGGAGCGGGTAGCACGGAAGACCAGAACGACGCGATCTTGGGAGCCGACGAGTACCCGGTCTCCCGCCCGACGGGACAAGTCAACCAGTTGACTCAGATTCATGACAATGGAGACGGCACGACGACATTGACCTTTGCGGCGCCGTTCCACACCCCGTTCCGTGTTTCGCTCGGCGGGGATGTGGTCCGTGCGAAAACAGCGGGCAACGGACTTCTTGGCTTGCCTACGAGTAGCGTCGGCATCGAAGACCTGTCGGTGGCGCATGCCCAGGGCGACGGCGGCATTGTCTTCTACTACACAGCAAACTCGTGGGCCAAGAACATCGAGAGCTACGACACCTTTGGCGCCGCCGTGCTCTTTGAAGGCGCCTTCCGTTCCGAGCTGCGCGATTCCTACATCCATACCGCAGGTAATCCGTATCCCGGCGGAGCCGGCTACGGAATTGCCATCGACGATTACACCTCCGACACTCTGGTCGAAAACAACATTTCGTGGAGCTTCAACAAGGTCATGGTCATGGGCTCCGGCGGCGGCGGCAACGTAGTTGCCTATAACTACTTCGAGGATGGTTACGGCGGCAACTACGGTAACTGCCCATGCCCCAGCGGCTGGAGCGGCTGCAGCACGAGCCAAGATCCGCTGGGACAAAACGGCCCTGTGCCGTGGGCTAGCGCCTGCTCCGGGATTCTCGAAGTAGGCGCGAATGCCGCGCATGGGACCAACACGCACTACACGCTTTTTGAGGGCAACCAGTCGTACAACATCGACGAAGACTCCACCTGGGGAAACTCAAACTACAACATCTTCTTCCGCAACCATGCCACGACCTCACGGCGCAATATCGGCAACGGTTCCGGTACAGAGACTGGCGCGGATTTTCCCGATACCTGTACGAGTTTTTCTTGCTTTGGCCCCATGATTCAACTGGGGGACTGGCAGAATCGGCGCGGGATCGGTATAACATCTCATCACTGGTGGCACGCTTATGTTGGCAATGTCATCGGCTATCCAAATGGGTACCTGGCAAATCCCGCCATCGGATACGCCTATCCATCCTTTAGCCCCCAGCCTGTTTACACAACCTGGATCTACGAGTTGACCGGCGCGAACAATAGCGGTTTCGATGGGAGCAACGATGTACCCATCTGGCAGCTCGCCTACGTCAGTCCCACAGAGGCGGATCAGCCGTCGGCGTTTCCCGGCGCGGACACACGCACGGTGCTCAATACCATCATCCGCGACGGCAACTACGACTATTTCAGCAAACTCGTCCATTGGCATGGTGTGCCTACGAATCTCGGTGTAGGCGCAACGAACTATGGTCCCCTCTGCACCAATGGCAACTCGACCTGCGCCACCGAGTATGTCGCTCCGCCCGCGGCTTCAACGTTGCCAAAGTCGATGTACATTCCAACAAACATGCAGCCTCCCGCGTTCTTCAACGGCGGAACCTGGCCCTGGATCGACGGCACCAACGCCTCCAATCCAATCCCTGGAACACTGCCGGCGCGTATGCGCTTCGACGCAGGAACGCCAAATACCGTGCCGTAACTACTACCGAAGCGGACGAACTGTTGTTACACGCCAAGGCTTTTTTGAACTTGGTTGGCGTTGCCATTCCGGATCTGCGTATCAGCAAAGTCGAGTTGCTGAATGCTGGCGCTGGCAATCGCCGGTTGCGATGGCGTCTGCTTCATGCTGCCGGGACTCATGTTTTGTCAAGAGGCTGGAGACGAGGCGCAACAAATGGGCGAAAAAGCGGCCTTTTAGCCCCCAAAGCGGCCTCTTTTTGACTAATAATGGCCCTTTTTTGGGGGTTAAAGTTTACTGGATAATTAACAGAAAGAAAAATTAACTGATTGATACCATGCGAGTTACGAGAATAGCTACGCAGAATAATGGGGGATTTCCACAGGGGGGGGTGGGGGGTAAGGGCGAAAAACAGGGAATAGGGAACAGGGACTAAGGGACTGAGGGACTAAGGGACTGAGAAACGGCTCGCGGATTGGATTGGTGTTCATGCTTTGATTGTGCGCGCGGCGAGGGAAATGATCTGCAAGG
>Ga0302187_10004695_pt1 | contig 10896 bp, 11 predicted proteins | sample II_Bog_E1_3_FD_202120 | JGI IMG/M metagenome (GOLD analysis project Ga0302187, IMG submission 202120) | Peat permafrost microbial communities from Stordalen Mire near Abisko, Sweden - II_Bog_E1_3 | ecosystem: Environmental > Terrestrial > Soil > Wetlands > Peat | place: Sweden: Abisko...
GGGCGATCCTCCTGACAGCCGCTATCCTCTTTTCGCTGGTAGCTCTACTCGTCTTTTATGGAGTGACTCACTATACGAGATGGCAGTCGTGGGACGATAGATTTAAAATAGGCGCCAAATTCCGTCCTAGTGTCCTCGCGACAGTTCCAGAACTGCTGAACACGGGGTACTCAAAGCATTTCGTGCTGCGGCCCAAGCCATCTGAGGACGAATTGACTTTCTACGCAGCTCAAGGTGATCGAGTTACCCTCGCCCTGTACCCATTGTTGTCTGAGGACGACAGCGTTCCAAGAATCAAAGTTCAGCTCAACGGACATTGCACCCTTCCCAAAGATGGGGAGTTCACAGTTACCACGGATTACGATTTAACTGCTGACCTTAGCAGGTGTGGGCCACCCGAGGGAACCAGGATCAGCACCTTGAGGGTCATCAGACCCGGGGGCATCAGAGACGGACAGACCGTAGAGGTGGACTGCCTGATCCTGGTGTCACAGCGAATTCACGAGCCTTTTAGCACTCTCAATCAAAAAGATGCGGCCCCATGAGACTAATCGTTCTTCTAGCGTTTTCTTACTGGCTCGCTGGCGCCGCTGTCGCGGTCGCGCAGAACTGGAGTCGCGTCGATGCAGGGCTGGACCGCTCCGATGGCAGTTTTCAGGACGGCGGTCGAACAATTCGATATGTGATGTTACGTGCGCGGCCCGGACTTACAGTAGCTCGGATCTCCGACACATACCACGAGTTGAGCGGGGACAATCCTTATTCCGCGTTCAGCTTAACTGAGCTCGGCAAGAAACATCACGCCGTAATAATGATCAATGCGGGCTCCAGTCGATCTTTGAGCAAGCCTGAGCCTGCAGGGCTGTTGTATATAGATGGAGTAACCCGGAGCAGCCTCAACGTCCGGAGCAAATACTCGGGGATCCTGTGCCTGCACCGTGACTCAGCCTCAATCAAACCCGTGACGGTCAACTCTTCAGAGATCAAGTCCTGCACCTATGCCGTGCAGCGAGGGCCTCTCTTGACCCCAGGTTTCGTGTACCCGCACTCATATCAGATCGATAGGCACTTGCGATCTGCGGTCGCAGTCGACGGCGCGGGCACACTTATTGTAATCATCACAAGGGATCCCTGTACCCTTCAGTCATTGGGAGATTTCTTCTTCAGGTCCGGCCTAGACCTCAAGATCGAGGCTGTCTTGAATCTCGACGGGGACGGGAGTAGCGGGCTTATATTAGCTCCAAGCGATGTGCGAAATGCTACGAATCTGGGGAATGTTGACGGCCTGATTGCTTCCGCATTAGAGATTTCGCCCCGGTCGAAGCAAGAAAGGAACGCTCATTAGTGCCTGAAGCTGTTGCACGTGCCCGCGATCGCATTAGTTGAGTTGATTGCATGATGAGCGGAACGCTTGATGTTGCTGCGGACGGAACGAAGTATTACATGCCTCACCCGGGACACGAGCCGGTGGAGTCGCTGACTGCGCCGTATATTGGCGGGAAGCTGGCGCTGGAGTCGGCGTGGCGGTGTGGGTCGACCGTATTGCGTAAGATCATGGGCGATTGGAAGACGTACTACGCGCATGTTCCGGGCGAGTAGTAGGCTTGAGATGCGACCGCGATCAACAAGTTTGAAGAAGTCCCCTGAACTCGATCCTCTCGCACCGCGCCCGGATCTCGACTTCAGCAAAGGTGTGCGTGGAAAGCACTATGCCCGCATGCAGCAGGGGACCAACATCGTGCTGATTGCGCCGGACCTATTGGAAACGTTCCCGGATTCCGAGGCGGTCAATGACGCGCTCCGCAGCTTGAAGAAGATCGCTGATCGCGCCAAGCGCGCATAGCCACTTCACCCTCGAACCAATAGACGCTCATAAATCTCAGCGGTGTCCGCGTCGAAGCAAACGAACTCGACGCGTTCGATGTCGGCTGCGTGCTCGCGGCAGGATTGGATAGCTACTGCCGTGGCATCGTGCTTCGGGTAGCCGAAGATGCCGGTGGCGATGGCCGGGAAGGCGATGCTTCTGACGGAACGCTCGCGGGCGCGGGCGAGGCAGATGCGATAGCAACTGGCGAGCCGTTCGGGCTCGCCGTTTTCGCCTCCGCGCCAGACGGGGCCGACGGTGTGGAAGATCCACTTTGCCGGGAGGCGGAAACCGGGTGTGGCCTTTGCGGAGCCGGTCTTGCAACCGTGCAGGAGTCGGCAGGCGTGGAGGAGATCCGGCCCGGCGGCACGGTGGATGGCGCCGTCGACGCCACCGCCGCCGAGCAGCGAGCTGTTGGCCGCGTTGACGATGGCTTCTACCTGGCGTTGGGTGATGTCGGCGCGGACGACTTCCAGCGTGGTGCCCATGCAGAGATTGTCGCGCGAATCCGCGGGCCGGATGTACGGCACGGCACCGAAGCCGTGCCCTGCCGTTTGTGCCGCCTGCTCCATCGTCCGCAAGAGGCGGCGGCGCGAGGCATTTTAGCCCGAAAGCGGGATTGCGGGCGTGTTGATCTTCGCAGAACACGGGGGGCTTCCTGCTGTAGAGTTCCACAGGAATCCCAAAGGGATTCCCATGCGTGCTGCACGCCAGTCCTATGGGGTTATCTGGAATGTTCATGAGCTTTTCAACGTGGCTGTCACAGGCCGGGACTAGGCTGAGGTCGCACTCCCTCAACCTTTGTGTGAAAGTGAACCAAGAACATGGCGACCAGCCCTGTGACTGATCCGGCAATCGCAGCACTCAGCGAGCCTCAAGGCTCCCTCCTCGACAGCAAGTTTGCACACAGCTCGCCCGGCAAATGGGGCGTCATCGGCTTTGCCGGGGCGCTGCTTGCGGGTGTGATTTACATCGGCAGCAAGCTTTCGGCGGACCTTTCGGTGGTGCATTCCGCCAATGTGCTCCCGTTCCTTCTGCTGGGCATCGCGCTGTTCATCGCGCTGGGCTTTGAGTTTGTCAACGGCTTCCACGACACGGCCAACGCGGTGGCGACGTGCATCTACACGCACTCGCTGGAGCCGCACGTGGCGGTGGTGTACTCGGGCGTGCTGAATTTCATCGGCGTGCTGCTGAGCTCGGGCACGGTGGCGTACTCGATCGTGCAGCTGCTGCCGGTGGAGCTGATCCTGAAGGTCAGCTCGGGTTCGGGCTTCGCGATGGTGTTTGCGCTGCTCGTCGCGGCGATCCTGTGGAACCTGGCGACGTGGTGGAAGGGACTTCCCGCGTCGAGCTCGCACACGATGATCGGATCGGTGATCGGCGTGGGCGTGATGAACCAGATCATCCACGGACGCTCGGGCGTGAGCGGCGTGGATATGGAGCAGGTGACCAAGGTCTTCAAGGCACTTCTGGTTTCGCCGTTGGTGGGCTTTGTACTGGCAGCGCTGCTGTTCATGCTGTTCAAGCTGGTGGCGCGCGATCCGCGGCTCTACAAGGCTCCTGAAGGCACCGAGCCGCCGCCGTTCTACATCCGGCTGCTGCTGATCGGTACGTGCGGCGGTGTGAGCTACTTCCATGGATCGAACGATGGCCAGAAGGGCATGGGCCTGATCATGCTGATCCTCGTCGGTACGGTACCGACGGCGTACGCGCTGAACCACACGGTGAGCCCGAAGGATGTGCAGACGTTCACGGCGGTCTCCACGCAGACACAGAATGTGCTGCACAACTATGAGACGCAGGGTGTAACGATCGGCGACGCGCAGGGTGAGCTGGAGCGGTACGTCGCGGACAAGAGCTTCGAGCCGCAGACGGTGCTGGCGCTGGAGCAGATGATCGGCGACATTCGCAATGAGGCGCAGGGATACGGCTCGCTGGCCACGGTGCCTCCTGCGATGCAGGCGAACGTCCGCAACCAGATGTACCTGACCAGCGCGGCTGCCGGTCTGATGGCCAAGAACGGCCCGAAGATGACGGCCGACGATGCGAAGGCGCTGAGCAACTATCGCGGCTACCTGGATCGCTCGACCAAGTTCATCCCGACGTGGGTGAAGGTGGCGGTGGCGCTGGCGCTGGGTCTGGGCACGATGATCGGCTGGAAGCGCATCGTGATCACGGTGGGCGAGAAGATCGGCAAGACGCACCTGACGTATGCGCAGGGTGCGGCGGCTGAGATCACGGCGATGATCACGATCTGGGCGGCAGATACCTACGGTGCCCCGGTGAGCACGACGCATGTGCTGAGCTCGGGCATTGCGGGTTCCATGGCTTCGAACGGCAGCGGATTGCAGATGTCGACGGTGCGGAACATTGCGCTGGCGTGGGTCTTCACGCTTCCGGCGGCGGCGCTGCTCTCGGCGGGGCTGTACTTCGCGTTCAACAAGATGGCTGGCGGCTAGGCCAAGAGTCGCGGCACCGCAGCGAGCTGAATTCCTGTCAAGGGCGGCCGATGGCCGCCCTTGCTGCTTTTGCAGGAGATGTTGAATTCGCGGGCGAAATTGGCGCGGGCCAGACGATACACTCGTTAGTGCATACGCATGAGCCTGAAATCCAAGATTGAAGCCGTCATTTACGCCTCCGAAGAGCCTGTGACGCTGGTGCAGCTGATTGGGCTGCTGAGCGAAGAAGCGCAGGCCGAGCTGGACGCGATCGCCGCCCAGCAGTCGGAGCTGGCACTCGATGGAACCGCCGCCGCTCCGGAACCCTCCGTCGAGAGGGCCGACGAGCCGACTCCCGCCGAGGAAGAGGCTGGTGAGGCATCCGCGGCACCCGATGCGGACGCATTGAATGCCGAAGTGCTGGAGCCGTCAGAGACCACGGAAGAGCTCGAAGACGAGACCCCAGAGGCTGGATCTGAAGCGGAAGTCGCTGAGACCGAAGAGACCGGAACCGATGAGGTTGGGGACGTTGCGGGCGAAGCCGAGCTTGATGGCGAAACCGATCCTGCGGGCGATGCGGAGGCCGAGGAAGATCCTGCCGAGGCAGCGGTAGTCGATGCGATGGCCGACGAGATTGAGGCGGAGCAGCCTGCGGGGAGCGAAGCGGCTTCAGCAAGCCATGGAACTCCGTCGACGCTGGAGGAGCTGCGCCAGACGACTCCGGAAGAGGATGAAGCGTACGCCAAGGCCTGGGCACGGGCGAAGGAGCGCGAGCTGCGCAACTACCTCCGTTCGCTGGTGGACCAGCTGATGGCGGAGTATGCGAATTCGGACCGGGGGATTGAGATTCGCGAGGTGGCGGGAGGGTTCCGCTTCTCCACCAAGCCGGAGTACCACGATGCGGTGCGTGGGTTTATCAAGTCGCTGAAGCCGCCGATGAAGCTCTCGCTGCAGGCGTTGGAGACGCTGGCGGTGATCGCCTACAAGCAGCCGGTGACGGCACCGGAGATCAGCGAGATTCGTGGCGTGGATTCAGGCGGCGTGGTCGGTTCGCTGATCGCGCGCAAGCTGGTGACCACGGCGGGCCGCAAGCAGGTGATCGGGCGGCCGATCCTGTACAAGACGACCAAGGACTTCCTGGTGCGGTTTGGGCTTAAGGACATCAACGAGCTTCCGAGCATCGAAGAGTTTGAGAAGATGGCCGGCGAGCTGGCTGACTTCGAGCCGACGCAGGAGGAGATTCCGATGGACGTGGTTGGAGATGCCGAAGAGGCCGACAAGGCTGCGATCCGCGAAGCTGCGGAGAACGCCGAGCCCATGGCGGACGAGCACGAGGCACAGGCCGATGGTGTTCCGGACGCGGAGAGCGAAGAGCCCGAAGGCGAGGCCAGCGAATCTCCTGAAGATTTCAACGTGGACGCCGACGTGGATGCGGATGTTGATGCTGACCTGAAGCCGTATGAGCATGCGGAGCTGCCTGCCGAAGGAGCAGACGAGTCGTCCAGCGAAGATGCTGGCGGGGAGGACTCCGACGCAGCAGCGGAAGCCGATGCCGAGGCGGAAGAGCGAGCCGACGAAGCGGCTGCCTCTGCAGACGCGGACGAGATGATCGTCGATGGGCGGATCGCTGGTGTGGCCGGCGACGCGGTCGAGGAGAACCCATCCGAGGCGGAGGCCGAAATCGAGGCCGAAGCGGAAGAGCAGAGCGAGTAGCTGGCGGTCGGCGCAGTTCCCTCAACGGGCTGCGCCGCGCGATCGGTTGCTTTGCTTCATCGCTTCCTGATCATCGCCTCCTGATCAAAGCGGAGCGAACATCACGAAGGCGTCTACGAGGCCGCGTGAAGGATGCTCGAAGGCCTGTGGCAGCGTACCCACGATCTGAAAATCGAGGCTTTGCCACAGCTTCACGGCGCGGTCGTTCGTGCTGACCACGAAGTTGAACTGCATCGCTTTGAAGCCCGAGCGTTTTGCCTCCTCCTTGGAGTGCAGACACATCGTCCTGGCGATGCCCCGGCCAGTGGCGTGGGCTGCCGTCATGTAGCCGCAGTTGCAGACGTGGGAGCCGCCGCCGCGTTGATTCGCGCGCAGATAGTATGTGCCCACGACCTGACCTTCGCCTTCACCGCCGTCTTCGGCAACAAACACCTGATTGCCAGCTGCGAACCAGTACGCAAGCGCCTCGTCACGGGAGAGGTTGCGAGGCAGCGTGTAGGTGTCTCCGGCACGGAAGACCGGCTCGAGGATGCTCCAGATGCTGTCGGCATCTGACTGTGTGGCGGGGCGAATGTTGAGCATGGCTGATTATCTCTGCTAGCGTAGGCAGCATGTCGCCGCCCCGAGTTTCTTCCGCGGACAAGAAGCCGTCGCAGTCCCCCGAACAGATTGCTGACGCGATCGCAGCGTTCCTTGCAACACGTGTTGATGCCTCAGTCGTCGAAGACGGCAAGGTTGCGTTCGACCTGAAGGCTGCGCAATACAAGCTCTCGACGGAACATGGCCGCTGCACGCTGCACCTTTGGAGCAGCGAGTGGAGTGCTGTGAGAACGGTCGTTGCGGCGGAGATGCACGGCGATGCGTTGAGACTTACGATCCAGCGATTGGGGCGTACACAGACGAAGCGCATGGAGCTGATTGCCGCAGAGGATGCGCGTGCGACGAAGCGCAGCCCTACGGCGCGGGATCGAGCACGGCGTGAGTATCAGCGAAGTGTTGAACGCATGTTGCCACGGTACTTTCCTGACTGGGCGGCTGAAGGTCTGCGCACGGCGATGGACCTGGAGCGGAGCTTCGGGCCGGCGTACCTGCGGGGATCGCTGGTGCGTGGATCGCTGGCATGGGCGCTGGTTGCGGTGAGTGAGATGGAGAGCGCGGCGATCATCGATGGTGCGCTGACGGTGGGCATCCTATGGCTGGATCACTGTCGCGAACATGGGACTGGCCGCGTGTTGTACGAGGGGCTGAAGCTGATCCTGCCGCGGGGTGCAGCGATGCTGACCGCAGCGCGCATGGCGTGGCTGAATGCGAAGGTCGCGCAGTGGGAGTTGTGGGAGTTCGATCGAGCGAGTGAAGAGCTGGTGCAACGGGACCTTGAGGACCAGGGAAATTTGCGAACGCGGCTGATTCATCGTCCGGATGAGCGGGCTGCACAGGAGCGGTTTGCAGATGCGGTGGCGCAGGTGATGGAGCTTGTGCCGGAGGGCGATGCCGAGCGCGTGGAGCAGCATCTGCGCAGCTCGACCGAGCTTGCGTTTCTGCTGCATGGGCTGGAGTTTGCGCGGGCTCGCATTGAGGCTGCCGCCATCGGGTTTTCGCATACCTTGAAGCTGACGGTGGGTGTGGGCGCGAGTGAAACGGAGCTCACGAGTGCAACGCGCGAGGATCTTCGCGAGCTGGTTGCAGACCTGTTCGCGCGGCGTTGTGCGGGTATGCCTGCGGTGGACTTTGGTGCGCGGCGTGGGCAGTTAAGCGGGCGCATTGGCTCGGCGGCGAAGACGGAGGCAGCGCACTCGCGCATGAACCTGGGGACCACTGCGGGCAAGCGGCGCATCCCTACGTCGCAGGACCCGTTGTATCGCGCAGCACCGGAGAAGTGGCTGGAGAGCGTGCTGCGTGCGGACCTGAAGCCGCTGACGCGTGGGCTTGCGTCGCGGCCTGACCTAGCCCCGCAACGAGCGTTATTGCGCAACGCGAACGATGATCTTGATGCGGACAATCGCGGGAATCGTGCCGATGCAGATGGGGCTCGCGGGGTGAAGGCTAGTCACGCGTGGCCGGATCTTCGCGTGCGTGCGGCGCAGAAGGCGGGGATCATTCCTCGGCTGGATCCGCAACACCTGTACTCGCAGGTTTCGGCGATTGCCGGGGCCGGCGATAAAGGCTTGCTTGATCTGCTGGGCGTGACCAACGACGGGCGGCTTGCGGTGATCGAGATCAAGGCCGATGACGACATGCACTTTGCTCTGCAGGGGCTCGACTACTGGATACGCGTGCGACATCATCACGTGACCGCGCCGGATGCAGCGACGGGTATGCGTGAGTTTCAGCGGCATGGATACTTCCGCGAGGTGGAGTTATCGCCGATGGAGCCGCGGCTGTTCCTGGTGGCTCCCGCATTGCGGATTCATCCGGCTACGGAAACGGTGCTGCGGTATCTTTCTCCGCGTGTGGAGTGGGAGCTGCTGGCACTGGATGAGCGCTGGCGACAGCAGGTGCGGGTGGTGTGGCGGCGAGGGAGCAAGCGGGTCTGATTGTTAGCCTCCTGTCCCCTCTGAAGGCTGATTCAGCGCATCGAAGCAAGAATGTCGATTGAATTGTGAGTTCTGAGTTTTGAGATACGAGTCGCCAGATGCCAGTCCCCATAGTTCTGCGACTTCTGGAAAAATCGCAAAAACCCCAACAGTTAACGGTTTGCGGTGGAGGGCTTGCAGCGGCTATGCTGGCTGCGATGAATTCCTCTCGTATCTCCCGAAGGTCGATGTTGATGGGCGCTGGCGCTGTTGGCGCGGCGTCGATGATGAAGCCTCACGCACTGCTCGCACAGACGGGAGCTCCTGCCGGAGCGCCGGATGCGTATGCGAAGCCGAAGCCTGATCTTGCGGGGCCGGTGTTGCCGACCTGGGAGAGTGTGCGCGATCACTATGCGACTCCGAAGTGGTTCAACCCGGCGAAGGTGGGCATCTTCATCCACTGGGGCGTGTACACGGTGCCCGCGCATGGCAGCGAGTGGTACCCGAAGTACATGTATACGACGGACGTGAAGTGGCACACGGAACACTTTGGTTCGCCGGACAAGTTTGGGTACAAGGACTTCATCCCGATGTTCAAGGGCGAGCACTTTGACGCGGATGAGTGGGTGCGTGTGTTCAAGGATGCGGGTGCGCGGTACATCTGCCCGGTGGCGGAGCATCATGATGGCTTCGCGATGTGGGACTCTGCGCTGACGCCGTGGTGTGCGGGAAAGATGGGGCCGAAGCGCGACGTGATCGGCGAAATGGCGAAGGCGATTCGCAAGCAGGGACTGACGTTTGCATGCAGCACGCATCGCATGGAGCATCACTGCTTTATGTATCCGGCGCCGGGCGTGCCGAACGATCAGTTCGATCCGAAGTGGGCTGGCTTCTATGGACCGCCGATCAACGAAGGCATGAACGGGCCGCATGCGAGCCAGGCGTTTCAGGACGATTGGCTGGCGCGCATCCAGGAGCTGGTCGATAAGTACCAGCCCGAGATGCTGTACATGGACAACGGCGTGAACCCGCGCGAGTATGACCCGATCAAGCTGCGGGCTGCGGCGTGGCTGTTCAGCCGGGCGAAGGAGCAGGGCTACGAGACGACCATGTGCACCAAGCAGTGGGCGTATCTCTTCGGCAATGTGTATGCGGCGGAGAGCAGCGGCGGCGCGCCGCAGTGGATCTATCCGGGGTCGTGGCAGTGCGATACACCGATCGGGAATTCGTGGGGATACATCGAGCACCTACAGGTGGCGAGCGGGTACCAGCTGGTGAATCAGCTGTTGGCGATTGTGAGCTGCGGCGGGAACTACATGCTGAATGTTTCGCCACGTGCGGACGGCGTGATTCCTGACGATCAACGAGCTTCGCTGCACATCATGGGTGAATGGCTGAAGCGCAACGGCGAGGGGATCTATGACTCGCATGCGTGGGTGGTGCCGGGCGAAGGGCCGCATGTGCCGCAGCAGGTTCCGCAGGACTGGCGCGGGTATCCGACGGCGATGGATATGCCTCGCGTGAAGCGGGACAAGTATCCGGAGCGCAATCCGACGAGCGCGGACTTCCGATTCACACACAAGCCGGGCGCGGTGTATGCGTTTGGGCTGAAGGCTCCGGCGCCGGCAGAAGCGAGCAAGCCGAGCGAGGTGAAGCTCTTCACCTTCCGCAAGGGCGCCGCGAAGATCGAGCGGGTTTCGTTACTGGGCGGTCCATCGTCGCTGAAGTTCCAGCAGACGGAGGAGGCGCTGGTGATCGAGGTGCCGCTGGAGGCGCTGGCGAAGGATATGCCGTATGGATTGAAGCTCGAGGGTAGCGTCTTCCTTTAAGGTTTCGGGGCAATGTTACGATTCTCGCAATGCGAAGACTCGTCTCTGCGATCATCGCGTGTGCCACGCTTGGCGTCATACCGCCGTTGCTTGTGCGGTGGGCTCCGCAACGCATTGGCCAATATTTTTTTGGCGCTTGCCCTGCATGCATCGCGTCGATGGCGCTGGATCACGCCTCCCAGTCGACCGCGGCCGAGGTGTGGGCGATGATTGTCGCTGCAAATGCGGCCTTGTATGCCGTGGTAGGACTACTCCTCTTCGGGCTCTGGGCCATAAGAAAAAGCAACTGACCCGGGCACGCTCACGTGATAGCGTGTTGCTCTGCCTTAAAATGGGCAAAGTCGATTGAGCGAGAGGAGCATGACCATGGGACTTCTGGAAGAGCTTGCAGGAGCAGCAGCAGCGGTTGAAGGCGCGAAGAAGCTGGATCCGGATGCGGGCATCATCACCGAGGGCGTCGCTGCCATCGCGGGGTTTGAGGGCGTTGAGGCAATCACCAACCACTTTGAAGAGAAGAAAGAAGAAGAGCAGCAGTAAGG
>Ga0302187_10004697_pt1 | contig 10894 bp, 6 predicted proteins | sample II_Bog_E1_3_FD_202120 | JGI IMG/M metagenome (GOLD analysis project Ga0302187, IMG submission 202120) | Peat permafrost microbial communities from Stordalen Mire near Abisko, Sweden - II_Bog_E1_3 | ecosystem: Environmental > Terrestrial > Soil > Wetlands > Peat | place: Sweden: Abisko, Stordalen...
CGGTCTGCGGCGCGGGCAATTTTTACTTCGCTGCGCGGCGGCATGCAGCAGTTTGTGGATGCGCTTGCGGCCCGGCTGGCGCCCGGTTCCGTGCGGCTGTCGACCCCGGTGAGCGCGCTCAAAAAGACAACAGACGGCTGGACCGTCGAAGCGGGCGGCGCGACAGAAACCTACGATGCGCTCATCGTGGCTTCGCCCGCGTGGGCCGCCAGCGTGCTGCTCAAGGGCGTGGATGCGGAGCTGAGCGAAGAGCTGAGCGGCATTCCCTACTCGTCGTCGATCACCGTCAACCTGGTCTACGACGAAGCCACTCTCGGCGCGCTTCCCGATGGATTTGGGTTTCTGGTCCCCGCCAGCGAGGGGCGCGCAATGCTGGCCTGCACGTTTGTGCATCGCAAGTTTCTGGGCCGCACGCCGGCGGGCAAAGCAGTCTTGCGGGCCTTCCTGGGCGGGATGAAGAACGAGGCGCTGCTCACCGAGCCGGACGCGGTGCTGGTCGAGACGGTGCGCCGCGAGCTGAACGAGATTCTGGGCATCACCGCCGCGCCGGAACTCACGCAGGTTTCGCGCTGGCGGCGGGCCATGGCGCAGTATGCGGTTGGGCACCAGGAGCGGGTCAAGCGCATTGCGGAGCGCGTGGCTGGGCTGCCGGGGCTGCGGCTGGTGGGCAACGCCTACGATGGCATCGGCATTCCCGACTGCATTCGGCTGGGACGGGCGGCGGCGAAAGAGCTTGTGGCGGCCGGCGAGCCAGCGGGTCAGCGGGTGGGGTAGGGTTGTGCTCTCCCACCCATCGAGCAAAATGCGCTCGATGGGTGGGGCACCTTCAGAGTTTCAGCTGGTCTAGAATGGGGCACCCGGCACCCCGACGTTCACGGCGGCCCTTCGGGACGCCTGGGGACTTTTCTTGCCGCAGACCCAGGGTTTCACCCTGGGCTATTTTCATGTCCTCCCTCCGGGAGGCGCCGGCGGTGCGGTGGAGGGCACCTGCGGTGCGGCGGAGGGCTCGCGGGATGCTCGCATGGGGTTCGTGCTTTCCCACCCATCGAGCAAAGGGACGCTCGATGGATGGGGCACAAAGCTGGGGCCTCCATCCCCGGTCCCCGAAAGCTAGGGACCGCGGGCATCCTCATCCCGGTTGAAATGGTCACTGGGACCGGGGCCACCCGCTTCTCCGCTCGCGAATTCGCGATTTTACCGTGGCACCACCGGCAAAATCACCGCGCTGGGATGCGCCGCGTCGTGCAGGATGGTGTTGGTGGCCTTCACGAAATTGTTGTCCGTCGCGGCGTCTTTGCCGGTGTTCAGGTTGCGGTCGAAGCGGGGGAAGTTGCTGCTGGTCACTTCCAGTCGAATCCTGTGGCCTTTCAGAAACACATTGCTCGTTGCCCACAGGTCGATCTTGTACTCCAGCACCTGGCCCGGCGTGATGGGCTTGGGCGCGGCGGTGGTGGACTCGCGGAACTTCGCGCGCAGAATGCCCTCCGTCAGATTGATCGGCGTGCCGTCCGGAGCGACGTCGACCAGCTTGCCGGTGAAGTCCGTGTCGGCGGCAGAGGTCTTGGCGAAGAGGTCGAGCGTGACCGGGCCGGTGACTTCCATGTCCTGCTCCAACGGCGGCGTGGTGAAGACCAGCACATCAGGGCGCGCCTCAACGTCCTTCTGGCTGCGCGGGCCGGCGGGCAGATGCTTCCCGTCGCAGCAGAGCGGCCCGCCAGTGGTAGGCACGGGATCGGCGGGGTCGTAGATGTAGCTGTCGGCGGGCTCCGTCTGCGGAGCGGTGGTGGAGAGCGCGCCGTTTCCGGAGGCGGTGCCGGCGCGGCCGACGGAGTGCAGGTAGTAGGGCGTGGACTGGGCACGGGCCAGCGGCCAGTCGTCCTCATCGCGCCAGATGTTTTTGCCCATCACAAAAATCTTCACCGGCTTGTCAGAGAACTCGTTCTGCTTGCCGAGGAACAGGTAGTCGTACCAGTCCAGGGTGATGTTGTCTTCGTTGAAGGCCTCGGCGGCGGGGCCGTAGTCAATGTCGCCGATCTTGCGGCCGTTGCCGGCGTGGCCGCCGATGGTCACCAGCAGGTGCTGCCCGTTGCGCGCCGCCTCTGAGCCGCCGTGGGCCTTGATGCCCATGTAATTGCGCAGCGAGCCGCCCTGGAACAGGTCGTACCAGGCGGCGATGGTGAGCACCGGTACCTGGATGTTCTGGTAGTTGTCTTCAATGGACCACTGTTTCCAGTAGCTGTCGTAGGTGGGGTGGGCGAGCCAGTCCTCAAAGTAGGGCGCCAGGGTATAGGTCATATTGGTGCCATCCTGCGCGGCGGGGATGTTGAAGACGGGATAGAGACTGAGCGGCAGAGCTTTGATGCCTTCGAGGGCGTTGCTCTCGGCTCTTATCGTGCGGTTGAGCGTGTCCTGCGCCAGGCCCGAGGTCCACGACTCGTTGAACCACTGCTCGAACGCGCCGCCCTGGTAGGTCCAGTTCTCGTGGTAGTTGCTGGCGGTGACGACCGGGCAGATCCCGGCCAGATGCGGTGGGTGGGCGATGGCGGCCAGCATCTGCGTGGCGCCGACGTAGGAGCCAGAGAACATGCCGACTTTGCCGTTTGAGTGGGGCAGCGCAGCGGCCCACTCCACAGCGTCGTAGCCGTCATTGGACTCGTACTTGAAGGGATACCAGTCGCCCTCTGAGGTGTAGCGGCCGCGCACATCCTGCACGACGACCATGTAGCCGCGCAGGGCGGCCTTGTGGCCAAAGTCGGCGGCGCCGTCCTTGTTGTAGGGAGTGCGCTCCAGCAGTGTGGGGAATTTGCCGTCGCCGGCGGGGCGGTAGATGTCGGCGCGCAGGGTGAGGCCGTCGCGGGTCTTCATGGCGACGCCCTTCTCGACGATCACGTCGGGCGTTGCCTGCGCGCGAAGCTGACTGATGGGCGCAAGGGTCACAGCAAGGGTAAGTAGGCAAAGAGTCTTTTTGAGCAAGCGAATCTCCCGGCCGCGAGGGCCGAGACCATTCTAGTACCACAAGTACAAATGTGTTATGCGGAGGGAGCAGAGGGTTTTACAGGCTGCGGAAAAACCCGTTCGGGCGGTAGGCCGGGGATTTATCCCCAGCACAAAGCCAATCAGATCCATGAGGGCTTCAGCCCCAGCGGTACGCTTCTTGGGCCTTTCACCTGAAACAAGGCCTTTTTTCGCGGCCTGTTTAACCCCTGGAGATATGCCCCAAAGACGCGGCCTTCAGGCCTGGAAAATCGCCCGCGCGGCCCAGTACGACCGTAGTACCCGGGCCTCGGGCGCGCGATTTGAAGCGGAGAGCGGCGCGGACGGAGAGAGGATGCATGCGGGGCTTCGGTGCGAGCGCCCGAAAAAGGAATCGGGTGGCTGCCCTTGCGATTGGCAGCCACCCGAGAATGGAACTTTGCTATGACCAGTTCAGGAATCAAATCAGGAGACAACCCAAGACTAGCGCCGCGACCGATGGCTGTCTTGAGCCATTGGACTGAGGGTAAGGTCCATCAAAGGGTGGAGAACGCCGAAGGGTGTAGAGTGGCTTCCACCTTTGTACGGTAGTCTGATTGCACCCTGCTTGAGCCGCCTTGCGGCGGCTGCGATGTTCAGCGAATCTTTGTGCAAAGCGCGCTGATATGCGGCAGGTTGCCGGGAGAATGCTGATCTGCATTTGTGGCCAATGATCGCGCCAATTCGAGGAGAACAAAGAGCCGGGCGGTGGTGCGTCTGGGCTTGGCGGCGCTGCTGCTGATGGCGGTTGGCGCAGGGTGGGCGCTCGAGCCCTCCACGCCGCTGGCCGGCTATGGGCGCCAGGCGTGGGGCATGGAGAACGGGCTGCCGCAGAACACGGTGCAGGCGCTGGCGCAGACGCGGGATGGGTTTGTGTGGCTGGGAACCGAGGTGGGGCTGGTGCGCTTCGACGGCAACAGCTTCCAGGTCTTCGACAAGAACACGAGTCCGGCACTGCCGGGGAACGATGTGCGGTGCTTGCTGGCGGCAAACGATGGGGCGCTTTGGATTGGAACCAGCGAGGGGCTGGCGCGGTGGAAGGATGGGGTGGCGACGAACTTTTCTACGGCTAACGGATTGCCGGGAGACAGTATTAGGGCGATGGTCGAGGGTCTGAGAGGAACCCTATGGGCGTGGACTGACCAAGGCCTCGCACGACTCGCCGGAAATCGATTTGTACCTGACAGCAACGGACTGCCGAGCGGAACAGTCAATTTTCTTTCCACAGACAAGAATGGAGAACTGTGGACGGCCACGACGCAGGGCTTCTTCTTGAGAGACGAGGGGCAATGGAACGGGCCGCTCTTTGCAGACCTTTTTCCCAACGCAGGTGCGGAATTTTATTCTCCCTTTTATAACGGTCAAGCGGCAGCGGCAAGCAAGACCACCGCAATAGCTATTATCCGCGAAGGCGTTGTGGCGCGCATGACCGTTGGCCGCGAACTTCCTGGCAGCCGCATCCAGACCATCCTGGTAGATCGCCAGGGGAGCTTTTGGATAGGCACGAACCAGGGCCTCACGCGCTGGACCGCGGGAAAGTTACAGCGTCTGCCGGTGACCGATCCGCTGGCCAAAGCTTCTGTGATGGCGCTGATGGAAGACCGCGAGGGCAACATTTGGGCCGGCACCGAGGCCGACGGCCTGCACATCCTGCGCGATCAGCGGTTCCACACCATGGGCGTGCGCGAGGGGCTCAGCTCCGACCAGACCACGACGGTGGTGGAGGGCGCGGCGGGCAAGCTGTGGGTGGGCACGGCCGGTGGCGGACTGAATGCGCTGCCACGGTCGGGCGCGGACGCCGGCGGGGCCAGTCCGTACACGGTGCGCGATGTGCTGCTGAGCGATGTGATTCTGTCATTGGCCGCGGCGCCGAATGGCGACCTGTGGGTGGGCACGCCGGATGGCCTAAACCGGATTCGCGGCGGCGCGGTGGATGCGTACACGTCGGCGGACGGGCTGCCGGACGACTTTATCCGCTCGCTGCTGGTGGACACCGATGGGTCGCTGTGGATCGGAACGCGGCGCGGTTTGACGCACTGGACCGGCGCGGGCGCACGCGAACCGGCGGCCGGAAAGATGGAGACCTTTACCCAGGCCAACGGGCTGGGCAGCGACCTGGTGGGGGCGATGGTGCGGGATGCGCATGGCGACTTGTGGGTGGCGACGTTTGCGGGGTTGTCGCGTCTGCGTGCGGGAAGAATCGAGAACTTTACGACGGCTAATGGGCTGAGCAGCAATGTGATCACGGCATTGCTGGCCCGGCGCGATGGAACGCTGCTGATCGGGACACAGGATCACGGCTGGAACGTGTGGGATGGGAAGAAGTTCTCGGCTGCGAAGGGCGACGGACTGGACCAGACGACGATCCACGCGATCCTGGACGACGGCGGCGGGCACTTGTGGTTCGCTACTGGCAACGGGATTGCGCGCTGCGACTGCAACGCGATGAGTGGCGGGGCGGATTGCTCGCACTGGATCGAGTTTGGCGCGGCCGACGGGTTGCGCAGCCGCGAGACGGCGACCAACAGCCATCCCTCGGCGTGGCGCTCGCGCGATGGGCACCTGTGGTTTGCCACGCCCAAGGGGCTGGTCGAAGTGGACCCGGCGCATTTCCCGGTGAACAGCGTGCCGCCGGGCGTCGCGCTGGAGCGGTTTGCCATTGACGATGCGACGATGGCCTTGCATGCAGCAGATGCTTCCATGCGGATTCCAGCCGGACATGTGCACTTTGAGTTCGATTACGCTGGGTTGAGCTTTGTAGCCCCGCAGAAGGTGCGCTACCGGTACATGCTGGAGGGGTTCGATCATGGCTGGACGGAAGCCGGCGCGCGGCGCACAGCGTACTACACCAACATTCCCGCCGGACATTACACCTTCCGCGTGCAGGCCGCCAACAACGACGGCGTGTGGAATACGGAGGGCGCGGCGCTCAAGTTTGAGCTGCGTCCACACTTCTATCAGACGCTGTGGTTCTATGCGCTGCTGCTGCTGGCGGCGGCGGGCGTGGTGGCGGCCGCGCAGCGCGTGCGCCTGGCGCGGGCAGAGCGCGAGTTCAACGCCGTGCTGGCAGAGCGCAACCGCATTGCGCGCGAGATTCACGATACCCTGGCGCAGGGCTATGTGGGCATCAGCGTCCAGCTTGAAGTGCTCTCTGAGCTGCTGCGCCTGTGCAAGGTGGATGCAGCGGCAAAGCAGCTCGACCTGACCCGCGGCTACGTGCGTGAGGGCCTGGCGGATGCGCGGCAATCGATTTGGGCGCTGCGCTCGCAGGACTCGGGCGAGACCACGCTGCCGGTGAATCTGCGGCGCATGGTGCAGGCTGCCGGAAGCGATGAACTGGAAGCTGAGTTCGGCATTTTTGGCGCCTACCGGCCGCTCGCTCCCGGCACGGAGCGCGAGATTCTGCGCGTGGCCCAGGAGGCCATCCATAATGTGAAGAAGCATGCGGACGCAGGGCGGCTGACTGTGCAGCTGGAATACGGCCCGAGTGAGATTGCGCTGGAAGTTCGCGATGACGGGCGCGGCTTTGCCACAGGCCAGGCGGTCGAGCACGGACACTTTGGATTGACCGGAATGCGCGAGCGGGCGGCGCTGATTGGCGCAGACCTGGAACTAGCCAGCGAGCCGGGCGGCGGAACCACGGTACGGCTCCGCGTGGCGGCAAAGCGGGACATGCGCATGGAGCAGAAGGAGCAGCGGTGACCAAGGAATTGATTCGCGTGATGGTGGTCGAAGATCACCACGTGGTGCGGCAGGGGCTGGTGGCGCTGCTCAGCGTGGCCGATGGCCTGGAGGTAGTGGCGCAGGCTGCCGACGGCGTGGAGGCGATCACGCAGTTCAGGAAGCACCAGCCGGACATTACACTCGTGGATCTCCGCCTTCCGCGCATGGGCGGGGTCGACGTGATTCAGCGCCTGCGCATGGAAACCCCTGCGGCGCGGTTCATTGTGCTCACCACCTATGACGGCGACGAGGATATTTATCGCGCCCTCCAGGCCGGGGCCAAGGCTTATCTGCTGAAGGGCATGACCAGCGAAGAGCTGATCGCGACGATCCACGCCGTGCATGCGGGCAAGTCGCATATCCCGCCGGCGATTGCCGAAAAGCTGGCCGAGCGGATGGGGACCGAGGAACTGACGCCGCGGGAGTTCGACGTGCTGGAGCAGATTGTGCACGGCAAGAGCAACAAGGAGATTGCGACGGAGCTTGAGATATCGGAAGCGACCGTCAAGACGCACATCAACAGCCTGCTGGGCAAGCTGGGCGTCACGGATCGCACGCAGGCGGCCACGGCGGCGCTTCAGCGCGGCATTGTGCCGCTTGAATCCCTGAGGAAACCACGGTCATGAAGAAGATCCTTCTTTTTGCATTGATTCTGACGGCATTGTGTCCGGCCGCTGGGGCGCAGAAGACGGCCTGGCGGCAGGCAACGGATGCGGAGCTGGCGGCGCTGCTGCCTGCGCGGGCGCCGGTCGAGAAGGAACACATTGAGACGGAGATGCGCACCGCCTCCGGCATTGTCAACGGCAGGGGTCATTTTATTGCCGGCGTAGTGCTGCTCACGGCCGGCTACTCGGCCGACGGCAAGTACTCCCACTACCTGGTCCTGCAGGTGCCCGTAAAGATTGGCGGCATCGCGCTCAAGCCGGGCGAGTACGCATTTGGATGGGAGCGCGCCAAGGCGCACGATGCGTTGAGCGTCCACTTCAACCAGGCGGCTACGGGCGAGCTGGCGGGGACGTGCGAGGCCTATCGCATGAGCGGAACCAGCCGCGTGGAGAGCCTGCACGTCTGGCCGCCGGGAGACAGGGCGATCATTCAGATCGGCCGGTTTGCGATTCCCTATGAGATAGGCGAAGAGTAGCGCCGCAGCCAAGCCCCCGCTGCTTGTCCGGACCGGCTCAGGCTTCGCCCATCGACAGCAACAGCGCGACGCGGCGCTGATGGGCTGCGGCCAAGTCTGCGGCGTAGGTGCGCAGCTCCGCTCCCGCATTGGCGGATGACTTGATCCGGGTCAGATTTGCGACGGCGTCGTCAAGAACGCCGCTGTTGAGCATCTCCGACGCGGGCGTGTCGGCGTCCTGCGCGGGAGCCTTGATCAACGCAGACAGGCCAGTCAAGGCTGCCCCGATGCGGGTCTGCGCGTCGCCGTCCGCGCCGGGAGCGGAAAGCAGCGCCAGCACCTTCTCCTCCGCGTGGAGCGTTGCCAGGCGGCCATCCTGCATTTGCCTGATCATGAAATGGTTTGTGCCCTCGACGGCGCCGTCGGACCACAGAGCCACCATGACCGCAACGTGGACCTCGATCGGCCCCGTTGCCTCCGTGCCGGCGGGAATGTTGGCCGGAATCGAGTCCGTATGCGCGGCCCCGGGCTCGATGGCTCCCGCCCAGGAGGCCTCCGCGCCTCTTTTGCCGCGGCCGTTGAGGATCAGGTTCAGCAGGTCGGCGCCATATTCGGTGTGGGCCAGTGTTTTCCCGGCAGATGTGACGGTGATGTCGAGGCCATAGGCCGTGACTGCGTTGCCGGTTTCGTTGGCCAGCTCCACGGCAATGGTGTTGGTGGCAGGGTTCAACTCGGCGCTGCGCACATGGAGGCTGGTCGCGCCTGCGTCGGCCTCGGTCTGGGCAGCCAGCGACGGGCTGCCGAGTGCGGCGAGCGCGAGGAGAGCGCAGGCAAGGACGCTGAGAGCCTGAGGAATCGGGCTGCGTGTCATGCCGTTGATTGTAGCGCCGGGGAAGGTTTCCGGCCCATGGATGGCAGAGCTTTCACACCCTGCCGCCGGACTGGGGCATAGGGCCAAGCCCATGCCAGGGCGGGGCATGCTCCCGGACAAACGGCGCTGGAATGGCTGCCGGGCCCGCTTTCTGCATCCAACGCACTCGAAGGAGAGCACCTATGCGGATGAAGGCAATGGCGGTAGTTGCAATGGCGGTGAGTATGGTGCTGGCTTCAGGCTGCCACAAGAACACGGTAGACAAGAGCGCGTTTAAATCGGCTCTCAACGACTACTACAAGGGCAAGCAGGAGTGCCTCTGGGCCTCGCCGCAGAAGTTTCCCGCCCAGGCTGACACGTCGAACGACGACCAGACCAGAGGCTACGATGCACTGGTGGATGCCGGCCTGCTGACGCGCTCCTCGGCGGAGAAGAAGCGTTTCCTGATCGGCTCCAAACAGGTCAACGACTACGACCTTTCCGGCAACGGCCGGTCGGCCTGGACGGCGGACCAGACGCACCCGGGCTATGGCAATTTTTGCTTTGGCCACCCGGACGTGGTCTCGGTGGACAGCTATACGCCAGCCGATCCTGACTCGCTGAATTACGTGGTGAACTACCGCTATGGGGTCAACAGCCTGCCGGACTGGGCGAACTCCACCGAGATGAAGACGGCGTACCCCGGCATTGTGCGCGAAAGTTCCGGCGCGAACCCCGCCTCCGCCACGCTGACCAAAACCAGCGACGGCTGGCTGGTGTCGAATGCGCAGCCGTTTCCGCTCAGCGGGCCGGCGGGGCAATAGCGGCCCGAGACCCTGTTTTTTGCCGGGCGGCGTGGATATCGACCGTTAGGCTCAACCATTTGGTCGATACCCAGGGGTTTGCTTCGGCCCGTATACTGGCTGCCATGTTTACGGCGCTTCGAACCACCACTTTCCTGGGACTGCTGGCGGCAGGGATTCCCACTCTTGTTGCCGGGCAGGTCACAGCTTCCGGCACGGCTGCTCAATCTTCATCGAATGAAAAGCCCGCAATCGGCGCACAGGACAGCGGCACGCCCCATCCGCCGCTCACCGATGCCCTGCACCGGCCCATTACCGCCGGCGGCTTTGTGAAGACCGGCCCGATCGTGTTTGAGGACGTGAGCGAGAAGGCCGGCCTCACCCGGTGGACCCACAAGATGGGAACGCCGGCCAAGGATTACATCATCGAGACCAAGGGCTCCGGCGTGGGGCTCATTGACTATGACAACGACGGCTGGCTCGACATCTACATCGTGAACGGATCCACGGTCGACGCGCTCAGCGGCAAGGCCACGCCGCCGCACTCGGCACTGTTCCACAATAACCACGACGGAACCTTTACCGACGTGGCCGCCAAAGCCGGCGTGACCAACGACCGCTGGGGCACCGGCGTGGCCGTTGCCGACTACGACGGCGATGGCTGGCCCGATATTTTTGTGTCGAACGTGGGCAAAAACCGGCTGTACCACAACAACCACAACGGCACCTTCACCGACGTGGCAGAGAAGGCCGGCGTAACCCTGGGCAACTGGTCCAGCGGCGCTACCTGGGGCGACTACGACGGCGACGGGCGCCTCGACCTGTTTGTGGCCGGCTACATTCACTGGGACTGGAACAATTTACCCTCGAGCAAGGAGGACGGCGGCAACAACGCCTTCTGCACCTTCCGCGGCGAGCAGGTTGCATGCGGGCCCCGCGGCTTGAAGGGCGAGCCTGACCATCTCTTCCACAACAACGGAGACGGCACCTTCACCGACGTGAGCGAGAAAGCGGGCGTGGACGACAAGCCCGGCTACTACGGCCTGGGCGCGGTCTTTGTGGACATCAACAACGACGGCAAGGTTGACCTGCTGGTGGGCGACGATTCGACGCCGAATTACATGTATCTGAATAAAGGCGACGGGACGTTTGAAGACGTGAGCTACGCCTCGGGCTTTGCCCTGAACGAGGCCGGCCGCGAGACGGCTTCCATGGGCATTGCCGTGGGTGACTACCAGAACAACGGCCAGCTCGCCATCTTCGACACCACGTTCTCTGACGATTACAAGCCCTTTTATCGCAACGAGGGCGACGGCAATTTGACCGATATCAGCTATCAGCTGGGGATTGCCGAGGTTTCAGTCCCCTTTCTCAGCTGGGGCGACG
>Ga0302187_10004704_pt1 | contig 10884 bp, 9 predicted proteins | sample II_Bog_E1_3_FD_202120 | JGI IMG/M metagenome (GOLD analysis project Ga0302187, IMG submission 202120) | Peat permafrost microbial communities from Stordalen Mire near Abisko, Sweden - II_Bog_E1_3 | ecosystem: Environmental > Terrestrial > Soil > Wetlands > Peat | place: Sweden: Abisko, Stordalen...
CGTCAAGCCGCTGCACAATACGACGCTGCATGGCGATGTGCAGTATCTCGATGCCCGCAACGGCAGCTTTGTCTATCCGTCTGTCGATGTCAGCTCGCTGGCTGGGCTGCCGGGCGGGAGCATTCCGCCGACGACGAGCTGCCCGTACACTTATGTGGCGGCAAAAAGCCAGTATTCGGTGAACTGTTCCGGGTTGCGCGCGCTGCATTCGCCGGTGTGGACGATCAATCTGGGGGCGCAGCAGGACTTTGACCTGCCGAATGACCTGACGCTGTCGCTCCAGGCGAACACGCATTATCAGGCGAGCAATATCATCATGTTCGAGCGCATCGCCTATTCGGTGCAGGGGGCGTACTGGCTGTCGGATGCGTCGATCACGCTGACCGGGCCGGCGCGGGCATGGAGCATTGGTGCCTATATCAGCAATATCGAGAATACGCGGTATCTGAACAATACCTATATCAACGGGATTTCGGGGATTTATACCGGGATTTACAATGCACCGCGGACGTTCGGGGCAAAGGCTTCGTTCAAATTCTGACAACGGTGGGCGCGGCCGCGCAATCCCCGGGCGTCCCAGACTGGTGCCGTCGCTTCCTCTTCCTGACCGGACTGCTGGCGGTGGCGGGCCTGGGCGTTGGCGCGCTGGCAGTGCTCTGGCGCGGGCATCTGCTCTCGGTCTATACCCCGTAGGCCCGCGTCCCTGTGGCGATGCGGCCGCCCCCCGTCGTGTGGCAGCCTTTTGGGGCAGGTTTCATCATCGCCTTGGCTTTGTCGCATAGTCGTGGCTGAGGGATTCCTCGACGGAATCGAGTGGGTTAATGGCTGGTGGTGCCCAAGCCAACGCCACCAAAATATCGCACTGTGAATTCCACTTGAAGTGCGAACTTCGTTGGCATGTTACACTTCCGCCGGGGGTTGGGCGGATCGCGTCCCGGCACGTTCTCTAATCGCCTCCGTCAATATTTAAGTTTGGGCATTTTCTCGTACGGGCCGGGCTCTAGGGTTCTCTTCGCGGTCATCGCGCTGGACGCCGCATCTTAGCGTTCAAAGTTTGAGTGGATCTAAGTGGTGTGCGCGGTCAATGCCGCATCCGTGGGAGCGATCTCACCCTCGCTTAGCGTCCCGGCCGGACGCATTCTGTTGTGCTCAAGCTCAACATATTGTGGAGGTCTTGCGTGTCAGGCCATGGCGGCTTCCTGGAAGCTTGTGCCCGTGCGCCACATTGCGTGCAGCGTTACCACCAGCTTTCTGGCCAGCGCCACTTTTGCCTTGCGCGGCCCAGTTCGCTTGGCGATCGCTTGAGCCCAGTCGCGCAGGCGAGGGCCTCCGAGGTTTCGCGAGAGGATCGGCTATCTGCCCATCACGCCTGGCGGTGCCAATCTCTTCTTCCAACTGGTCAACGCCCGCTACGAAAAGGGCGCCATGATCCTCACCTCCAATCGCGGCTTCGCCGAGTGGGGCGAGGTCTTTGGTGATCCCGCGGTCGCCACGGCGCTGCTCGACAGACTGCTCCACCATGCCGTCGTCGTCCAGATCGAGGGTGCCAGCTACCGACTGCGCCAGCACGCCGATCTCATCCCCGAACATGCGCGCGCTCACGCAAACCTGACGCCTCCGCCCGCGCCCAAGCGCCGCGGACGGCCCCCAAAACAAGGAGCCACCGGTCACCTTATTGGCTGATCACCAAATCCGCGCTGGGGAATTTTGCGCCAGCACTTCTGGGGATTTTTGAAACAGCATTTACAGGGCAGGCCAAGGACGTAATCGACGCCGTTGGCCTCGCAAAAGTCCATCACTTCGGGCCTGCCATAGTGCCCGTCACCCCGGATGGTGATGTGGGTGGTGGGCCAGTGGCGGCGAATATGGCGGAACAGCCGCCGGATATGACCGGCCGCCTCTGCGCCACTCGGCGTCTTGCCGGTGCGCAGCAGCATCGCCACCGGCCGGCCAGTGGCGGTGTCGTAGACATGGATCGGCAGGAAGCAGCGCTCGCCGTAGTGCCCATTCCAGAAGGACAACTGCTGGTAGCCGTGGACCACATCACATGTGTCATCGATATCCAGCGTCACCGCCTTGGGCTCGGTCGGGTAGCTGGCGCAGTAGATGCCGATCATCGCGCCCATCAGCTTCGCCAGTTCGCGCGTGGTCGGTGCATTCTCCCATCGGCTCATGGTCGGTTGGCTGGCAAGTCCGGCACCCGCCCCCGGCAACTTGCCGACCGCCAGGCGGAACCCCGGATCATCACGCAGCGTGTCGAGATCGTCGGCGTCCTCGTAGCCGCAACAGATCGCCAGGATGCGGGCCCGCAGGATGTCGTCCAGCTTGTGGATCACTCGGGCAGGGTCACGCGGATCGGCAATGCAGGCGGCAAGCTGGTCGCAGATCCCCATCGTACGTTCCGCCTGCGCCAGCAGCAAAACCCCACCATCCGAGGTCAGCCGGCCTCCATCAAAGGCTGCCGTAACTTTTCTGCGATGTACCGCTGGAAACGAAAATCGGGCCGCGCTATCGTCGCTCACGGTGGGGGTGGCCTGTGGCATTTTGTGCCTCGCTCAAGGACTGGTCTAGACACCCAATTCCTACAGCAAGTCAGTGCTTTATACCACTCCCGCCAACCCTCCAGGCGACCCTCGGTGAATAAGCTAGGCTAATCAGCAGGAGGATATACACATCAAAGGCGGCCGCTAGGCGAGCGAACATGTAAAGTCCTTAGTCTTGATGCCATTCTGATAGCGGGCAAGCAAAATGCCACGTTTGACGCTGCCTTAAGGGCAGCGAAACCATCGCCCCATCGTTTTAACACTGCGCTTCAGGCATAGGTAGCGCAGGCAGAGAAAAGCGGGGTTGTGAAAACTGGCGGCTAATCATCTGCTGTGAGGGTGGCTGTGGCGGGCCGTTCGAAAACACGCCTAATCATGGCTGTGGTGGGTTTTTCCACCGTCATGGCTATGCAGATGTGCATGCTGGTTGCTCTCGTGCCCGTGCGCGCCCTCGCCATGATTGCCGCTGGCATAGTGCTGGCGTAGTAGATCAAAGCCGAAATCTCCGCCATTTGGCGTGCGCACGATCGTGTGAATATGGAAGCGTTCCGGCTCTTCATTGGCCAGAAAGATCCCGCTGTGATGGTCAAACTCGATTAGCGCCACTGGGCTGTGCAGTCGGAAATAGAAGGGGTCGACCTCGTTGGCCTTGCCGATCCAGGCGAAATACGTCTGATCGAAATGCCGTTCAATTTCACGCAGCCGTGCTTCGGCAGGGCCATCGGGCATGTTCTGGATAAAAACCTCAGCCAGATTCAGTAGCTTGCGACGCTGGTCGATGGCAAGATCTGCGCCGCTTAGACCTTCGTAGCGCACCACCCGATTGTCCTGAAATGCACCGCCTACCGTGCGCCCATCGTCAGGATGATAGCGACCCACCGGCTGATCGGCGGTCAGCATTGAGGAATAAAGCGTAGCTTCTGCCTGTTCTTGTTCGGAAAGGCTGTCGAACATGGCCAGAGCGCGCTTCTCATGGTCTTCGAACAGTCTGCGCATCTCCGGCCCAGTGCCCACATCCGGCTCGGCGCCCATGAAGACCGGGGAGAGCACCATCTGCCCGCCGATGAAGAGGCAATTCAGCGCCAGATGGTGGCCGAAAAGTTGCCATCCCCATGGTGCTTCGGTGGAGGGTGTGCCGAAGATCGAAAAGGTGAAGGCCCAATTGTTCAGGATCTCGGTCAGCGCGTTGAGCTGCCCCAGCAGGAGATTGTTGGCCATGATACGCCGCGTGCGGTCATAGCCGGCAGACGATAGCGAACAGCGCACCACTTCGAGCGCCAGTTCACGCAAGGGCAGGGGCATATCGCCCAATTCGATCTCACCCGGGCGCAGTAGTAGCGGCGTATTTTGCCAGAAGCGCCAAACGTCCGAATTGACCGGGAAAGAAACCACAGAGAGCATTTCGGGAGGCACCTGTCTCAGCCAGAGCGTGGCCGCTTGAGCTGCAGCGGCGACAGGTGCGCCATCGTCCCGCAACGAAAAAAGACCAGGGACTGCATTACCGTCGGTGGTGACGCCCTTGAAGGGTTGCTTGGACAGCGGGCCCCAAATGCCGAGCAGGCGATCCAGAAATTCGGGATATTGCTCGAAGCTCATCCGGCATTGTTCGCGCGTCAGGCGCGGGACGCGGTCAGGCGCCACGAAGCGCTCAAAGCTTAGATTTGCCATGTTTCCCATCCATTCTAGATCGCATATTTATCTCAGGGCCGCGCGATAATCGGCGTGGTTACCGCGCCCAGCGGGCCGACCTCCACGCGCACCGAATCTCCCGGCTTGAGAAAGCGCGGCGGCTTCATCGCGACGCCAACGCCGGAAGGCGTGCCAGTGATGATCAGGTCACCCGGCTTGAGCGTGGTCGCGCGGGAAACAAAGGCGATGATTTCGGGCACAGAGAAGATCAGGTCCGATGTGTCGCCATTCTGTAAAAGCTCACCGTTGACATGGGTGGTCGCCGCCCATCCTACGTCCGGATCGCCACTTTCATCGCGTGAGACCACCGCGCCGATCGGGCAGCTTGCGTCGCTGTTTTTACCCAGGGCCCATTGAGCGGTTTCGGTTTGTAGCGTGCGACAGCTGAGATCATTGGCGGTGCAGTAGCCAAATATATGTTCATTCGAGCGGCCCGCATCTATGGCAAGGCCTTCACGCCCGATCACCACCCCGAGTTCAACCTCCCAGTCGAAGGCGGGCTCCATGGCCGGAGCAGGGGTGCCATCACCGATCAACGTGCTGGCCCAGCGGGCGAAAACAACGGGCGTTTCGGGTATCGGGAAATTCGCCTCGCGCGCGTGTTCCTTATAGTTCAGACCGATACAGATCACTTTTGCACTGTCGGGTAAAGCAGAAACCAGACTCGCTTCCGATAGACCGACATCGCGAAGTCCCTTGTTGGTACCGAGCGAGGGCAGATTTGACCAGAATTGAGACCGGGGCGCGATCAGACGAATCGACTTGCCTTCCAATGCGCCGACAAAGACGCCCTCCTCAAGTAGAACACCAACTAGCTTCATGCGCGTAAGTCCCCATAATCAAATGATTGATAAATATATGCTATATATGATCCCAAGTTGACGGCAGGGGCTTGCCAGGCGAGGCTTCTGTAAGATCACCCGAGCATTTTGATATATTACAGCATGGCGGCAAGCGCGCATGCAAGTCAAGAGGCGTCGATAATTTCGTCAGCACATGCACTTTGCCGCAGGCTCCCGGTGGGATTCAAAAAGTGCTTGCATCGGATTGATTACTGATATATCAGAATGAAATTACGAGTCACGGGAGAAGATCAGATGATCAAGGTCTGGAATTTCGAATTTAACCAGGTGCCGGGGCCGGCCCTGCCTGATTACGACGATCAGGGCGTTGTACAGGGTGCGTTCGACTTCAATTTCGAGCGCATGATCGATCTCGAGCGCATTGGTTTTGAGGGCATTTTTTACAGCGAGCATCATTTCATCAATTCGATGAGCCCTTGCCCGAATCTGTTAGTGGCGATGCTGGCTGCCCGCACCAAGCGGCTAAAAATTGGCGTGATGGGTAATGTTCTTGCATTTCATCAGCCTTGGCGTCTTGCCGAAGAGCTGCATATGCTTGACTATATCACTCATGGTCGCCTTGAAATCGGCGCGGCGAGTGGTGTTCCCCCCGAATTCCTGTTTGTCGGCATCGATCAGGCCGACATCCGGCCGATGTACACGGAAGTCTTGAACTTTATCGAGGCGGCCGCGAAGGAGAGCTTTGTCAGCTTTTCTGGCAAATATTTCAATTATGAGGATGTTCCCATCCGCCCCCGCCCTCGCGTAGAAGCTCGTCGCCGCAACTGGATAACGATCTACTCGGAAGGCTCGTGTCGCGATGCCGCCCGCCGCAATGCCAAGATCGCTACGGGCTACCAGTCGGTCGAGGCTGCCCGAGCAGCCTTTGATGGCTATTATGATGAGGCGGATCGCCTGGGCATGGCTGTCGGGCCTGACGACCTTGGCGTTCGTCGTCAGGTTTTGGTGTGGGACACTCACGAATCGGCGCAGGCTCTCAATTCAGAACTGCAGGAATCGGCCAAGGCTCGCATGAACGACACCTTTAAGTTGGTGTTTCAGCGTCTGGAGAAGGCCGGTGTCGGGCCTGCGCAGAGTGTCAAGGATAGCGGCGTGATGGACGCGGCCTCGGTGCCTCACGGCAAGAAGGATGATAATTCTGTCAACAATATGGCGCGCAAGGCATCGTCATCGCTGGTGGTTTCGCCGGATGAATATATCTCGGGCTCGCCCGAAACCGTTGCCGAGCAGATCATCGATCAATGCCGTCGTCTTGGCGCTGGCAATATCATGGCCTATACTGTGCCAACGCTGAATGAGCAGCAGATCATTCACAATTACAAACTTTGGGAGAAGGTCCTGCCGATTCTGGCGAAAGCCGATATCCCATTGCCGATTGCGGCTGAGTGAAGATCTAGATCGTGTTCTGATGATATATGAGGTGTCCCGCGCCGCCGTTTGGGCGGGTGGGGTGCCTGAAACGGCGTCAGTCCTAGGCCAGAAAGAATTGCGCTGTCGGTATCCGTTAGCAGACTGTTTTCAAATAAATAAAATTAATCAGGCGCAGTGATCGCTTTCGTCGTGCGTCTACGAGTGGCAGCTATCATCATGATGCGAGTAGTTACGTATATCTGCCACCTCAATTGCTATTTGCATTTCCCGCGACCACTTTTGCACCCCACTGAGTGTGACAAATATGTCGCGCATGAAACGAAACCGGGGCGGTGAGTTTGACAAGTTGCAAAACTGATATATTAGAAATGGATAATAGATCGGGCTTGAAGCGCGACCGTAAATTTTGAGGGTGAGGGAGAATTAAATGTTCAAGCGTTGTCTATTGAGCATGTTGCTGACGACCACTGCTTTCGTGTTGGCGGCGCCGGCATTCGCCGATACCGAAGCCGATCAGCCCGCTGCCGCACCTGCGGCGGGCCCGGCGCAGACGGGCATCGCCGATATCGTCGTGACGGCGCAGCGCCGCGCGGAAAGCTCGCAGCGGGCGGCGATCGCCATCGACGTGCTGAAGCCAGACCAGATCACGCGGGTGACGGCGATCGATCAGCTGACCACGCTGGCGCCCTCGGTGCAGTTCGGCAATGCCGGTGGCTCCACGCCGCTGTTCTTCATCCGCGGCGTCGGGACGTTTTCGGCTAATCCGTATACGGATTCGGCTGTCGCGGTTAACTATGATGGGGTGTACCTCGGCCGCACGACATCGACCTCGGGGCTGTTTTACGATCTCGACCGGATCGAGATACTGAAGGGGCCGCAAGGCACGCTGTATGGTCGCAATGCCACCGGCGGCGCGCTGAACATTCAGCCGGCGCTGCCCAAGATCGGCGTCAACGAACTGTCCGGAAACTTTTCGGCCGGCAATTACGGGGCGGTCAATGCGCAGGTCGCGGTGAACATTCCCGTGTCCGAGCATGCGGCGTTGCGGGTGGCAGGTGAGGCCTATCATCACGATGCCTATAACACCGACGGCACGTTCACCGAGGAAGGCGGCGCGATCCGCGCCCAGTTGCTGGTCAAGCCGAGCGACGATCTCTCGATCCGGTTGAGCGGCGACTATTCGCATCTCGGCGGGACCGGGGTGACCGGGTCGTTGCTGGCCTTTACCAATCCGCAGACGCAGGCGGTGGTGCCGTACAACCTGCCGATCAACGCCGGCGTCTATGGCCCGGCGGCGACCGCGGCGCTCAACTCGACGTTCGACGCGACGGCGGGGCGCACCAATGGCGGGCTGCAGCCGTTCCCGTATAACAACAGCGATTTTTACGGGCTGAGCCTGAACACGAGCGCCAATGTCGGCTTTGCCAAGCTGGATGTCATCGCTTCGTGGCGCAAATCCATTCTTGATAATTTAACGGCGGCCGGTTCGTTTACCACCGGCTCCAACGAGCGAGACGAGCAGTACAGCCTCGAAGCACGGCTTTCGAACAAGATTGGGCCGGTCGACTGGCTGGTCGGCGCCTATATGTTCCGCGAGACCGTCAACGCGACGTATGTCATCAACAACAACACGCTCGGCGCGGTGCAGTCGCTCGACGCGCACAACAACTCTTATGCCGGGTTTGGGCGGCTGACGTGGCACGTCACCGACCGGTTCCGCCTGACCGGCGCGGCGCGGTTCACCAAGGACGACAAGACGTTCAGCGGCCTGGCCAGCGCGGTGACCGAAATCTGCACCTCGCCGACGCACCTGTGCCTGAACTCGCCCAATCTGCCTGCCAACATTGCCAATATTCCCGCGGCGATGGCGAGCATCGGCTTTATCCAGCCGCCGGGCGCGCCGGTGTATGTGAGCACCAATCCGGCGGTGAACAGCATCTACAGCGCGTCTCTGACCCCGGTGAATGCATCGGTGTCGCCGAGCAAGGTGACCTATCGCGCCGGCATCGAGTTCGATCCGCGGCCGGGCTCGCTGCTGTATGCCAGTGTCGAAACCGGGTTCCGCGCGGGCGGGTTCTCGTTCTCGTCGATCTCGCCGACGTATCAGCCGGAAACGATCACCGCCTACACCATTGGCAGCAAGAACCGGTTCCTGAACAACCGGGTGCAGTTCAACGTCGAGGGGTTTTACTGGAAATACAAGAACCAGCAGGTTCCCCATGAAGCGTTCGGGGCGACCGGTGGTCTCGAATTCGTGACCGACAATATCGGCGCATCGACCAACAAGGGCATTGAGGCCGATCTGATCGTCAAGCCGCTGCACAATACGACGCTGCATGGCGATGTGCAGTATCTCGATGCCCGCAACGGCAGCTTTGTCTACCCGTCTGTCGATGTCAGCTCGCTGGCTGGGCTGCCGGGCGGGAGCATTCCGCCGACGACGAGCTGCCCGTACACTTATGTGGCGGCAAAAAGCCAGTATTCGGTGAACTGTTCCGGGTTGCGCGCGCTGCATTCGCCGGTGTGGACGATCAATCTGGGGGCGCAGCAGGACTTTGACCTGCCGAATGACCTGACGCTGTCGCTCCAGGCGAACACGCATTATCAGGCGAGCAATATCATCATGTTCGAGCGCATCGCCTATTCGGTGCAGGGGGCGTACTGGCTGTCGGATGCGTCGATCACGCTGACCGGGCCGGCGCGGGCATGGAGCATTGGTGCCTATATCAGCAATATCGAGAATACGCGGTATCTGAACAATACCTATATCAACGGAATTTCGGGGATTTATACCGGGATTTACAATGCACCGCGGACGTTCGGGGCAAAGGCTTCGTTCAAATTCTGATGATATGGGACGGTTGGAACGTCACGGTTTACGACTGATCTGTCTGTGGGCCGCCAGCGATGGTGGCCCGCTACGTTGCTTTGTCCGGCACCTTCGTTTGCTGCGCGGGGTATGTGCGAGCTTACCGTGCATATACATTTGATATTTTAGTTTGGCGCGAATTTTTGGAGACAATTATGTCCGGTTTGTCGGCGGAAATTTCCAGTATTGTCAACGAGGCTATGGCGCAGGGTGTGATCGGCGGAGGCGTCGTTCTAGTGCAGCAAAATGGTCAGCTAGTCGATTTGCAGGCGCATGGTCATGCCGACTTTGATCCCAGCTTCAAAATCGGCACCGACAGCGTATTCGGCATCATGTCGATGACCAAGCCCTTCGCGGCAGCCTGCGCGATGATCCTGCTTTCCGAAGGCCGTCTAAAGCTGGACGACAAGGTTTCGCAATACATTCCCGAGTTTTCCAAGCCGCGTATCGTTCGCACGCTCAAGCCGGGTTATGTTTATCCGCCATTTCCCCCCATCCCCGGTCAGCCCCCCGCGGCCGAGCCCGAATATGACACGGTCCCGGCGCGCGCGGACATCACGGTGCGCCATATTCTCAGCTTCACCTCTGGGTTGCAAACCATTGGTGTGCCCAATGGTTTGCCTGTTCAGGGTCCTGAGGATACGCTTGCCAGCTATGTCGCCAAGCTGGGAGATGCTCCGCTTGAGTTCGAACCCGGTACCCAGTGGCATTATAGCAATGCCACTGGGTACGATATCCTGGGCCGCATCATCGAGGTTGCATCGGGGGTGTCTTTCCCTGACTTTGCTCGCACGCGCTTGCTTGAGCCGCTGGGGATGAACCAAACCCGGTTTGGCAACGACCCTGCGCACGCCGATCAGACGGTGCCACTGGGCCCGTTGGCGGATACACCGGTTGCCAGGCCCGATTACCCCAGCGGGTCGGCGGGTCTGTTTTCGACAGCTGAAGACTATGCTCGTTTCGCGCAGATGTTGCTCGATGGTGGTCTTTGGCAGGGTAAAAGGGTAATGGCGGCAGAAGCGGTAGTCGCTATGCAAACCGACCAGCTCGGTGATGTGCCTTTCGAGGGTATCCGGGTAAGCCAGTATGCCAAACCAGTGCATAGTCGGCACACGGCTTTTACCTATGGTTATGGGGTGGGCATTCTCAAACAACAGAGCCCGGATGAAGCTCTGCCTGAGGGCAGCTTTGGGTGGGATGGCGTTGGTACGCGGCGCTTCTGGGTGGTTCCTGCCTTACGCTTGGTCATAGTGATGCTAATGCCCGGCCTTGGGGTTGAGGCTGAGCCAGTGCACAAGCAAATCGAAGCCGCAGTCGTCCGTTGGGCTAAAACAGCGACGGACTGACGCGCTTTTCCCCTTTTGGCAGAATATCCGTCAGGCATCGGAATCCATTATTTAGGGCACCTCGAACAATGGCGTTGATCGTGTCCCGCCGCGTGGTGTAGCTTATCGGTGCCACTGCGATTTTCGGCGTCAGTTTGAGCCGGTCATGTGCCGGGTACAGCCGACAGCACGACGATAGGATTATCGCTGAGCGGGGTCATGGT
>Ga0302187_10004705_pt1 | contig 10884 bp, 5 predicted proteins | sample II_Bog_E1_3_FD_202120 | JGI IMG/M metagenome (GOLD analysis project Ga0302187, IMG submission 202120) | Peat permafrost microbial communities from Stordalen Mire near Abisko, Sweden - II_Bog_E1_3 | ecosystem: Environmental > Terrestrial > Soil > Wetlands > Peat | place: Sweden: Abisko, Stordalen...
TCAGCGCTGCGGTGATACAAAGCAACGGAACCACCATGCCTCCCAACGTAGACAATTAGTTCCGCTGCTGGCCCTCCTCTGCATCATCGGATGCCGCTCTCCGGCACCCTCGGATACGGCTGCGTCTTATGGCCGGGTCCATGCGGAGTTTCTCCGCGGGCAACTGGACCTCGCTCTGCGGGAGGCCGCAGCGGAACGAACTGAGTTGCTGACCGGCGATCCTGAATGGAGTTACAGATTCAGTCTCCTTGAGGCAGACATCTTTCAGTTCCAGGGGCGAAGCCAGGATGTCGTGGACGTGCTCGATCTCCCAACGCCTGCGTTCACGCCGCGTGGCGATCTCGTCATCCAGCGCGACATGCTGCTCAGCCTGGCGGATGCTCGTCTTGGTCGCCAACAAAGATCCGTCGAGGAGATGCAAGCCGCAGAGAGCTTTAGCGTGGCCACTCATTCGTCTCTTCAGGGCGACGTCCTGCGTACCCAGGGACTACTCGAAGATCGCAATGGCGAAGCTTCAGCGGCCGAGATCTCCCTCCTTGCGAGCCTCGAGCTAGCTCGGCGACAAAAGGACGACTATCTGGCAGCCAGTGATCTTCTCAATCTAGGCAGATTCGCCTTGCGAACCGAGCATTTCGATGAGGCGCTGGACAGATTCCATGCCTCTTCTCAACTCGCCGAAAAAATTCATGCCGACCTGCTCCTGCAAGGCGATGTGGGGAACGCGGGATGGGCCTACTATGACCTCGGTGACTATGAGCAAGCGCTGGAAAGCTTTCAGCAGGCCGAAGCCCAGGCCCGCGAGCTGGGAGCCGCTGATAGCGAGATCGTATGGTTGCAGAGCGCCGGCCTTTCCTTATCCCGGCTCGGAGACCTGCGACGGGCGCAGTCCTGTTACGAGGAGGCACTGGAAGCCGCGCAGGCCAGTCACGACATCACGCGGCAGGATGAGAACGAGACCGCACTCGCGCTACTGTTTCTACAGATCCATCAGGTGAGTGTGGCAAAAGCCCATGCCGACGCCGCCCTCCGCGAGACACAGCAGGTGGATGACAAGCCCGACATGCAGGACGCCTCCCTCGCTCGGGCCCTCATTGCGAGTGCCTCCGGAGATCCGGCAGCCGAGTCCATGCTGATGCAGGTGCTGCATGACGAGACAGGGATGCCCTCGGTGCGTTGGACGGCAGGTGACGCGTTGGCCACGCTGTATGCAACAAGAGGCTTGCCGGCTCAGGCGAAGCGGTGGTATCGCAAGTCAATTCAAATTTTTGAGGCGCAGCGAGGCTCTGTGCAAGAGGAGGAACTGAGACTTCCGTTCTTTGCCAACGGCGATGAACTCTACCGCCATTACGCCGAGTTTCTCATCGCAACCCACCGCTCAATAGAGGCGTTGCATCTGCTGGACGGCGCTCGCGCAAGGAGTCTGAAAGATGCGCTGGGCATCCGAGGGACTGGCGAATCTGCGGCCGAGCACGCAACCTGGATGCCGTCGGGCCGCGGCTCGGACGTGGCTCTGTTCTACTCCCTCGGTCCTCAGCGCTCCTATCTCTGGGTGATGGATCGCCGTGGGACGCACCTGATCATTCTGCCAGCGGAGCAGGAGATCGCCGACCGGGTTCATCGCTATCAGGAGAGCATCCTAAAATCGCGAGATCCATTGCAGGACGCCAATCCGGACGCGCAGTGGTTGTACGACAAGCTTGTAGGGCCCGCAGCAAATCTCATCCCAGTCAATTCGCGGGTTCTGCTGGTTCCTGACGGACCGCTCAATGGCTTCAATATGGAGACGCTGCTCAAGAACGGGCCGCAGGGTATTCACTATTGGATTGATGACGTCAGCCTGACCACGGCAAGCTCCCTGCGACGGCTGACGCACTCTGCTCGGCAGGGCGTCGCGCTGAATAATACTTCGGGAAGGCTGCTCCTCATGGGCGACCCGCTACCGGCAGCCAACGGCTACAACTCTCTTCCAAGTGCCCCCGCAGAGATCGAAGACGTTGAGCGATACTTCCCGCCCAGCCGGCGAACCACCCTCACAGGGGCTGGTGCCGTACCGGATGCGTATGCTGCCAGCCATCCCGCGCAGTATGACTATCTGCATTTCGTGGCGCACGGCACGGCAAGCAGCGTGCGACCGCTGGACTCCGCCATCATCCTCTCGCCAGCACCGGCGGACCCGGATCGCTTCAAGCTGTACGCCCGCGATATCGTTCACCAGCCTTTGCATGCCCGCCTTGTCACGATCTCCGCCTGTTATGGATCCGGCGTGCGCAACTATGCTGGGGAGGGAATGGTCGGTCTGTCATGGGCGTTTCTTCGCGCTGGAGCGCACCAGGTGATTGCTGCGCTCTGGGAGGTGAATGACAGCTCAACCCCGCAGTTGATGGACCAGATGTACCGCGGACTTGCCGGGGGAGCTCGGCCGGACCAGGCCCTGCGTGCGGCCAAGTTATCCATGTTGCATTCACAGGGAGTCTTCCGCAAGCCGCTGTACTGGGCGGCCTTCCAGCTCTATGCCGGCTCCTAGGCAAAAAATCCCCACCCCTGCATCCCTGCAGGGGTGGGAAGCTCTCTTGCAGGGATGATGTTGTCAACACAGACGCGATCCGTGGGGATGCGTCGTATTGACTTCGTCTGCCCTATCGATCTCCGGCGGAGAGTTTACTTGAGTTAGGCATCTGCACTCTCCTTTCCAGTTTTATCGAGGGCAATATCTGCATAGTGCAGCCGGCCAGCTATGCGTTACATCGCTACGGCGCAATTTTCGTAGATAGCTCGAGGCAAACAAAATGGCATCTTCATTCCGGAAGCCGTGTAACGTTCCGGGGCGACCTCCCACCATTGAAATGACAGGAACGTGCAAGCGGACACGCGATGCACAGCTCCGCTTCGATGGAAGCCAGGAAGGGAGGACGGAGATGCATTCACCAGAGCCGTCACGCTATGGGGTATTGGAGTACTCGACCATCGCGGTCAAGGTGGCGGCGGTCCTGCTGCTATTGAGTGGCCTGCTTCCTCATCATGCCGCGAGCCAGAGGCTCGCAGCGCAAGCTCACATTTCCAGTCCCTGCTTCGGCGCGGAGGATCAGGATGCTGGGCGGCTCCGAGAGCAGCGGAAGCCGATGTTCGACGCAGAGCTGTCCGGCGAATTGGATGTCCGCGCAGCGACCCGATAGCGATTGCAATATGAGGCATGGCAGAGGAAGGAGCCGCCCTTCATCACCTTCGTCTCGCCTGTCGCCGGGCCAGTTGGGTCGCGTAGCGTCGCCTGCGATGACAGCTCGCTATGGAACCAGTCGGCGCACCACTCCCATACATTGCCGGTAGCGGAGTAGATCCCATGACCGTTGGGTGGAAACGCATCCACCGGGCAGGTTCCAGCGAATCCGTCTTCCGCCGTGTCCTCGCGGGGGAACTGTCCTTGCCAGATGTTGCAGCGATGCTTGCCGCCCGGCGTGAGATCGTCTCCCCACGGATAGAGCTTCTGTTCCAGGCCGCCGCGCGCGGCATACTCCCATTGTGCCTCCGACGGAAGTCGCTTCGACGCCCAGGCAGCATAGGCTGCGGCATCGTTCCATGAGACATGCACGACCGGGTGATTCGCTCGATCGGTCACATGCGAGCCGGGACCTTCAGGGTGTCTCCACATCGCCCCCGGAACCTTGCACCACCACGGGGCCTGCGCGACGGTGTCTTCCACCAATGCCGCAAAGCGATCTGCCGGCAGGTGTGACCAGAAGACGAAGGACCACCCAAAAGCTTCAGCTTCCGTGCGGTAGCCGGTCGCTTCGATGAAGGCAGCAAAGTCTGCATTGGTGACGGGGTAGGTGTCGATATCGAAAGCTGAAAGCGAGACACGACGGACGGGGCCTTCGCCGTCAGCAGGAAATCCCTGAGCATAATCGGTGCCCATGAGAAAAGAACCACCCGGAAGCGAGACCGTCGGCCGGTTTGCATCGGTAGTCGCCCCCTGCTGCGTGCCGCTTGACTCCATCACGACAACTTGCGGCGATGCCGCACGCTCATTCCGCGGAGCGCAGCACGACGGCGGCTTGGGTGCTTCGGGATGCTGGCTGCTGGAGCCTGCTGAGGAGTCATGCGTCATGAAAGTTGCTCCTCAAGGGTAGAGCTTCGCCGGCACAATCTCGGGCTCAGGCTCTCCCGCGGCTGCGAGCAGCTTCTTCAATTGCTCTCGCAACTCGTCCGCCTTCACACGATACTCCTGGCGTCCGGCGAGATTCACCAGCTCATGCGGATCGGCGCGTTGATCGTAGATCTGATACTCGGTATAGGTCTTCGCCGCAATCTCCTTGCCGCCGCTGATGTCCGCCACGCAGTAGGTCCAATCCGGCGTGCGGATCGCTCGCCCGGTCATCGACTCGCTAATCTGGATGAGTTGCCGGTTCGGCCAATGCTCGCGGGCGTCCGGATCGTTCAGCAACGGCAGCACGCTGCGGCCCTTCCATGTAGGCGGCACGGGTACGCCCGCGGCCTCCAGCAGCGTGGGAGCCACGTCTATCAGCCCGACCAGCTCCGGTATCTGCTGCGTCCCGCGAAATCCCGGCCCGTCGATGATCAGCGGCACGCGTATCGAGCTGTTGTGCGTGCTGCGCTTGTACTCCTGATTGCGCGTCGCGAAGTGGCAACCATGGTCGCTGAGGAAGACGAAGATCGTGTTGTCGGCGAGATTCTCTTCCTCCAGAATCTTGCGGACGCGGCCCACCGACGCATCAATCGCCTCCACGCAGCCGTAGTAGTCGGGCAACTGCGCCTGCCAGATGCCCGGCAGCGCTCGTAGGTCGTCGGGAACCGTTCCGTTCAGAAAGCGCTGCGCGGCGCCCTTCGGCGCAATGGGCTGGTGCATATCATTCTGCTGGTGCGGCTCCAACTGCGAGATGAACAGAAGAAACGGCTTGTCCTGCTTCTGGCGAAGGAAACGCTCCGCGCGGTCGGTGAGGAAGTCGACGCGGTACTCATCCTTATAGGTGATGGGGTTGTTGTCGCGGTCCCAGATCGTCCCCTCATAGGGATGCGACGTGTTCTCAATAGCGTTGGCGCCCTCCCATAGATCGAGAAAGCCACCGCGATCCTCGGCCTTCACCGCGCCGGGACCACCGCCCTCCGCCACGCTCTCGATCGCGAGATGCCACTTGCCGATGAGGTTGGCGGTGTAGCCGGCCTTGCGCAACTCGCCGGCCAGCGTTGGCAGCGATTTATCCAGGCCGAGCCCGTTATGCCACACGCCGGTCTCCGTGGCGTACCGGCTGGTGAAGAGCACCGAGCGCGCCGGTGCACACACGGGCTGGTTGGTGACCGTATGCGTAAAGTTCTTTCCGCGCGCCGCCAGCGCATCCAGGTTGGGCGTTCGCGTGGAGTTGTTGCGGCCGTTGGCGCCGATAAAGTCCCAGCGAAACTGATCGGCAAGATACAAAATGATGTTGGGTGGCTTCGACGGCTTGAGCGAAGACGCCTTCGATTGCGCCTGCGGGACAGCCGGTACGGTAGCAGCTACTGCCGCGGCCACCGTGCTTTTGAGGAACGACCTGCGGCTGTCTGGATGTTCCGGCATGAAAGCTCCTACCTGTGGATCTTCGCAGTGAACGGAATCTCTCCCTGCGGGTGTGATGGTACTATCTCGCGACTGATTTTCCGAACTGACAGGAACCGGGCAGCCGGGCATTTCGGCTAAGCTCTAAGCCATGCCAGATTTAGAGACAGCCGCGCGCGGAGATTTCAGCGGCCTTGCGGTCCTCTTGCCCGCATGGATGCCGGATGCGGAGTTGCCGCCGCTGGTCGAGGCGGTGCGCGAGCAGGGCTTCGGCGCGCTGCTGGTGGTGGACGACGGCAGCGGGCCGGAGTTCGCAGCCCTGTTCGCGGCCGTCGCGGCGAAGCCCGGGGTGAGGCTGCTGCGCCACGCGGTGAATCTCGGCAAGGGGCGCGCTCTCAAGACGGGGTTCAATTACCTCCTCTGCGAGCTTCCTTCGATAGCCGGTGTCATTACCGCCGACGCCGACGGGCAGCATCGCGTGGAGGACATCGTGGCCGTAGCGGCGGCGATGAAGCGTGCGACTGCGGGTGAGCAGCCGGGCAGAGTCGTGCTGGGCGTGCGGGCGTTCCCGAGCGGAGTTCCTCTGCGCAGCAAAATCGGCAACGTATTGACGCGTTCGATCTTTCGCTTTGTGACCGGTGCGGCAGTCAGCGACACTCAGACGGGCCTGCGAGGAATCCCAAGGGCGCTGCTGCCGGAGCTGATGCTGTTGGAGGGCGAGCGCTACGAGTACGAGATGACCATGCTGGGGCATCTGTGCCGCAACGGCATCAGGCCGCTGGAGGTTCCGATTGCGACCGTCTATATCGACGGCAACCGCGCCTCGCACTTCGATCCCATTCGCGACTCGATGCGCATCTACTTCGTGCTGCTGCGGTTTTACTTCTCGTCGCTGGTCGCCGCGGGCATTGACTTTGCAGGCTTCTCGCTGGCCTTTGCGGCGACACACAACCTGTGGCTGAGCGTGGCCGTCGGCAGGCTGAGTTCGCTGGTAAACTTCGCGCTGAACAAACGGTTCGTCTTCAATAGCCACCGGCCGGTTGCGGGCACACTGTGGCGCTACTATCTGCTGGCCGCGGCGATTGCAGGATTGAGCTATCTCCTCATTCGGACCGCGGGGAGCTATCTGCACTGGAACGTCTTTGCCGCAAAGGTCGTGGTGGATGTGCTGCTGAGCCTCGTCAGCTTCTCGGCGCAGAGGACGTTTGTCTTTCGCAGGCAGGAGACTGAATGATCTAGCGCGCGGCCGCAGCCGTTGATGCCTCGCCGTGCCCCCCTCCCCAATGTTTTTGCTCAATAAATATAGACTTAGCTTTGGACCTCGCCGCGGCCAGAGGCGTTTTGGTCCGGCGCTAACCCCTTTGTTTTCAGTGGGCGTTTTCGGGCATCTATCTTAAGGATAGGTTACCGGGATGGGGCCTACCGTCCGGATGAAGGGAAGGGCTAAGGTTCTCAAATAGCAGGTGTTACGTCTTCAGCGCTGGGCCGGAATGAGAGGAGCCCGGGATTGGCCGCGCCGTCCTCTCGTCTGGTTTCATTATACGGGGCGTGTCAAGAGGGAAGTGGCCGTGATGGATCCCCTGGCGCGCTAAGAACGGGCATGAGTGCGACGACCGAACGGTGGGGCTGAAGAGAAGAAGGAAGGTCATGGGGTGAGTCCCCGCGTCTATCTTCATTGCCTCTGGCGCGAAGGCTATTTGTCCGCAGCGGAATCGGCCAGCCCTACTCGCCGACTTAAATCCTGAAATCGGGCATCGCTGCGGAGAAAGTCATAGCTGGGCTCTACCTTGAGCGATGTCATAGTGTTGGACCGCTGAGCATAGGCTTTGTTGAGCCACAGCAGCGTGTGGTCCTTGTCGCTACTACCTGCATAGGCCCAGGCCATGCCAGCGGGATCGACGGGTTGGCGACGGTTCAAACGCTCTAATTGCAGCAGCGCGCGCCTGGCTCCCGCGGAGTCGCCGGAACGGCCTAACGCGTAAGCCATCTGTGACCAGTACCAGGTCGGGCCAAATAGCGGCTTGCATTGTTCGATGTAGGCGATGGCCTGGGGGAACTGGGCCTTTTCTACATACACTTCAAACACCCTGTGAGCGGGCGGGAAGTTCGGATCCATGTCGAGCACCGCGTTAAACTCGGATGCGGCGCGGTCGTATTGGCGCGAGTAGTAATAGATCGTCCCGTTATCATTGGCAATGATCAGGGAGAGGGGATCGAGTTCGCGGGCGCGCGCGCTGGCGCGAAAGGCCTCATCGAAGCGGCCTCGCCACATGAGGTATTCGGCGTACCACTGGTACGCGGTGGCATAGTTAGGATCCAATTGGATTGCACGGCGGTATTCTTTCTCGGCCGCAGGCCAATCCCAATCGTAGTTTTCATGGATCAGGGCCAGCGACGTGTGGGCCTCCGCGAGTCCTTCATCCAGTTCGAGGGCTTTCGTTGCCGCGGCCCGCGCCTTTTTCATGGGCTCAGCGGGAGGCATGCCGCTGAAGGCCGGCAAGAGCACGTAGCAATCAGCCAAACCTGCATACGCTCTGGCATAGCCGGGGTCTTTGTCGATCGCCTGCTGAAAGTAACGGATCGCCTGCTCGAAGCCTTCGCCTGACCGCTTGTTCCAGAAGTAGCGACCCTTCAAATAGAGGTCGTAGGCCTCGTATGAGGTGGTGGATGGCTGCGGCCCCGGGTTGAAGGAGAAGTTGTCCGCGCCGAGGGCCTGCTGGATCTCGCCGGCGATATCCTGCGCGATCTCAGTTTGCAGGGCCAGCGTGCTACGCAGTTCGCGGTCGTACTGGCGCGCCCAGATGTGGCTCTGGTCTTTCATCTGGATGAGCTGTGCCGTAATCCGCACCTTGCCTGCGTCGCGTCGAACACTGCCCTCGAGAACATACTGCACGCCCAGTTCCCGGCCGATCTGGTCAAGCGGCTCCTGGCTGCCCTTGTAGTGCATGACCGAGGTCCGCGAGATCACGCCCAGGTGCCGGGGATCGAGGTTGCCCAACTGCGCGGTCATCTCCTCGGTCATGCCGTCGCTGAAGTACTCCTGTTCGGCATTCCCGGTCAGGTTCTCAAACGGCAGAACGGCAAGCATCACCCGTCCAGGCGCGGCCTGTGGCGGAGGCGGATGCTGGCGGTGCAATGCCACCGCCCCGGCGAGACCGATCACCACAAGGCCGGGGACCAGCAACCACAGCCAAATCAATTTGGGCGCTAACGGCCATCGCCGAGCTGCGACGGCGGTCTCTTCCGGGTGAACCGGGAGGTCGATGGCGGACTCCGCGGCGGGGGCGGCATCGCCATGGGGGACCTGGCGCACCGCAGCGGCCAGGCGGTAGCCCTTGCCGGGAATGGTGATGATGTAGCTGCTCTGCTGCGCGGTCTCTCCCAGGGCCTTGCGCAGCAGAAAGATGTTCTGGGTGAGATTCGACTCCTCAACAAAGGAGTGGGGCCAGACCGAGCGCATCAGGTCATCTTTGGATACGGTCTGGCCGCTGTTAGCGAGCATGACCAAAAGGATCTCCGCCGCCTTGGGAGGGAGCGGCACGGCGTCGCCATCACGCGAAAGCTGCAACTTCTGCGGGTCCAGTCGCCAGGGGCCAAACTCGTACAACTTGTTGAAACCATGAGCCATCGGGCACTCATTGAGAAAAATTGAGAAACCTTGAGCACGCGCCTGAAGACCCTTCGCCGCCTTGTACGGCAAGGTGACTAGCGTTGGCAGATATCGGGTGCTTGAAGTGGCACCAGAATAGCACGCTCGCTGCGCCCGGTCCGCAGCGTTGCCGAACACCGTCGATCACTTTTGACCCTGAGGACCCTGATGCGCCTTGAAAAGCCCCGTTTTGAAAGACCTGGCTCCGCCGCTACGCTGGGATTCGGCTCTGTTTTCGTCCCCGGTATCGCGCTGGTGGCCGCGCTTGTCTTTGGGATTACGGGCGGGGTTGCGGATGCCCAGACCGCGGTCGGCTCCACGAGCGGCGTGTTGTCGGCGACGGTCACCATCACCACGGCGGGCGCTCTGAGCTCGATCAATCTGCTGACCCAGGGCGCGGCGAACAAGGACTTTAACTTTGTCACCGGTGGAACCTGCACCGTGGGCAACCAGTACACCGTGAACCAGACCTGCACGGTGCTGTATACCTTTACGCCCTCGCGGCCGGGGCAGCGGCTGGGCGCGGTGAGCCTGACCAGCCCCCCGGGGTCCATATTGCACCCACTTACCCAGTACTCTCTGGGGACGGCGTTCATCTCCGGCATTGGCACGGGCCCGCTGGCGGCTTGCCCGGGCAGCACCACCATCGGCCCGGTGAACAGCGGCTACAACGCTGCGGCTGATGCGGCGGTGGACGGCAACGGAGACGTCTTCGTCGGGGACTATGGTGGCGGCAACGTGACTGAGATCGTGGCGGTGAACGGCGTGGTGACATCCAGCTCGACGGTGAAGGTGGTGGGCAGCGGCTTCACCAACCCCGAGGGCGTAGCCGTGGACGGGGCCGGGAACGTCTTTGTCGCGGACGTTGGCGCCGCCATCGTATACGAGATCGTGGCGGTGAGTGGCGCGGTGTCTTCCAGCTCCACAGTGAGTACGGCCGCCAACGGCTTTTATGCTCCCGAGGGTGTGGCGGTGGACGGGAGAGGGGATGTGTTCGTCGCGGACAACGGCGCTGGTGCAGACCCTGCGGTGTATGAGATCGTGGCAGCGGCGAACGGCACCTTTACCACGGTGAATAATGTAGGCAGCGGGTTCACTATCCCGACAAGCGTGGCCGTGGACGCGAGCGGGGATGTCTTCGTCGCGGACTATCAAAGTGGTGATGTGTATGAGGTCGTGGCTGCAAACGGAGTGGTGAACTCCGGCTCGACGGTGAATACTGTGGCCCACGGTTTTGTCTCTCCCCAGGGCGTGGCGGTGGACGCGAGTGGGGATCTCTTCGTCGCAGACACCGGCGGCAGAAAGTTGTATGAGATCGCGCCGGTTGGCGGTGCCTTTACCTCCGGCTCGCCAGTCTATACGTTAGGCAGCGGCTACAGCGGACCCAATGGGGTTGCTGTCGACGGGGGCGGGCACGTCTTCGTCGCTGACAACAGTGTGGTGGATGAGATTGACCAAACGCAACCGCCGGCGCTGGCGTTTGCCTCCACCTTGTACGGCGCGACCAGCAGCGACAGCCCAAAGAGCGTGGTTGTGCAGAATGATGGTAACGCCGCGTTGACCTTCACCTCCGTGGCGACCGGCACAACGAGCTTTCCCTTGAGTGGAACCAGGACGTGCCTTGGCAGCACGGTGCTGTCTGTGTCTGGCTATTGCACGGCGGCAGTAAACTTCACGCCCCAGGGACTCG
>Ga0302187_10004713_pt1 | contig 10869 bp, 9 predicted proteins | sample II_Bog_E1_3_FD_202120 | JGI IMG/M metagenome (GOLD analysis project Ga0302187, IMG submission 202120) | Peat permafrost microbial communities from Stordalen Mire near Abisko, Sweden - II_Bog_E1_3 | ecosystem: Environmental > Terrestrial > Soil > Wetlands > Peat | place: Sweden: Abisko, Stordalen...
GGACCATGGACTCGCGTCGCTGGCCGAGCAGGACGCGGTCCCGGGCCGTCTCGAAGTCGGCCATGGCGATCTCGAGACTGCCGCGGCGTACGGCGTGCAGGGCGGCTTCGTTGACGAGGTTGGCCAGGTCGGCACCGCTCATACCCGGTGTGCCACGGGCCACCACGCTGAGATCGACGTCGTTCGCCATGCGCTTGCCCTTGCAGTGCACGGCCAGAATCGGGAGCCGCTCCTCGAGGTCGGGCAGGGGCACCACGATCTGACGGTCGAAGCGACCCGGCCGCAGCAGGGCCGGGTCCAAAATGTCGGGGCGGTTGGTGGCGGCGATCATGACCACGCCCTCAGAGGTGTCGAAGCCGTCCATCTCGGAGAGCATCTGGTTGAGGGTCTGCTCGCGCTCGTCGTGGCCGCCGCCGAGGCCGGCGCCGCGCTTGCGTCCGATGGAGTCGATCTCGTCCACGAAGACGATGGCCGGCGCCTGCTTGCGGGCGGTCTGGAACAGGTCACGCACCCGGCTGGCCCCGACGCCCACGAACATCTCCATGAAGTCCGAGCCGCTGACCGACATGAAGGGCACACCGGCCTCACCGGCGACGGCGCGGGCGATCAACGTCTTGCCGGTCCCGGGTGGGCCCACCAGCAGCACGCCCTTGGGGATTTTGGCACCGATCTCCTTGAAGCGGGCGGGGGTCTTGAGGAAGTCGACCACCTCGCTGATCTCCTGCTTCACCCCCGTGTAGCCCGCCACGTCCTCGAACGTGGTCGAGGGCCGGTCGCTGCTGAAGGTCTTGGCCTTGGAGCGGCCGATGGACATGATCCCCGACATCTGGCCCCGGGTCTGGCGGCCGATGAAGTAGATGAAGGCGGCGCCGATGGCGATGATGAACAGGTAGGGGAGCAGGGCGGTGAACAGGTTCGACGACGGCGTCGGGAAGCTGACCGCGACCCCGTTGTCCCGCATTTCGGTCACGTCGTTGGGCAGGGACGGGCTCGGGCCCTGGACCGTGTAGGAGGTCCCGTCCTTCAGCTTGCCGGTGATCTCGCCGGTCGAGTTGGAGATCTGCGCCGACGTGACCTGCTTGGACGACACGTCCTGGAGGAACTTGGTGTACGAGACCGACTTGGCGTTGCTGGTCTTGATGGTGCCGACGGCGAGCAGGACGGCCACGATCCCGATGGCCAGGACGCCCCACAGCCAACGCCAGCTCTGGCCGGATGGCTGCCCCTGTTGGGGGCTTCCGTCCCCGCCAGCAGGCGCGTTCTGCTTGCTGGCCGGCTTTTCCGCACGCTGGGCACTCACAGGGTCCATGCTAGGCGCCGTCCCTGCTGAGTGGTGACCGCCCCGTCACTTCGATCCGTGGTGGTCTCGGTGCAGGTGGGGGCGCTGCGGGCACCGGTAACGTCTGGCCGATGACCGATTCCGAGCCCGGCGCGGCGGCTCCCTTCCCAGAGGGCGCTCCGGCTCGCCCGCCCGGGGCCGTCCCGGACGGGTTCGTGCCCCGCGAATGGCTGCAGAAGGCGCCACCGCCACCGCCACCGCCACCGCCGCCCATGCCGCCCTACGACCCCACCTTCACCGTGTTGCCGCCCCCTCCCTCGGTGCTGCCGGCCGGCGACGTGCCCTTCCTCGATACGCCGTGGGTCCCCCCGCAGACCAGGCGCCAGGGCTGGATGTGGCTGCTGTACGCCGTCATCGGCTTCCTCGTCGGCCAGCTCGGGGCGCTGATCTTCGGCTACATCGCCGGCGCCGTCGCCGGGAAGACGGGCGCGCAGATGACGGCCATCGCCTCGGCCTCGGTGCCACCCGAGTGGTATGTCGTGTCCACACTGCTCGGCCTGTGGATCGGCTTCATCGGTGCCCCGTGGCTGGCCAGCCGCACCCAGGGCACACGCCACTTCTTCCGTGACCTCGGCGTGCGCTTCCGGGTCATCGACCTGGTCGGCATCGCCATCGGCGTCGGGGGCCAGATCCTCGTCGCCATCATGTACGCGCCGTTCCAACACGACATCAAGAACTTCAACGGGCCGTCCCAGCGGCTGACCGGCGCGTCGCACGGCGCCGGCTTCGTCGTCATCGCCATCGCCACGGTGCTCCTGGCCCCGGCCATGGAAGAGCTGTTCTTCCGCGGGCTGCTCTTCAAGGCCCTCGTCCGCCTGTTCACGAAGTTGGGGGCAGCCGGCGGCGCCCGGACCGCCGGAGTCGTCCTGGCCGTGATCGTCGACGGGCTGCTCTTCGGCCTGGCCCACGGGGAATGGATACAGCTGGCCGGCCTGGCCACCTTCGGCGCCATCCTGGCCGCGGTCTCGTACCGCACCGGACGCCTGGGCATGAACATGGTCGCCCACGCCAGCTTCAACCTGGTCGCCATCATCGCCATTGCGGCCAACGGGAGCGTCATCATCCACTGAATCATCCACGGGGCGTGCGGTGCGGAGCGCCGCCTGGACGCCCCCTATGGTGGTGGCCCGTGAGCCCCACCGAAAGCCGCATGGACCCCGAAACCCGCATGGACAAGGTCTTCAAGGCATACGACGTGCGCGGCACGGTGCCGGACCAGCTCGACGCCGACATGTGCCGGGCCATCGGTCGCGCCATGGCCCGCTTCGTGGGCACGGACCGAATCCTGGTGGCCCGCGACATGCGCGAGAGCGGCGTCGCGTTGGCGGCCGCCTTCTCCGACGGCGTGCGCGCCGAGGGCGTCGACATCGTCGACCTGGGCATGGCGTCCACCGACTTCTTGTACTTCGCCTCGGGCCACCTCGATTCGCCTGGCGCCATGTTCACGGCCTCGCACAATCCGGCGCAGTACAACGGGCTCAAGCTCTGCCTGTCCGGGGCCAGGCCGATCGGGCGCGACACCGGTCTGGCCGACATTGAGGCCGGCGCCGAAGAACTGCTGGGCCGGCCGTTGCCGCCCCTCACTGGCGGCTGGAGCGAGCAGAACCTGCTCGACGAGTGGGCCGACCACGTCGTGTCCTTCGTCGATGTCGGTTCGTTGCGCCCGCTCAAGGTCGTGGCCGACACCGCCAACGGCATGGGCGGGCTGGTCGTGCCCATCGTGTTCGAGCGGCTCCCTTTCACGGTGGACATCCTGTTCCCCGAGCTCGACGGCAACTTCCCGAACCACCCGGCCGACCCGATCCAGCCCGAGAACCTGGTGGCGCTGAAGGCGGCCGTGCTGGAGCACGAGGCCGACATCGGGCTGGCCTTCGACGGGGACGCCGATCGCGTCTTCCTGGTCGACGAGAAGGCCGAGCCCGTCTCGGGCTCGCTGACGACGGCGCTGGTGGCCGCCTCCATGCTGACCAAGCACCCGGGCGAGACGATCCTCTACAACCTCATCTGCTCACACGTGGTGCCCGAGGTCGTGACCGAAATGGGCGGCCGTCCCATCCGGACGCAGGTCGGCCACTCCATCATCAAGCAGGTGATGGCGGAGACCGGGGCCGTTTTCGGCGGGGAGCATTCCGGCCACTACTACTACCGCGACAATTTCAGGGCCGACTCGGGCATCATCACCGCACTACTGGTTCTGGAGTTGCTGTCCCAGAGCGGGAAGCCGCTCTCCGAAATGCTCCAGCCGTACCAGCGCTATGCGGACTCAGGGGAGATCAACACCACCGTGACCAGCCCGGCCGCCACGGTGGCCGCCATCGCCGAGCACGAGCGCAAGGCCGGCGCGTCGGTCGACATGCTCGACGGGCTGACCGTCGAGCACGGCGACTGGTGGTACAACGTCCGCCCCTCCAATACCGAGCCGTTGCTCCGCCTCAACGTGGAAGCGAAGACAGCCGAGCGCTGTGCCGCGCACGTGGCCGAGGTGCAGCAGCTCATCGCCACCAACGCCGGCCTCGCAGCCGGCCCGAACTGAGGAGCTCCCGATGAGCCTCGACCCCCTCCTGCTCGACGTCTTGGCCTGCCCCGAGGACAAAGGGCCACTGCTGTGGTTCGAGGACGAAGAGATCCTCTACAACCCGCGGCTGCACAGGAGTTACGCCGTACTGGACGGCGTGCCCGTGCTCCTGATCGACGACGCCGCCGCGGTCGGGGATTCCGAGCACGAACGCCTGATGGCGAAGGCCGAGACCAACCAGGTGCGGGCCACCGGTCCGACATCGGGGTGAACAGTCCCGCGCCTCTCGACACACTCGGGATGTGGGAGGCCGCAGCCGCCCTGCCCGAGCAGCTGTCCGGGGCGCGACGGGTGGCCGATGACGCATTTGCCGGGCTGGCTCCCGGCGGTGGGGCCGGGGCCGGGTCCGGGGCCGGGCCAGTGCGCAACGTGGCCGCCTTCGGGTTGGGCACTGGCGGCATGGCCTGTGCCGCGGCGGCCGCCCTGGCCGCACCCGACCTGAGCGTTCCCTTCTGGGTGGGCCAGGGCTCCGTGCTGCCGGCCTTCGTCAATCCGTCCACGCTGGTCCTTGTCGTCTCGTCGTCGGGTGGCACCGAAGAAACGCTGACGGCCGCCGAGATGGCGATCGAGCGCGGCGCCCGCGTGGTGGCCGTGGGGGGCGAGGCCGGTGGAGCGCTGGCCGGGCTGGCCGCCGCCGCCGGTCTGCCCTGGTGCCCGGTGACGCCGGGCGGAAGCTCCGCCCGCGCCGCGCTGGCGGCGACCACGGTGCCGCTGCTGGTCGCGCTGGCCCGCTCCGGGTTGCGACCGGACGGCGCGGCGGCGATCGACGCCGCAGCCGCCGTTCTGGCCCGACGGCGCGACGCCCTGCTGGTCCCGGGTGGACTTCCCGCCGAAGTGGCGCGCCGGCTCGGCCGCACCATTCCACTTGTCTACGGGTCGACCGGCGCGCCCGCGGTGGCGGCGCTCTGGTGGAAGACCCAGGTGAACCTCAATGCCAAGGCGCCTGCGTTCGCGGCCACGCTGCCCGAACTGACGCACGACGAGCTGGCCGGCTGGGGCCAGGGTGGTGACGTGACGCGTCAGACGATGTCGCTGGTGCTCCTGCGCCATGCCGGTGAGGCGCCGCGCACCGCCGAACAGTTCGAGGCGGTGCGGGCCGCCACCGATGAAGTCATGGCAGACGTGCTCGAGGTGCGGGGCGAGGGCGACGACGAGCTGACGCGCTTCTTCGACCTGGCACTTCTGGGTTCCCTCGTCTCGCTGCACTTGGCCGCCCACGAGGGCGTGGACCCCGGCCCGGTCCCCGCCGTCGACGAGGCGCAGGCCGGCACGCTCGCCCCCTAGAGGTTTCTGCGCCTGTCTCGAGGGGACTAGTTGAGCCGCTCGACGATCATCGCCATGCCCTGGCCCCCACCGACGCACATGGACTCGAGGCCGAACGTCTTGCCGGTGTCCTCCAGCGCGTTGAGCAGCGTGGTCATGATGCGGGCGCCGGTCTGGCCGAACGGATGGCCCAGCGCGATGGCACCGCCCTTGACGTTGAGCTTGTCCCAGCTGATGCCGAGGTGCTTGGCGGAGGGGATCACCTGAGCGGCGAAGGCCTCGTTGATCTCCACCAGGTCGATGTCGTCCATTGTCATGTTGGCCCGGGCCAGGACCTGGCGGCAGGCGTCAACGGGGCCGAGGCCCATGATCTCGGGGTTGAGGCCCGTCACGCCGCTGGCCACAATGCGGGCCAAGGGGGTGATGCCGAGCGCCTTGGCCTTCGTGTCGCTCATGACGATGACGGCGGCGGCACCGTCGTTGAGGGGGCAGGCGTTGCCGGCTGTGATGGTCCCACCCTCGCGGAACACCGGCTTGAGGTTGGACAGCCCTTCGAGCGTCGTGCCGGCACGCGGCCCGTCGTCCTTGGTGACGACGGTCCCGTCGGCCAGGGTCACGGGGATGATCTCGCGCTCGAAGAACCCGTTCTGCTGTGACTCGACGGCGCGGGTCTGCGAGAGCAGCGCGAATTCGTCCATCTCCTGCCGGGTGACCTTCTCGTACTCGGCCACGTTCTCCGCCGTCTGGCCCATTGCGATGTAGACATCGGGGAGGCCGGCCGGCGGGCTCCACGGCTCGGTCACTGCAGGCGCGCGGACCTTGGTCCGCTCTTCGGCTGCGGCGAACGCGGTGTTGTGCGGGCCGGTGTCCGACGCGCCGTGCGCGTAGCGGCTGACCGTCTCGACGCCGGCGGCGATGAAGACATCGCCCTCGCCGGCGCGGATGGCATGGGCCGCCATGCGGATGGTCTGCAGCGAGGAGGAGCAGTAGCGGTTCACCGTCACGCCGGGCACGTTGTCGAGCCCGGCCAGGAGGGCGGCCACGCGGGCGACGTTGTAGCCCGCCTCGCCTGCCGGCTGCCCACAGCCGAGGAGCACGTCCTCCACCTCGGCCGGGTTCAGCTGCGGCACCTGCTCCAGCACGGAGCGGAGGACCAGCGCGCTCAGGTCGTCGGGCCGGCACTCGACGAGCGAGCCTTTGTTGGCCCGTCCGATCGGGGTGCGACCGGTGGCGACAATGACGGCTTCAGGCATGGTGATAGCTCCTCGGGTTTCGATTCGGGACTCGATCCGTGCCCGGGGAACCCGCCCGGGGCGGATTGCAGGTTACTCGCCGGTAGCGAAGGGCTCTTCTGCCCCATTGGCCGGTCGAGCGGGGCGGACTGTAACGTGTTCTAACGCGCCGGGCCCTGATGGCCCGGCTGGCGACGACATGGCGCTGACGTGGGCGGATGCAGCCCCGCCACCCGGGAGGGACCTGATGGAAATTGCCTTGACCGAGGAGCAGCAGGCTCTCAAGAGCGAGCTGCGTGCCTACTACCAGAATCTTTTGACCCCTGAGCTCGAGGAAGAGCTCTCGCACGCGAGCGGTATCGGCCCCACGGTGCGCAAGGTGGTCAAGCAGATGGCCAGCGACGGCTGGCTCGGCATCGGCTGGCCCACCGAGTGGGGTGGGCAGGGCCGTTCGGCCATTGAGCAGTTCATCTTCTTCGACGAGTCGATGCGCAGCGGCGCACCGGTGCCGATGCTGACGATCAACACGGTCGGGCCGACCATCATGAACTTCGGTACGCAGGAGCAGAAGGAGTTCTTCCTCCCCAAGATCCTGGCCGGAGAGATCCACTTCTGTATCGGCTACACCGAGCCGAACTCGGGCACCGACCTGGCCTCGCTCACCACGCGGGCCGTGCGTGACGGTGACGAGTACGTGATCAACGGCGCCAAGATCTACACCAGCCTGGCGGGTGACGCCGACTACATCTGGCTGGCCACCCGCACCGATCCGAATGTGGCCAAGCACAAGGGCATCTCCATGTTCCTGGTCCCCATGGACACCCCCGGCATCCGGGTGGTCCCGATGAAGCTGCTCGGAGACCACAACATCAACTACACCTTCTACGAGGACGTGCGCGTGCCGGCCAGCGCGTTGGTGGGTGGCGAGAACCAGGGCTGGAACCTCATCACCAACCAGCTCAACCACGAGCGGGTCACCCTCTGCTCACCCGGGATCATCGAGCGCATCCTGACCGACGTGCGGGCCTGGGCGCAGAGCACGAAACTGCCCGACGGTCGACGCGTCATCGACCAGGAATGGGTGCAGGAGCACCTGGCCCGGGTGCACGCCGAGCTCGAGTTCCTGCGCCTCATCAACTGGAAGGTGGCGTGGCAGGCGACACAGGGCAGCCTCGATGTCGCCGACGCCTCGTCGATCAAGGTGTTCGGCACCGAGTTCTACCTGCGGGCCTTCCGCTCGCTGATGGAGATCATCGGCCAGGCCGGCTATCTGACGCGCGGGTCACCTGCCGCAGTGGTTGCCGGTCGTCTGGAGATGTACGCCCGCTCCATGATCATCCTCACCTTCGGGGGCGGTACCAACGAGATTCAGCGGGACCTCATCGCAATCTTCGGCCTCGGCATGCCGCGGTCGTTGCGCTGAGTAGCCCGCAGAGAGCCAGGAGATCCCATGGACTTCAGTTACAGCGAAGAGCAGGAGGCCGTCCGCCAGTTGGCCGGGCAGATCTTCGGCGACCGGTCGACCCATGACCGGTTGAAGGAGATTGAGGCCACGGCCGGCGATGACGGGCCATTCGACCGCGAGCTCTGGAAGGAGTTGGCCGGCGCCGGCCTGCTCGGCATCCACCTGGGCGAGGACGTCGGGGGCGCCGGGCTCGACTTCGTGGCGGCCTGCCTGGTCATTGAGGCGGCGGGCCGGACGGCGGCCTACGTCCCGGTCGTCGAGACGATGGCCTACGGCGCGCTGCCGATCGACCGCTTCGGGACCGATGCGCAGCGCAAGACCTGGCTCACCGGCGTGGCCGGCGGCGAGACGATCCTCACCGCCGCCATGGCCGAATTGGTCGGCGAGGTGATTCTGCCCGGCGGGACCGAGCCCGTCACCACGGCGACCGCCCAGGACGATGGCTCCTGGGTGCTCTCGGGTACCAAGGCCTGCGTGCCGGCGGCCCTGGTGGCCGACGCCATCCTGGTGCCGGCCACCTGCCGGACCGCCGACGGGTCCAGCACCGGGCCCGGCGTCTTCATTGTCGAGCGGGGCGCTGACGGCGTCACACTCACGCGGCAGACGACGACGACCGGGAGGCCCGAGGCGATCGTGGAGCTCGACGGTGTGATCGTCGGTGTCGACCGGCTGGTGGGCGAGGGCGCCGACGGCGCGGCGGTGATTGAGTGCATCACCGAGTTCGCCACGGCGGCGCTGTGCGTCGAGGAAGCAGGCGTCTGCGCCACGGCCTTGGAGCTCACCGCCGAGTACACCAAGACGCGGGTGCAGTTCGAGAAGCCCATCGCCACCTTCCAGGCGGTCGGGCAGCGCGCCGCCGACGCCTACGTGGACACCGAAGCCATCCGCCTCACCGCCTGGCAGGCGGCGGCGCGGCTGGCCGCAGGCCTGCCCGCGTCGTCCGAGGTGGCAATCGCCAAGTACTGGGCCGCCGAGGGCGGCCAGCGCGTGGTGCACGCGGCGTCGCACCTGCACGGGGGCGTCGGCGTCGACCGCGATTACCCGCTGCACCGCTTCTTCCTCCTGACGGAGCAGATTGAGCTCACGCTCGGCGGGGCGAACGAGAGTCTGCGCCGGCTGGGGCGGATCCTGGCGGACGAGCCGGTCTGATCCAACCGGCGCCCGGCCGCTCAGGCCGGGGCGCTGGGCGGAACCGGGTTCGAGAGCCCGAGCCCGTAGCCGGCCAGGAACACGCCTGCTTCCTTGTGGCGGGGGTACGCCCCGGCGAGCTTGTGAAAGGCGGGGGAGTGGTCGGGATGGGTCAGGTGCGCCACTTCGTGCACCAGGACCGAGTCGAGCACCCACTCGGGCACGACGCGCAGGCGGTGCGACAGGCGGATGTCGCCGGAGTAGTAGGAACACGAGCCCCAGCGCGCCGTCTGGTTGGTGACCCACCGTACGGATGCCGGGCGAGCCCCGACGAGGTAGCGGTCGCTCAACTCGATGGCACGGGCGAGGAGGCCGTCGTCAGTGAGGCCCGACTGCAAACGGTGGCGCGTGAGGAGTCGCTCCACCAACCAGTCGATCGTCTTCTGGCGGCTCTCCACGTCGAGGTGCGCCGGCAGCGAAACGACGATGCGGCCGCCGACCCACTTGGCCTCCGACGTCTTCTTGCGACGCTTGCTGATGCGGACCTCCACGTCGGGTGCCGCCGGAGAGGCACCGCTGTCCGGGAACGGCTCCGGCTGCAGCACGGGCTCTTCCCGCGCCGCGGGCTCCACTGCCGCAATGGCGGGAGGCGCTGCCGCAATGGCGGGAGGCGGAGCCTCCGGCGACAGCCCGGCAGCGGGCGGGGGTTCGGGCTCGAAGAGGTCGGCGACGTCGAAGAGAGTCACGTCGGGCATTGTGGCCGACGCGTGTGACCGCGTCAGGTATCCCTGGTCAGCGCCGTGCACCGAGTGCTCTTGGGCTGGTTTGACCGTGGATAGAAGCTTGCAGCGCACGAAGTCTTCATTGCATGGCCATTTCAGCGCTGGAAAACTCTCAGTCATCGACAGCAGAGAAAAGGTGGTCGGCGTGACGGATCTCACTGGTGGGGATATTCCGGGTGGCCAAGCACCGGAGGTGGCGTCGGCCAATCTGACGGAGGCATGGACCGCGCTGGCATCCAACGGCGCAGTCGTGTTGAGTCGATCTCAGCGAGAGTACGCGGTCTATGACGGCCAACGTACGTTCGGTCGCTGGCCGCTCACCGAAGAGGGGCACCGTGACGCCGTAGAGGCATATGAAGCCCATGCGCAGTCGATGGCACATGGATTGGCCTACCAGGCGACGGGCTACCAGGACCCAGGGCGCCTGGGACTCCCCACCGATCCCATCATGAAATCCGTGACCTACGCGTCGCCGATGAGCTTTGTGGGAAGTACACGGCGGATACTGGCGTGGTCGACGAAGACAGAAAGCCGCAGCGGCGGAACGGCGGTCCTCGTGTGGACGGCGGTGATCCTGGCTTTGCTTCTCATGTGGTCGATAGTGGCGGTTTGGTATGTCGTCATTTTTGGATTCTTCGGCATCTTCGTGATCCCGTATCGCCTGGTTCGTCGAAGCCAGAGAAAGAATCTGCATGTGCAGAAGACGACACTGGCGACGCAGCAGGCGATGCTGCAGCAGATGACCCTTCAGCAGGAGCAGATGTTGAGGCAGCAACAACGACCCAACGGATCAGTGCCGGCTCAGGCGCTTGCAGCGCAGGCGCCGCCTCCTGCGATGCCCGCTCCTCCGGGGTGATGCACGTCGAGCCCGCGTCCCTGCTGGTCAGCATCCCTGCATCGGGGAGTGCAGGGTGCCTACGATCTGGGCGCCCGTCAGCGGGATCGGGCAGAACGGGAGGTCTCACATGTCTGCGCTCATGCTTGGCACCAATGGTGGTTTGGTCGGAATCCTTGTTGTCATCTACATCGTGGTCATCGTCTTCGAGATCGCCGCACTGTGGAAGGTGTTCGTCAAGGCCGGCCAG